>Ga0210040_10005509_pt1 | contig 16099 bp, 17 predicted proteins | sample CryGeyCG12114_NA_FD_185462 | JGI IMG/M metagenome (GOLD analysis project Ga0210040, IMG submission 185462) | Groundwater microbial communities from aquifer - Crystal Geyser CG19_WC_8/21/14_NA (SPAdes) (version 2) | ecosystem: Environmental > Aquatic > Deep subsurface > Groundwater | place: USA... | reverse complement strand
CTAATTTAACTAACTTAAAGGAAAATGTTATCAACACGTTTATTGTGCTATAATGAGTTCCCTGAAAAACTGGTAACTAACACATTGGTTTAGGTTTTTTCATCTTATCAACTTTTTAGAATCACTGTTCTATGTAATTGTCAAAGCATTCTCATAAAACACGCTATGGATGCTTTCTTTTCCAGCAGATTGTGTAGAAACAAACTTTTTGTGCAAAGTTACTTACTTGTTAACTACTTTGCAAAAGTTAGTTTTTCTTGAGTCATCGCAATCATTTAATCCTTTTGCTATTGTTTGTGATTTTTTTTGTGAGAAAATCTTACTGGGCACGCAATGGGAACTACAGTACAAGATATGGTGCCTTTATTTTGTAAATCTCATGTTTATTATTGTAATGCAGGGAGTAGATGCAAAGTCTGACTGACTATATTAAGCTTCACACACAGTTTGAGTTCGTTGTGCATAAATGAATATAGAATTGAGTTTGGAGCAATATCTACTCACGTTGCACATTTAGTGAGACATGCATGCATGCAGAATAAGTAGTGCGGTAATGATATGTGGAGATTTTCCACATTAAAAGAGTGTGCAGGGCACAAGTTGTGTCCATTCAGTGGAATAAGATACTTGAGACAACCTGTGAGTTAATTTTTGCGTTCGACTAGCATACTTGATTTGAATACCAAGTGAACAAGACACGCATGTAATTAGCAGCGTACAAGTTTGAAAATAGCATTTGAGTATATCTCTGGTCTCGGACAAAAGTGATGATAACTCTTTTTTTAATCCATTCATGTTGGCTCGTGTGTGCGGACACGTAACGCGTCTAATTTGTGTCATAATAATAGATTTGAAGTGACTCTAGGTAATTTGTTTGTAACTTGCTTACCAACTTACCTGTGACAGAAAGAGAAAGGAGAGTGTATTGTGACTTTGGTTAATTATACTGCGGTAATTAAGACGCAGTGTCTTATCAGTGAATTACATTTGTTCGTGTATAGAAGCTAGTTCGTTACTTACTAACTAAAGTGTTAGAAGAGCAAAATTAAATTGTTATTTTGGAATTTATTCTTTTGGCTAGCTGGAGATTTTCTAGAGCAAATGGGCACACACAATTTGATTCTACTTTTAGAAACTATAAGTACTTTGTCAAGTTTATATTTTACTTACTGTGAATGTACATTTCAGCGTGGTTAGTTAGCTATTGTAAAAGTTCCTTAAATAATTTTGTGTACATATTCCATCTGTTGACACATTGTTACTGAAGTGCAACAAGCTCCCTTCAGGGCATAAATGAAAGCAGTTTCTTCATATAAACAGGGGAAAATTTTTGCGCACTAAATCTGTGAAAGAGGCTGTATAAAATGGATAGGGATAAAAGTAATAGCGGTAGTGATAACAATAATAACGACACAAAGGAGATATGTGTGCGACAAAGGTTCCAATTTGGTATGAGTGAATTGGAGTTTGTGTACCGATTTTTTGAACTGTTTTTCATCTGGTTTCTACTATTGGGCCAAGAGGTAAATAATATTTTTAGGGTACACAGTAGTTATAGTTAGTATGTAGCTTGTTGCCTGTTTTTTTCGCTAAATTTGCTGTTCAATGCATTTTACTGTTACATGACGGAAGTAGGTAGTTTTGTGATAAAAATGATTGGGGATTACGGACTCGATGATAGATAAGTAGTCTGATCCGGGATTTATATGAATTTGATTTGAGTTCTGTGATTATGTATTTACGTCTGTCTGTTTTACTCACAGTTCAAAAGAATGCTGAACAAGGAGTTGAGCCACTTTTCTGAATCATCCAAATCTGGCAATCAAATCTCTGATTATATATTCTCTACTTTCCTTGGTAAGTTGTTCTTGTTCTTTTTCTCATATGTGATTCATAGGTAAGTTAGTCATGTTTTAAGAAGTTTCCTTTAGTCATAATGAAATGGAAATTAAAGTCAGTTCGCGCTATTACTTTTTTAGTTAGCTAGAATGCTTAAATTATTTATTAGCATATCTGCTATTTATATTTGACTTCAACTTGAAGCATGATTAAGTATTCTTCATTCCTTTAATAAAGTTTTATATACTGCTTTTGTAGACTAACAGCCGAGAAAACGGAAATTATAGAATACATCACATGGCGCGTTATAAGTCTTGTATTCATTCATACGGTTCATAAGTTACATTTAATTTGTTTCCATGTACTGATATGGTAAACACGCCTTAAGTAACAGTTTCAAACGTTGTGTATTTTTAGTTTGTTGTTGGAAACTGCTGCTATATAAGCGAAGGATTGTAGATTAGTTGTGGGAAAAAAATTGTACATGTAAAAGTTGCGGTTGACGATAACTTTCATACAAATATTTCATATTTCTAAAGTTTATGCCCTACAGGAAAGTTCTTTTAAAAGATAACTTGGCAAGTCAACTTGACATTTACAGTCTAGGTTTTTCTGCTCCGTTGCTTTATGGAGAGCTTTTCACTGGGTCTAGTCTTTTGTATATTTTTCATGAATACAAACCGAACAATAAACAAACGATGAGCTCTTGTGTCATAGATCAAATATTCCGTCTATAAATTTGATTCACGGAGTACCGTAGAATGATTGAAGAGGAGAACGCAAGTTTTTCTTGTGGAAAAACTCTTGACATTTGTTACAATCTAATGGATGCTAGAGCTGTGCAAACTTTCAACTTTGGCAAAGTTTACTTTAGTTAGTAGCTTGTGTAAAGAGATGAGAAAAGTTGACACATATTTGTGTAGAGTAAGAATAAAGGTAGGAGTTGATAATATGAGCTTAAATATTGACTGTTGTCCTCTCACTTTTACTAAGTAAGTTCTATGATTGGATTTAGTTAGTTAAAATTTTGAATTTAAAAAATTAAAGCGTACTTGAGAAGAATGAGGAAAAGGGAAACTTAAAACTGTTGTTGTAGAAAAGTTGAATTATAAAATTTTAAGTAGTTTAGTATGAAGGCTGTGTTTATTTTCCGCAAGTTAAAAGTGTGCGAACGTGCGTGAATGTTGTTCCTTTTTTACATCCGTGCGATTCAGATTATTCAATATATTTAGATTCATGGGAACTCTTCCGCACGTGTATGTCCTGATTACTGTCTGTAATATGTAACGCTCATTTCATCTTGTAGGTGGGCTCATTCGTATGCTTTGAGAACCATTTGTTCCCATTGAATTCCATCTAGAACACTTGAGAATGCGTGTGGGAAGCGTTTCGTGAATGTTAGTTAGTCAGTAACTAAATTGTATGGAGTTAATGTCGTTTCAGTTGAAAAAATGGAGCCAACTGTGCTCAGCCAGTTGAGCATGTTAGTTAGTAGTACATATAATGTCATCTTGCATGGATTTTGGCACAAGATGGAAAAATGCTCAGGAGAAATTCCGAATGCTAGCTATTGAAAAGTTTATTTGAGTATGTGAGACCCGTGTTTGTTGAGATGTTTGGGCTTTGAGCGATTTTTAATTACTGGTTATGGCTGTTATTAATATCAGTATGAAAATTAATTGGTGGCTTGGCGTTTTCTATGTGGGTTTGCATAGGGTTTAGACATTAATTTCTATTATAGAGCCGTGAACTTGGACTGCAATTTTTCGTTTGTTCTGTGTGCTGGGTTTCTAATGTTTACAATTAGGGTATAGTTAGTTAGTTAGTTGGTAATTCGTTGATTTATTCATGGGTTCTGTTCGTTACGAAACATTTTATAATGTAGTCCATATGATTTATATTTACTACTGAGGTGTATGCATAATGTCATTTTGACTCCTGTGTGATAAGAAGGGGTTGCTAATAGGTCATATTTTCACACTAACTTGATGTTCCTTGCTATAGTTAATTCTGAAGGCTGAAAGTTGTAAATTTTTTGACCATTTTTCCTATTCCACTTGTGTGGTTTGGTTTTTACTCAACTGCGACGCTCGTGTGTAAAATATGTACTCTGTGATGTAGTTTTCAAGCATCAGCTATGCTGTACGAGTCTGTAAATTTTGCTAATTTGTATTGACTGAGTTGTCAGCTAGCTATAATTTGAGGGTAATGATTTTATTGGCAATCTGTGTGTCTTGAAAGATATGTAGTGACTGGGGAGATTTTACTTTAGCATGATTCAAAAGTTTGCCCTTTGCGTGATCTTAAGGAGACTTGCATTCATGGAAAAGGCTCCAAGATTTCCTTAAAATCTCTTATTCCATTGCGTGCTATCTTGGGCCAAAAGTTGTCTGCCTTGTAAAAAGAAAAACTTATGAATTGCATTTATCTCTGCTCACATCCTATGAAATAGTAAACATATGTGTGTACTACGATTGCATTCAAAACTCACAATCGGTACATTCAGTTAGCTAGTTTGTTGGTTGGTAGTTATTTTAGCGCTGAAAACATAAATTCAGTTAGTTAGTAGCACAAAATATTCTTTCGTTTGTTAGCACGCAGTTTACAAAGAGGGAAAATATTTGGAAATTAGTAAGTAAGTAACAAACTTGAACGTGTACACATTTTGTATGACCTTATCCTCATTTTGAAACAACTAATAGATTGAGCGAGAGGGACACAACCAAGGCATTTTCTAACTAAGTTGATACAATCTTTTTTCTCTTGTATGTTTTTTTATTACACAAGTGCGATAAGTTATGATGAAGATTATTCTAACCTGACCGTGTTACTCAAATTTATTTGTGTTTAGTTAGTTATAGTTAGTTAATACTGTGAAGCCGCTCAATGTCAAAAAACTTACAAGTTTACCTCGGTTTTATATGTATATGCAATTGTACAAGATATTTGTTTTGTTTGCACCGGCAGAGCGTCATGATTTGTTCACTAATCAACCAAATACTGTGTCTCTAATATTTTAGTTGCCGTGAATATAAATAAAGTTTGCAATGCCCATTGCCGTACGTAAGCATTATAACCGACCGGCGTAGTTCTGTGGAATCCTGTTGTTTTGAAGACTTGGTCCCCAACAAAAGAGTTGTCTTTTTTCTACGTGAATGTCTATGTACTTTTGAGTTAATAATGGTGCAAGTGGAAACTTGAACTCCTTATTGCCCTTGGAGTGGAAATGTTTCTGTTGTTATTGGAACTCATTCATTACTGTTTGATGTTGTGTAGGTACCTATCTGATTTTAGTTGTGGTACTAATGAGAGCTGAGCATTCTTTTTTGCGGACTGAGTTAGTTAGTTAGTCATTGACAAGGTATATAGAATAGAATTTGTAGATCTGTCATTGAGTGGGTTTATTTTCACTCGAATTCGGGTCATGTGTGTGGCTATGGCAGGGCTTTTTTTGCTGTGAACAATTACAGAGTTAGGCGAGTATGTGGTGTAATTTGACACGATTGTCATGGACTGACTGACTAGTGGGAATATGTAAGTTTTGTATCTCGGGAATTCGAGTATTTAGGTTAAGACCAAAAATGGAGAGTGGATGAAACTATGGCGGATTGAGTTTTATAACTATGGAAAAAATGTGTCAACTAGTTTTAAAAGGTGATTGCACTTTATTTGCCAGCCAAGCGTTTCTGGCTCGTGATAAAAAGACTCGTTTGAAAAAAATAAGCGCATTCATACTTTTTCATGAGTTGTGGCTCCATATTGGCAGACACATAAATCGTAGCTTGTTGCATGGATATCTATAGATAGTTAGTTAGTTAGTACAGCTATGGTAAGTGGTAGTTTGGTTAGGAAGATAGTGGTATTGAGTGTGATTATTTATTCCAACTAGCTGTATAACTATATGCTAATTTTAGGTGCAAGACAAATTGGCAAGTAAGTTGGGACTTGCATTTGTGTGCAAATTGTAAGGAATGTTGAAAAATGCATGGTAATTTTTGTTTGGAACGCGGTTTGTTTGATGAGATAAGTGTGGGTGTAAAGTAAGGAGGGCGTGAGTACAAAAAGAGTCATTGTTAGGTTTTTCAAGAGGTTTTGGGAATTTTTTTTTCTACTATTGATGAGAGTGCAGTCTGGTTTGCCAAATTTGACACGAGGTCGAAAGTTAGTACTGGTCCCAAGAAATAATGTTTGTTTGGAAAAAGTAGGCCGAACTGTGAATTATTATGTTTGTTGCATATGGAAACAATCAAAATCTTTCATTTTCTTTTTCGGTCTCAGATTTTAGATGAGGTCGATTGGCTGCCGGTATTTTTGACAAGTTTCATATGTGGACAAAAGTTTATTTAACTTTGACCTGGATTTTTTTTGAGTTTGTTTATTGCTTGCCTTCTATTGGAAAGTTGATTTGTGAAACCTCGGGTTTCTGGTTGCAAAATAATTTTTTTAGACCTCGTTTTTTTTGGAAAGTTATAGTTCAATTCAGAGTCATACATGGTGTTTCTGAAAACTGCTTTTTTCTTGTGTTGGCTGACAACAACTCAAACGCTCGTCATTGTTTTCATGCAACTGTGAATGTGAAGTAATTTCAAGATTGGTCTTGTCTATCTAAATTATTTGATATCCATCCATTAAAATGGATGTGCGTGGCACAAATGCGCTTCACTTTAGCAAGTATTGTATAAAAGGGAAATAGTTGCTCCTAGTTTCCCCTAATGGGAAACTCGTGTTTGGAAAAGGCAAGTCATGTAGTTGCTAAAACTATCCACAAGAGAAAATTAATTTCGAAATGGGCATTAAAAGTCATGCACATGGGATGTACTTGTGTTTAGCGTTTTATGGTACAAAGATATATTTAATTTTATTCTAACTAAACTAGTTAGTTTGAAACATTTTATTTGTTCTTGGTATCACATTTTTTTCGTGTTCATAATGTTCCGAATTTTTCCCATTTTTATAGATAAACAACAAGAGTTGGATCTTCCATCCCTCCGAATTGATGAGGCGGATGCCGCAGCTGGAGCCGCAAAATGCACAGTGCCAACGGAAGCGTCCAAAAAGCGCGAAAAGGCTCATCAAGCGCAACAAGAACTTATTCAACAGCAAAGGGTCACGCCCACTGTAGGTCATCCGATGTCACACATAACTGGGGCGAGGAAACCTCTGGCACATGGCAATAGTCTGAACTTAGATAAAATCCCTAAATATGCGGTCGAGTCTCCAAATGAAGAAGAGCTTGGACTGGTAAGAAATACAATATTACAATCATGTACAACATGCATAGGAAACATTTTGTTGGCGAAAGTGAATTGAAATCAGACAATAGAAAAATAGACGTATAGTTTATTGAATCATGAATCAGTAGAAAGATAAACTAATTAACGAAACTTTATACTTTCACTACAGTTGTTGGAGAATGTTGGCAAATGGGGTTTGGATATTTTCCGATTGAGTGAGCTGACAAATCAACGGCCTTTGACTGCTGTTGTTTACGCCATTTTTCAGGTGAGTTGGTTCAACTTTGGACAATGTAATGGATTAACTTTCTTGGTAGTTAATAGTTAGTTAGCTATAGTGCGTCACGTCACGTATACAGATTACATTTCATCGTCCTGCATCGATGACTATAGTCAGGCTGCTACAGTGTGACTGTGTTCCCATCCGATTTCGGATGCTTCCTATAATTTGGACACCCCGCCTCGGGCGGGGCTCGTGTAGACCTCCATTGTTTGTTTAACTAGTGTAGTCTGTTGGCACATGCATTTTCCATTTCCTCACTTTTTTCACTTCCTCTTTGAGTCCGGTGCTTCTAGATTTATTATTGATCAGTGCATGCATTAATTGTACGTGTTGATTTGTGGTGTACACCATGTTTTCAACTTGTTTACAACTAGTGGTCTCTTCCGCATGTTGTGTGTGTGCTTAAAAATGTATCTAGGAAGGTAGTTAGTTAGTATTAGTAAGTATGTTAGCATGGAACATACGGTATATACTTTCATTTTCCGCTGGTAATCTGTTCTCACTGAATGTTTATCAGATTAAGAAATTAAAGTGGTTGGCTTTTATGAGCTTTTGGGGGAAAAGTTACTTCACTTTGTAAACATATCATTATTATCATATGTACTTGCTACTTACTATATAGGAGACACTGGTGTTGCATCGAAAAGTTACTTTTTGTGCCGTTAGTTACAGAGTTAGTTTGTTTTTAAGATGCTGACTGTTAGGTACCTTTAATTTTTTGCTTGTCATAGTTCAATTAGGCAGGAAAGACTTTGTTTTATTTATGCTGTCATACTAGAAAGTTTTAAAACAAATTACCTATTTTTCTAGGAACGGGAACTAATGAAGACATTTAAAATCCCTGGGAAAACATTGGTGAACTTCCTGATGACTTTGGAAGATAACTATGTTCGGGAAGTACCCTACCATAATAGTCTTCATGCGGCTGATGTTACTCAATCTATTCACGTTCTACTTAAATCTCCTGCGCTAGAGGTAATGTACCCGAACGTAAGTCTTACTCGCTGAACAGGAAAACAGACAAAACTTTTCTTCCGCTTTAGGGTATTAACCAATGCAAATCTTGTTATCACTACAGTCTGTTTTTACAAGTTTGGAAATCCTGGCCGCCATTTTCGCCGCCTCCATTCACGACGTAGATCACCCTGGACTGACTAATCAATTTTTGGTGAATTCAAGTGAGTGGCCTCGTGCAAGAATAAACAATTTATCACAAATTTGACAACTTGCTACTTGTAGTCGTAATGTAAACAACATTTTTCAAGAATTTAGAAAGTCTATTCATAAATTGGGTTATTTTTGTCTAGGCTCCGAGCTCGCTATAATGTATAATGACGAGTCCGTTTTGGAGAATCATCATTTAGCTGTAGCATTCAAATTACTGCAAAGTGACGATATGGACATCTTTGCAACGCTTTCTAGAAAACAAAGGCAAACCTTACGGAAGATGGTTATTGACATGGTACATTTAAATAATTAAATTTTTAATATAGAGTTGGTTTTGGAACGCATTAGTAATTAGTAACCGTTTGAATTCCATTAGGTGCTGGCCACTGACATGTCCAAACATATGAGCTTACTAGCTGACCTGAAAACAATGGTGGAAACCAAGAAAGTTGCAGGCTCTGGCGTCCTACTCTTAGACAACTACACTGATAGAATACAGGTATTTTTGGATTCTAAATAAAAGATTATTTCGTGTTAGAATATGTAGTAAGATTTTGTTTCTTTGCTGCAGGTTTTACAAAATATGGTACACTGTGCTGACTTGAGCAACCCTGCCAAACCATTAGAGATATATCGTCGTTGGGTGGATAAACTTATGGAAGAATTTTTCGTACAAGGAGATAAAGAAAAAGAACAGGGTCTTGACATATCACCCATGTGTGATCGACTGAATTCCACTATTGAAAAATCACAGGTTGGTTAAAAAAGCAGGTCAAATTCAACTTGAATAGACGTTTTGTAGTGCTCAGTATGACAATGCAATTTTTTGCTCTACAGGTGGGATTCATAGACTACATAGCACACCCATTGTGGGAGACATGGGCTGACCTAGTGCACCCAGACGCCCAAGACATTCTGGACACACTCGAGGAAAACAGAGACTGGTACCAGAGCATGATCCCCCCGTCCCCACCATCGTCAGCTGTTGGATCCGTCAGTGACGGGTCAACCCAGAGAAGTCTGAACTTGGAAGAAGACGTTGAGGGAGAGTTGCAAGAAGAAATGAATCCCCGACCTCTACGAGACACCTCTGGAGAAAAAATCCAATTTCACATTACGCTTGAGGAAGGGGACTGTGATGATCCAACAATTTGACGCACGTCTTCAGTCTCCTCCCCAACCAACTCGTCCTGTTCGTACTCCTCTTCTTCGTCTGTAATTCCTTCTCGGCCTGTTCCTGTGGTCGCCATTGGCAACTATCAAGACACTAAAGACCAATCAAGAAGGACCTCGTCGTCTACAGCGGGTCATTCGAGCACGTTGTGTCAACAACCTCACTGTTCAGAAAAGACGGGTCTCCCGTCTATACACCCTGGTGCCAAATCTGATTTCTCGTCGTCAACAATGCTCTCTCCTCCAGGTGGTTGCAGTGGTTCACAGGGACCTTCTGGTAGTTGTAGTAGTAATAGCGGGTCCGGATCCCCGTCCAAATCCTTTCGTTCTCCTTCTATGTACCGACGTGTGGTGAGTAAAATGAAGAACCTTTTGAAACGGTGACTACAGCTAAAAATATTCAACTCATGTGTCAAAAAAGTCAGATGAAAAGCAAACGTGGCGCTTAATTCATCAATCTATAATTCTTGTACTTAACAAATTGTGGTAGCCAACTTTAGCTAGTGGTGTAATATCCAATGTATTGATTATTCTATAGAGAAAAATTATTAGGACTATAGGAATAGAAAGTTTTCAAAGGAAATTGAATCTCCAAGACACAGGAATTTTTAGAGAAGTGAATTCACATAGAATTCGTATTATGGCGAATTTTTAGCATTATAAGGAGGACGGTGTAGAGGCCGAGGCCGTTGCATTCATTATTGAACTGGTGCATGATTTGAGTGATTAATTTTTTAGAGGGTGAAATATCTTTCTGCTGCAATAGATTGTTGATGTATGCCAGGTAGTAAAGTTAGTTCAGGGATGAAAAAAGCTAACACTATGCAGAGACCTGTAAGGGTCACAGCACAAGATTCTTTATAGGCTAAAAACTAAAGGTAACAAAATGATGCTTACTCTTGACTTTTTTGTTAACTTAACAAATAGTACAGTTACTTACTTACTTACTTATACTCATGATAATTAAATACATAACGTGTTTGAGTATGTGTGTGTGCATATTTGTTTAAGTTTTTAAACGTAGAGCTGCTGTATCTCACTTTATGTAAAAGTCGTTTGCACATCCAAGGGCATCTCTGTGTGAATGTTGTGTATGGAGAGCAAGCTGCTTGTTGAGAGAGTAAAAGCACACGGGTAAATAATAATACGACAACAACACAAGTTTATATGTAAAGTTATTAAAACTTTTTTGTTTTTGTTTTAACTAAAACAAATTAGTTTCGAATGTTAATTTTTTCATTTCTGTCGTCGATTAGTCAATGCACAGTTTGCTTTTGAAACATGATTTATGTTTACTGAGCAACTTTTATTACATTTGGTTGGTTTCAAAGATTTTGAGCATTAAAGATATTAGGAGGAAAGTGGTCAGGGATTTTTGATTGGTTGTTTTTTCTCTGGAAATAGCAAATACTTGTTGCTGGCAACAAGAGCATTATTTTTTTTGTACTCAATAATAATTTACTTGCTTAGTTGGTTAGTTAGTTACTACTGGTTAGCATTATGTTGTAGGCAGCTTAATTATTAGTATCATTTGAATGAATAGCCAGAAAAAAGAATGAAACAGTATAGCTTTACTATAGTCTTATACTCGATTAAGCTTTAAAAAGCAACTTTGAACTCAGTGATTGTTATACATTTGTGAAGATAGATCAATATCGTTGGAGTTTGTTAGTTATAATAAAACAATGATGTAGTTTGAATGTGAGTTCATATAAATTTCATTATTTGGAAACACAAATGTACCTAAAAACACTTGAATTACTTATTCACATATACACCTGGTCATTTTATGGCGTAGATCGTCTAAAAAATAATATTGTAGCTTCCGTCAATTTGTCATTATGGTACTGGTGACCATATTTGATAGCTAGTTTACCATGTTGAATATTATAGTCAGAAACGTATGTAGTTAGTTGAAGAGAAGCCCGTTTTTTCGTCGTGGATTTGACTGCATAGCTTTAAAACCGCACCTGTGTATGATTTGTGGATGGGTTGTCTGGTTTATAATATTCATAAAAAGCTAATAGATATCTCGTTATGTATATTTTGTAACACATCACGTTCTAGTCACAAAACTGTATGTATACCGGATACCGGAAAGGATACAGAACTTTGCCCAAATTTTTAAACATTTCGAAAATGAAAAAATATTTTGTGTTACGGTTCCACAATATTATTACTTGTTATTGGATTTGGATTTCATTATTATTGTTTGTAATGCGTAGTTAGTTAGTTACATACGTGTATCCGTTTGTTGGCTGATTGTTGAAAGTTCATGTTAGACTGTCTGCTGAAATGTGATGTTGTATCTGAAGTGTGAAAGCAAGTGAAATTGTTTTACAGGCTAAAAGGAAACATAGAATGTCGTTTTTTTTGTAACTCTGTTTTTCTGTGAATAATAACAATGAGATGAGATATTAGAATCTATATAGATGTAAGCAGTATTGTTTGGAGAATTGCACATTCTGAAATTATGAAGTAGTTTATGATCAGTGATTTAAATTATTATTATTGAAACTTTTACAGTAAACTAATTGGTAGATAATAGCAGTCAACAGTCTTCACATGGTACTATACTACTAACTAACATTTTGGATTTAATAATCTTTTAGAGTAAATGAGAGCTAAATAATTTCTATGTGTTATAAATCCGCTGACGGTTGTCCCTGTTTATATATGTGAACGTGTTTATAATATTGACGCAGATATGGAATATGTACACAATTTAATGATATATGTCAAATATTAAATATAATGGTCGAAATATAAAAATGCGTACAAGAAATTAACTCTGTGTCTACTTCTGCATTTGATTTCAAAATTTTCTGGCATATTTGTACGTGAAAAAATGGTGTCATGTGAGCACACTGAAACTTTGTTTTGTCTTCGCGTAAACGTATTGAGGGATTCTATCTGTTGGCAATATTAGGTGCATTATTTAATTTGTTCGATGTAAATATTATTATTATTTTCCAAATTCTTCATGTTTCATTATCCACTCAAATAAAGAAATGTCTTCGCCAAGTTCTGAGAAAGGTACAAATCATATTCCAATGAGAAAAAATCACTGCTTATAAGTAAACTTTGATTTTCAATTTTTGGTACATAAGTGGGCCAAGAAACCAAGCAGGAATCCGAGCAGGTAGATGTAATTGTATCAGAATCCAAAGCGGACCATGAATTATTCCCCACTAGTCCTGAGGATTCTAAAGTTGAAGAACATATTGTGTCAGAAGATTCTAAATCATACGTAGGACTCCCATATCCCATATCTGGGATCAGAAAACCAGTGGAGCCCGAGCCTGTTACAAATGTTCCCAAATCGTATGTGGGACTCCCGTATCCAACATCTTCCACTAGACCACCTTTTGGAACAGAGAATGTTCGAGTGGGAGATGAAAAATCAGAAATTGAAGTAATTTCTGAATACAAACCTCCAAAACTTGAATTGGATCTTTCTACAGTAGAACTGGAACCAAAATTTCATCATTACACTGATTCTACGGATAAAAACAAGACGGGTGAAAATATCGCTCCTATAAAAGATATAAATTTGCCATACAAACCGCCTTCAGCTCCGGGAAGCATTCATTCTGGTAAAATGAGTTTCCGAAAGAAAGGTGCCAGTGTTTCAGAACCAGTCAGTAAAAAACATTTGGATGACATGTTGGCTAAAAGTGGGTTGACATTTCAAAAACCAAAAACCCATTCAGGAGGAGGGAAACCTGGAGCGAAGCAAAATAAATCGCCCAAAAAGGGTGCAGCAGCTTCCAAACCCCCTCAAATTGAAAAGAAATCATCACCTACTTTGAGCAATAAGAATGAACGCTTTGTAAGAAAACCACCGACAGATCATGGAGCAGTTTCAAAGAAGTCCAAAGATGCGGCATTGTCTGAGAAGTCAAACTCGCTGAAATCGGAAACGGAGGTAAAAGAAAGGCAAATGGGATCACAGCCTGGTGCGAAACATTCGGACCCTGGAAATAAAAGAGGATCATCAGGGTCTCAGCATTTCGGACTTAAAGGGATGGACCAGCAAAAAAAGTTAACTGGGTCGGGATCCAATCATTCGATAAAATCTACGCGTTCAAATCATTCTCATCACGCAATGAATCATGTAACTAAAGGTAGAGATAATGGAACAAGGAAAACGTCACTGAATTCAAAAAATGAACAAGTCAAGGGACATGGGAATTCAAAGGTGCAGGATTTCGGAGCAGAACGAGCTGCTCAAAATGAAAAGCAGGGAAGTGTTTCCTATAAGCTTAGTGGCAGTAGGAAACCTTTGGTATTGGGAACCAACATGCGAGTCGATAAAGTTCCTAAATATGGTGTTGAAACGAGTGACGAAGTAGAACTTGGCGAGGTGAAGAGAATTTTCACAATTCCGAGGATTTTAATTTTGTGTAGCTGAGTTTTTTTTTCTGTTTTTGTAGCTTTTAGACAAAATTGACGACTGGAGGTTCGACATTTTTGGTTTGGATAGATTGACAAGATCCCGCCCTTTGACGGCCATAATGTTCACCATGTTTTCCGTATGTTATCATGTTATCCGTTGTGCTGTGTTAAAGAAGTGTGGATTCAATAGAGTATACTTGTTTATGTGCATTATTTTGTCGGAATTATTAGGAGAGAAACTTGATGAAAATATTCCAGATTCCGGAGAAAACTTTATTCAAATTTTTAAATGTATTGGAAGATAATTATTTAGCAGATGTGCCCTACCATAATAGTTTGCATGCTGCAGATACTGTTCAAACTATTCATATTTTATCGACTTCCCCATCATTCAAGGTTAGCGGAAATTAAAGTAGTTTTTAATGGTCATTTGTCAGTTAGATGAGTAAATTAATTTATTTGACTTTTAGCACTTTTTCACAAATCTGGAGGTTCTTGCTATTGTTTTTGCTGCAGCAATTCACGATGTGGATCATCCTGGTGTGAATAATCAATTTTTGGTAAAAGATGGTAATGACATGGAGGATAGATATGTATATGCGCCAATATTTCTTTCACTAAAATTTGGGTTTCTATTGTTTTGCTTTGGCATTATTTTCTTATTTAGGTTCGGAATTAGCCATATTATACAACGATGAATCTGTGTTGGAAAATCACAGTTTGGCCGTTGCATTTACATTGCTACAGAACAAAGATATAGATATACTTGCTCAGTTGACAAAGAATCAAAGAAAGTTATTTAGGAAAATGGTTATTGACATGGTTTGTGCTTCACGAAATTCCGTTAAATTGTTTTATTTCAAGAAGGTGCTTCTATCTACTTGTTCTGTTAAAATTAGGTTCTGTCAACAGATGTTACTAAACATCCTGATATTATTTCGGATTTGCGAGATTTAGCCGAAACAAAGCAATCTTGTGGCTGCAGTATTAAGTGCTTGGGAATGGACAAATATTCACAAAAAATAAAGGCATCCATGCAATTTAACTTTATGCTAATAACATGCTTCGATTTCGATATTCAAATTAAAAAAGTTATTGATGCAATCTCATTTTTTAGATTTTAAAAGCCATGATGGTATGCGCAGATACTAGCAATTCAGCAAAACCATTGCCAACTCATCAGTACTGGCTGGACAAATTAATTGAAGAATTTTTCAATCAAGGAGATACCGAAAGAGAACAAGGATTAGAGATTTCACCAATGTGCGATCGAAATAGTGTTGTTAGCGTGGAAAAACTTGAGGTTTGCTTTTTTTGTTATCAAAAACTCCGAATAATAATAAATGCATTAAAGTATATTTACTTAATACACTAGCTATGCTTCATTGACCAAGTTGCTCTCCCATTATGGGATGCATGGGCAGATTTAGTCCAACCTGATGCGTTCAATATTCTACGTACCTTGGAAAAAAACCGAGAATGGTTTTACCAGCAAACTAAACCGGCGGATGAACAAACTCTTTCAGAAGCAAGGATAGACGAAGAAATTGAAAAATTGGCACACGCTCATAATCATGGTGGTTGGCCCTGTGTGTTAGACCCAGTGGGCCAATCAGGCAGCAGCTGTAACACCAATTATGGCTGCTTTAACAATTAACTTTGACAGTATGTAAATCAACAATGCTTTGGAATAAAAATTCTAGTGTTATTTGCCAAGAATAAATGACAAAATAGTAAATAAACATTTAATTTACCCTTGTCCTGCATTTTTCATAAAACTGTTTAGTTAGTTAGCTATTTAGTGTATAGCAAATACTTGATTAACTTGAATATAGGTTGTATATAATTTTACGTTATGAATTAAAGTCTACCAATCTGCACGACATTTTACCAAATTAAGTGACAAATCCTGGCAAAAGTACTTATCATCCATTTTCACTCGAAACTTGGATTATGTGTAGCGGAATGTGGAATTGACAGACAGTTAACATGCAAATATTCTATA
>Ga0210040_10005507_pt1 | contig 16106 bp, 16 predicted proteins | sample CryGeyCG12114_NA_FD_185462 | JGI IMG/M metagenome (GOLD analysis project Ga0210040, IMG submission 185462) | Groundwater microbial communities from aquifer - Crystal Geyser CG19_WC_8/21/14_NA (SPAdes) (version 2) | ecosystem: Environmental > Aquatic > Deep subsurface > Groundwater | place: USA... | reverse complement strand
TCGCGCGGCCCCGGCGGCGGAACGGTCAGCCCAGCGCCCCGATCTCCTCCTCGCTGGCGTTCAGGGCGGCCCAGAGGATGGCGCCGGCTGTGACGGCGGCCGACTTCAACTCACCCGGCGGCACCACGGCACGGGTGTCGGCGCCGGTGAGGAGCAGCCGCAGCGCCCCTTCCGGCGCATCGAAGCCCGCGATGAGCCGGAGCGCGGGAATGCCGGCGGCGGCGAAGTTCGCGTGGTCGGAATTGATCATAAGGGGATGATGCACCGCCACCTCCGCCCCGATCGCGGCGGCGGCCCGCCGCACGAAGGGACCAAGCCCCACAAAGCCGCTGGTGAGGGCGGTGAGCCGTGGATGGCCCGCGATGCTGTCGAGGTTGAGGTTGAACCGGATGGCCGCGCGCCGCCCCGGATCGATCGCGGCCAGCCATGCCCTGGAGCCCGAGAGCGCCCATTCCTCCGCCCCGAAGACGCAGACGGTGAGCCCGCGCCGGCAGGCGTGCAGGTCGGGTGCCACCGCGCGGGCGAGCGCCAGCGCTGCGGCGAGCCCCGTGGCGTTGTCCATGGCGCTCTCCCCCAGGGGATGGCCATCCAGATGGGCGGAAAGCACCACGCGTCCCTCGCCGCCGCCGGGAAGGTCGAGCACCAGGGTGGGCGCCGTCGCGGGGGCGGCGTTACCTTCCAGCACAAGATGCGCGCGGCGGCCGGCGATGCGGGCCGCGACTTCGATCCCCACCCCGAAGCAAGGGATGGCCACGCCGTTGGCGCCGCCCGAGACCGGCCCGATGCCGGGCTCCGGTTGCACCATCAGCGCGGCCGCCGCCCCCGCGGCGGCCGCGGCGGCCAGCTTGAAGCGCCGGTGGATGGTCCAGGGCGCGAAAGGATATTCGTGCCGCAGCAGCACGGCCTTGCCACGCACGCGCGCGCCGGCCGCCGCCACGTCCTCGGGCGCGCCGCGGCCGAGATCGAGCACCTCCAGTTCCATCCCGCCCGGCCCGGTCGTGGCGGAGCCGAAGAGGGCGACATGGGGCAAAGCCGTTCCGTCCGGCAGGGAGAGGGCGGATCGCCGCAGCGTCCATCCGTCATAAGGCACGGGCTCGTTTGCGGCAGGGCCGATCGCGCGCAGGCGCTCCAGGGTCCAAGCGAAGGCGGCCTCCGCCGAAGAACTGCCCTGCACCCGCCCGCCGAAGTCGCAGAGCGCCTCGAAGTCGGCGCGGAGGTCTGGATCGGCGGCCAGGCGCCCGAGGAAGGCCTGCATCAGCGGACGCTCACACCGGCGGCGCGCGCCACCTCGGCCCAGCGCCGGAACTCGGCATCGAGCACGCGGGCGAAGGCCTCCGGCCCGCCCGGGCGTGTCTCCAGCCCCAGGCTCTCGAGACGGGCGCGCACGTCGTCCGCGGCGATCGCCCCGGCCAGGGCCGTCGCCAGGCGGGTCCGCGCCTCGGCGGGCAGGGAGACGGGCGCGAGGACGCCGAACCAGTTGTCGGCGATCAGCTCGACACCCCCTTCCCGCAGCGTCGGCACGTCGGGGAGGCTGGGGAGCCGCTGCGGGGACGCAACGGCGACGGGAACAACCTGCCCGGCACGCAGCGGCCCCTCGATGGAGGCCGGTGAGGAGAAGATCGCGTTGATCTGCCCGGCCGCCACGTCCTGGAGCGCCGGCCCGGCGCCGCGATAGGCCACGTTGGCGAAGCGCGCGCCCGTGAGTTGCCCGAACCATTCGGGCAGGAGGTGCGACAGGCTGCCGATGCCCGACGACCCGAAGGAAACGGTGTCCGGCCGCGCCTTCGCCGCGGCGGCCAGCGCGGCGGCGTTGCGCGCCGGAAACCCGCTGTTCACCGCCAGGATCATGGTGACGGCGCCGATGAGCGAAACGGGGGCCAGGTCCGCCGCCGCGTTGTAGGGAACGCGCTCCTGCACCGCCGGGATGATGGTGAAGGGCGAATCGGCCAGCAGCACGGTGTGGCCGTCCGTGGCGCGCGCCGCCGCCTCCGTGCCGAGCATGGAACCGGCGCCCGGCCGGTTGTCCACCACCACGGGCTGGCCGAGCGCCGCCGCGAGGCCGGAGGTGAGGAGGCGCGCCACGATGTCCGACGGGCCGCCCGCCGCATAGGGGACGACCACCCGCAGGGGGCGCTGCGGCCACGTGCCCTGCGCGCGCGCGGTGGGCGCCGCCAGGATGGCCGGGGCGAGAAGGATGGAACGGCGACGGATCGGCATGCGCGGGAGCCTAGGGTGGGCTCCCGCCCCCTGTCCACCGATGGACCGGCGGCGTCAGGCCGGGACGATCAGCCCCTCCCGCAGGGTCACCGTGCGGTCCATCCGCGCGGCAAGCTCCGGGTTGTGGGTCGCGATCAGCGCGGCGACCCCGCGCCCGCGAACGGCGTCGAGCAGCTCCGCGAAGACGCGGTCGGCGGTGGCGACGTCCAGGTTGCCCGTCGGTTCGTCCGCTAGCAGCACCTTGGGGCTGTTCGCCAGGGCGCGGGCGATGGCCACGCGCTGCTGCTCCCCGCCCGAAAGCCGCGTGGGGCGATGGTGCCCGCGGTCGCCCAGGCCGAAGGTGGCCAGAAGCTCGCGCGCCCGCGCCTCCGCCTCCCGGCGCGGGCGGTTGGCCGCGAGCTGGGGGAGCACGATGTTCTCCTCCGCCGTGAACTCGGGCAGCAGGTGGTGGAACTGGTAGACAAAGCCGATGGTGTCGCGGCGGAGCGCCGTGCGGGCATCGTCGGAGAGGTTGCCGCTGTCGCGCCCTCCCACCAGCACCTGCCCGGCATCGGGCTTCTCCAGCAGGCCCGCGACGTGCAGCAGCGTGGACTTGCCCGTGCCGGAGGGCGCGACGAGGGCGACGATCTCGCCCGCGAAAAGGTCTAGCTCGGCGCCGCGCAGCACGGGCAGCTCGCCGGCCTCCGTGCGGTAGCGGCGCTCGACGGCGCGCAGCGCCAGGGGCGGCCCGGACGATGTCGCGAGCGGCGCGTCACGCATTGCGCAGCCCCTCCACCGGGTCGAGCCGCGCGGCGCGCCAGGAGGGATAGATGGTGGCCAGGAGCGAGAGGCCGAGGCCCATGCCGACCACCTGCGCCACCTCCATCGGCTCCACCACGGCGGGCAGCTTGGTGAGGAAGTAGATCTCGGCGCTGAACAGGTCCGTGCCCGTCAGCGTCTGCAGGAACTGCCGGATGTTCTCGATGTTCAGGCAGAAGACCAGGCCGATGAAGAAGCCGATCAGCGTGCCCGCGACGCCGATGGAGGCGCCGGCGAGAAGAAAGATGCGCAGGATCGCGCCCCGCGTGGCGCCCACGGTGCGCAGCACCGCGATGTCGCGTCCCTTGTCCTTCACCAGCATGATGAGGGAGGAGACGATGTTGAAGGCGGCGACGATGATGATGAGGGTGAGGATCAGGAACATCACGTTCCGCTCCACCTGCACCGCGTTGAAGAACGACGAGTTGGAATCCTGCCAGTCCAGCACGCGCACGGGCATGCCGCGCAATGCCCCGAAGATCTCCCGCGTGGCGAGCCGGACGCGGGAGGGATCGTCCACGAAGACCTCCACCTGGGTGGCGCTGTCGCGGTGCTGGAAATAGACCTGGGCGGCGCCGAAGGGCAGGAAGACGTAGCTGGAGTCGTATTCCTGCATCCCCGCCTCGAACAGCGCGACCACCTCATAGGCGCGCAGGCGGGGAACCGTGCCCATCACGGTGGTGCGCCCTTGGGGAGAAACCAGGGTGATCCGCTCGCCAACGCGAATGCTGAGCTTGCGGGCGAGCCGCGTGCCGATGACGACCGTGTCGTCGCCGCCGAAGCGGGACAGGTCGCCCGCGCGGATGTTGCCGGCGATCAGCGGCCGGGCGCGCAGATCCTCCGGCCGGATGCCGCGCGCGAGGCCACCCGTCGCGCCGCCCTCGTCGCTGGTGAAGAGCACCTGCCCCTCCACGATGGGCGTGGCGGAGGCGATGCCGGGCAGGCCGCGGATGCGGGCGGCGATGTTGTCGAAGTCGCGCAGACCCGAATTGTCCTGGGCATAAACGCCGAGATGCCCGTTCAGCCCGAGGATGCGGCCCAGCAGCTCCTGCCGGAAGCCGTTCATCACGGACATGACGATGATCAGCGTCGCGACACCCAGCGCGATCCCCACGAGCGAGAAGATGGCGATGACGGACACGAAGCGCTCTCCCTTGCGGGCGCGCAGATAGCGGAAGGCGACGGCGCGCTCGAAGGGAGAGAACATCAGGCGAGCGTCGCGCGGATCTTCGCCAGCGCGTCCTCCAGCGAAAGCTCCAGCCGCTCCCCGGTCGCCCGCCGCTTCAGCTCCACGACGCCCTTGGCCGCGCCGCGCGGGCCGATGATGGCCTGCCAGGGATAGCCGATCAGGTCGGCATCGGCGAACTTGGCCCCGGCCCGTTCCGGCCGGTCGTCATAGACGGCCTCCCCCGGGAGCGCGGCGTAGAGCTGCTCGCACAGCGCGTCCGCGGCGGCGTCGCCGGGCTTGAGGTTCAGGATCGCGCAGGCATAGGGCGCGACGGCGTCGGGCCAGATGATGCCTTCCTCGTCGTGCCCGGCCTCGATGATGGCGGCCAGCAGGCGAGACACGCCGATGCCGTAGGAGCCCATCTCCGGCACCACCGGGGTGCCGTCCGGGCCGGCCACGGTCAGGCCCATGGGCTTCGAGTACTTGGTGCCGAAATAGAAGATGTGCCCGACCTCGATACCGCGCGCCGTGACCTGCGCTTCGGCGGGGATGGCGTCCCAGGCGGCCTCGTCGTGCTTTTCGTCGGTCGCGGCGTAGCGGCTGGTCCAGAAGTCCACCACCGGGGACGGATCGCCCGTGCCCGTGGGGTCCTGCGCCAGGACGTCGAACTCCAGCAGGTCCTTGTGAAGGTAGACGACGCTTTCCCCGGTTTCGGCCAGGATGATGAACTCGTGGGAAAGATCGCCGCCGATCGGGCCCGTGTCGGCCTGCATGGGAATCGCCTTCAGCCCCATGCGCGCGAAGGTGCGGAGATAGGCGCGGAACATCAGGCGATAGGACTTGCGCGCGCCCTCCGCATCGATGTCGAAGGAATAGGCGTCCTTCATCAGGAACTCGCGCCCGCGCATCACGCCGAAGCGGGGGCGGATCTCGTCCCGGAACTTCCACTGGATGTGATAGAGGCTGCGCGGGAGGTCCCGGTAGGACTTCGCGTAGCCCTTGAAGATATCGGTGACCATTTCCTCGTTGGTCGGGCCGTAGAGCATTTCCCGGTCGTGGCGGTCGGTGATGCGGAGCATCTCCTTGCCGTAGTCCTCGTAACGGCCGCTCTCGCGCCAGAGTTCGGCGGGCTGGACCGTCGGCATCAGGATTTCCTGCGCGCCTGCCAGGTCCTGCTCCTGCCGAACGATTTCGCTGACCTTGCGCAGGACGCGAAGGCCGAGCGGCAGCCAGGCATAGATGCCCGCACTGGTCTGGCGGATCAGGCCCGCCCGCAGCATCAGCCGGTGCGAGACGATCTGCGCCTCGGCGGGCGTTTCCTTGAGCGTGGGGAGAAAGGCGCGGGACAGGCGCAAGGGAAGGAGCTCCGGTAAGGCCAGGGGATCAGATCGGGGCGCAACCTAGAGCAAGGCGCGGGTGGCGCAATCCGGCAGCCGCCTGCTTCGGACCGTGCCGCGGAAAAGGCGGAGGAAAAGCCAAAAAAAGGGCCACCCCAATGGGGCGGCCCGAGTTTAGGGAGGAAACGCCAGTCACACGGCGGAAGAGGAAAAGCCCTCTTCCATGTCCCGATGATGCAGCGCAGCAGCAGCCGCACAAAGGGCTTTCCGGCCCTCACCGCCAAAAAAGAAGGCCGCGCAGCCGTCGAATGACTTAAAAATACTCATCTTCGTTGTCGAGTGCTGCATTTGCCTAATCGTTAGGCTTGGCGAGCCATCCATCTCGAAAGGACAACCAGTCAGCACGCACCAGCCACTCGATCAGGAACCAGATCAGAATGGACAGGAGCGTGGTGATGATCAGGATTCTCAGCACGCGCACCTGCCTCGGCGCCCCTCGCCACCCGCCGGTCGCAGCCGCCTCCGGGTCCGGGTTGATGCCCAGTGGCAGCACGGCGAAGAGCACCGTCCACCACACCAGGAAATACACCACCGTCCCCGTGACCCAGCCCATGCCATCCCCCATGCCGCGTCGTCATCGTAACCTTACGGCGTCGTATCGCGTTCAAGGCGCGTCCTTGTTCCGGAACGGAAACCGCGATGCGACGCATCCTAATCCTCGCGGGCCTCGCCCTCACGGCGTTGCCCCTTCTGCCACACGCCGCCGAGGCACGCCCGCCCTGGGAAAGGGAGCGTGGCTGGGAGCGCCATGAGCGCCGTGAAGCCTGGCGCGAGGAGCGCTGGCGCCGCGAGGCGTGGCGGCGCGAACATGACCGCCGTGAGGCCTGGCGTGCCGAGCGCTGGCGCCGGCACGCTGGTCGCGGCTACGGCCCGCCGGTGGCCGACTACGCGCCTCCCGCCCCAGGCGTGACCCTGCAGTTCAACCTCCGCTGAGGCGCCTCACACCCGGAGCAGGTGCAACTCGACCTGCGGGCGCTTGCGCACGCGCCGCCCAATGGCCTTGCGCAGCGCGGTCCGGGCGGCCTCCCGCAGGGCCGTGTCCTCCCGGCGGAGGGGCGCGGGCAGGTCGTTCACCAGCCGCGCGAGATCGGCGGCGATCTGGTTGGTCGCCTCCTCGCCCTGGTCGAACAGGCCGGGAGCCGAGATCTGCGGCACGCCGCGGACCCGGCCCGCTTCGTCCACGGCCAGTGACCCGACAACCACCCCGTTGAACAGCATGCGCCTGCGGGCGCCGAGCACGTTGCCTTCCAGCGGAAGCAGGCGCGGCCCATCGACCGCGAGCTTGCCGCTCTGCACGGTTTCCGACACCTCGACGGGGTCAGGACCGAGGCGGAGCATGTCGCCGTCCTCGATCAGGTGCGGGATGGCACCGAAATCGCGCGCAAGGGCCGCGTGCTGCTGCAGGTGCCGCCACTCGCCGTGCACCGGCACGGCGTGACGGGGCTTCACCAGCTCGTAGAGGCGGCGAAGCTCTTCCTTGGCGGGATGGCCGGAAACATGGACGGGATGCTCGGAGTCCGGCGTGATCACGCGGCAACCGGCGCGGAACAGGGCGGATTCGACCGCCATGATCGCCTTCTCGTTTCCCGGGATCATGCGGGAGGAGAAGATCACCGTATCGCCCTCCCCCAGAGAGATCTGGGGGTGGGTGTCGGCCGCGATCTTGGCCAGTGCCGAGCGCGGCTCGCCCTGACTGCCCGTGCAGATGATCAGCAGCTCGTCATCGGGCAGGTAGCCGGCCTCGTCCTCATCCAGGAAGGGCGGGATGTCCTTGAAGTAGCCGGTCTCCCGCGCCGCCGCATCGGCGTTGCGGAGCGACCGGCCGAACAGGGCCACGCGCCGGCCTGCGGCCATCGCGGCCCGGGTGATGGATTCGACGCGCGCCACGTTCGTCGCGAAGCAGGCCACGGCCACCCGGCCCTTGAGGCTGGCGACCAGTTCCGTCAGCGCGACCCGCACATCGGCCTCGCTGCCCGAATAGCCGTCCACCAGGGCATTGGTGCTGTCGCAGACCATTGCCAGCACCCCCTCCGCGCCCAGGGCCGCGAAGCCGGCCTCGTCCGTCGGCGGGCCGATCAGGGGATCGGCGTCCAGCTTCCAGTCGCCGGTGTGCAGCACGATGCCGTGGCGTGTGCGGATCGCCAGCGCCTGGGCCTCGGGCACCGAATGGGCGACGCGGTAGAACTGCAGGTCGAAGGCTCCCACCAGCACGCGCGACGCCAGCGGCACGGTGTGCAGCTTCACCTCGCCCAGAAGGCCGGCCTCGCCAAGCTTGCGGCGCAGCACCGCGGCGGCGAAGGGACTGGCGTAGAGGGGGCATCGCAGCAGCGGCCAGAGGGCGGCAACCGCGCCCAGATGGTCCTCATGGGCATGGGTGATGACCATGCCCACGAGCTTGTCCCGCCGCTCGGCGAGCCAGGCCGGGTCGGGAACCAGGATTTCCGCTTCCGGAAACTCGCTTCCCCCGAACCCGATGCCGCAGTCCACCGCCAGCAGGGCTCCGTCCAGGCGATAGACGTTGAGATTCATCCCGATCTCGCCCGTCCCCCCCAATGGGAGGAAGGCGAGGTCGTCCGTTATGTCGAAGGTCATTCGGTCTCGTTCTTGAGAGCTTCTGGAAGCGTTGTCTTGTGGAAGATGGGGGGTGGATTGCGGCCAGCCAACAGGCGCAGCCCCTCCAGCGTGATATCGGGATCAGTGTGTTGAATGACCGTCGTCCCCTCCGCGAACAAGGGGGCGAGGCCGCCGGTCGCGATCACCTTCAGGGGACCGCCGTGCTCGGCCCGGATCCGCGAGACCAGTCCTTCGACCAACCCCACATATCCCCAGAAGATCCCGGACTGCATGGCGGGCACGGTGTCCCGCCCGATCACCGCCTGGGGGCGGCCGATCCCTATCCGGGGCAGCCGGGCCGCCGCGCGGTGCAAGGCCTCTATGGAGAGGTTGATGCCGGGTGCGATGACACCGCCGACATAGGCGCCGCCCTCCCCCACCACGTCGAACGTCGTCGCCGTCCCGAAATCGATGACGATCAGCGGGCCGGTGTAGTGGTGATGGGCGGCGAGCGCGTTCAGGAGGCGGTCCGCGCCCACCTCCTTCGGCCGGTCCATGCGGATCTCGAAGCCCCAGTCCACGCTGTCCCCTCGCGCGACCAGGGGTTCGCAGTTGAACCAGTCGCGCACCAGGCGCCGAAGGTTGTAGAGGGCGGCGGGCACCACCGTGCCCAGGGCGCAGCGGGTGATCTCGGCTGGCTTCAGCCCGGCATGGGCCAGCAGCGCCAGCAGCCAGACGGCGTATTCGTCGCTGGTCCGGTCCGCCCGCGTGGCGATGCGCCAGCGCCCCCGCCATTCCGAACCGTCATGCACGGCAAAGACGACGTTGGTGTTACCGGCATCGATCGCCAGGAGCATCGCGTGTTCCTTCCCCGGCCCCTCAGGGGTGAACATCCCCGGCCGTGATCGTTTCCATGCCGAGTGCGGTGCGAAGACGCAATGCGCCGCCCTCGTCCAACCCGTCGAAGTGACCGGCGAGCAGGCCGCTGGGCGCGGTGACCGAAAGGGCCGTGCCGGGGGGATGGCCCCGCTCCAGCCAAGCGGCCCGAATGGCGGCGAAGCCCTGCTCCTCCTGGATGGTTCGCCAGTGATCGATCGACGCCATGATCGCTGCCGCCGCCACCTCGGGTGCCAGGGCGGGCGGCGGCAGGGCAGCGGTCGGCCGGCCCGGCACCTCCGGCGCGAAGGCCAGGTTCACCCCGATGCCAAAGGAAAGCCAGTCCAGCCCGCCGCTGGGCGCGAGCGATGCCTCGGAGAGGATCCCGGCGCACTTCGCCCCGCCAAGGAGAAGGTCGTTCGGCCATTTCAGAACAAGGCCAGGCGCAGCGGGCGAGAGAGCGGCGTGGAGCGCGACAGCCGCAAGCAAGCTCCACTGCGGCGCCTCGCGCGCGGCGGCGTGCGGGCGGAGGAGCACCGAAAGATACAGATTGCCCGGAGGAGACTCCCAGGCCCGGCCGCGCGTGCCCCGCCCGGCCGTCTGCCGCCGCGCGAGGACGGCAAGGCGCTCATCCGCGCCGTCCTCCGCGCAGCGGCGGATCAGATCGGCCGTGCTGGGAAGCTGGTCATGAACCAGCAGCCGCCAGCCGGCCGGCGCCGCGCTCACCCAGCGAGGGCGGCAACCGCGGCGGCCGCGGCGGCCACGATCGGCGCGGGGAACAGGAAGAAGAGCACGTTGAACAGCCCCGCTCCGGCCAGCACGAAGGAGACGGCGGAGGAGCGCGGATCCAGCGCGCCATCGGCCGCGTCGAAGTACATGATCTTGATGATGCGGAGGTAGTAGTAGGCACCCACCACGCTGGTCAGCACGCCCACGGTGGCAAGAACCCAGTAGCCCTCCTGCACGGCGGCGAGAAAGACGTAGAGCTTGGAGAAGAAGCCCGCGAGAGGCGGTATGCCGGCCATGGAGAACATGAACACCGCCATGGCCAGTGCCATCGCGGGGTCGGTCCGGCCAAGCCCGGCCAGATCCTCGATCCGCTCCAGCGACCGGCCCTGGCGGCGCATCGCCACCAGAACCGCGAAGACGCCGGCGTTCATGACGATGTAGATCGCCATGTAGAGCATGACGCCCCGAAGCCCCGTATCGGTGGCAACGGCCAGGCCCATGAGCGCGTAGCCGACATGCCCGATGGAGGAATAGGCCATCAGCCGCTTGATGTTGGGCTGGCGGATGGCGGCAAAGGAGCCCAGCAGCATGGAGCCGAGCGAGGCCAACCAGATCACCCCCTGCCACTGCTCGGCAAGGTCGGCGAAAGGATCAGCCAGCACGCGCACAAGGAGCGCGACGGCCGCCACCTTCGGGGCCGAGGCGAAGAAGGCGGTGACCGGCGTCGGCGCGCCCTCGTAGACGTCGGGTGTCCACATGTGGAAGGGCACGGCCGAGATCTTGAAGGCCAGCGCCGCGATCACGAAGGTCATGCCGACCATGACACCGAGCGAGACGCCTCCCTCCCCGGCCACCGCGGTGGAAATGGCGGAGAAGTTGGTGGAGCCGGCGAAGCCGTAGGTCAGGCTGGCGCCGTAGAGATAAAGACCCGAAGCCAGCGCGCCCAGCACGAAATACTTCAGCCCGGCCTCGGCGGAGCGCGCATTGTCACGATCGAAGGCCGCGATGACGTAGAGCGAGAGCGAGAGGAGCTCGAGCCCCATGTAGAGCGTGATGAGGTCCGAGGCCGAAACCATCACCATCATGCCGATCGTGCTGAGCAGCACCAGCACAGGAAACTCGAAGCGCGCGATCCCCTGCTTCTCGTTCCAGTCCAGGGCCAGAAGCAGGCCGGTGGCGGCGCCGAGCAGAATCAGAATCTTCGCGAAGCGCGCGAAAGCGTCCGACACGAACTGGCCGTGGAAGGCCTGGCCGTCCGGCGTTCCCAGAACCAGCACGGCGCCGATCAGAAGCGCGCCGAGCGTACCCATCGTGATGGGAAAGGTCATGTCCCGCTTGGGAATGACGCCAACCAGCAGCAGCACCAGGGCCGCGACCGCGAGCAGGGTCTCGGGGAGGGCGAGGGTCCAGTTCATCATCTCACAGCCCGGCCATGCGGGGGATCGCGAGGGCGGCCTCGTGCCGCTCGACGAGCGCGGCGACGGAAGCCTCCCAGACATGGGTGAAGGAGGAGGGATAGAGGCCCATCCAGAGGGTCAGCAGAATGAGCGGCGCGAAGATCGCGAGTTCCCGCGGGGAAAGGTCCAGCAGCCCGCGCACCTCAGCCTTGGTCACCTTGGAGAAGATCACGCGGCGGTAGAGCCATAGCATGTAGCCCGCACCCAGGATCATCCCCATGGCCGCGCCCAGGGCCACCCAGCCGCTGGACTTCCAGGCCCCGGTGATCACCAGGAACTCGCCCGGGAACCCCGCCGTGCCGGGAAGCGCCACGCTGGCCATGGTGAAGAGCATGAACACCAGGGCGTAAGCCGGCATGATCTTCGCCACCCCGCCGTAGCGCGCGATCTCCCGCGAATGGACGCGGTCGTACAGCACGCCCACGCAGAGGAAGAGCGCACCCGAGACGATGCCATGCGACAACATCTGGAAAATGGCGCCGGAGATGCCCTGCTGGTTGAAGGTGAAGAGCCCGATCGTCACGATGCCCATGTGAGCCACGGACGAATAGGCGATCAGCTTCTTCATGTCGTCCTGCGCGAAGGCCACGCAGCTCGTGTAGATGACCGCGATGACGCTGAGGGCGAACATGAGCGGCGCGAAATAGGCCGCCGCATCCGGAAAGAGCGGGATGGAGAAGCGCAGGAAGCCGTAGCCGCCCATCTTCAGCAGCACGCCGGCCAGGATCACGGAACCTGCCGTGGGCGCCTCCACGTGGGCATCCGGCAGCCAGGTGTGCACGGGCCACATCGGCACCTTCACGGCGAAGGAGGCGAAGAAGGCAAGGAACATCCAGTACTGCCAGGAGATCGGCACGGGGTTGTCCATCAACCCCGCGATGTCCGTCGTGCCGGCGCGGTACCAGAGCGCCAGGATGGCGAGCAGCATCAGAACCGAGCCGAGCAGCGTGTAGAGGAAGAACTTGAAGGCGGCATAAACCCGCCGCTGACCGCCCCAGACGCCGATGATCAGGAACATCGGGATCAGCACGCCCTCGAAGAAGACGTAGAAGATGATGAGGTCGAGCGCGCAGAACATGCCCACCATCATCGTCTCGAGCACGAGGAAGGCGATCATGTACTCCCGCACGCGGTTCTGCACCGCTTCCCACGAGGCGAGGATGCAGATCGGCGTGAGCAGCGTGGAGAGCAGGACAAAGAGCATCGAGATGCCGTCCACGCCCATGTGGTAGTTCACGCCGAACTCGGGCAGCCAGTTCGCCTGCTCGACGAACTGGGCATCGGCCACGCGAGGGTCGAAGCGGGCCCAAAGGATGAGGGAGAGGACGAAGACGATCAGGCTCGTCCACAGCGCGGTCCAGCGGGCGTTGGAGGCGACGGTCGCCTCGTCGCCCCGGATCGCCAGGATGGCCACCACGCCTGCAAGCGGCAGGAAGGTGAGCAGGGAGAGCAGCGGGAAGCCGGCCGCGTTCATCGGGTGAAGCCCAGGAAGATGACGGAAACGAAGACCACGAGACCCGCGATCATGGTGAAGGCGTAGTTGGCCACGCGCCCCGTCTGGAAGCGCGCCACGCCGCGGGCGGTGTCGACGGTGATGGCGGCGATCCCGTTGGGCATGCCGTCGATGATCCTCACGTCGCCCGTGCGCCACAGCACCCGCGCGAGGCGCCGGAACGGCCGCACGAAGATCGTGTCGTAGAGTTCGTCGAAGTACCACTTATTGAGCAGGAACCGGTACAGGCCCGGGAAGGTCTCGGCCAGGCGCGCCGGAATGCCCGGCGCGAACATGTAGAACACATAGGCCAGCGCGATGCCCGCGATGGCGATCACGGTGGGCGCCAGCGGCACCCAGCCCGGCACCTCGTGCACGGCGTGCATGATGTGGTTGTGCTCGGCGTTGAAGATGGCGCCGTTCCAGAACTCGCCCTGGTGATGCCCGACGAAAAGATCTTCGAAGGCGGCACCGGCGAAGAGGGCGCCGAGCGCCAGAACCAGCAGCGGGATCAGCATGACCGCCGGGCTCTCATGGACATGTTCCATCGTTTGATGATCGGCCCGGGGACGGCCATGGAAGGTCAGGATCAACAGGCGCCAGGAATAGAAGGCGGTCAGGAAAGCCGCGATCAGCCCCATGGCAAAAGCATACATCCCGGCACCCGTATGGGCCGCGAAGGCGCTCTCCAGGATCATGTCCTTGGAATAATACCCGGCGAAGAAGGGAATGCCCGCCAACGCCAGGCTGCCGATCCACATCACGGCATAGGTGATCGGGATCTTGGTCCAGATCCCCCCCATCTTGCGGATGTCCTGCTCGTCCGACATCGCGTGGATGACGGAGCCGGCCGACAGGAACAGCAGCGCCTTGAAGAAGGCGTGCGTGAAGAGGTGGAACACCGCCGCCTGATAGGCACCAACCCCGATGGCGAAGAACATGTAACCGAGCTGCGAGCAGGTCGAATAGGCGATGATGCGCTTGATGTCGTTCTGCACGCATCCGATCGTCGCCGCGAAGAAGGCGGTCGATGCACCGACAATGGTCACCAGCGTCAAGGCGTTGGGCGCGAACTCCGTGATGGGCGACATGCGCGCCATCAGGAAGACTCCGGCCGTCACCATGGTCGCCGCATGGATCAGCGCGGAAACGGGCGTCGGCCCCTCCATCGCATCCGGCAGCCAGGTGTGCAGGCCGAGCTGTGCCGACTTGCCGCAGGCACCCAGGAACAGAAGAACCGAGATCACCTCCAGCACGGGCAGGCCGGCGAAGGTGACGGAGCGCATCTCCTCCACGCGAGGAAAGATGTCCCCGAAGTTCAGCGCGCCGAAGGTCCAGAAGGTCAGCGCCATGCCAAGCATGAAGAACAGGTCGCCGACGCGGTTCACGATGAAGGCCTTCATCGCGGCCCGGTTCGCGCTTTCGCGGTCGTACCAGTAGCCGATCAGCAGATAGCTCGCGAGGCCGACGCCCTCCCAGCCGAAGAAGAGCTGGACCAGGTTGTCCGCCGTCACCAGCATCAGCATGGCGAAGGTGAAGAGGCCGAGATAGGCGAAGAAGCGCGGCGGCGTCTCGTCATGGGACATGTAGCCGACGCTGTAGAGATGGATGAAGGTGGAGATGAAGGTCACCATCCCCACCATCATCGCGCTCAGCGTGTCGTAGCGGAGGGCCCAGTCGACGCTCAGGCCACCGACATCGATCCACTCCGAGATGGTCACGGTGCGGGGCGCCGAATGCAGCCCGACCTCGACGAAGGCCGAGACGCCGCAGATGGCGGCCAGCACCATGCAGCCGACCGAGACCCACATGGACAGGCGCACGCCCAGCCAGCGGCCGAAGAAGCCCGCGAGCGTCGCGCCCAGCAAGGGGAAGAAAACGGCACCGACGAACATGGCGCCCTAACCCTTCAGGGTGGAAACGTCTTCCACCTCGATGCTTCCGGTGTTCCGGAAGTAGATGACAACAACCGCCAGCCCGATCGCGGCCTCCGCGGCCGCGACGGTCAGGATGAACATGGCGAAGATCTGCCCCGTCAGGTCCCCGAGCCGGGCCGAGAAGGCCACGAGGTTCAGGTTCACCGAGAGCAGGATCAGCTCCACCGACATCAGAATGACGATGATGTTCTTCCGGTTCAGGAAAATGCCGAAGATACCCAGCACGAACAGGATCGCGCTGACCGTCAGGTAATGGCCGAGGCCGACCTCGAGCATCAGTGGTGCCCTCCCCCATGCCCGTGATCATCATGCGCGATGACCTTCGGCTTCTCCTCAGGCACCGGCGGGCGCAGGATCCCCAGCTCCCCGATCGAGGCGCCGACCGGCACGCGCGCCATGTCGAGCTGCGTGCGACGGGTGACCTGCGCTTCGATGTTCTGGTGCCGGCTGCGGACGCGGTCGCGATGCGTCAGCACGATGGCGCCGATCATGGAAACCAGCAGGATCAGGCCCGCGCCCTGGAACAGGAAGACGTAATCCGTATAGAGCACGCGCCCGATGGCGACCGTGTTCTGCACATCCGTGGGCGTCGCGTTCAACCGGAGGCTCTCGGCCTGTCCGCTCGACTGCCAGGCACCCAGCACGAAGACCAGCTCCAGGAACAGGATGCCGCCGATCACGGCGCCGATCGGGGCATAGCGCTGGAAGCCCTGCCGAAGCCGCACGAAGTCGATGTCGAGCATCATGACCACGAACAGGAACAGCACCGCGACGGCGCCGACGTAGACGATGACAAGGATCATCGCCAGGAACTCGGCGCCCGCGATCAGGAACAAGGCGGCCGCGTTGAAGAAGGCCAGGATCAGGTACAGCACGCTGTGCACCGGGTTCCGGCTGGTGACCACCATCACGGCGCTGGCGATCAGCACCGCGGCGAAGGCGTAGAAGGCAAGGCCTGCGATCATCGGTAGGGGGCATCCGCCTTCAGGCGGGCCGCGAGCACCGGCTCCCAGCGATCGCCGTTATCGAGCAGCTTTTCCTTGTTGTAGAGGAGCTCCTCGCGGGTCTCGGTCGCGAACTCAAGGTTCGGGCCGAGCACGATGGCATCCACCGGGCAGGCTTCCTCGCAGAGGCCGCAGTAGATGCACTTCGTCATGTCGAGGTCATAGCGCGTGGTGCGCCGGGAGGCATCCTCGCGCGGCTCGGCCTCGATGGTGATGCACACGGCCGGGCAGACCGCCTCGCAGAGCTTGCAGGCGATGCAGCGCTCTTCCCCGTTGGGATAGCGGCGCAGGGCGTGCTCCCCCCGGAAGCGCGGGCTCAGCGGCGAGCGCTCGGAGGGGTAGTTGATGGTCGCCTTCGGCTTGAAGAAGGCACGCAGCGTCAGCCCCATGCCGGAGATGATCTCCGTCAGCAGGAGGCTGCGCGCGATACGGTCGAGCGTCGCCATTCAGCGGACCTTTCGCGGGCGCAGGTTGCGCC
>Ga0210040_10005506_pt1 | contig 16106 bp, 8 predicted proteins | sample CryGeyCG12114_NA_FD_185462 | JGI IMG/M metagenome (GOLD analysis project Ga0210040, IMG submission 185462) | Groundwater microbial communities from aquifer - Crystal Geyser CG19_WC_8/21/14_NA (SPAdes) (version 2) | ecosystem: Environmental > Aquatic > Deep subsurface > Groundwater | place: USA... | reverse complement strand
ACATAATTTCCGGAAAGCTTATGCCAAAACATAAATGGAAAGGATTTTTCCATCCGTTAATAATTTATTACAGTAGTCACTGCAGGATTCACATTCCTTTAAGATGGATGTAACTTTCAAACTGTACCAAGACATGCTCTCTTTTACACAATGCCCATACGTGAAAAAATGGTGATAAAGAAATTTTCTATCTTCCCCAGAAGAAACCAGAAGGTAGACTGACTATGAACAAAACTAAAAACTAACTAACTAAATAAATGTCCGGCATATAAAGTTTTAAACCTCAAATAAAAGAAAAGAGTCTCTCTACAAAAGTATAATTATCATTTGTCGAAAAGGAAAAATGTATAAAAAAAAAAGTATAATTGTCAGAAGTATAATGCAAAAGTTCAAAGTATTGTCAAATGTATAATGAATGTAAATGTATATTCTTGTATCTCACATTAATCCAACAATGTCATACAAAATTTTGATAATTATAATTATATTATTATTTCGTTATTCGTATGTTATTTCGACTTCGTCCTTGACGAACAGACTGAATCAAAGTTTTTTCAGGTGGTAAACACACTCGAATGTTCAAATCAATCCCTTTTATACCGTCAGTCACTACTTCATATGGAGTTGAATACATCCCGTCACTTTGTTCCTTCAACTTTTGTTTAATCTGTATTACCGACTGATCGAGGACGATGACTGATTATAAACAGCAGCCCGACCCGTGCACCCACTAACTACACAAATGTAGTACACTGTATTTTTGTTTTGTTTGGCAATTAAAACGATACGAATAGTTTTCGTTGAACAGCTTGTCGTGGCGTTTGTAGTTTTTGGTAGTTGACATTTTGATTTTAAAATACACAAAAAAAACTTTCAGCAAAAAAAGGCAACCCAGACACTAAAATATCTTCAAACAAGCTAAAAGAAATTAACGACCACAGAAAATAGATAATTTGCATACACATCACCATATCAGCTATGCATAGAACAAACATTATACATATTTATACATTTGACCACTTTACATATTTATACTTTTATACATTTGACGATTATACTTTTTTTTATATACATTTTTCCTTTTCGACAAATGATAATTATACTTTTGAGGGGTGACCCGATATAAATAGGATATGTAGTCATGCATAACCTACATATATGATTTATGAAAGCTAAAACAGCAATGCTATTGTTTTTATATGTTTTCTTCCCGGTGACCCGAATTAAAATTCGTTCGGGTAGTAAATCGTGGTGCTCGAAGTTTTTTTTAGCCTTTGTTAACCTATAATCTTGATAGTTAAGCTACTCCGAACAGAGCAAACAATAAGCATTCCACTCCTACAATTTATTATGATATTTTCCATGAAGAAATGAGGCGAACCTCAAATAAATACAACTACCATCCCGCGGTAATATTTGTATTCAGCAATAGAAATATGGATAGCATGACCTCATGACATATCGGTCCCATATTTTCCTCACACACCCATGTGCTTGTGGATACATTCTTTTCAATTACTTAACTAGTGAGCCAGACAAATGCAAATATATGTAATAAATCTTGTCTCACACCCTTTGAGTACCAGCAGGGAACCTTGCCTGACGAAAGCATTCAAATGAAAACATTTGGACAAAAACACACAGAGCATAAGAAGGGACAAAAACTTGAGGAGAAACTAAACTCGTATATGTGATAAACACACAAAGTTGTCTATATGCAAGGACATGAAATACACACTTACACACTAGCTTAGCCTATCAGCCAACTCTATCATGTATATGCAAAAGAAAACGGGTGAGAACTTTGTTGGACCTTTTCTTACCGCAATATGGTCCGAGCAAATAATACGAACGAGTGAATCCAGTATGACATCTTCTTCTCAAGTGTAAATAGTATACATACATATGTACACATGAAAAAGTGTCTGGAGAACGGAATGCTTGGAAACACGAAATGACACTTTTTTCTCTCACATCCGCAGCTCCACGGGATTTACATTGAGGGAATAATAATTTTCGCCTCACTTCCTTTATTCCTTTATCCAAATGAAGCTGATGCAATCAATACAATGTTATGTATATATTTAGACATTATAGGTGTGTTCCTGAATCGTTAAGTTCCAGGGAAACCTTTCTTGGCAAGCTTTATAACTAAAGCCATTGTGTCATTCTTGTGCATATATGCACAAGAAAAAAGGAATCAATCCGGAAAACCAAGGAATACCTTACGTCTGCATTCTTATAATATGTCTGTCTTTCTTCTCAGCCTTGTTTCTCACTGTTGTTTTTTTTTCTGTGCATGGCTGACGGAGGAGAAGAAAATTTTCTTTCTCCTGTCTTGTGCATGCATGGTGAACAATTGCGTATTCATTGCTCCATCCACTGAACATTCACCACGCACACAACAGACAGAGTGAGAGCGGATAGTGCAGCTAACTTACCACATTCGTCACATTTATCATCTCGGCTTGTTTCCTATGCAGAACACAACAAACACGTCCTCTTCTGCCTGAGTTGACAACACGTAAAAGGCATTCCTTTAGAAATGCATCCCTTGTATAGTTCTCAAGTAAACCATGAAATGTTGCATTGGACAGTATTTCTTATACAGTTGAACTGCACATGAATTCATGATCATTGGTCAAGATTTATAGCTACACGAATATATTGGTTCCTGCATGATTTATGAACTTTAAAAAGAGCTACTCTTTAGATCCCAGTTATTATAATATGCACGCACATGATATATAAATTAGTAGAATCTTTTTTCGTCATGCATGTGATAGAATAAAGGAATACAGTTAATTATTGTGTATTTTATGTGTGTTACTCGTACAGAAGATAGGCCAGGGAAATCTCGCCAGTTGAAAAAGTTGGCAAAAGAATGTTAAAAGTATATCCAGGGTATGCTTGATCTTTCTTAAATTATTAAGTGATTAATTATCCCTTCCAAATGATTTTTAATGTCATTCGGTGGTTTCTGATACAAAGAGTACTGGACTAGAATTTAATCACCTCTCACTATTTACACTAGACAGACATTATTCGTCAGTCAGTCGCACTATATAGTTTGAACGGCACTCATTCATTCATTGCTCACTTTCTCCACGGCGTAGAAACACTTGTTTTCGATGTCTATACTCATTCAACTTTTCAGGTTCCTTGTTTTCTCTGGAGACTTGTCCATTCTTTTTTTCTTTCTTAAGTCATGTCTTGCCATGATGGAACAATCCAGTCAAACGATATAAAATAACTTCCTTAAGCGATATAGATACAGTCAATTCCGTCTTTTTTTTAGCTTCTTTTATGCGTTCAGTAAATCCCTAGACACTCATTCACTATTTTATTGCAGAAAGACGATGTCTGCATTTACACCTCTTAACACAATGTCAGTTCCTAGAATGATAAAACGTTGGACAAAAAATTCAAGTGCCTCGAGGGTTAATACTTGAGCACTGGAATCTATAGGCTCCTTAATGCATACATCATGTACAGGCAATCTTATCTTAAGCAACAATCCATGTTTATCTGATTGGCTCATACAAGGTAACAAGAGCACGACATCAAAATAATAAATAATTTGGCACTATATCATTATTACTGCATTATATTTATTTAAAGAATATATAAGCTGGCTTGATTGAATTCATAAGACCTACACAATAAACTAAACCTGCATTATAATAAGCTGTCATCAGGTAAACGCATTTTACAAGATCAAACGAGCGTTAAAAATTACATGTACAAACAATTTTGGAATTGTTTCCTTTAGTTCATCAAATCAAGAGCTCCTTTGATCATCGCTCGTTGATTTAAAAAGCAGCAGCAGCAACACAGACTAATATAACCAGCTATAGCTAGTCAGTTACAACGTACCATTGCATGCAAATGTTTTTATTGCACATTCACTGACTAGCACTACACCCCACACCCAAAGGAATAAAAGAGAGCCCAATCCAGTACTCATTATTCACATTTTTATAGAAGATGAAGAAGTTTGCCCACTCTCGTGGCGTACAGAAACACTCTTTCCTGTGTAAGATGAAAGCACATGGCCATCAAAGCCATGCCAAGCAGAACATAAAGGAAACACAAGATTAGTTTTACTTGCACAGTTCCATCCTCTTGGCCACTATCATCATCAAAAGTATTACCGGGCACCAAGTCCGCACACCCTATGGTGACCAGACTGACGAAACAAAAATAATAGCCATCTACAAAGTTCCAGCTCTCCCATGATGAGAACACAACGGAGCCGAACGTGATGTAACAAAAGAAAATGGTGAAACATGTAAAGATTGGAATTCGGACAAGTTGTTTCTTCTTCCTGAGAGACGTTCTCCGTCCCTTTTCATTGCCATCAATGTCCAAGTTCATGAGAGTCAGGGTAGTGTTTCTTATGTCCTCTCTGTTAACACTACTACTATTAATGCTACTATTACTAACACTGATTACCATCTTGGGCAACTCCCGGTCTCCTCTTGATTCCATTTTGGACTGCTCCAATCTCTCTTTGCATCTGGAATTACCACAAATAAGCAAAACGGGGTAGTTGTCACAACTGGTAATCAATGTCAACAGCATTGACAGTGTTATGGGTTCATGTCCAAGTCGTAAGACAAGGAGTTACGGTAATGTATAATGTTCTACAGTCTAGTTAGTCACCCTTTTCCACAAGGAAAGTTTCACCAATGCAACAAAATGTCGGGGGAAAATGAACTCTTAGTTTAAGTGGGTGCGCCCAGAATTTCATTCTAAATTTTCCTTTGTAATTTGACAACATGCTAATTTTTTTACAATGCGATTAGACATGACGCACGTTTTAGAGGAGCAAAAGCATTTATGGAATTAATTTACATAGCTGTGTCCACTGGTAAGCCAGACTTACTCTGACGAGTAAAAATTTTAAACTTCCAAATTTTTGACGCACATACTTTCTAGACTGAGATAAAGCTACTTCATAGAGTTTGTTATGTTTGTCATCATGCACCTTTGCTTTGTCACATTTTAGAAACTTTCTGTAAAAAAAATTTTGGTCACTGAAAGTTTGGCAGGTTCAAATTCTTACTCATTATAGTAAAACTAGCAGAAGGCCAGGGGCTCCGGTTAGTCTAGATAATTTTGTCCATCTATGGAACGCACTAATTATATATGACATTATGTCCACAAAGTCATACAGCTACAGCATACCTATTCGCAAACTTTGAATTAAAATACTATTTATTGCTATTCATTTTCAAACGCCATTTGATGCACTTATGAACACTGTGTTCTTGTACATGCATTTTATTGTACTATTCGGTATAGGAGCGCATCCGTACTAAAACCGGAATAAAGTCACGAAAATACATAAAGTAGCAAAAAAGATACCCGTTTGATTAACTCCTATAGAGCGGATCACAATGGATTTGCATTAGGAAGGAAAAATATGAACCACCATAATTCAGACTTATTTGCTCTCTCGAGTACAGGGAATATAGCGTGTAACTATTTTTCACACTGGTAACAAATTGGCCACAGAGACAGACTACATTGTTTTCAGCACAGTTGGAGTCCCGGTCATTTTGCAGCAACATTTGGCATCGGCTCCGAACTTTTTTTCCTCTCATATATTATGAATAAACTAAATGACCTATAAAAGTGACGAAGGAGAACACTAGCGAAATTTCATTAAACGATACGATAGTCTCTGGCTCACTAGCACTTGTTCAAAACGAATGTATTTGCTCATGGTGTGTGAGAATATAGTTGAACTACGTGTCTTGGTTTTAGAAACTAAAAGTCATTTCTCCAGGCATTGTTGTATACGTTAAAAAACATTTTTCTTTGTTAGCACCCACTCATAATAGCGTTTAAATTAGAACTATCATATTTGGTCGGAAAATTGAGCACCGTTTTCCTTCAACAATTTTAATCAAGTCATCAACATTAGGGCAGAAAAGTAAACAAGTTTGCAAAGGACAAGAGAAATAACAATGCGTTACGGAAACACACCTCAATTTCAGCGGATGAGAGTAAAGGGAAAGTTGAATTCGTCAACGACAGAAGGGGCCACAAAAATGTAATAGTCAACATCAAAGGTTCGGAGGGTTCACATAATTTGAAATTCAATCAACTGAAATTTACCCATTCGAACTAAATGATTATAATCAAATGGAATCTACTTTATATGGGGATCTTATTCAGGGCTGTAACGGAAATGTTGGGAGTAAAAATAAATACGTTTTATAGGAAGGAAAGTGACATTTTTCAATTAAAATAGCATAGGATTATAAACAGAGAGGGAAAGGGTTGTCAGCAGAGACGAAGAGTGATGAAAAAGATCAAACGCACTTTGAGCTGGCAGCACACATGGTTATACTTGGAATTGTAACCAACCTGGGTATTCTTACTCCCAATCAGAGCAACTTGAAAAGGTTGAAGAAAGGAGAAAATAGTCAAAGAAGATTTGTGAGCTTGTGGAACGCAAATTTATTTGAGAAATCCACGAAACCTATCAATGTTGTTCGCAGAGGGAAAAAGTTGAGAAGTCGGCTAAATCCGCAGTTCAATCATGAAGAAGTGGTTCGTATTTCGTACTCAACCAAGTCATACATTCTAGGGATCGCATGCAGGAAACGTAATTTGGTGGCTAGATAGCAATACCGAAAGCTGATGGCATTTCCCCTCAAGACATTATTAGTTCATTGGAATTACTTCTTGATTTTTTTTGTAAAAACACCAAATACTCTTGCTCCAAGTGAAAGTATCACTACACCAAAAACTCCTTTAAAAAGAGAGCCATGTAAAATAAAAATAGTACTTTTTTAGCTACACTACACAAACATCACATGTGTGTTCAGTGGAAAGTGAAAGATCAATATAAAGCTTGAATTTTAGCTCAATCAGAGTATATTTGCATTTCAGTTATTAATTCAAATATTAGAGTTTGGGGCTTGGGAAAGAATGAACATATCACACATGATATGGGATTCAATTCGGATTCAATAATGTGATTAATTATTAGAAGGGAAGAATCACTAACTAACTAACTAACTAAACAAACCTGTTTAATGATGAGTAAAATTGTCGAAAGCTTGTAGCAAGCAAATCACCTACATTTGCCATGTACAAAAGGAGCAGTGGGATTCCAAACAAAGCGTACACGCATGTGATTACTTTTCCCTCTGCAGTCCTCGGCGTCAGATTTCCAGATCCTAAGCACACAAATTATACTGTACTTCATACTCATATGGCATCATAAAAAGATTTGATCCATGCCCAAAACCATAAGCCATGCTTGCTCTGGCACAAATAACTCTATTTTCCTTTTGAGTTCTCATTATGTTTTTATGAACTCATCACAAATGCAACTTATAGACTCATAAACGTGGTTTCCCCCTTGTTAACGTGCACTGATTAAAATTTTCCTCCTCTAATCTTTCTTCCTAAAGTACGCACACTAAACGAGTTGGAATGAGAAAAAAGGGAGTAAAATTTTTATCATTGGGTAGAGCTACCTCTCTGGAGAAATTCTTTCAAACAATTCTTCACAATAGCCTTCATAAACTTGGTTAATGTTCTCACTCTTTATTAATAACTTCATTCTTGCCTCCTTTGTGAGTCATTTCTGAGAAAAATTAACCATCTCATCCCGGACTTGAAAGCATTCTTAACTACAATTAACAGATCATATGTTCTGCCGCGATCGTTAGAAGCACATTTTGGCCAAATAATTATCCACGTTCCGTTACTATAACTATTATGAATTTGACTTTGAAAATTTGTTCTGTATTGAAATACTGTGGCATGAAACTACATTTTAAATGTAATACCAAACACGAAATAAATAAAGTGAATAATTGATAACTAACTAAATCTAAGTAACTGCAAGACCTATTCTACATCTCAACTATAATTACATATGAGAGGGAATAGAATGAGATTAAGGGACAAACCGATTGTCGTGTATACTCGTAATGAGTACATGAGGGCTTTGGGAAAGGACCAAGGGTCTTTGAAGTCAGCCCCATTGTAGCCCAGTTGTATTTCCCGTACAACGTCGGTCTGAAATGCTTGAGTGATGTGGTCGACCTCTTGCCACCACTTGTCTGTGTCAATAACGTTGTAGCAGTAGGTGGCATTCCAAAGCCGAGTAACTGTAGTGGTCCGTAATTGGTTTACCTGGAAAATTCGTCGTGCCGTCTCGTTTGCTGACTCTAAGTGGATAAATACGACAGCACCCAAAATCGTGTAGCACAAGAGTAGTGCACCCACTCCCACCTGACTAAACAAGAATGTGATGAATTTTCGTAAACAGTTTCGCACTTGAACTTTACGACTCACTTTGAAATCTGTGGGGAAAACACATGAGCACAATAAATGAACATGGTTAGAATAGATTTCATGCACACAACATTGTTTGGAGGAATCTTAATACATTGCATCGCTTCCTTTTTATGCTTCAAAAATGGTTTCCAATTTTGTGCAACTTTGTGGATAGTTAAACTACTACAATGCCAAAGCAAGATCATCATTGTCCATGAGTTTCTATCATGGACCGAGTAAAATGAGGAAAAGTGGAATACATGTAGTCAGTTGAGGAGAGCGATCCGGATCAGTTTTTATACTCCCAGGGAAGCAATTTTTCCTCCCTTACGGTACGCCTGGAAAGTTTTTGTCCCCCTAAAAAATTTTTGTCGCGGCTATAATATGAATGAAGTTCAAATCAAGCATACCATTTTGAAATTTTCGTAAAAATCCATTTTTTAGGACAAAGTAGTATTTTTATGTGCCTCAACTCTATTCAAAATCTTCGATGAGGTCAGACATTTAAAAAAATTATTACGTAATTAAATCCCACTTTCAATAAAATATTTTTTGTTAGCGAATAATTTCCTAGAATTGTATTTAAATGTCCGAACCAATTGAAAAGAATAATTTTGGAATAAAGCAGGTATGTATGTTTGTTTGTACACACTTGAGTTTTTCGGGATACAAAGTTGCTTCTCCATTTCTCATAAGGGATACAGACAATTTTCCCAGGATTTTGTAGGCCTTGAGTGATACAAAATTGCGTCCCTGGAATCACAAAAACTGATCCCTCTCCTCAACCGGTGGTGGGTGCAAGCTGCCAGAGGCAAGGATGAGTGTATAGGAATTCAGTGTGCACGTAATTTCTATGAACAGGATTATAAATTTATGTGCATATAGAATTTAGCACTATTTTTGTGTAGAAAATGAAAGCAATATATCTGAATTAATATGATAAGCTTGGATAGGTTCCCCGTATGAGAGAATTTATTAGGAGGTACTGACACTTTGACATAATTTAGCTCATTCTGTGTATCAAAATCTTTGTATTATTGTAGCTCACAAGGACATAACAAAATCGTGTATTTGAATATGCTTTTGTTGGTAATATAATATAATGCATTAGCACGTCATAATCTTGCAAATTCATCTTCACAATATAAATTGTTTCCTTTCGGTGACTTGCGTTAGCGTCAACTATTTCCTTTGTGTCCCTTACAACATTATTATTATGAATGCCGCTGATAAAGTTTTGGGTTCCCTATTCTCAAATACGCATCATGCTTTTTTTTAAATATTATAAAACGTAAACTAAATTGCATCTGCCAAACATAAATCATTCTCATAGTGGGTGGGCAACGGATATGGTTCCAGTAAAATGCGAACGCTCCATGATCATTAAGCTCTCTCTCGTCTAACGCACATTCTATGTTCAACCTCTCTGCAAACAACTACTCTACACATATTTCTCTCAAATAGGTCACCGGCACATATTCTAGGAAAACGACAACATACATACATTCTCCATACAAGAATATTTAACAACACAGTAACAGTAGATGTATTCAAAGTTGCCAACAAACATGTCAACGTTACGCGTTTCTTAAGGTTTCTAGCTTACTTGCTATACAATATCCCTTGCTCAAGTCATATATTCTTGTCCTACCTCAATTAGGAAACTCTTACAGAGTTCCTTGCATAAAATTCTGCTCTGTTCACTTACATCTTATCTGTATGAGCAGAATAAAATTTAGCGTTATATATTCAGTTCTAGTATTTACCAAGTTCCTACTAACATGCCATGCTATAGAATAAAATTGGAACACCTAAACTATGTATTTTAATTCATCCTTTGAATTGTCATTGGGATTATTGTCACATTTACACACCCTAAATACGCCCGTGGTTATTCCCGTCGAGTAATTAAAACTCATCCAATGATTATTACCAGGTTCGGGAATGATTCTTCTGCTTGGTGATTTGGAAGCCAACTTTCTCTCGACACTCTCCTCCAAATTTACATTGATATAGCACTGCATGGCTGTTGGATCATCTGTGTACGCTAATCAAAACAGTTACAGCTGCTGCGACTCCAGTCCTTGAGCAGCATAGGGAGCCCAAGTTATTTCCAGCGCTTATCATGCTCATCATGAAAACTCCTATAGGGAGTGAAATATCTACAGAACGGAAATGAATGTCACTTAAAAAGATACAGAGAGGAAAAGTCATACTCATTCTCATTCAATGAACGCACCTTGTATCATGCATAATAAGAAAAGGGAGTCCGTTTTCGACTTCCGTCAGTCAGTCAGTCAGCCATTTAGTAATAACTTACTAACCAGCTATAAGTTAGTTAAGTAAGGATTCCAGTGTTGACTCTCTGCCTCCACCAAATGGATAGGAAAGGAAGTCCAATATAAGGGTTCAGATATAGATAGAAACTGGTCAGCCCGGCTATCTACAGTTAGACAGAGAAAACTCAATAACGAGCAGAGGAAACTCTTGATTATTTTGGGGTTGCTGGAAAACTGTAATGTGATGAACGACAACAGTCATGGTGAGTCTTAGGAGGAGGAGTTGTTGTTAGTCTCCAAAGTTGGTTCTTCCCGAGCATTTCTAGTGGTACTAAAGTTTTATGCTAGATTAGTTGTTGTCAACCTTTCCAGCCCTCCATCTCTTATGTATATGCGTTAAATGTAGTATATAGTAGTAGCGATAGCGAGTGGGTTCCTCTTTCCTTTTTGTTTTCCCGTTGACTTTACTCTTGGTGCCGTTTATGCCGTCATTCAGTGAATACATGCTTTAACACAGGACTTGTGATCGTATAACTGACTGAAGAACAGGAATCTGAACAAAGCAAGAGCATTTCCATAGGTTCTTCTTGACAGCATTAAGTATCAAAGGATGACTGCAAAGCGAAAACTTTAAAGTCGACTGGGTGGAATGTGAAAAATACACACAAGTTACGTAACGTGCAGATAATAGTCACACAAGAAAGATAAATACGAGGAGATAATAAAAAGAGGGAAGTCAGGAGAGAAAGACAAAAAGGAAAAGGGAAAAAAAGTTCCATTAACCTCTATTTTTATTGCTGATTAAATTTTGGCTATTGCCTCTTTAAAATGTTAACGGTGTCCTCCAGTTGTCAGGGATATTTATATCTGTAATAGAAACTAGGGGTTCATACAAAGAGCAAAAGTCAACGTCTAATAAACATAAAGTAATATGGGGTTCTTTCTGATTCTTGTTTACAGTTGTGTTTATCAACTGCGAAGCACTAAAAGTTGCCGGAGAAAATGTAATGGAAAACAGTATAATCTTTTGAATTCATATAAATTTCATAGCAGTTTGAATTGTACCAGTATCAATGCTTACGTTCTTACTTGATAGCCAATTAATCAGATAAATGGAGGACGCATTTTTCAACACAATAATTATTTTAAATACCTCGTTTCCTTAATCATTTTACAAACTAAAAAGTTTAGAAAACTACATATTTTCGTCCAACACGGTCAACTACGCAAAAAACGAATAATTGAATTGCATGGAATGGAAAGTTCATAACTACTGTAATACCAGATAAACTTTCAGGTTGGTCACTTTCATTTACTCAATGGTAAAAGTTAAAAGTGCCATTGTGGCTTGGCAATCATACTTTCAGGATATTGAAGTTGATAAAAATGTCTTCTAATTTTTCTGCCAAAATTATTATCACTCAAACCAAAAAATTCGACCAAATGGCATGGCACTTACAACTTGTTGAAGAATCACTAGTCAGTCACTTAAAGGCAATAGTTTTGGGAAGAGTCGCCTCAATCAAACTCCTCATTGGTTGGTCACGGCACGGGCCCAGTATTCAATTATTAGATCAAAAGGAGTTATAACAGGATGTGAAGATAAAGGGACAGTAATAGTGATAAAAAAGACACGAGATAATGGTGAAGATGAAAGCTCTCACATCTTTTTGATTGGTCACTTTTTTTCCTTTCTAACTCCAACTTTCTGTCACAAGTGGATTCAAGCACGTTAGAGTCTTTAACTAGGGTTGGATTACTACAATGATGTCATCATAATCATAATAACATCAGCGAATTTCTCAGACACGCTATCTAATCCTAGAATTTGCACGCGGATAAAACTTGTATCACTATGGTTTTCGGGTGGCTTACGTTTGAGATTCTGTCGGCAACTAAATATTCAAAAAGCTATTATCAACCAGACTCCGTGCTACTATAATACCAAACATTTTTAAAATTTTAAATGATCCTGATTTGCTTTTTACTCAATGTTTTACACGACACCAAAATTACCAGCATAGATTAATCAATAGACTGAGATTTTGATCACTACTAATACTTGGGAAAGACACAGCTATAAGTGAACGATTTTCAAATTGATTTTTCACGTGATTGCCATATGACGTCGTAATAGCACAAAACAAAAACAACTGAAAGTCAGCATTTTGGTGCAGATATCTGAGTAATAAAAATATTAGCTGCGTCGTCACAATATACTGGATACAATATACGCTTAATACACATTACACACTTATATACGTGATCTTGGTGATCTTATAGTTTACTTTGTTCCACCTTACGTCAGCATAACGGTGCCTACATCTTTCTTTTTGTCTCACTTACTTAATGCTGGGAACTGACTTGGCACTTAATGATGGTAGTTGTTGAATTTGTTAGTCAGTTCGTGTCAATGAAGAACCTTTTTCTTGTAACACAAACTAATTCTTTGGTGAAAATAATCGAAGAACTGGCAAAGAATCTCTCAAGAGTTAAAACCCATGTTGACATTATTGTGAAAACGTGCCTTTCAGTCAGCTAATTTTTTATTCACAGTCGACACAAGCTACCACCAAGATTGACTACATGAAAAAAGTAAAGAGCCCGCACTCATATATTGGTGGAATTCATGCAATGAACTGCAATTACTTTGTACACCACATAGACACAACTATAGGCAATCAGCCCACAGGAATAATAGAACTGGATGAATAAACTGAAGTTTTCGTGGTAAACAGAACCTATAGCATGGCATGGCTAACTAACTTAAGTATAGACCATCCGGAAAAAGGAGGTAAATTTTTCCTGTCCTGTGTGTGATAAATTTGTGTAGTAGGATAGGATAAAATTTACCTCCTTTTTGCGGACAAGGTATAACTGCAAGTATAAGAAAGAAATCGTGAAATTCCAATGGGATTTTTCCATTTTACTTACTTACTTACTTACTTACTTACTTACGACCACAGGATTCCAACTGTTTCAAGTGTTTATTTTGTTTCGATTGCTTCCTCGTCTCAAGCCTGCTTGCACACCGTTTGGCTCCCATACACAAGATGAAGAAAAGAATTGTACCCCAGAATTTATTTGCACGACGGTAGACAATGTTTGTTTTCATGGGCTTATTGTTATACGAAAACTGTGGATCTCTACTCTACTGTCGGTTTTGTGCCGCTAAGTCTCTATTTAATCCCTCATACTAGACCACATTTATTCCAGTCAAGATAGAAAGATATTGTGTTCAACACTATATTCACTCCGCAATTTATTTAGATTCCTTCTGACTGTCTTGAGTCACTGACTAAGCGGGCGCATCATTTTCCACTTTAGAGCTGGAGTGAAGAATCTTTATATAGGAATTCCCTGGTGGATATAATTGTTTCCCAATTTTGTACAGTTGCTCACGCAGGAATGGAACTCAAATTTTCTTTAATGGAGTCACTGTGACATCCTGTAATGAGACTATAGTTGTGGAGAACAATCAATTATTGACCCGGCCTTGAAAATAGTTGTTGAGTAAGTAGCATTTTGCGTCCGAGTATGGAAAATGGTCGCCAATATTTTAACAAACAGCTCTCACTAGGGAATAAAAAAGTATTTATGCTCGTAGTTCATGGATCCTTCATGTACGGGTCCATATAGATTTTAGGCAGAGGGGTAAGTCACTTCTTTTTGACACGTTGATTGACACTCTATTACCGACCTGTCAACTGAAATGTCTTCCATGGATTTTTTTTTTCTTTTTCAATTTCGTTTTGAGCGATGGATTTTAAGTTATGATGCGATTTCCTTTACCAAATATAAAGGTATGCCCATAAAAATACAAGTTAGAGCAAAACTTTTTAAAATCTATGTAACTAAGAGCCTACTCCAGTTGTGAAAAGAAAATATTCATTTGAATTTGAATAAATGACAGTGATTGTTATTTGTTCTGACGAATGAAGGTTAAACAGATTTTCTTCAGTTCAAAAATTAAGTATGATAAGGACATTCATTGAAGACAAGATTGCAAAGCAGTTGTCTTCTCAAAGCATTTAGAATATGAGTTAACGATGGCTGCAATTCACTTTTACTTTCACATTCCGCAGAGATGTCGTAGTTAGTCCCTTCTACCATTTAATCTTTAATCAGGATTTAATGCCCCTGTATCAAATTTCAAACACTCATTTTAATTAACTTAATGCATTGGTAATAACCATCAGTTGCTCCTGTTGGAGCCCAATAGCATCTCCCTCTAAATGTGAAACTCCTTTTTGTTGTTCCACATCCACAGCCTTATAAGCCTTAAATTGCTTGACTGTCAATCTTAATTTACATTTTGGCCTCTGATACATACACCAATTCTATTTACTAACTAGCTAGCTACACCACTGTCAAAGTGAAACCGAAGACGCTGCCCATCGTGGCCTAATAAATGTTATTTGCTATTAGACAGCAATGTTTTATTCACATAATTATGTTTCCAGATCCACTTTGTAAACAACTAAGTCTTAGACCTCAGAAAAACTCAATTAAATATTCCAGGAACCATGATAGACACTTCCGATATCGTGAAATGTTTATGTAAGGTATGCCAACTCATAGCATTCATTCACAAGCAAATAAATTCATGCAATCATTCGAGACAACATGAAAATAAAATATTAAAAGTAATACATTTTACTGAATCGGCAGGTCCATCTATCGTACTATTTCATTTATGCATTCTGCGAATGTTCAGTTTAACAACAACTAATCCCTAACTATGCCTATGATTTACGAACAACAATCCTTCTGGATCCTACTTGTTTAATCAATTGATACACTACTAAAATTTTCACGACAATTTTTCTTGTTCCTATCAAAGACTCAGCCCCTGAACCCCTGTTCTAACGATATGAGATACAGGTTTAACATGAAATGATTATGAAAGTGAAGAGTACGAAAAACAATTTCGTACTCTGCACTTTCATAATTCTAATCCAACCAATGCGGTATCTCAAAACTATGTTAATGTTTTTAGTGCATATCTACGCTATCTAGTAAACATCCATGTTTATTCATTTCTCAATGAATGAACTCAATTTTCTGCGAATCTTGGATACTTAAAAAAATGTATGTCAACAGAATACAAATCAAACAGAAAAGATTTGATGACTAGAGAACTATTCACTTATTAGCTTATTATGGGACAAAAAACTAGCACAAGTTATTCACGCTTGACGTTTTCAATCTCCCCCCTCCCCCACCCCACGGAGAAGGAGATAATGAAGGAACAGTTACATGATGTTAGGTGTAACTTTTAAAAAATGATAATATGCATACCAAATTTTACCAACATCCGTCCAGCAGTTTACGAGATATTTTGGTGAAACACATTCTAGACAAGCAGCCCGACAGACAGACAGAGTGACAGGGAGTCTCTCTATGGAAGTATAATTGTCAAATGTCGAACTTGCGAAATGTATAAAAAAAAATGTATAACCGTCAGAAGTATAATGCAAAAGTTAGGTGAATGAGTCAAATGTATAATCTTGTATATTA
>Ga0210040_10005505_pt1 | contig 16112 bp, 13 predicted proteins | sample CryGeyCG12114_NA_FD_185462 | JGI IMG/M metagenome (GOLD analysis project Ga0210040, IMG submission 185462) | Groundwater microbial communities from aquifer - Crystal Geyser CG19_WC_8/21/14_NA (SPAdes) (version 2) | ecosystem: Environmental > Aquatic > Deep subsurface > Groundwater | place: USA... | reverse complement strand
ACTTTGTGTATTGTGAACAATCCTTTTTGTGTTACTGCTTTATCAGTTATTATATCTTTATAAGACTTAAGTCCGGTTTTTTGTCCCATGAATAAGCCAGCAGGAGCAGAAGTTAAAACGGGAGTTTTTACGGGAGGAGTAGCTTTTGTCTTTTTTTGTGCTATTGTTGGCGATAAAAAACTTAATACAAGTAAAACCAATACTGTTTTCTTCATTTGAAACTTTATCTTATCTGTACCATGAAGTTAGCGGAAGGAACTTTGTGAAAATCTTAAAAAAACTTAATAAATCAACAATTTTTAAAAAAAGTAAAAATGTTTTAAATTTTTTTTAGAAAGCTTTTAACAGAAAAATTTGTAAACAGATGGCCTGAAACTTGCTACGCCATTAGATATAATCCTTAAATTTTAATATTGATTACTTTAAAATTAATTCTGTATTTTGTGCCAATAAAAAAATATTTGATGTAACCTTTCATTTTAAGTTGTTATTTTCAGTAGAATTGCAAAACAAAATTTTTAATTATTTTTTTCAAACAAATCTTTAAACTCAAAAACTCGAATCATGGCGGAAATTAAACCAACTGCTACAGTTAAAAGCACTACAACCTCGGCACAACCAAAAAAATCAGGAAATTCAATTTCATGGATAGCTCCCCTTGCGTGTATTATCCTCGGCTATATTTTATGGCGTTTTGTGATTGGGGCTGATTCTAATTTTACAAATCCAGACAAAGCAGGCGGCTTCTGGCCAAATCATGAAGGTCCTAAAGGAACACTTCCACGAATGTATCAGGGCGGAATCATTGTGCCTATACTAATTGGTCTTTTCTTAACTGTTATCACGTTTGTTATTGAAAGATTGCTTACTGTTAGTAAAGCAGCAGGTAGTGGCAGCATTACTGAATTTATCAGAAAAGTACAATTTCATTTAGCTAACAAAGATGTTGACAAAGCAATTGCAGAATGTGACAGGCAAAAGGGATCAGTAGGAAATGTTATGAAAGCTGGTCTTCGTAAGTACAAAGAAATGATAGTAAATACTGAATTAGATACGGATCAAAAAGTGCTTAATATTCAGAAAGAAGTGGAAGAAGCTACTGCGCTTGAATTACCTATGCTGGAGAAAAACTTAGTATTCTTATCCACTATTGCATCAGTAGCTACACTTGTAGGTCTGTTAGGAACTGTATTAGGTATGATCCGTTCATTCTCTTCATTAGGTGAAAGTGGTGGTGCCGAAGCTTCACAAAAATTATCGCAAGGTATTTCTGAGGCCTTATATAATACAGCATTAGGTATCGGTACTTCTGCTGTCGCTATTATTATGTATAACGTTTTCACTACAAGAATAGATGGTATTACTTATGGTATTGATGAATCAGGTTTTACATTGACACAAAGTTTTGCTGCTAATTACAAATAGTAGAATATTTTTTGTGGAAAATATAAAATGATGCATCTCTATAAAGAATCAAAATTTAAATAATGTCTAGACCCAAAATAGCCCGGAAAAGTACGTCTGTTGATATGACAGCTATGTGTGATGTAGCATTTCTGTTATTGTCTTTTTTCATCCTGACTGCAAAGCCTAAGTCGACAGAAAATATTCCTGTTGAAACTCCGAGTTCAGTATCATCTAAAGTGGCACCTGAAAAAGATGTGACTTTGGTTAGTATGACAAAAGATGGAAAAGTTTTTGTCTCATTGGATAATGCTGAAGTGAAAGGAGAAGTTGCTAATCAGTTAAATGCTAATAACGGGGCTAATCTTTCGCCTGCGGATATTGCAGCTTTCAAAAAAGCGGAATTTTTTGGAACTCCTATATCTCAACTTAAATCTGCACTTAGTCTTGCGCCTGATCAATTGAAAGCAGATGCTTTGCCTGGAATTCCAGTACAGGATACAGCTCATAACGAAATGACTGCATGGATGCATGCTATAGTAGCAGCTCATTCAAGTACTAACACGAAGATTAATATTCTTATAAAAGGAGATAACCTTGCTAAGTATCCTTCATTTAAAAATGTATTAACTGCGTTTAAAAAGAATGATCAGTTTAAATTTCAAATGATTACTAATGCAGAAGGTGTTCCTGAAGGAACTGATCTTTGGAGAAAGTTTAGAAGCGGACAACCTGTAGCTCAAGAATAAAATAATTTTTAAATCTTAAAAAAGCATTAGATATGGCAGAGATGGATACCTCCGGTGGTGGTGGTCATAAAAAAGGTCCCGGAGTCAAAAAAGCAAAAAAAGCATCAACCAGAGTAGATCTTACACCAATGGTTGATCTTGGTTTTCTACTGATAACATTTTTTATTTTTACTACCACTATCAGTCAACCCACAACTATGAATTTATTCTTGCCGAAGGATACAGATAAGCCTGAAGAGCAGAATAAAGCGAAGGAAAGTGGCGCCCTAACTCTTTTGTTAGGAAAGAATGATAACGTATATTATTATGAAGGTACTTTAGACGCGTCAGCTTCTAATCTGCAGACAAGCAGTATTAAAAAAATTCGCGATGAAATAATTCATAAAAAGCGTACTACACCTGCAGAAGATCTTGTTATAGTTATTAAGCCTGATGAAGAATCTACATATAAAAATGTGGTTGATATTCTGGATGAAATGGCTATTAATGATGTAAAGCGATACGCTTTAGTTGATATTAGTGAGGTTGAAGATAAGTTAGTGAAACAAACTGACGGCGGGCAAGGAAAATAAAGTATTAAAGAGCTAGGTTTTCCTTTTTATATTTATCATTTCAAAAGAACTAACAATGGATATTAACAAAATTCAAAAAGCTGATTTTCTCGATATTCTTTTTGAAGGGAGGAACAAAGAATATGGAGCTTATGAGTTAAGAAAAACTTATAACCGTAGAATCATTATCGCAGTTGCTGCGATGATTGTTATGTGTATTTTGTTTTTACTTAGCCAAGTTTTAGCTAATCGGGACGATAATGACAAAAATAAAATTATTGTTCAGGATGTACAATTAGAGGACATTAAAACAGAAGAAAAGAGGCCTGAGCCACCACCACCGCCTCCTCCTCCTCCCAAACCAGAACCTCCCAAAGTTGAAATAACTAAATTTACTCCTCCTAAAATTGTTAAAGACGAAGAAGTAAAAGAACCACCTCCTCCTGTAGAAAAACTTGAAGATACTAAAATTGGTACGATAAATCAGGAAGGTAAAAAGGATGAAGGATTTGTTGCACCTCCGGTAGAGACAGGTACAGGTGTTGTCGAAGCTCCTAAAAAGGTCGCGGAAGATTACGATAAAGTATTTACCAAGGTAGAGAAAGAAGCAAAATTTCCTGGTGGACCTGATGGATGGAGAAAGTACCTGGAAAGAAATCTTGACGCGAACGTAGCAGCTAACGATGGTGCAGCTACAGGAAACTATACCGTAAAAGTACAGTTTATAGTAGACAAAGAAGGAAACATTAGTAATGTACAAGCGATTGAAGTTCCAAAGCCATGTCCTAGCTGTGGACCTGAAGCTGTAAAAGTTATTAAAAAGGGTCCTAAGTGGGAGCCTGCAGTACAGAATGGAAGAAATGTAATATATCAAGCCATTCAATTTATAACTTTTCAGGTTGCAGAAGAATAATACTGAATATTACAATTATAAAAAAAGTCCTCTAAAGGATTTTTTTTATAATTGTAATATTGCTTGAATGGAAATCTTTAATATTCTTATTTTAATCTTTATCCGCTTTCATCCGATTTCTAAACCTGAGGGAAGGCTCTTATTATCCTACAAGGTGGTCGTAAAGAATATCGTCTTTGTTTAATTCTGTATATCTAAAATTCAAGGTTTTCATTCTGTTAATAATACGTTTATAGTCATCTTTATTTTTTAGTTCTATTCCTACAAGTGCGGGGCCTGCTTCTTTATTATTTTTTTGCATGTACTCAAATCTGGTGATGTCATCTGAAGGTCCTAATACATGATTTACAAATTCCTTCAGAGCTCCCGGGCGTTGTGCAAACCGAATAAGAAAGTAGTGTTTTAAACCTTCGTATTGTAATGCTCTTTCTTTTATTTCCTGCATGCGATCAATATCATTGTTGCTGCCACTTAAAATGCAAACAATATTTTTATGTTTGATTTGTTCCTTATAATCATCAAGAGCAGCAATAGATAAAGCGCCGGCAGGTTCTACTACGATTGCATCTTCATTATATAATTGTAAAATTGTCGTGCATACCTTTCCTTCTGCAACAAGATGCATATCATTTAAAACATTTTTGCAAATAGAGTAAGTAATGTCTCCAACACGTTTTACTGAGGCTCCATCTACAAAACGTTCAATATTTTCTAATGTTACCGGGTGACCAGCCTTTAAAGCTGCTAACATCGAAGGCGCTCCTTCAGGTTCGACACCGATAATTTTTGTTTTTGGGCTCACTGTTTTTAGGTACGAACCCACGCCCGCAGCTAATCCTCCGCCACCTACCGGGACGAAAATATAATCCACATTTGATAATTCCTCGTGTATCTCAACACCTACCGTTGCCTGTCCTTCTATTATTTTATAGTCTTCAAAAGGAGGAATAAAGGTCATTCCATGTTCACTTGTATACTTTTTTGCCGCTATTGCACAATCATCAAATGTATCTCCTGTTAATATGATTTTAATGTTTTCCTCACCAAACATCTTAGTCTGTTGTATCTTCTGATTTGGAGTAATAGAAGGCATAAAAACAACTCCTGATACATCAAGTTTTTTGCACGAATAGGCAAACCCCTGTGCATGATTTCCTGCACTTGCACAAACTACTCCACCTTTCAACTTTTCCGGAGGAAGACTGCTCATCATATTATAAGCACCACGAATTTTATATGAACGAACCACTTGCAGATCTTCTCTCTTTAAATAAATATTACAATCATATTTTTTTGATAAATGATGATGGTATACAAGAGGCGTTTTATTTACTACTTGTTTTATTCTTTCTCTTGCTTTATTAAAGTTTAAAACCGGTATTTCATCTGTGCTTGTTTGCATGTCTAATTCAGTATTTATTTTTTAAGCCATATTACAGAGATACAAAGACCACGTTGTATAAAATTATAAAAAGATTTACGAAAGGTTTTTTATTTTAACCTTCGCAAATCTTTTACTTATTCAAAAAACAATTGTTTAATATTTAAATTACAGCTTCTTCAAATTTTTCTTCATTTTCCTGGTCAGCAGGTTCCTGGTTTTCTGGTCTGAGACTTCTTACAGTTTTGCCTGCCTGCCACATTTCACTTTCACGAAGTTCTTTTAGCTCTTCTTCTAATTTAGCCCGATAATCTGTTTTACTGTTACTTTCAATTGATTTGGTAGCTTCTTTTCCGGCTGCTACACTTTCATATAAATCGTTAAAGACGGGTAATGTTGCATCACGAAATTTCTTCCACCAGTCCAAAGCTCCCCGTTGGGCAGTAGTTGAGCAATTTGCGTACATCCAGTCCATTCCATTTTCTGCAACCAAAGGCATGAGTGATTGAGTAAGTTCTTCAACCGTCTCATTGAAAGCTTCTGAAGGTGTATGACCTTTGGATCTTAAAACCTCATATTGTGCTGCAAAAATCCCCTGGATTGCTCCCATTAAAGTACCACGCTCACCGGTAAGATCTGAAAAAACTTCTTTCCTAAAATCTGTTTCAAATAAGTAGCCACTACCAATAGCAATACCTAATGCAATTACTCTTTCCCATGCACGGCCTGTTGCATCCTGAAAAATTGCATAGCTGCTGTTTAATCCTCTGCCTTGCAAAAACATTCTGCGTAAAGATGTGCCTGAACCTTTAGGAGCAACTAAGAAAACATCAACATCAGCAGGAGGGATGATATTAGTCTGGTCATTATAAGTGATACCAAAACCGTGTGAAAAATATAAAGCTTTACCGGCAGTTAAATGTTTTTGAACCGTTGGCCACATTTGAATTTGTGCAGCATCGCTGAGTAAGTAGCATATAATAGTTCCGCGTTCAAGCGCTTCCTCTATTTCAAAAAGGGTTTCTCCTGGAACAAAACCATCACGTACAGCTTTGTCCCATGATTTTGAATTTTTGCGTTGTCCCACTATCACATTCACACCGTTTTCTTTTTGGTTTAAAGCTTGTCCCGGACCTTGTACACCATAACCAATTACGGCTACAACTTCGTCTTTCAATACTTCCTGTGCTTTTTCCAAAGGAAATTCATCGCGTGTTACTACATTTTCTTCAACACCGCCAAAATTTAATTTTGCCATTGTTATTTTAGTTTTGCCCAACATCCTCCACGAGGAAAGTTGGATTGTTTAAAGTTTAATTTTTATTAGAAGTTAGTTTTGGTAATTTTTGTGAAACCAGCATTATATCTATGTTCATCTTTGGTTGTGTCACTCCCTTGTACCTTTAGAACTATGTTCAGCTTTTTTTATTGAAAAGAATTCTGTTTAAAAACTCATTTCAAAACATCAATAAGTCAATATAGGTTAAAGCATCTTTTGATCATCTATTTTTATTTCTCTTTAAATTATATTCACAACAAATTTGGAATGCGAATACATGTATTTAATAGGAAGGTTTTTTCATAAATCAAACAGCTATTCTTTTTCAATATCCATTAAAATTGATGTTCTGGCATTACATGCTAAAAACCTCTTCCTGCTTATTCAGATATTCGTTTTCTGCAGCCTCTTCACCTGGTTGAGATTCTTCAAATTCTTTTAGTTTTTCATGAAAACCGTGACTTGCTTTTATAATAGCAACTCTTGCACTTCGTACAAATTCTATTAAACCATAAGGACTCAAGAAATTAATTAATCGTTCTGTTTCTTCCCGATGTCCTGTCGTTTCAAAAACCGTATAATCTTTTCTTATTACAACAGCTCTTGCTCCGTATTCACGTAGCAAACGTTCGACTTGTACTTTTTCTGCTATTTCATCTGTACTTACTTTGTACAAAGCAAGCTCCTGCCATACTATTTCATTATTTGTATTGTAATAAACTTTTAATACTTCTACCTGCTTCTCTATTTGCCTGGCTACTTTTTTTACGACATCTTCTGTTTCATGTATAACCAAAGTAAAACGGGCAATACTTTCTATTTCAGAAGGTGAAGTATTGATACTTTCTATGTTTATTTTTCGTCTTGAAAATATTATAGCAATACGTACCAACAAACCAACCTGGTTTTCTGCAAACACAGTTATTGTAAATTCCTGTTTGCCTCCTGTAAGAGAAGGAGAGCTGATGACACTAGGAGTATTTTTTTGCTTCATTATTTTACATTTTAGCCGTAACCCTTAAAGTCTTAAAACTTATTTCTGCATATCTTTCATAAAATCAATCACTTTTAATATATCGAGTTTCGTAATTCTATAAAAGTTATATTAAAATGATGCTTTTGTTTTATGCTAATCTTATTTCAGAAACACTACATCCTTGAGGCACCATTGGAAATACATTATCTTCTTTTGCAACCATTACTTCAAGAAGATAAGAACCGTTGTGTTGTAGCATTTCCTGTAATGCCTGTTGTAAATCAACTCTTTCAGAAACTTTTTTTCCGGCGATTCCATAACCTTTGGCAACCATTATATAATCGGGGCTGGCAATGTCTACAAATGAATAGCGTTTGTCATGAAACAGCTGCTGCCATTGCCTCACCATACCAAGAAATTGGTTATTGAGAATGACAATTTTTACATTTACTTGTGTCTGCATTATAGTACCTAACTCCTGAATGGTCATTTGAATACCACCGTCACCAATGATAGCTATAACAGTACGGTCAGGAGCTCCAAACTTTGCACCTATGGCTGCGGGCAATCCAAAGCCCATTGTACCTGCTCCGCCAGAAGTAATATTACTTTTTGACTGATTAAATTTTGCATATCTGCAAGTGACCATTTGATGTTGACCAACATCAGATACCATGATTGCTTCTCCGCCGGTAAGTAAGTTTATTTGATTAATGACTTCACCCATAGTCAATTTTTGACCGGTAGGGTTTAATTCAGGATAAATAACAACGTCAACTTCTTTTTTGCGGTATTCATGAAATTTTTCAACCCATTGAGTATGTTCTCTTTGTTGAACCAATTTTGTAAGTATGGGTAATGTTTCTTTGCAATCACCCCAGACACCAACTGTAGCTTTTACATTTTTATCTATTTCAGATGGGTCTATATCAAGATGAATAACCTTCGCTTGCTTAGCGTATTTATCAAGTCTGCCGGTTACGCGGTCATCAAAACGCATACCTATTGCAATTAAAACATCGCATTCATTAGTTAAAACATTTGGGCCGTAGTTTCCATGCATTCCAAGCATTCCCATATTTAAGGGATGATCTGTCGGAATTGCGCTAACTCCAAGTATTGTCCAGGCAGCAGGAATACCGCTCTTTTCTATAAAGGCTTTAAATTCTTTTTCAGCTTTACCCAATATTACACCTTGCCCCCAAAGAACAAAAGGTTTTTTTGCCTCGTTTATTAGATTTGCTGCTGCTTCTATGTATTGTTTTCGAACGACAGGCTTAGGACGGTAACTGCGAACGTGTTCACAACGGTTGTAACCTTCATAAGAAAACTTATCAAGCTGTGCATTTTTTGTAATGTCTATCAGCACTGGCCCGGGTCTTCCGGTCTTTGCTATATAAAATGCTTTAGCCAATACTGCCGGAATCTCAGATGCATCGGTAACCTGGTAGTTCCATTTTGTTACAGGTGTAGTTATATTTACTACATCCACTTCCTGGAATGCATCTGTGCCTAATAAATGAGCAAACACCTGACCTGTAATACAAACTAATGGAGTACTATCTATCATTGCATCTGCCAGACCTGTAACGAGGTTGGTAGCGCCAGGTCCACTTGTAGCAAACACAACGCCTACACGACCAGAAGAGCGTGCATAACCTTGGGCAGCATGAATGCCTCCCTGTTCATGGCGCACCAAAATATGTTTCAGCTTTTCCTGGTAGTCATACAATGCATCATAAATAGGCATGATGGCACCTCCGGGATAACCAAAGATGGTATCAACTCCTTCAGCCAGAAATGCTTCCAGAACTGCCTGCGAACCACTTAATTTTCCAGGTTCTTTGGCTGGAGCTTTTGGCGCAACTTCAGGCTTAATCAGGATTTGTTCTTCTACATCTAATATTGATTCCATTGCTTATTATTTTACTTAAAGCCTGAGACAGACTTAAATTTTTTTATAAGTTTATTCCAATTCTCTTTAAGAATTATGGTCTACGCATTATCTGTAACACATCCGTTTGCAGCATTTGTGACAAGCTTTGCATATTTTAGTAATATTCCTTTTGTTGCGTTTAATGCAGGCTTTTGCCATTTGCTTTTTCTTTCTGCTATAGTTGTATCGTCTACTTTTAAAGTAAGCGTATTTTTTATTGCATCAATTTCAATGATATCATCATCTTCCACAAACGCAATTAAACCGCCTTCAAATGCTTCCGGTGTAATATGACCTACGACAAAACCATGTGTTCCGCCACTAAATCTTCCATCAGTAATTAATGCAACGCTTTTACCTAATCCCGCACCAATGATAGCACCTGTCGGCTTAAGCATTTCAGGCATGCCAGGCGCACCTTTAGGTCCGATATTTCTTATTACAACTACATCACCATGCTTTACTTTACCACTTGAAAGACCTTCTATCAAATGCTTCTCTCCATCGAAAACTCTTGCAGGTCCTTCGAAGCGTTCACCTTCTTTGCCGCTTATTTTTGCAACGCTTCCACCTTCGGCAAGATTGCCATATAAAACCTGTAAATGCCCTGTCGCCTTTAATGGTGTTTCAAGCGGCATGATGATTTTCTGTTGTTCGAAATCAAGGTCAGGTACATCTGCTAAATTTTCTGCTACTGTTTTTCCGGTTACTGTCAGGCAATCTCCATGAAGTAGACCTTTGCTTAATAAATATTTCATAACAGCCGGCACTCCGCCATATTGATGCAGGTCTTCCATCATATATTTACCGCTTGGCTTGAAATCTGCCAGCACCGGAATTCTGTCACTAATTGCCTGAAAGTCGTCTTGTGTTAACGGTACATCCACACTTTTTGCCATAGCAATCAAATGCAATACAGCATTGGTACTCCCACCTAACACCATCACAACTGTAATAGCATTTTCAAATGCTTCACGTGTCATGATATCACGAGGCTTTATATCTTTTTCAAGCAATACTTTTATGGCTGCACCAACTGCTTTACATTCTTTTTGCTTGTCTTCGCTCAAAGCGGGATTGGAGGATGAATGAGGCAAACTCATACCTAAGGCTTCAATGGCACTCGCCATTGTGTTTGCTGTGTACATGCCACCACAAGCGCCGGCACCCGGACAAGCATTTCTTACAATGCCTTTAAAATCTGCTTCGCTTAAGTTACCCGCGATCTTCTGCCCCAGTGCTTCAAATGCACTTACAAGATTTAAATCTTCTCCTTTATAATGTCCTGGCGCAATCGTACCGCCATACAACATAATGGAAGGACGGTTCAATCTACCCATTGCCATTAAAGAACCGGGCATATTTTTATCACAACCTGGTATCGCAATAATTGCATCATAATACTGCGCCCCTGCATTTGTTTCGATACTGTCTGCTATTAAATCCCGGCTTACAAGACTATAACGCATTCCATCAGTTCCCATGCTGATGCCATCGCTTACGCCAATGGTATAAAAACGTAAACCAAGTAAATCTGTAGTATTATTTATGTTTTCCCTTACAGCTGTAGCAAGGTCATTCAAATGCATATTGCATGGATTACCATCCCACCCCATACTTACAATGCCTACCTGTGCTTTATTAAAATCTTCTTCTTTAAAACCAATAGCATAATACATTGCCTTTGCACCCGGCAGCGTTTCATCCTGTGTTATTGTTTTGCTGGATTTATTTAATTCCATTATTCTTTTAGTTAATTTGGTTGTTCTGTTAATACCTTTCAATTAAGCCCCTTTAGGGTTAGGCTTAAATAATAGTAGACTTACTAATTATCATATTTTCTTTATTGATTTTAGAAGGTATCTTGTTTTCGACATAATCAGTTATCAATTCCCCGATAGTAGATGTTGAATAATTGTTTATAGGGTCAATATCTTTAGTTACAAAGCCATTAGCCAAAGTCCATTGTACAGCTTCTCTTATTAATTCAGCTTCTGTGTTCATTTCAAAATGATCAAGCATCATAGCTGCTGATAATATCGAACCAATAGGATTTGCAATATTTTTACCTGTTGCCTGCGGGTAACTACCATGAATAGGCTCAAATAAGGCTAATTTATTTCCTACAGAAGCAGAAGGCAGTAAACCGAGAGAACCTGTGATTACACTTGCCTCATCACTTATTATATCTCCAAACATATTTTCAGTTAAAACAACATCAAATTGTTTTGGATTAATAATAAGCTGCATGGCTGCATTGTCTACAAACATGTAATCCACTTTTACATCTGCATATTGAGACGAAAGTTCCTGCACTACTTTTCTCCAAAGCCTTGAAGTTTCCAATACATTAGCCTTATCTACCAGCGTAAGAACTTTTCTTCTTTTTTGAGCATAGTTGAAGGCAAGGTGAGCAACTCTTTCTATTTCATCTCTGTGGTAAATGCAATCATCCGAAGCTTGTGTTTTTTCTTCGTTTAATTGTTTTTTTCCGAAATAAATTCCCCCGGTTAATTCTCTGAAAATGATAAAATCAACATTTTCAAGCCGGTTATTTTTTAAAGGCGACAGATGATGTAAAGAAGAATAAGTTGTTACAGGTCTGATGTTTGCAAAAAGCCCTAATTCTTTTCTTATTTTGAGTAACCCTTGTTCGGGTCTTACTTTAGCTGTCGGGTCATTATCGTATTTAGGATGACCAATGGCGCCAAATAAAATGGCATCGCTTTTTAAACACATTTCCAGTGTTTCATCAGGTAATGGATTTCCTGTTTTATCAATTGCAATTGCACCCATCAATCCATGTACATATTTGAAATTATGCTTAAACTGTCGTCCTATTGCATCCAACACTTTTATTGATTGCTGTGTTACTTCCGGACCAATTCCGTCTCCTAATATGACTGTTATTTTTTTATCCATATCCCAAACCCCTAAAGGAGCTTACTTCTGTCTCCCTAAAGACATGTTTTTTATTTGTGTAAACTCTTTTAGGGAAGAGTTAAATATTATTACTTATTAATGTACTGCTTCGAATTCCTCAATTTTGTCTCTTACGCTTAATAAATAATCAATATCATCATACCCGTTAATCAAACAAGTCTTTTTGTAATTATTTATGTCAAATGTTTCCTTTTCGCCCATTGCATCTATCGTTATTGTCTGTTCTTCCACATTTATCGTTAAAGTAGCATCTTTATCCTGCTTAAATATTTTTTGCAGAAAATTATCGCTTACCATAACCGGCAATACACCATTATTTAAAGCATTATTTTTAAATATATCTGCAAAAAAGCTTGAAACAATAATTCTGAAACCAAAGTCAAGCAAAGACCATGCAGCATGCTCTCTTGACGAACCGCAACCAAAATTTTTACCTGCCACTAAAATCTGTCCTTTAAATTCTGGTCTGTTTAGTACAAAATCTGCTTTTGGTTTTGTCTCATCATCATTTTCATATCTCCAGTCTCTGAACAGATTTTTACCAAAACCTTCCCGTGTTGTTGCCTTTAAAAATCTTGCAGGAATTATCTGGTCAGTATCAATATTTTCTATTGGTAAAGGATAAAATGTGCTATGTACGATTTGTAACTTTTCCATACCTCAAATACCTAAAAGGCCTTTTGTTTTTGTTCTTTTGGAACTTTTTTTATTAGATATTCAAATTTTACTTAAATCTGCAATTACTTTCTTCCTTCAAAGCAGCGTTACAATAACTCTCTTACATCAGAAACTACTCCTGTTATTGCCGCTGCTGCTGCCGTGAGCGGACTTGCCAATAATGTTCTTGCACCTGCACCCTGCCTTCCTTCAAAGTTTCTGTTGCTGGTAGAAATGCAATATTCTCCGGCAGGTATTTTATCTTCATTCATTCCAAGACACGCACTACAGCCTGCCTGGCGAATTTCAAATCCTGCTTCTGTAAATATTTTGTCGAGCCCTTCGGCATATACCTGTTTAGATACCTGCTGAGAGCCTGGAACTATCATCACCTGCACATTTTCATTTTTCTTTTTTCCTTTTATAACGTCTGCAACCATTCTCAAATCTTCAATTCTTGAATTGGTACAGCTTCCTATAAATACATGCTGAACAGGTGTGCCGATTAATTTTTGTCCGCCGTGCAGCCCCATATAATCGAGTGCCTTTACCAGGTTTTTTCTTTCGCCTTCATCTGCAATAGCTTCGGTAGCAGGTATTAATGCATTTATGGCAATACCTAAACCAGGATTGGTTCCATAAGTAATCATTGGTTCGATATCTGCTGCATTAATATCAAGTTCTTTATCAAACACTGCCTCGTCATCTGTGAACAATTGCTTCCATTCTTCTGTTTTTTTATTCCATTCGTCGCCTTTTGGAGCAAATTGTTTGCCTTTTAAGTATTCAAATGTCGTTTCGTCCGGAGCAATCATACCACCTCGTGCGCCCATTTCTATACTCATATTGCAAATGGTCATTCTTGCTTCCATAGACAGACTGCGAATAACAGAACCTGCAAACTCTACAAAATAACCGGTACCACCTGCGGCAGATATTTTAGAAATGATATATAGTATAATGTCTTTTGAAACAACTCCTTTGTTGAGTGTTCCTTCAATATTAATCCGCATTGTTTTTGGCTTGCTTTGCAGAAGGCATTGTGAAGCGAATACCATTTCTACTTCACTGGTTCCAATACCGAAGGCAACAGCGCCAAATGCACCATGTGTAGAAGTGTGGCTATCGCCGCAAACTATAGTCATACCAGGTTGCGTAATGCCTAATTCAGGGCCAATAACGTGAACAATTCCCTGGAAAGGATGACCCAGACCATACAATTCTATATCGTGTTTTGCACAATTTTCTATCAGTTGCTGTACCTGTATTCTTGATAAAGCATCTCTTATTGGCAAATGTTGATTAAGTGTAGGAACATTATGGTCTGCAGTTGCTACAACCTGTTTTGGACGAAAAACTTTTAAACCTCTTTTTTCAATTCCGCTGAAAGCCTGTGGGCTTGTCACTTCATGAATAAAATGTTTGTCAATATATAAAACAGAAGGACCATCTGGTATTGATTTTACCACATGTTTATCCCAAATCTTATCAAATAATGTTTTAGCCATTTTTTTCCTTCTTAATTTCAAACTTTTTATAAAGCTAAATTTAATAGTTGCGGTTAAACGTAATGCAGCGCAACAAGGTTTAATACTATAATCACGCTTCTATTAAAAATAATTATATTGCTTCGGACATTTCGGGCTGATATTGCTGCGCAAGTACAAGTAAGTCCTCTTCTTCAACTTCCTTCTTTTTATCGGCAAGTTGTAAAAAGTTATCATACAACACATCAATATCATTGCGTGAAAATGTAAATCCTAATTTTTGAAAACGGTAAGCTAAAGCGCTTCTGCCGCTACGCGCCGTCAAAACAATTTTGCTTCCATCTGCTCCGACATCTTCAGGATTAATGGTTTCATAGGTAGTTGAATCCTTTAAAAAACCATCCTGATGAATCCCCGAAGAGTGTGAAAATGCATTTGCACCCACAATTGCTTTGTTTGGCTGTATCGGTACACGCATGGTTTCTGAAACAAGGCGGCTAAGCGGGTTTAATTGTCTTGTCTGAATATTTGTAAAAAAGCCAAGATCTTTGTGTTGCTTTATAACCATCACCACTTCTTCCAAAGATGTATTGCCTGCTCTTTCGCCAATACCATTTATAGTACATTCAATTTGCTGAGCTCCATTCATTACACCTGCTATCGAATTGGCAGTTGCAAGACCAAGGTCATTATGGCAATGGCATGAGATAACAGCTTTATCAATATTTCGAACGTTATTTTTTAAGTATGCTATTTTTTCTCCATACTGATTAGGTAAACAGTATCCAGTTGTATCAGGAATATTTACAGTGGTGGCGCCTGCTGCAATCACAGCTTCTATTACTTTTGCTAAATAGTCGTTATCGGTACGTCCGGCATCTTCTGCAAAAAACTCTACATCATCAGTAAAGTTTCTCGCCCATTTTACACATTGAACAGCTCTTTGTAAAATGTCTTCACGGGTAGAATTAAATTTTCCCTTTATGTGATAATCTGATGTACCAATACCGGTATGAATGCGGGAACGTTTTGCGTATTTAAGTGCCTGACCTGCTACCTCAATATCTTTTTGCACTGCACGTGTTAACCCGCAAACCGTTGCATTTTTTATAGTTTTTGAAATCATGCTGACCGACTCAAAATCACCGGGGCTAGAGATGGGAAATCCTGCTTCTATTATATCTACGCCAAGTTCTTCAAGCTTTAATGCCAAATCAACTTTTTCCAAAGCATTCAGCTTACACCCGGGAACCTGCTCGCCATCTCTAAGTGTAGTATCGAAAATATAAACTTGTTTGCCTTGCATAAATCTAATTTTATAAGATGAGGAACAGGCTATTTATATTTGTAACAGTATAATACACCATAAACTACCTGTATTTTCGAAATTACCATGTTTAAATTGATGGGGGAAACTTTGTTCAACCTTTTCTACACTAATAAAAAAAGCAAGACTTAGTTAAAACCCTTACTGGTATTGGATTCTACAAAAATAATAATACGATGCCCAACAGGTCAACAGATGCTTTGTTTCAATTAATTCATACAATGGAGAAATCAGAGAAGCGGAATTTTAAACTATACGTTACCAGAAACAGCTCTTCCGAAGATTTGAAAATTATTCAGGTATTTGACGCCTTAGATAAAATGACAGAGTATGATGAAGAATATTTATTAAAGAAAAATCCTGCGGTAAAAAAGCAACAGCTTTCTAATATCAAAGCACATTTATACAAGCAGTTACTGGCAAGTCTGCGGTTGCTGAAAACTAATGAAAATATACAGGTACAATTGCATGAGCAATTGGATTATGCTCATTTATTATACAATAAAGGA
>Ga0210040_10005504_pt1 | contig 16114 bp, 6 predicted proteins | sample CryGeyCG12114_NA_FD_185462 | JGI IMG/M metagenome (GOLD analysis project Ga0210040, IMG submission 185462) | Groundwater microbial communities from aquifer - Crystal Geyser CG19_WC_8/21/14_NA (SPAdes) (version 2) | ecosystem: Environmental > Aquatic > Deep subsurface > Groundwater | place: USA... | reverse complement strand
GACTCATTCAATGGCCCGAGATCTCTCAAGCGAAAAGCGGAAGCTGAGCAGGAACGAGATACCACTCCATCAAAAGGTACTCGCACATCAAGTTCCAGGCCCCAAAGTCGCAGAAGGACAGGGTTCAATCAGCAGTCAGATAACCACAATGACAATACTGGAAGAGGTCGCGCTGGAGTGTCCAGCAGAGTACCCGCAGCCAATATCACTGAGCCTTGTAACGAGTCCGAAGACAACGGGTCCGACGACGATCTTCAGATGACCAGTGTACATCGAGTTGCGAAGAAACATAAGCCGATTGTGGTTCCAAGAGTCCTAATTACAAACAAGGAAAGCATACGCGTCAACAGAATCGCAGGACAGCAGCTACAGCAGGACACGGTAGTCGAGTTCGCAGACGGCACATTTATGCAGATCCAAAAGATTTATAAAGATCAAAAGGAGGGCTATCTGCTGATCGGCCACATGTTTGTACGAGCAAATACCTTTGGCCCTGACATGCCACGCAAGAGGGATGGCCTACAGTGGACACAAACGAGGACTAGCAACGAGCTTGACACCCGTTTCCCTCTCTATTACAGGGGAGGCGAGCTGATCAATGAAGTCATTCAGAAGATCCGGACAGTTGTTGGAGAGAATAAGGCAGATCACGGACTCTGGCGGCGATCGATCATAGGCGTCGTACGAACCCGCTATCTTAGGATGACGAACCAATCCTACAACGACATCAATTGTACGACGGACAGCCACGTTTCTACTGCTCACGCCACACTCGCTACAGTAACAAGGGCTGGTTTACTACACTGCAGATGGAAAGATATCACCGTGCACGACCAGCAAGGTAAGTGGAAAGAACAACGCCTAGAACGGCCGAGCGACGACGAGTGCGACGCAGCTTGGTGCGATGATTCTGAGAAGTTGAGAAAGGCTTGGCGCGGCGCAACACCACCCATAACCGACGCTGACAGCGTACGCTTCTGTGACGGTTTCTGCGGAGCTGGTGGCATGTCTGAAGGGGCAAAGCAAGCTGGGCTTGAGGTTGTTTTAGCATTCGATAAGGATGAGAAGAAGATTACAACATATCGCAACAATCACCCGAACTGCAAAAGCCTGGTTATTGATGCAAACAACTTCATCGCTTTAGCCCGCAAGAAATGCTGGAGAGTCGATGTGCTTCACCTCAGCTTTCCTTGCCAGCCATATTCGCCGGCCAATGTCACACACAATATCGAAAAGGATGAACAAAACCAAGCACCACTACTCGGTTGTACTGAAATCATCGAGGCCCTACAACCACGAGTGGTCACGGTCGAAGAGACAGACGGAATCAGGGATAGCCGGTACACGCCGTGGTTCCACGCGCTACTACAACAGTTCACAAGCCTGGGATTCTCTATACGGTGGTCGAAGTTGACCTGCGCCGATTATGGCGTACCACAATTGAGACAACGGTTAATATTGATCGCAGCAGCGTAAGTCTTGATATTCCATCCTTCCTTGTCATCCTACTATACCTAACTAAAACATAGCCCAGGCGAAGACCTTCCTCCATTTCCTCAACCCACCCATGCACGGGGCACCGTCTCCATCGCCACCGCCTTACGCGAAGTTGAAAAAGCTCACCGCGGATCCCCCCTCTCTCACCACGACACCTCTAAGAAACTAGACATACCAAGACCACCCTTCGATCCACACTGCCTGGCCAAAACCGTAACCTGCGGTGGTGGTATAGGCAACTACCATCCCACCGGCGTCCGAAACTTCACAGGGAATGAATCAGCCGCCCTTCAGACCTTTCCCGTCCGATATAAATGGGGCACCCTATACCTAACGGAACTCAGGATCCAAGTCGGCAACGCTGTCCCGCCCTTACTCGGCAAAGCAGTCCTAGCAAGTATCGATAAGAGTCTCAGGGCCACCGACAAGCGAAGACTAGCGATAATGCGAAGCGGAGCACAGAAAAACGTCATTGATCTGACATCCGATCTCGACGAGGAGGTGGATACAACGCTCGCTGGCCAGGACAGTCGCAGAATGTACAGAGACTACGAGATATGACATAGAAGAGAAGTGGCTCGACGATAGAGACTTGTCGGTATCGAGAAGCCGTACAGACGCCTCCTCGAGTGAGAAGCCCCAGTTAGTCAACCAGTTCGTCCGACGCCTTTGTCGACGTAGACGCGGACGGAAGGACAATACCACGAACTCAGCATCACCGACCTGAAAAGCACATATTGGAGATACTGCACGTCCATCGGTAGCGAAATCTGTAATATCGAGTGTCATGGAAAATGCAACGCTAGGCGCGGGAAAATGTCGGACATTGCCTCAACTCGCTCGCTGTAAACACAAATCAAAAAGCACGAATGAAATTAATACCTCGCACTCGTCCGCCTCCGCCTCCTCTCCTCCCTCATCCTCTCCCGCTCCGGATCCCTATAATCATCAGGACCAACACTGTTTCCCCTCGTTCTCCTCTTATGCCTCCTCTCCCTCCTCTCCTCCCCATCCATCTCCCCATCGACAGGCTCAGCGAAATCGTCCGGCGCAGGATCCCTGTCACGCCTCTTCTCATCGCCAGCCCTCGCCCTCACGCCGCCAGCACCACTTACAGGCAGGTCCGCGTTGCCATTCATTTTATCGCCATGATACCGCTTCGACCTCCTCTTCCCACTCGGCGGACGCATGAAGCGGATGTAGTCATCAACAGCCTGGAACTGTCTCAGCAACGCGAGTTCCGTCTCAAGTAGAACGGCCTCTGGTATGCGCGTTTGTCCGTCATGGTCTCTGTCGCCCCGGTAGTTCCATACGACCATCATGCCGTCAGTAAGATTTCCGCCTTGACCTGATGCTGCGCCGCCGACGGGCGCTTGTTCGGGCTCGAAGCTCCATTCGGATAGCGCGGGGGGGTTGTAGTCGCCTCTGTCCTGGGGTCCTGGACCTTTTAGGCCGACCCGCGCACGGACGGAGGCATGGATGTATTCGTTCGTGTTCTTTAGTCTTTTACCGGTCGCGCGGCCACTGAACGGGTCCATACGTTGGTAAGAGCCTGGTGTCCGAACCTTCTTGCCTGAGAGGTAGTATGCGCCCTTTAGTGAGTTGTAGATCTCGCCGAAGGACCACCAGCGCGGCTTCTGGGAGGTTTCCTCGTAGTATTCGCGCTGCTCGTCGAGTTGGGTCACTAGGAAGTCAGGGCGGAAGTCAAGAAATGGTTCTAAGCGTGACATCATCCAGGCGAGTGTTATGTTTGCTAGTTCTTGGTCGTCGTAGCCGCCTCCTATGTTGCTGTGGACGCCGGGGAACCAGACTTGTTTGAGGTTTGTGTAGGCATTATCTGCTTGTTTCTCCCAGAGTGCTGGGGAGAAGGGGGCTCTTTGCTCGTCGAGAGCGAGGGCTTGAAAGGCGTTCTCGACACATGGGTGGATTCGGGTGTCGTCGAATTGGTACTCTCTTATAGTTTTGTCGCGTCTCATCATCCTCAGCCATGGCGTTTGAGGGATACCAAGGGCACCGACTGTGTCCCAAACACATATCGCTTTGATAGGGATACGCCGTCGTGTCATGCCTAGACTTTCGAGCTCGTGGACATATCTCTCGTCGAATGGACCTTTGTCGCGAAAAGGTGAGTCAGGAAAATCGGAGGTGTAATGCTCGTCGTTCTTATGCTCGTAGTCTTCGAAGATCTCGCTGAAGTTTGGTAGACCTTTCCTGGTCAGTAAGCCCAGGTCGCCTATCATGCCGCCAACGGATCGTGCGGTGAAAGCACCGCGGCTGAAGCCCATCAGAAATATCTCGTCGCCTTCTCGCCAATTCGTGGCAATATAGGTATATGCCTCTCGGACGTTCTCTTTCAAACCATAGCCCGTAGCACCTCCGATGATGCGAGATACTGGACCTCCGCTTGTACCGACTCCTGCCTGATAAAAGACGACCTGGGGTATGCCATCTCTTGAAGTTTCTTTGATGGCCCAGCCCATCCTGCTGACATTTGACGGTTGCTGCTTCTGGCCGTGCATGATGCCGTTGTCCCTATCAAGCCAAGTGCCGTCGCAGGTGATGATCAGTCTCTTCTTCGGACCCACGATTGGCCTTGCAGCTGTGCCAGGCATGGGTCCTTGAGTTGAGCTCAAGGGTGGTGGCTCTCTGCGTGACTGCGGTATAGACAGAGCGGATTGCGCTGCGAAGTTTCCTGAGGCTCCTGGGCCAGGGAAGGGTGACACGGAAGGAGCAGGTGCGAATCCGCTCGCATGGGAAGCACGACCCGGTGCCTCCATCATTGACATTGTGCCGTCTTCTTGGTTCTCATCGTTGTCGCATCAGTGATATTCTCGCTTTGACTTTTCGACCGGCGCAATGCGCGTGACTCGGATAGTGTATTCGTATAGTAATCGTGATGAGACTAGATTGTCCGTTCGTGCAGTTAAGTCGGCTCTTTGAGGCTCTTCCTAGCTTGCAGAACAATCCCAGCAAGCATCTGCAGGTCAATGCGACCGTTGCTGGGTGAAAAGAGCAGAGGTCCTGTGTTGCCAGCCATCGTCTTTTCTGCTTGACAGTTGCATTGAGTGGGCTGGAAATGCTTTGCAGCCCTCGAGGGCGCCAACGACATCATTCGTCGCTATTACTTCCGCTAGCTGTGACACGGCAGTGCCCGAAGACCCACTCAGCGCTGGGCGGTCTTGAGGCTAGAGTGTTTTCAGCTTACCTAGGTAGGCTTGGGAAGCTTCACTTTTGCCCTGCTTGAAGTCGTGGCACACTGAGACAGTCGATCTGTCTGACCACACCAAGTTCCAGCCTAAATCGCAGTTGGGTCACTGGCTTGACGAGCAACTATGCCAAGGTATTGTCCACTCGCTGGTGGCCTCGAGAAATCGTTTCACCTGCATGGTTACGGTGAACCGCACAATCGGCAAGAGACTACGGCGCTGACGCGCCATGCTCGGCGAGGCAGAGACGTTTTCATCCTTTGTGAGGACTGTCACATTCGTATCTACCTGGGAAGTCCACTACCACGACAACCCTGTGGAAAGTGCCGCCCACGACTTCATACGCATACATCTGTTCGAACATCAGTCCTTTAGCCCGCTAGCTCTCGTCCGGGCGCCGGCCTCGGCATTCTCATCCAGCGTCACAATCTTCCTGCTTAACAGTAACCTCAATTCTGATGAGATGACTTTTTCCTTGTCTGCCTGGCTCTCCGTCCTTTTGTGGTTCACATCGTTGCTTGAGCTTGCGCCTTGACCTCCTGCGGTCAACTTGTCGCCCTCCTCAGCGTCTTTGCCCTTTCCCTGCCGTTGCCTGACCTCAGGCGTAGGCGCAGCGGGAAAGTTATTCTTTTTATCAACAGCTTGAACTGTCTTCTCAAACTTCTTGAACAGACCCTCTGCCCGGATCAAAGTGCTCTGCAGGTCGATTGTATTGCTGAGTTCGTTGACGTATTTCAAGACCTCATCAAACCCTCGCAGATGCTCCATAATAACATCCCGATGCTTCTCCAGGATCGCAACGGCAATAAAAAGATGGAATTGACTGCTGTAGTAGTCCGTCCACAATGACTCCCATAGTCTTAGCACGTCAGACCATTCGAACTCGCGCTTGTACCAGACTAGTAACATTCGGAAGAAAAAGAAAAAATTTGTGCTATCGACCTTCTGGAGGTGGACGTAGAGTTTCGGATCGAGAAGTTGCACCATTTGGTCAAGCGTATTGAGCTGTGCGCGCATGCCAGCCTGACTGCGGACGAAGTTGCGAGACATCCGCTGCATGAAATGTGTGAAGCACCAGAACGCGAGAGCATCTTCCTGGAAGACAGCATAGAGTGGCGAAAGGAGGTCGGACATGCCTTGAACATAGCCGAGATTCTGCGGGTGTGAATTGACGAGCAAATCGGGTGACTTTTGTGTTTCGGAAGGTGGTGTGTCGTATTCGAGATAGGTAAGGAGCATATCCTTCATCTGTTCCATATGCACGTTCGTGCCGGGACTTTGCTCATTGTAGAAAGGTGATGTCGGGTCTGGATGAGGTATGTCTTCGCCTTCGAAGAGTGGGATATGCCGGTCTGTCCGATGGACGTCCTTCTCTATGTAGCGAACAGCGAGGTCAGTAAATGGTGAGCGTGCGTCACATCAGCCGGAGCCAAGGACTTACCAATGCGGTTCTTCTGTTCCCTCCACCACTCTTCCTGCTCTGGTGCAGCCTGGTCATCGATCATACGTTCCCACCATTGACCTTTCAGGCGGATGTACTGATCTCGCAGACTGTTCATCTGAGCTCTCCGTTCGCCACTTGTGCTATGCCACTCGTACAAACCGAGCAAAAAGGGCCAGGCCTCTTTTCGTACACCATCTTCGGGGTCGAGACCTCCGTGGAAGACTCGTTCCTTGACTTCATCTTCGGTGATCTGCAATCGACCTTGCGCGTCAAAGTAGCCTTTCCACTCCTTCATGTTCACTGGCCGCCTCTTGCCGTCAGGGATTCCTTCGACAGCATCGAGTAGCTCGAATTCGCCTACATCAGTATCTTCGGTGTCGAGCACGTCCCTTGCCGTGAAGATTCGTTGTCTTTTCTCCCTCTCACTCTGCTCCGCGATGCCCATAGCCCATCTTGCCAGATAGAGTCTTGCGCTGTCGAATTCATCCTGGATGGTCTGCACCTCTGGATTCTGAAGCAGCCTACGCATTTGTGGGGGCACATTATTATTGTTAGCAAGGTCGTCTGCTGTCTTTCTAGCGAAAGTGGTTATCTTCGCAAAGCTTTCCAGCAGCTTCCACCGCGTCTCTTTCAATGTCTTGGTCAAGGGATCCATACCAGGACCAGGCGGCTTCTTCTTCTGCCCTTGAGAATTATTGTCAGACTTCTGGCCTTCGAGTGACTTTCTTCCTTGACCGAAACCATATAAGTCCTCCTCGGTTGGGTTGACCAGGTAGACTGATGGCTCGGCTGTGCTTCGTTCGACCGTAACGTATCTCTTCAGCCATCTGATTACCACATCGCCGCCCCAGAAGAGGTCACCACCTTCTCCAAAAGGATCGAACGACTCTCTCTGCCTTCTCTTCTTCTGCAATATCGTGCTTTCACTTTCAGAATCGTGGAAGAATAATGCTGGGAGGCTCGAGCCGGATTTTGTGTTGATTACTATGCTACCGAACCACCATCCGATGCTCGGCGGCCGTACTAGTATGGAGTAGATTTGCGATAATGGAAGTGAAAAGGCATATGGACCGACATTCGAATCGTCGTAGTAGGAGGCAACAGGTAGAGGAGGAACGAGATATGACTGCTTCGGCGGTGTTTCGGCATCCTTCATGTCAACCTTCACATATGTGCTGAAGTCATCTTGTGCCAGGGAAGACTCGGGGACCCATGCAAGGAGGTACTTTGAAGCATCGTCGTTGTCCTTCTTCGATTGACTTGAACTGGATGTCTCTGGTCGCTCTCGCTCGTCTGAAGCCCGGGGGGCTGATTTCTGTTGCACCAGGGCGACGAAACCAGCTATGTTGTCCTTGGCTGAGGGTGTAGGATGTACGTAGACCTTGCTCTTCGAGAACAATAACTTGACGCCACGGCCGCTGTTGGCATGGGCAATGGTGCTGTATCCGCCCTCTTCGTCGTCCGAAACATCGTAGAAAGAGGCCGATGGAGATGGCGGATCCCTTGAGGATGAAGCCTGATGTGTCATCCTAACCTTGACCGGTGGTAGAAGTCCATGAGTATGCCTTCGAGAATGTCTTGTCCTCTTCCAGTGGCACTGGTAGGCGTGGACTCAATAATAGGCGCATGCCTCCGAATCAAGGTTGCCTGCCCCAAGTGACGTAGGTCTCAACCCGCGGCATGTGGCTCATGCTTGGGGCAGGAACAAGCGGGGTGCGCTTCCGCCGAAGCTAAGCGTCTCACGGGTGTCACAGAAGCCTCAGGCATCCTCTCACAGCGTTCGAGCCCTGCAAAACAACATAGGCAGGCGAGGCAGGTTAGAGACCATGGACACAGCCGTATGTAGAAGAAGAAGTTCTTTTCGATCATCATATGGATGTATTTACCACAAACCTACCGAGCCACTTGTAGAACGGAAGCCCAGAGTCTCGGACGAAGTAACAAGGTGTAGTAATCTACTCTCGGACAGGCGCAGTTTTACTCTCTCATGATACTGGCGTCTCAGTGCACGTCGATGATCGAAAGCACTTTTGGTTTCCCCCAACACCTTGCTATATCGTTTTGAGAATATGGATAAGAGCGAGCCTCCTCAAGTCCATCTAGAGAAGTCATACCGCTTCGCCAGCGTTTCCTCGTTATCATGTACACGCTGCTGCGTCCTTTCCCTCAGCTGCACAATCTCCTGCAGCCTATATCGCCATGACGATGGAAACTCGGCATCCCCTGTGCTTTCATTTCGAGCACATTCCGCGAAGATATTGGCATTGAGCGCCAATATCCGTACGAACGGTGCTAAGGTGGCCTTGGACACCACTTTGACCTCCGCGGCGGCCGAGGTATTCTGGTATTCTTCCTTCGTAAGAACCTCGACCTGGAAGTACTCGTGCTCGAAGTCGTCCGAAGACTCATGCTTCGACACACGATTGGCTGGCGTGATCACGATCTGGACCAGTGTCGCTTGCGATTTGAAGTTGTCCCACTTCCATGGTCTATTTGATTGGTTGAAGACGATGAGGACGAGGCAGTTGCCGACCTGTGACTTCTTTCGCGTTTGGTAAGAGTCCCCTTCTATAGTCGGCATCATTGTAGTAACCTCGAACACAATCTCGTTGATGCGGTCTCGCCATGCAACTGTTTCAGTACCATCAATTTCGTATGCCAAGCCGAAAGGAACGAACGCGCATGGCGGCTTTAGCGACATTCTTGTGCCGATCGTATCGAGAAAGCCATCGAAGCTCGTGCTACCAGACATGTTAGCTAAGTATTCCGACTCCTCGGTCTGTCCGTCCCTGAGAAGAGTGATTGCGATCTTATGACTGTCGACTGTTGACTTTCGATCAAGGGTTCTAATCGCGCGGTCAACATAGCTTTCGTTTGGGTTGAGTTTGAGTGGTTGCTCAGACAGTGCGAACGGCACGGCAGAGCCAATCATATTAAGCAAAGTATGTGACGGAGTCACACGATCCGAATACCCTCTGCGGTCGAGCTCTTCGGAGAAAGCTCTGTCATGATGTTGTGGCAGCTGCTGAATCTGAGGCTCGAAGACTGCATGAGTCGTGCCCGCTGGTTGTCGTTTTGTGATCTGGGTTCGACCATTCGCTTGATGGATCTCGAGAGTGACCACCGCATTCCCATCTACGTATGAAGTCCTTTCGTACTCATCTCCATCGAAACTCTCGTCTCTTTTGGTCTCAGGGAGGTCTGAAAATGCTGTTCGTTGCATCAAGTCGATCAGCACGATCGTTTGTTGATCCACCGTCTCGTGTCCTGATTTATCTTCCCATGTTAGGCGTCTTATGATTGCATTGATGTGTTTATGTCTCTGACTTATCGGTATGGCAAGAAACCAGAAGATCAGGGTGTGGTACGCAAGGGCACACGAGTATTGTGTCAGCCCCTTTTCCTTCAACATTGCTGCTCTGTACGGCGTCTGCAGTCCGCCAGTACGTCTAGTGTGTGCATTTGCATGCGAGCTGGAACGCTTGGAGTCTATCGTACCGGTATTGCACGCTGCTGTTTCCGATCGCCGTGCACTAATTGCTGTAGTGCATATGACGAAGATCTTCTCGATTTCGGACTCCATGAAATAGCGGTGTAGTTGTGGTAATCGAGCAACTTGTGCTAGGAATTCAAGAATATGAACGAGGATGTGCGACCGAGTGATGTTGCGAGCCATTACATCAACGATGGCGGGATATTCAGACCCGATGGCTTCTGGCGTCTCAAAACAACAAATAGACAATGCATGTATACATGATCGGGCTGTGCCCTCGTACAGAAGGTCGATACCTGATCTGAACGCGCGTACGAGATCGATACCTTTGCGCCCAGAGTCAGGCATGTTCGGATTCGGCGGCTGTAGCTTGTAGTATGGGATCATGCGCATGAGTATGTGATAGAAGCACAAGGCAACATCCACCTTTGCGAGGCCAATATCCTGTGGGGGTTCGAACATCTTAGCTGGTTCACGGACTCTACCGGAAAGATATCCTCGCAGGCTAGCCATTTCGTCAAGGCTGGACTCAAACAGTTTCGAGTTAACGAGCTGGGTGCCGAAGTGTACAATGATATAGCTGAATGTCTCCCAATCCTTGTCCTCCTGAAGATTCGTGGCGACGACCCAAAGCCAGTCCGACATGTCAAGGTCCCGATCAGATGTTTCATACGATGATCCTTCCACTCGCACCATAACGTTTTCTGGAATTTCCCATGAGTCGAAAGCAGTCTCTTCACGTGGGTACATCCATAATTGCCTCTGATGGATGTATCGAAGTTTCCTCGAGGTTTCCTCGCTTTCCGTGTCGGAATCGGCAAACATTGAGCTGAGCGACTCATCGGTCTTGCAAACCGCGCTCGCTATGTAAGCACTCTCTGCACTTCGATCAATGTATACAAGCCCCGAAGTATTACATCGAATCCGAAGCAGCAGGCTCATCGCAGCTAGTCTGCAGCGTCGAGACCGACACTCTTTACAATTTGCAATCTTGAGAAGTGCCTGGTAAGCGTGATTGGCCAAGTCAGATTGTGAATCCAGGCTTTGCAGAAATATTGCGCGAAGCGCCTCGGTGCCAGCGAAGTAGGTCGCTTCGGCGGTATTATCGTTCGGAGCAGTGGCCAATATCTTGTCTTGCAACGTCTGCACAATCGTAACAGAGTATGGTCGGTTGCCAGAGCTCGCCGTCGCGTCGGCGAGACTCACCAGCTTGTCAAGAAAAGCACGCAGAACTTCGCTATTTTGTCCAGTAGTGAAGATGGCAAGGAGCTTCTGCAGCGCATTCATCCCCAGCTCGTGAGCTGTTTTGCCTGGTGGCAAACGTTCGATCGGTTCGTCGCTCTTCTGGGCAAGCTCGCGTAAAGCCAGAGCACACAGATCAAGAATTTCTATGCGTTGCGCAACTCGTTGGTCAACTTGCTCTAGAGTAGACGCTCCACTTGAGAGTTCTGCATGCTGCCTTTCCTCTTCGGATTGTGCGAGTACCCTGTCCGAATCTTTTATGACGATCTTATCGAGCAAAAGCAATAGATCTTCGTGCCACTCCTCGACGTTGCCAGGCAAACATCCTCGACGACTATTGACATAATCGATCAGACCTGCTGTGCCAGCTGCTGACAGATTTTTGACACCAGGCTTGAGCACCTCCCATGACGCCTTTGCACTGCTATGAGGCATGAGTGGCAGCAGGCTTCCTAGAGCATCACGAAAATGTCTTGAAGACTTCTCGTGATCGCGCTTGTACCGAAGCTCACGTTTTGCCTGATCGTCTTTGGGAAGTTTGTTCTTTGACTGGCTATGGTCCAGAGCTTCTGGGACGATGTTGGCGTCTTCGCAAGCGTCGTATACGCCGAGGAGGAGCGTGATGAGCTTCTCAGAAGCGCTCAACTCTTTTACACGTTCGCTCAGCAAACACTTTGTCAGCAGGTTCAGGAGTTCTGTGGCTAGACGGAGGATGTTGGCCTTTGAGGCCTCCTTGAGTACTTGCAGCAATTCCGTAATATCAAGCACCGGCTTTTCATCGACATCGACCTCTAACAACGTAACAAGGTGCCTGACTGCACCTCTTGCAGGTGTAATATATTTCGAGGTATCCGGTTCTTGCAGTGCCTCGTTGTTGTTTACGGTCAGAAGCTGGGAATAGATGGCAGCCGTCGTTTCGTCCCGCAGATCCCCAGTCGCCAGAATCTTGACGCATTCAGTGATCCGCGAGAGTGGTCTTTCAAGGAGTACGATCGCGGTTGATAACGTGCCAAGCACTTGTCCAAGGCACTCTCTCGGAAACGCATGAACCTGGGTAATGGAGAGAAAGACCAACAAGCAGCCCTCGATATGGCTATGCTGCCTTGCGTTTTTGCAGGTGTGCAACAGTGCCAAGCAGAGCTCGAGGACCTCGTCATGATGCAATGTGCAGTGACCCAAATCAATATAATCTGCGGTGTATTGGAGCAGCCACAGCAAATCGGCCCGGTACTGTGGTTCTTTCAATGACTTTCCAAACCATAAGCGTAGCCATGTTGTCAAGAGCGGAAGCATAGAACGTGGCTCTTCCTCGGGGTAGTCTTTCTCTTCAATTCGGAAGCGCCAGGACACATCAGTGTCGGGCTTGAGATCACCAAAGCTCGCGAGCCAGGCTCTCGTGTCTTGACTGGTCTGAGAGTATTCAGGCGCTTCATGCTCGACCCTACTGGGAGAGACGAAGCCGATATCAGGCTTCAAGGACGGCTCCTCGCGGCTAGTCTCACAGCTGCCCTGGCTATGGGTATCAACATCCCGGGGCATGCCATTTGGTTGGGCCGTCACAACCATCATCAAGTAAGATCGTGCTGTGCGCAGCACTCAGCTGGGTTGCTGTGATATGAGTGATAGAATGGTCACCAGAAGCAGACGTAAATTTTCGGATGTCTGTTCAATCATGTCGTTCGTTAACGCACTTCGATGAGTAGGTGCGCGGGTAGCTTGAACCTCAGGATGTGGTAGCAATTGCCACCCTACCCCCACGCTTGGTGTTCTTGGCAGTTCGTCGAGAAGCGACACTGCAAGATAGGGCGGAGTCAGTAGTAAAGAATCCTATGTATCTCTGCTGTAGACTGTAGAGCAAAGCAGCTGGTCGCGGAGATTATGTGTTGAGCGTCTTCTATTGATAGGGAGGAACTGGGTCAAGGTTACATCTGGCAATCCAGATTGATCGACAGAGGAAGAGAGGATCACGAGGCCGAGAAAATTTACTCGCAAGGTCGTTTCTCGTTTCTCCTGGACTCGTATCAGGCTGAGCGATTAGCCTTGATGTGATCTAATGTGCCAAATCAGGATCAAGATGGTTGCGTGAAGAAGCGGAATCTGCTCGTTTATAGTCTCTTTGAGGTAGTGTGTCAAAAGGACTCAGACTGGAGCCGTCCGGGGACGCGTTGTAGGACGGCTGCTGCCGCAGATTGGTGGAAAATTCTTCGCATGTTGCCGAAAAGGGAAACGTTAGCGAAACATGCTCCCAGGCCTTGTCCGAGCCAATCGGGTATAGTTGTTACAGAGTCGAAGCAAGTTTCCCACCCACATCAAAGCATACCTTATGACTTTAGCTACCACCGTTCCATATCCATGCAAAGTGGAAAAGAACGAGGCAATGCTGAAGATAAGGACAGCATGCCAAAGTCTGCGTCGCCAGGCCACCGATGTGACGTCACACCACGCTGATAGATAATTGCTTTAACTAGGGTTTTTGCACAGTTGGCATGAAGAGCAGCATGAGCTTACGGGTGGGTTTGGTCAGTCCGGCTAACAAATTGAAGGTGTTTCTACGGTGTGGAGGAATCTGTACAGTAGGAGGAAGTTAGCTAACACCATAATAATACTACTAGTGTGAACCTAGCATGAGAGATCGCACGTGGTGCGGCACGGAGGGCTGTGATGCCTGGCGCCCGCGTTTGACCACTTTAGGCAAGAACATAATATGCTGGGAGGTCTCCAAGTGCTCCAATTTGTTCTTTAGCAAGCAGTAAACAAAAAAGTCGTAGCAGTTTTCACAATTTCGACAATCGCAACCAACTCAGGTATCACTATCATTCCACCAGGGCATCCTGGACCCGGGAGCGTACTCAATTGCTGGCCCAGTTGCCCGTTCCAAGCACTTCGAACAAGGCTACAAACATGGCAGATCTGGCGCCGTTGGCGCAGCTGCTCAATGCGACCCTGGACCCAAAGCAGAACAAGCAAGGTAAAGCTATATACGGTCCGTGGTTGGGGACATCGCTGACCCTATGACAGCCGAAGCGCAGATAAAGGCAGAGGAGCAGAGACCAGGATTCGCCTTGCTGCTTCTCCAGATCACCGCCTCCGATTCGTACCCTACGCAAACACGACTAGCGAGCGCCTTGTTCTTCAAGAATTTCGTCAAGAGGAATTGGACCGATGTGGAGGGCAACTACAAGCTGCCTGAGCAAGATGTAACGGCCATCAAGAAAGAGATCATTGGTCTGATGATATCTGTGCCAGCAAACATACAATCACAGCTGGGTGAAGCCGTCAGCGTAATAGCGGACAGCGACTTCTACCAGAGATGGGATACTCTGGTGGATGATCTGGTATCGAGATTGACACCGGACAATTTGAAGGCCAACACTGGTGTTTTGCAGGTAGCCCATTCAATATTTGGCAGATGGCGGCCTCTATTCCGGTCTGACGAGCTGTTTGAAGAGGTCAATCACGTTGTGACTAGGTTTGGCCAGCCGTTTCTGAGTCTTTGGCAAAGCTTGGATCAGTACATCGACTCACATGCAAACGACCCAGCCGCACTCAAAGAAGCATTCGTAGAGCTGGATCTGATACTGCAGCTCTTCTACGATCTCTCCTGCCAGGACTTGCCGCCCGTGGTCGAAGACAATCTGGCCGGCATCACCGGGCTGCTACTGAAGTACCTGAGCTACGACAATAAAGCGCTAGAAAACGACGATGAAGACGAAGCGGGTCCTCTCCAGACGACAAAAGCCAACATTTTCGAGGCGCTGACGTTGTACGTTGGAAAGTACTATGAGGATGTCGGGGGACATATACAGGGCTTCGTACAGAGTTCTTGGACCCTCTTGACGACTGTTGGGCCTGAGCCGAAGAACGATATCCTTGTTAGCAAAGCGCTACTGTTCTTGACGTCTATCACGAAAATCAACGAGCAAGCCCAGAATTTCAATAACGCGAATGTACAGTCACAAATCATCGAAAAGGTCGTTGTGCCGAACGTTGCTCTACGCGACTCCGACGTAGAAACTTTCGAAGACGAGCCGATAGAGTTCATTCGACGAGACCTCGAGGGCTCAGATAGTGAGACGCGCCGCCGAGCAGCCAGCGACTTCTTGAGAGAGCTGAGCGATCAATTCGAGGATTCAGTCACGTCAATTGGCATGAACATCATCAACAACCTACTCGAAGACTACAAATCAAGTCCACAGTCGAATTGGCGGTCGAAAGACACTGCCGTCAACTTGTACTATGCCTTAGCTGCTAAGGGTATTGCCACCGCTAGCCATGGTGTTGTTCGAGTCAACGAGCAAGTCAATATCGGCGATTTCTTCTCACAAAACCTGGCTGCAGATCTGCAAGACGCCAACGCTCAGCCATTGCTGAAGGTGGATGCCATCAAATATCTATATGTTTTCCGCAGTTTGATGGGTAAGAATCAATGGCAGCAGGTTGTCCCGCTGCTGGTCAACCATCTTGGTCATTCAAATTACTGTGTATACACATATGCTGCGGTGGTGACAGAGAGAGCCCTAGCCCTGACAGAGCAAAGTACAGGCAAGCCCATCATCGACGTATCGAACATTGCACCGCTTGCCAAAGACCTCACAGAGCATCTCTTCGGCTTGATACTACGGGACCGACAGCCAGCGAAGGTGCAAGAAAACGAGTTTGTCATGCGCTGTATCATGCGTGTACTCATCGTGCTGCGCGAGAATATCAACGACGTTGCAAGTAACGTGCTCAGTCACCTGATCACCATCACAACCATCATCGCCACGAACCCGAGCAACCCACGGTTCTACTACTACCACTTCGAATCATTGGGAGCATTGATCAGGTTTAGTGCACCATCGACATCGGAAGCTCTATGCCAAGCTCTATACGCCCCATTCACAAATATCCTCCAACAAGGCGTGGATGAATTCATGCCGTACGTCTTCCAGTTGTTAGCCGCCCTCTTCGAAAAAGAGCCCACCAAGCCTCTACCACAACAATTCTCGCCCCTCATCGCCCCGGTCCTGAGTCCGGCACTCTGGGAACAGCGCGGCAACGTCCCAGCGCTTGTCCGGCTCCTGTCAGCAATCATCCCTCGCGCCGCAGAAGACCTCATTAAAAACAACCAATTACCCAACGTTCTCGGCCTGTTCCAGAAGCTCATCTCCACGAAAACGAACGAAGCCTACGGCTGCGACCTTCTCGAAGTCTGCATATCCTCATTCCCGCCACAACCCCTTCAAGCGTTCT
>Ga0210040_10005503_pt1 | contig 16116 bp, 15 predicted proteins | sample CryGeyCG12114_NA_FD_185462 | JGI IMG/M metagenome (GOLD analysis project Ga0210040, IMG submission 185462) | Groundwater microbial communities from aquifer - Crystal Geyser CG19_WC_8/21/14_NA (SPAdes) (version 2) | ecosystem: Environmental > Aquatic > Deep subsurface > Groundwater | place: USA... | reverse complement strand
CCAGCCCGAGGCGCTGGGTGACGGGGGTGTCGAGCAGGCCGGCGGCCGTCCAGCCCCACGCGTCCGGCCGCAACGACCGCAGGTGCAGCGCCAGCATCTGCCCCGGCTCCGCACCGCGGACCTCGATGGGTCCGGTGAGACAGTGCCCGCGGCTGTCGGGGATCAGCTTGGGCCGGTCCTCGCCGGGGACGGTCTGCGGCGTCAGGTAGCCCGAGGCGTCCAGGGAGCGCACGACGACGGTGTCGCCCGGGTCGATCGTCAGCACCGGTGGGTGCGCGCGGGAGAAGACGTCGGCCGTGGTGTCGGGACTGGGATCGATCCGTACGGTGGTCATCGCTGCTCTCCAGTGGTCTCGTTGGGGACCGCTCCGCCGTAGCGGCGGTCGCGGTCGGCGTACAGCTCGATCGCGTGCCACAGGTCGCGACGGTCGAAGTCGGGCCACAGCCGGTCGAGGAACACCAGCTCGGCGTACGCGCTCTGCCACAGCAGGAAGTTCGAGGTCCGCTGCTCGCCGGAGGAGCGGACGAAGAGGTCGACGTCGGGGATGCCGGGCTCGTCGAGGAAGCGCCGGAACCGTTCCTCGGTGAGCTTCGCCGGGTCCAGCCGACCGGCCGCGGCCTCGGTCGCGATGGCCCGGGCGGCGTCGACGATCTCGGCGCGGCCGCCGTAGTTGACGCAGAACTGCAGCGTCAGCACGTCGTTGTCGACCGTCTGCGCCTCCGCGCTCTCGAGCTCGGAGATCACGCTGCGCCACAGGCGCGGACGGCGGCCGGCCCACCGCACCCGTACGCCCATCGCGTCGAGCTGGTCGCGCCGCCGGTGGATCACGTCGCGGTTGAAGCCCATCAGCCAGCGCACCTCGTCCGGCGAGCGTCGCCAGTTCTCCGTGGAGAAGGCGTACGCCGACAGGTACTTGACGCCGATCTGGATGGCGCCGGAGATCACGTCGAACAGTGCGTCCTCGCCGCGGGCGTGGCCCTCCGTGCGGGTCAGGCCCCGCTGCTTGGCCCACCGGCCGTTGCCGTCCATGACGATCGCGACGTGCTGCGGCACGGCGGCCGCCGGGACCGCCGGGGGCAGCGCCCCCTCCCGGTGCGGCGCCGGCGGGCCGGGCGGCCCTGCCCGCCGCGTCCCCTCGGACACGCTCGCGTTCCTGCGGGACAGTCTTGGCACGCTTGGGACAATAACGGGGTGCCCACCTATCGCGACCACGCCGTGGTGCTGCGGACGCACAAGCTGGGCGAGGCCGACCGCATCATCACCATGCTCAGCCGTGGTCGCGGCAAGGTCCGGGCCGTCGCGCGCGGCGTCCGCCGGACGTCGTCGAAGTTCGGCGCACGCCTCGAGCCCTTCAGCCACATCGACGTCCAGCTGGCGAGCGGGCACTCCCTCGACGTCGTGGCGCAGGTCGACTCGCTGGACGCGTTCGGCGGCCCGCTGAGCGCCGACTACCCGGCGTACACGGCGGGCGAGGTGATGCTCGAGACGGCCGACCGGCTGGTCGTGGAGGAGGGCGAGCCCGCGCTGCAGCACTACCGGCTGCTGGTCGGCGCGCTCCGCGCCCTCAGCGCCGGCACCGCCGACGGACCGCGCCCGGCGACCCTGGTGCTCGACTCCTACCTGCTGCGCGCGATGGCCGTCGCGGGCTACGCGCCGTCGTTCCGCGACTGCGCGCACTGCGGCCTGGAGGGCCCGCACGCCGCCTTCTCCCCCGCCTCGGGTGGCGTCGTCTGCGAACGCTGCCGTCCCCCCGGCTCGGCCCGGCCCTCCACGGACACGCTCGAGCTGCTCGGCGCGCTGCTCGAGGGGCGCTGGGCGGCGACCCGCGACGTCGCCCCGCGCGCCGCCCGCGAGGCCAGCAGCCTGACCTCGGCGTTCACCGCCTGGCACCTCGACCGTTCCCTCCGCTCGATGGCGCATGTCGAGCGTTGACCCGCGCTGGCCGCCGCCCCGGCCGAGACGCCCGGCGTACCTCTACGTCATCGCGGCCGTCGTCGCCCTGGGCCTCGTGTCCACCCTGCTGCTGCCGCTCGGCCTGGCGGCGGTGTGGCGCGCGGTCGTGCCGGAGGCGCAGCCCCCGGCCGCCGGGCAGACCGGTCAGCCCGGCCGTTCGGCCGTCGACGGCTCGCGCGGCGTGGGCGACCCCTACTACCCCGAGGCGGGCAACGGGGGCTACGACGTCACGCGATACCAGATCGAGGTCAGCTGGGACCCGGGCGCCGAGCGCCTGAACGGCACGACGACCATCTCGGCCCGCTCGCTGCAGGGGCTGCACAGCTTTTTCCTCGACCTGCGCCTGGACATCACCCGCGTCACCGTCGACGGGCAGGACGCAGGGCTGGCCCGCGACGGCGCCTCGAACTGGCGGATCACCCCGGCCCAGCCGCTCGAGGCCGGGCGCGACTTCACCGTCGTCGTCGGGTACGGCGGTCGGCCCGGGACCATCATCGACGACGACGGGGGTCACCCGTGGTCGCGCAAGGGCCAGGAGTGGCTGGTCTCGGGCGAGCCGGAGAGCGCGGCGTGGTGGTTCCCCTCCAACGACCACCCCACCGACCCCGCGCTGATGGACATCTCCCTCCGGGTGCCGCGCGGGATGCAGGCCGTCAGCGTCGGCCGGCTCGTCACCGCCGACAGCGGCACCGAGGCCGACTGGGACACCTGGCACTGGGTCTCGCGCCAGCCGATGGCCACCTACCTGACCTTCGCCGCGATCGGCCGCTTCACCCTGCAGCAGGGCGTGGTCGACGGGCTGCCGTACGTGTACGCGGTCACCGACCAGCTGTCCGCCGCCGACCAGAAGACTGCGTTCACCGCGCTGCAGACGACCGCGGCGAAGGTCCGCGTGCTCGCCGGGCTCTTCGGGCCGTACCCGTTCACCGAGCTGGGCGGCATCGTCCCGGCGGTCAGCACCCCCTTCGACGGGCTGGAGGCGCAGACCCGGCCGGTCTACCGGTCCGAGGCGATCCTCGACACCGGTTCCTCCGACGAGCTGCTCGCCCACGAGCTGGCGCACATGTGGTTCGGCGACAACGTCACGGTCCGGCAGTGGAACGACATCTTCGACTCCGAGGCGTACGCGTCGTGGGCCGCCTGGGCCTGGCGCGAGAAGACCGGTGGCCCGACCGCCCAGAGCGAGCTGACGCGACTCTTCGGTCGCGCCCGGGACGCGAAGGACTTCTGGCGGGTCACGATGACCGACCCGGGCCGGCGGGACCTCTTCACGACCGTGTACTACCGGGGTCCCATGGCGCTCCAGGCGCTGCACAACGTGATGGGCGACGCGGCGTTCACCCGGTTGAACACGGAGTGGGCCCAGGACCCCGGCAGCCGCAGCCTCGAGGACTGGATGGCCAAGGCCCAGTCCCTGACGCCGACCGACCTCCAGCCGTTCTTCCAGGCCTGGCTCTCCGGCACCACCGCTCCCGCGCAGACCGCCGCCAACGGCCTCGGCTGACTCGCTGGGCCGATCAGCGCAGGACGAACCCGGGGAGCGTGTCGCGTGGGTCGACCACGAACTCGTGCTCACCGGTGCGGTGGGCCGTGCCCGTGATCGAGGGCACCACAGCGGGAAAGCCGTCGGCCGTCGTGTGCTCCAGGACGCGCGCGAGGAAGCGGGACCCGACGATCGAGTCGTGGGTCAGCACCTGGTCGGGGCCGAGCGCGCCCGAGGCGACGAGGCTGGCGACGCGGGACGCCGTGCCGGAGCCGCAGGGCGAACGGTCCACCTCCCCGTCGGCGAAGATCGTCACGTTGCGCTGGTGCGGGCCGTCGGGCAGCGCGCCCAGGTCCTCGAAGAGGATCGTCCCGTAGATGCCGCTGAGCCGCTCGTCGCTCGGGTGCCGCGCCGCCGGGTGGTCGACGAGGGCGCGCTTGACCTCGCGCCCCAGCGCGATCAGCTCCGTGTAGCTCTCCGGCACGACGCGCAGACCGACGCGGGCGACGTCCAGGCTGGCGTAGAGCGCTCCCCCGCACGCCACGTCGACGGCCACGGTCCCGTACGCGGTGGGGACCTCGATGCCGGTGGCGACGACGTAGCTCGGGACGTTCACGAAGTCGACGGACTCCACGAGGCCGCCGGCGGTGTGCACCCGCGCGGTCACCCGTCCCGACGGGACGTCGACGACCACGTCGGTCACGCCGTCGTCGGGCGCCTCGACGCGGCCGGACTCCACGGCCCACGCCCCGAGGGCGATCGTCCCGTGGCCGCACGCCGTGGAGAAGCCGTCCTTGTGCCAGAACAGGACCCCGAGGTGGGCCGCTGGCAGGTCTCCTCCGGGGTCGTTCGGCGGCACGAGCAGCCCGCCGTACATGTCCGCGTGCCCGCGCGGCTCGAAGCAGAGCAGGCGGCGCAGCCCGTCGACGGCCGGGTCGACGATGGCCCGCGCACGCCGGTCGGCGACGTCGGTCCCGGGGATGTCGACGGGCGGGTCGACCACGATCCGGAAGGGTTCGCCCCCGGTGTGGTAGTCGGTCGTCCGGATCGAGCGGACAGAGCGGACGTTCCCTGAGCTTGTCGAAGGGTCTGCAGGCACGGGAGCACGGTAGTGGCCGTGCCTCTCGCCCTTCGACAAGCTCAGGGAACGTCCGCAGGCTGGGTCAGGGAACGTCCGCAGGCTGGGTCAGCCGACGGCGCGGTCGACCGCCGACGTGACGGCCTTGAGGGAGGCGGTGACGATGTTCGCGTCGGTGCCCACCCCCCACGCGACCACGCTGCGCTCGCCCTGGCCCACCTCGCACTCCACGTACGCGGCCGCGAGCGCGTCGCCGCCGGCGGAGAGCGCGTGCTCGGCGTAGTCGAGCACCCGGACGTGGTAGCCGAGGCCGGAGAGCGCGTCGACGAACGACGACACCGGGCCGTTGCCCTCTCCGCTCACCTCGCGCTCGGTCCCGCGGTCCTGCACGCGCGCGGTGATCGAGTCACGCCCGCCCGCCCTGCTGGCCGAGACGACCTCGGACAGCTCGAGCGGCGTGGTCCGGCTCAGGTACTCGGCCGAGAAGATCTCCCACAGCCGGTCGGGCCCGATCTCGCCGCCCTCGCCGTCGGTGTGGGTCTGCACGGTGCGCGAGAACTCGATCTGCAGCCGCCGCGGCAGCTCCAGCTGGTGCTCGGACTTCATGATGTAGGCGACGCCGCCCTTGCCGGACTGGCTGTTCACCCGGATCACGGCCTCGTAGCTGCGACCGACGTCGTGCGGGTCGATCGGCAGGTACGGGGCCTCCCAGTCGAGCTCGGCGACGGGGATCCCGGCCGCCTCCGCGAGACGGTCGAGGTCCTCCAGGCCCTTCTTGATGGCGTCCTGGTGGGAGCCGGAGAAGGCCGTGTAGACGAGGTCCCCCGCGTACGGGTGGCGCGGGTGGACCGGCAGGCCCGTGCAGTACTCCACCGTGCGACGGATCTCGTCGATGTCGGAGAAGTCGATCTTGGGGTCGATGCCCTGGGAGAACAGGTTCATGCCCAGCGTGACCAGGTCGACGTTGCCGGTGCGCTCGCCGTGGCCGAAGAGGCAGCCCTCGACGCGGTCCGCGCCGGCCATCAGCCCCAGCTCGGTCGCTGCCGTCGCCGTCCCGCGGTCGTTGTGCGGGTGCAGGGAGATGGCGACGTGCTCGCGGTGGTCGACGTTGCGGCTGAACCACTCGATCTGGTCGGCGTAGACGTTCGGCGTGGCGACCTCGACCGTGGCGGGCAGGTTCAGGACGATCTCGCGGCCGGGTCCCGGCTGCCAGACCTCCATCACCGCGTTGCAGACCTCGACGGAGAAGTCGAGCTCGGCGGAGGTGAAGATCTCCGGGGAGTACTCGTAGCCGAACGCGACGTCGCCCAGGTGCTGCTCGGCGTACTTCATGACCAGCTCGGTGCCGCGGGTGGCGAGGTTCACGCAGTCGTCGCGGTCCACCTTGAACACCACGCGCCGGAACAGCGGCGCGATCGCGTTGTACAGGTGGATCGTCCCGGTACGCGCCCCCACCAACGACTCGGCGGTGCGCTCGATCAGGTCCTCGCGGGCCTGGGTGAGCACGGAGATGGTGACGTCGTCGGGGATCAGGTCACGCTCGACGAGCTGACGGACGAAGTCGAAGTCGGTCTGGCTCGCGGAGGGGAAGCCGACCTCGATCTCCTTGTAGCCCATCTTGACCAGCAGCGCGAACATCTTGTGCTTGCGGGCCGGGGTCATCGGGTCGATGAGCGCCTGGTTGCCGTCGCGCAGGTCGGTCGACAGCCAGCGGGGTGCGTGGGTGATGCGCGCCGTCGGCCAGGTGCGGTCGGGCAGGTCGATCGGCGGGAAGGCGCGGTAGCGCCCGTACGGCATCGGGCTGGGCGTCTGCGGCGGGACGGACTGCGGCTTGGTGCCGAACTGTGTCCGTACGTCGGCCGAAGGGGTGGTGCTCATCGAGATTCCTCGCTGCTGGGGTGGGGAGTCGGCCAGGCGCAGGCAGACACTCCGCAGCGAGGAGGCCGGCCGTTAAGAGGCCTCGCTGCGGCGACGAAGGAGGAGGGTGCCCAGAAGAGCACGTGCACGTCGAGCCACGTCGTTCACACTAGCCCACGGCCGCTGCGGCACCAAGCACCCCCGCGACGTGCTGCGTCCCCGCCCGCCCGCGGCTCCGGAACCGGCTCGACAGCATGCGCCGGGCTGCGGGAACCTGACCTGATGCGCCTGGTGGAGGTCGACCCGTACGACGAGGGGCAGGTCGAGGTCCTGACCCGGCTGTTCGAGGCCGCCAGGGCCCACGACGACCCCGAGGCCTTCGTGCTGACCGTCGAGGACGCCCGCAACGCGGTGCGCTACAGCTCCGACCTCCAGCCCGTCCGGTTCACCCTCCTCCTCGACGACACCGGCGAGGCCGTCGGGCACTTCTGGCTGGACGCGCCGGTGCACGACAACCGGCACCTCGTCCACGCCGAGCTCACGGTCCACCCCGCGCACCGCGACCGCGGGCACGAGGCGCTGCTGCTGGACGAGATCCTCCGCCGCACGCGAGCCCTGGGTCGGACGACCCTCTGGGTCGGGACCGCTGCGGACGACCAGAGCTCGACGGCCCTCCTCGCCGAGCACGGGTTCACGCTGGCGAGCCAGGAGGCGCGTCGGTTCCAGGTGCTGGCCGACGTGGACCCCACGGAGATCGCGCGCCTCGAGCGCGAGGCGTCCGAGCATGCCGCGGACTACGTGCTCGAGCGCCTCGACCCGCCGTACGACGACGCGCTGCTGGCCGACCTGGTCGCGGTGACGGCGGCGATCAACGACGCCCCGATGGGGTCGCTCGACGTCGAGGACGAGGTCTACGACCTCGACCGGATGCGCGACGCGGAACGGGCACGGGCGCTCCGGGGCGAACGCCTGCGCCGGGTCGTGGCACGGCACCGCCGCACCGGCGAGGTGGCCGGCCACACGTTCCTCCTCGTCCGGCCGTGGGACCCCGCGCACGCTGCCCAGTGGGACACCGCGGTCGCCCGGCAGCACCGCGGGCACCGGCTCGGCGTCGCCCTCAAGATCGAGATGATGCGCTGGCTGGCGGAAGCCGAGCCGCAGGTCGAGGTCGTGGAGACCTGGAACAACCTCGACAACACCCCGATGATTCGCGTCAACGAGGCGCTGGGCTACCGGTACTCCCGGACCTACTCGACGTTCCAGCGGCAGCTGACCCCGGAGGGCGACCGGCGCTAGAAGCCCAGCCGGTTGAGGTGCTTGGGGTTGCGCTGCCACTCCTTGAGCACCTTGACCCGCAGGTCGAGGTAGACCGGCGTGCCGAGCAGCGCCTCGATCTGGTGGCGCGAACGTTCGCCGATGTCGCGGAGCCGCTCGCCGCGGTGGCCGATGATGATGCCCTTCTGCGAGTCGCGCTCGACGATCATCGAGGCGAACACGTCGAGCAGCGGCTTGTCGGCCGGACGTCCCTCCCTCAGGGTCATCTCCTCGATGGCCACGGTGATCGAGTGCGGCAGCTCGTCGCGCACACCCTCGAGCACGGACTCGCGGATGAGCTCGGCGACCAGGGTCTCCTCGGGCTCGTCGGTGATCTCGCCGCCGGGATAGAGCGGCGGTCCCTCGGGCAGCAGCGAGACCAGGGTGTCGGCGAGGACGTCGAGCTGGTCGTCGGTGACCGAGGAGACCGGGACGATGTGCGACCAGGTGATGCCGAGCTTCTCCTCCAGCGCCTGAATCGCCATCAGGTGCTCGGCCATGCGGGTCTGGCCGACGAGGTCGGACTTGGTCGCCACGGCGACCAGCACGGGTCTGCGCGGCAGCTTGGCGATCTCGCCCACGAGGTACGTGTCGCCGGTGCCGATCTTCTGGTCGGCGGGCAGGCAGACGCCCACCACGTCGACCTCGCTCCAGGTGCCGCGGACCAGGTCGTTCAGACGCTCGCCGAGCAACGTCCGCGGCCGGTGCAGGCCCGGGGTGTCGATGAGGACCAGCTGGGCGTCGGGGCGGTTGACGATCCCCCGGATGGCGTGCCGGGTGGTCTGCGGCTTGGACGACGCGATCGCGATCTTGGAGCCGACCAGCGCGTTGGTGAGCGTGGACTTGCCGGCGTTGGGTCGCCCGACGAAGCACGCGAAGCCCGAGCGGTGACCCTCGGGGATCTCCGGGACCTCGAGGCCCTCGGGGCTCTTGGGAGGCTCGGTCTGCGAGGTGCTCACGTCAGCACCCGGCCGCGGACGACGCCGCGGGGGTCGACCGCCCAGACGGCGACGCCCTCACCCCCGAGGTCGCGGACGACGTCCAGGTCCGCGTCGAGCGCGTACGGGTCCGGCTCGTCGTCGGTCGCCACGGCGACCGCCTCGAGGCCCTCGGCCCCGGACGACACGGCCATCGCGACCGCGACGGCCACGGCCGACAGGGTCAGGTGCTCCAGCGCGACGGCCGCGCCGGCGTACGTGCGTCCCTCGGTGTCGCGGACGCAGGCCCCCTGAGCCGCGCTCGTGCGCGCGAGCGCGCTGCGGGCCAGGGTGATGATCTTGACGTCCTCCGGGTCGGAGGGCGTGCTCGTGGTCTCGGTGCTGCTGGGTGGGGTGCTCATGCCATGGACTCCTCGTGCGTGGGCGCCTGCTCGGCCTGGGGCTCGGCGTCAGGGTCCTGCTGCCGGGTGACGAGCACGGTCCCGATGCGGTTGCGTCGCCCCGAGGAACGTTCGGCGACCAGCTCGAGGCCGGCGTAGTCCACCACCGACCCCGGGATCGGCACCTTGTTCAGCTGCTTGGCCATCAGGCCACCGACGGTCTCGACGTCCTCGTCGTCCAGCTCGAGCCCGTAGAGGTCGCCGAGCTCGTCGAGCGGGAGCCGGGAGGAGATGCGGAAGCGGTCCTCGCCGAGCGGGGTGACGTCGGTGGGCTCGACGTCGTACTCGTCGGTGATCTCGCCGACGATCTCCTCGAGGATGTCCTCGATCGTCGCCATCCCGGCCGTGCCGCCGAACTCGTCGACGACGACGACCAGGTGCACGCGCTTGAGCTGCATCTCCTGGAGCAGCTCGTCCACCGGCTTGGAGTCCGGGCACCACGACACCGGACGCATCACCGACGCGACGCGCTCCTTCGACTGCACGTCGGGGGCGTCGTACGTGCGCTTGATGATGTCCTTGAGGTAAAGGATGCCGACGACGTCGTCGAGGCCGTCGCGGATGACGGGGATCCGGCTGAAGCCGGAGCGCAGCGCGAGCGAGACCGCCTGCCGCAGCGTCTTGTGCTCCTCGACGAAGACCATGTCCGTGCGCGGCACCATGACCTCGCGCACGATCGTGTTGCCGAGGTCGAAGACCGAGTGGATCATCCGGCGCTCGCCCGAGTCGATGACCGAGCTCGTCTCGGCCAGGTCGACCAGCTCGCGCAGCTCCGCCTCGGTCGAGAACGGCCCGTCGACGAAGCCCTTGCCCGGGGTGAGGGCGTTGCCGATCATGATCAGCAGCCGGGGCAGCGGTCCGAGGACCGTGGTCAGCAGCCCGAGCGGTCCGGCGGCGGCGAGCGAGACGGCGTCGGCGTGCTGGCGGCCGAGCGTCCGGGGCGCGACCCCCCAGAAGATGAACGAGACGACGATCATGACGCCGGCGGCCAGCGCGCCGCCCTCCCACGACACGTTGATGTTGGTGAAGACGACCTTGGCGACGAGTACGACGGCAGAGATCTCCAGCACCGTGCGGACGAACAGCGCGGTGTTCAGGTAGGCGGGCGGGTCGTCCGCCAGCTTGCGCAGCCGGGCGGCGCCGCCGCGGCCCTCCTCGCACAGGCGGTCGGCGCGGGCCTTGGAGATCGAGCTCAGGGCCGCCTCGGAGGCGGCCAGCAGCCCGGCGAGGACCACGAGCAGCAGGGCGATGACGAGCTGGCCCCAGTCGGCGCCGCTCACCGGGTCGCCCCGTCGGCGGAGCGGTCGGGCCGCTCGAGCTCCCAGGCCGCGAGGATCTTGTCCTTCAGGCCGAACATCTCGGCGCGCTCCGCGTCGTCGGCGTGGTCGTAGCCGAGCAGGTGGAGGATGCCGTGCACGAGCAGGTACTCCGCCTCGGCCGAGGCCGTACGCCCGTGCTCACGTGCCTGGGCGTCGGTCACGGCGGGGCAGAGCACGACGTCGCCGAGCATCCCCTCGGGTGCCTCGTCCTCGTCGTCGCTCGGCGGCCGGAGCTCGTCCATGGGAAAGCTGAGGACGTCCGTCGGCCCGGGCTCCCCCATGTACTTCTCGTGGTAGGAGCTCATGGTCGGCTCGTCGACCAGCAGGATCGAGAGCTCGGCCTGGGGGTGGATGCGCAGCTGGCCCAGCGCGAAGGTGGCAAGCCGGACCAGGCCGCTACTGTCGGCCTCCAGACCGGACTCGTTGTTGATGTCGACAGTCACGTCTTCTCGTTACGTTGTGGTGCGGCGGCTCAGCGTCGCGCGCCGGCTGGCGGCGGCTGAGCCGCGTCGTGGGTCTCGTACGCCGCGACGATGCGGCCGACGAGCTTGTGCCGGACCACGTCGTGCGCGGTCAGGTGGCAGAAGGAGAGGTCGTCGACCTCGCTCAGGATGGCCTCCGCCTGGCGCAGACCGCTGGTCGTGCCGTTCGGCAGGTCGACCTGGGTGACGTCGCCCGTGACGACCATCCGCGACCCGAACCCGAGCCGGGTCAGGAACATCTTCATCTGCTCCATCGACGTGTTCTGCGCCTCGTCGAGGATGATGAACGCGTCGTTGAGCGTGCGGCCGCGCATGTACGCCAGCGGCGCCACCTCGATCGTCCCGGCCGTGAGCAGCCGCGGGATCGTGTCGGGGTCGAGCATGTCGTGCAGCGCGTCGTAGAGCGGGCGGACGTACGGGTCGATCTTGTCGTTCAGGGTGCCCGGCAGGAAGCCCAGGTGCTCACCGGCCTCGACGGCCGGCCGGGTCAGGATGATGCGGTTGACCTCCTTGGCCTGCAGCGCCTGGACGGCCTTGGCGACCGCGAGGTAGGTCTTCCCGGTGCCCGCCGGGCCGATCCCGAAGACGACCGTGTGCTTGTCGATCGCGTCGACGTAGCGCTTCTGGTTGAGCGTCTTGGGCCGGATGGTCTTGCCGCGCGACGAGAGGATGTTGTGCGTCAGCACCTCGGAAGGGCTGGTGTCCTCGCGCTCGGCGAGCATCGACACGATCCGCTCGACCGCGTCGGCGGTGAGGCCCTGGCCGGTGCGGAGCACCGTGACCAGCTCGGTGATGACGTCGACGCCGAGGTCGACGGCCACGGGCGCGCCGGACAGCGTGATCTCGTTGCCGCGCACGTGCACGCCGGCGCTGAGGTCACGTTCCAGGATGCGCAGGAACTCGTCCCGCGGACCGAGGAGGTTGACCATCTCCACCGAGACGGGGACGGTGACGCGTCGGAGCTCTTCGAAGCCGCTGCCGGCCGGTTCCGGGTCCACGGCGTGCGGCGTACGGTCACCGCGGATCTCGGTCGTGCTCACGGGACGCGCGGGGCGCTTCGGCCGGCTGATCTCTGACCTGCTCAGGAGGGTCCTCACCTGGTGCTGCGTGCCACGACGGGCACATGATCGGTCCAGTCTAGTGAGCCGGACCCACGAGGCACAGGGAGAAAGGGAGGCAGTCTGCGCCCACCCGCTGCTAGACCGCCGCCAGTCTCGACGGTTCCGTCGCCGACGAGGAGGACTCGCTGGCGTGACGTGACGCAGCAGAAGAGCTTCTGTGCGGCCAACCACCTCAGAGGTGGTCAACCGCACAGAAGTTCAGCCGAGAGCTCAGGAGAGCGGCCAGCGGTCCGCGAACCGGTCGGTCGCCGCGACCAGGGCCTCGCTGATCTCCGGCTCGCTCCAGGCGTGCCCCGAGGTCGGGGCCATGACGAGCTCGGCCTGCGGCCAGGTGCGGTGCAGGTCGTACGCGCTCACGGCCGGGGTGCAGAGGTCGTAGCGGCCCTGGACGATCACGCCGGGGATGTCGGCGAGCCGACCCGCGTCGGCGATCAGCTGCCCCTCGCCCTCGGGCGTCGTGGAGAACCAGCCGGCGTTGACGAAGTAGTGGTTCTCGATCCGCGCGAAGGCCAGTGCGTACGCCGGGTCCGCGAACTCGGCGATCAGCGCCTCGTCGGGCACCAGGGTGATCGCGCTGGCCTCCCAGGTGGCCCAGGCGACCGCGGCCGGGCCGTGCACCGCGGGGTCGGGGTCGAAGAGCAGGTCGTGGTAGGCCGCGATCACGTCGCCCACGACCGTGCCGCCCGGAGTCACCTCGACCAGGCCTCGCTCGAGCAGCGGCGCGAGGTAGCCCGCGTAGCGCTCCGGCAGCAGCTGGCCCGCACCGCCGCCGTAGAAGAAGTCGAGCTCGCTGCGGCGCAGCGTGAAGATGCCGCGCAGCACCAGCTCCGTCACCCGCTCCGGGTGGGTCTCGGCGTACGCCAGGGCCAGCGCGCTGCCCCAGGACCCGCCGAAGACCTGCCACCGCTCGACGCCGCGGTCCTCGCGCAGCCGCTCGACGTCGGCGACCAGGTGCCACGTCGTGTTGAGCTCGGGATCGGCCTCCGGGGTGCTGGCGTGCGGGAGGCTCCGTCCGCATCCGCGCTGGTCGAAGAGCACCACCCGATAGCGCTCCGGGTCGAACAGGCGACGGACACCGGGCGAGACACCGCCGCCCGGTCCGCCGTGCAGGAACACCACCGGCTTGCCGGCCGGGTTCCCGCACTCCTCCCAGTGGATCTGCTGGCCGTCACCGACGTCGAGCAGGCCCTCGGCGTACGGCTCGATGGCTGGGTAGAGCGTCACTCCGGGACGATGTGCATGGCGGCCTCTTCGGCGGTGGCCGCGCCACCGTCGACGCCGACGTCCTCGCCGATCAGGTCGGCGTCCTCGTCGAGCCCGATGCCCTCGTTGGGGTCGACCAGCCGTCCGGCCCGCAGGTCGCCGACCTCACCGTCGTCGAGGCCCTCCTCGTCCGCGCGGACGGTGAGGTTGTCCTCCTCGTCGACGTCGTCGTCGGAGTAGGGGTCGGGCTCGGGGATCTCCTCGGAGAGCCGCTGGTCCAACGTCTCGTGCGGACCCTCCCGCACCAGCGCCGACGGGCGCTCCGGCGGGGAGTAGCCCTCGTCGAGCGCGTCGGACACGACGCTGCTGTCGAGGTTGTTGTAGGGCTGCAGCTGGTCCTGGTCGAGCTGGTCGATCTCGTCGGGGGTCTGCTCGTACGACTGGACGTCAGCCGAGTTGTCCATCGGATCAGGATTCGCGTCGCTCATGGGATCAGCCTGCCACGCGCGCCGGTGGCGGCCGGCACCTGTCTGGCGAGCACACGTGGCGCAGCCTCCCCGTCGACCTGAGGATCTCGAGCCGCTCCTGGCTGGTCCCAGGGACGTCTCTCAAGCTGCCGAACGTCGAGACGTGCACCATCGAGCCCGGCAGGCCGGCTCGGGGCCGCACGACCCGTCCGCCAGCACGTGATGGCGAACAGGTCGCGACGAGCACCTCGCTCACGTCGGCCCAGAGGACCCGGGAGTTCGCCACGACCTCGGCATCGAGATCCGCCACAGGTACGTGATCAAGATCCACGTGCTCGCCAGGTCACGCACGACCGGACTGCGCACGCCCGTGTCCGCGCCCGGAGCGCTCAGCGGTTGAGCAGGGCGGCGAGCGCGACCACGCCCGCCGTCGAGGTGCGCAGCACGTGGTCACCCACCCGTACGGTCCGGGCGCCGACGGCGGCGAAAGCCTCGAGCTCCTCCGGGCTGATGCCGCCCTCAGGCCCGACGACGACCACGACCTCGCCGGCGGCAGGCAGGCCGACGGCGGCGATCGGGTCGGTGGCGTCCTCGTGCAGCACCAGGGCGAGGTCGGCGGCGCCGAGACGTTCGACGAGGGACCGGGTCGTGACCGGGTCGGAGACCGTCGGGACCCGGAGCCGCCGCGACTGCTTGGCGGCCTCGCGAGCGGTGCTGCGCCAGCGGGTGAGGCCGCGATCCACCCGGTCGGCCGACCAGCGCGCGACAGAGCGCGACGCCTGCCACGGAACCACCTCAGCGACGCCGACCTCGGTCAGCATCTCGACGGCCAGCTCGCCGCGGTCGCCCTTGGCCAGGGCCTGCGCGACGACCAGGCGTACGGGCGGCGCCGGCTCGTCGAGCACCTCGCTGACCCGGACCCGCAGGCCCGCCTTGGTCGCATCGACCACCTCGCCTCGCACGCCGCCGCCGGAGCCGTCAGCGACGACCACCCGTTCGCCGGCCCGCAACCGACGGACCGCCACCGCGTGGTGACCCTCGGTCCCGTCGACGAGGACCTCGCCGCCGACCGTCGGCCGGGTGCCCGCGAGGCTCTCCAGCAGGAAGAGCGGGTCGGTCACTGACCGGCGAAGGCGTTCCGGAGACGACCGAACACGCCGCGACCCTGCTTCTGCACGGTCACCTCGGGTGCGGTCTCCTCGCGCAGCTCGGCGAGCTGACGCAGCAGCTCGCGCTGCTCGTCGTCGATCCGGGTCGGCGTCTGGACGAGGAGCGTGACGCCGAGGGCACCGCGCCCGTTCGAGCGCAGCCTGGGCACGCCCCAGCCGTCCAGCGCGACGCGCGTCCCGGACTGGGTGCCGGCCGCCACCGTGACCTGGACCTCGCGGTCCTCGTCGTCGGTGTCGGGCAGGTCGGCCTCGAGCGTCTGCACCGCGACCTCCGTACCGAGCGCGGCTGCGGTCATCGGGATCCGGACCGTGACCTCGAGGTCGTCGCCGTCGCGGTGGAAGACCTCGTGCGGGGCGATGACCAGCTCGACGTAGAGGTCGCCGGCCGGACCGCCACCCGCCCCGACCTCGCCGTGCGCGGCCAGGTGGATGCGGTTGCCGGTGCTGACGCCCGCCGGGATCTTGACGTTGATCGTGCGCGCCGAGCGCACCCGCCCGTCGCCCGAGCACTCGGGGCACGGGTTGGGGATGACGGTGCCGTAGCCGCCGCAGGTCGGGCAGGGCTGCGTGGTGCGGATGTCGCCGAGGAACGAGCGCTGCACGTGGGTCACGTCGCCCTGGCCGTGGCAGGTGCGGCACTCGACGGGCTCGGAGCCCTCCTGGGCGCCGCTGCCCTGGCAGAGCGGGCAGAGCACGGCGGTGTCGACCCGCAGCGGCTTGGTCACGCCGAACGCGGCCTCGGCGAGCTCGAGGTCGAGCCGGACGAGCGCGTCCTGACCGCGCCGGACCCGCGAGCGGGGTCCACGGGTCGACTGGCCGCCGAACATCGCGTCGACGAGGTTGCCGAAGTCGAAGCCGCCCTGCTGGCTGAAGCCGCCGGAGAAGCCGCCGCCCAGCGGGTCGGCACCGCGGTCGTACAGGTCCTTCTTCTTCGGGTCGGCGAGGACCTCGTACGCCTCGGCGACGACCTTGAACTTCTCCCCCGCGTCGGCCTCCGTGGCCACGTCGGGGTGGAGCTTCATCGCGAGCTGGCGGTAGGCCTTCTTGATCTGCTCGGGGGAAGCGTCGCGGGAGACGCCCAGCGTCTCGTAGTAGTCAGCAGCCATGGGTGCGGCGCTCATCCTTCTCGTTGATGCTCGATCATCCTTGCGCGAGGAACCGGCCGACGTACCGCGCGACCGCGCGGACGGAGGCCATCGTGGAGGGGTAGTCCATCCGTGTCGGACCGACGACCCCGAGGGTGGCACGGCTGCCGTAGCCGCTGGCGACGACCGAGGTCGTCTGGAGCTCCT
>Ga0210040_10005502_pt1 | contig 16118 bp, 11 predicted proteins | sample CryGeyCG12114_NA_FD_185462 | JGI IMG/M metagenome (GOLD analysis project Ga0210040, IMG submission 185462) | Groundwater microbial communities from aquifer - Crystal Geyser CG19_WC_8/21/14_NA (SPAdes) (version 2) | ecosystem: Environmental > Aquatic > Deep subsurface > Groundwater | place: USA... | reverse complement strand
TGCTGAAAAACCCCTATCATACGTATAAAAAGTTTTAAAGGCATGTGAAGTTGACGGTATAGGTTGGTTTTGTACTTGAGAGATGAGAGAACCCATCAGCTACGAAATGAAATGAAGAGAGAGTTTGAAGGAAATATTATTAATCATCATCATAGCAAATAGTGGATCGACGAACTAAATGTGTAAAATGCAATTGTAATGGTTCAGTCAGTGTGGGACAAATTGAAACTGTGAGTAAAATCTTTCTGTGTCGTATAATGGGTAGACAGATCATATTAACTAAAACTCGCTGTATGCATGGTAGTCTAGTGTGAGTGTGAATAAGAAGTAATAGCCTCCCCTTGATTGTTGTTTGTTATATAGTCTAACCTAATCTGGAAACTGATTTGACAATATATTGTCGTGGATTTGAAGTCAATTGGAATTGTTTCGGTTCAAGTCTTGCCACTCAAGGGATTTGGAAAGAACTCTTTATTAAATAGCTCAATTTGGTAAGTTAGGTGGTGAGTTTTTTCCGAAGTGAATTACGTGATTAACTAAATATTTGCTTGTAAACTATTTGTTAGGACGAGTTCAAGGGTTTGGATACACCATAAATCCATCAATTGACTGACGGACTTAATTTGAAATTAGAATTGAAAGCTGAAGCTTCAAACTTTACCACTTTAATCGACTGTGGATTAAGTTTGTTAGTCTGTAAGTAATTGTCACTTGATTGTATGTTTTCGCGTGATTCATGATAATGACAAATTTTTAACGTGCTGTGATTTTTTTTTTGTAGAATTCCCCATATTTTCCAGTATTCCATCTTTTAACAATGGCTACTAGAGCTGGAGGAACTCCAACTGGCGGACCCCAACGACCAAATGGATCCGGTCAAAATAAAATTTGTCAATTCAAATTGGTTCTTCTCGGAGAATCAGCTGTTGGAAAGTCAAGTTTGGTGCTTCGTTTTGTAAAAGGACAGTTTCATGAGTACCAAGAGAGTACTATAGGGGGTACGATCCAACCATGATGTTCATTGTACATTTTTTTGTGTGCAGGATCCGGATCATGGTCATAATTGAATGTTTGATATGTTTGCCATTTACAGCCGCGTTTTTAACACAAACTGTTATGCTGGACGACACAACAGTAAAATTTGAAATTTGGGATACTGCTGGCCAAGAAAGATACCATTCTTTAGCCCCAATGTACTACAGAGGAGCTCAAGCAGCTATCGTAGTTTACGATATCACCAATCAAGTATGTCTTGTATTTTTATTAGTTAAAGTTAGTTATTCTTAACAAAGGGATGAAATGCCTACTTTGAAAGTATAATAATACTGTACTTTTTCCAGGAATCGTTTGCGAGAGCTAAAAGTTGGGTCAAAGAGTTACAGAGGCAAGCCTCGCCTTCCATAGTGATTGCACTCGCCGGGAACAAATCGGACTTATCGGCAAAAAGAATGGTTGATCACGACGAAGCATTCGGTTATGCTGATGAAAATGGACTACTTTTTATGGAGACTTCTGCAAAAACTGCAATGAATGTCACGGATCTATTCCTTGCTATAGGTATGTAATGTTCTCATAACTTCTGGGTTTTATTGTACGTAAATTCTCACTATAGTTGTGTTTAAGATGACACTTTGTAATTAGTATAATTGTAGTCTTCCTATCACTTTTAGTCTCATGTGGTAAATTAGGACAGAAAGTGCGAATTTGTAATAGTAGCACTTTTTACGAGTTTTCTATAACACGTCAAACTTTTTATTGTAGCTAAAAAGCTCCCAAAGGGAGATCAAGCAGCGGGTGGAGGACAAAATCAGGGAAGAAGACTCACCGATGCAGAAACACCACCTCGATCAACGACTCCAAACTGTTGTAAATAACAGAGTTTTTCAGTGTCGAAAATCGATCTATCTACATGCTATGCTACTACTAATTATTATAAACTATATTACTACTTCTAATTCATAGTAATACACCGATTGGATAATCGGCATTCATTCTTACTTTTCACTAAATGTGGCCGTGTCACAAATGCATTTTTGCAAATGAGTGTTTTTCTCGTAAAACACATTGCTATCGTATGTGTATAGAATGTTGATTTGGCCTGCAGATGAAAACTTTTACCGAGAGACAATTGGTAGCTTAACTTCTTAGAAAAGGATGTGGATTTTTAGTGTACAATTGTTCAAAGTTGAAGGTTCTCTAAAAATTCTAAACATTCCCCGTCCTTTTCTCTCTAGCAACTTACAGTGTCGGAATTGTTGTGTTGTAAAAATTGATAATCCGTGTGTTATGCAAAGGCTGTGTGTACAATTGCATGTTATAATGTCATACCTTCTCCTCGTGTTTTGTCTATATGTCAAAATTACATGTCGATTGATTTTTTTGTCTTTACATTCCATCATTGCAATTTGTGATTGTCCTCACGGCCCGTTTACCGGTGACTGTCTCTCACGAGTATTTTTACTCCAAAGCCAATAATTGAAAAACCTTCAAAAAACAAAACTATTTTTACAATCATAGTATTGCACTACTATTACCAATTACTTAGAAAGTTATACTTAATTTCGACCTACAAGAATGTTGTTATTAAAAAGTATATAAATGATCTTTTCAAGCAAATTATTCACCTTTCTCCAAATATCTTGTCTTTCGGTAAAACAAAATGTTATTTGCACTATTTGTGACGGATGTTACTTTGTTTTTATGGGAAAATCAACCGTTTAAAATAATGCATTTGCTCTTTTTAATCAATGTGAGCATTCTTTGTTACATACTTGTATACCTATAAGTTATTCCTAATTAGATACTTATCTGTATTGCATAATATATTATAATATAGGCACTTGAGTATGATTGTAGCACTTGTGATGATTCCATTGGCATACAAGAAAAGTTCGCTATAAGAAGGAAATAATAAATCGCATATTATCGCATGCTATTTACTTTGTTATGTATAAATTAAAGACACCATAATAGAAGCTAATTTGTCTGTGTACAGTTCGTGAAGTACTTTATATAGATGCTTCGTTGAGAGCAGCCGGCAGCGGAGCTCTAAAATAATGACGTGCTGATTTGTTAATCATGATTTAGTTTTCAGTCTATATACTATTTGAATATTTTGTTGAACGGTTTTGCTTTAGTTAGGAAATAAAGAAATTGTATTCATGTACTGAAATTAATTCTTTCATTCAAAAACTTGGCATGTAAAATCTTCTGTTGTTATTACCGTCAATCACTCATGCATTTTCCATCAGCAGCACTTGCTGAGAATTTATAATCAGGAGTACTGGGTTAACGGAATATTCCGGTTTCGGCGTTCTCGCTAAACACCGGTAACTCCGTAAAAAGTTTCTAAAATACCGACCCAGATACTCATGAGTACCCTTTGTCATCATTCTTATCCTTATCAAAAGTTAAACTTCTGCAGCACAGAAAAATATTTTTGCACATGCTTAGCAATTCATAATGCATGAAAATGCATTTACAGACCGTACCAGGCACAAGGTTATCTTTTTTCTAGCATTAAGTTAGCGCAGGGTAGGGTGGTGATTGGTGATAGTTGGTGTATGCAGTGACGAGTGTTTGTACCAGTTAGACGTCATACAGATTTAAAGTCATGTACTCTATGACAGATTTCTTACTTTGTGATTTTTTTAATGAACGCTCCAAAATTTAAATTATATAAATTTCTGATTTTTTTGTTTAATAATAATATTTCTTCTCTCAATAAAAGAAAATATTAAAAATTAATTTGTTAAATACGGGGATACATCTGCAATAATATTGATATTTTTTTGCGCCTGTAAGGATTTCTCGTATGGTGTGCTCTGTTTGTTGTGCTGTAACAGTAGTGTGTTTTAAAATGCTCCATCGTGTGCAAAGAATTATCTACGATTGCACCAATATGAATTTTCCGAATTGAGTCGACAAAAGACAGTAAAGATTTAATTGCACTGTGGATGCCATTGAAAGGAAATTAAATTGCAGTTTTGGGGATTGCAGAAGGCTAAGGAGGGGTCAATACTCAATACAATAAGAATGAGGCAAGATAAAAAGGAACTTTCACTCGTCAGTGTATTTCGAAAGTGTCGAAATAAATTGAAAGGTCAGCAGGACTGTAATGTGACTAGCAATAAAGAGAGGTGAGGTTTTCTTTCATGGTTGGAATAAAGTGACCGTAGAAAATCATTGTCTTCATTCAATTTTTTAATTATTCTAGGTTACAAAATTCGACGTTTAGAATCCAGAGAGCTTTACCATCCCCTCCAGAAAGTGAAGTTGAGTTGCATGTATCTTGTGAAGATATAAACCTGTCATCTTCATCGCATCATGAGGACAGTCCTTTGATTGCTAGGGATTTCATTACTAGCATTGAGCAAGTAAAAGATGTGAGTGAATTCAACAATATGATGACGCTGGATGATTATAAAGAACAATTTCCTGGAACTGTGACTAAAAGTCTCTGTTATACTGATTTGTTTATTAAATTGTCTAATTGTTTATAGTGTGGATGGTATTGGGGACCTTTACCTAGTGATGACGCAGAGGAATTGTTAAAAGCGGAACCAGATGGCTCTTTCATTGTTAGGGATAGTAGTGACGATCGATATTTTTTCTCTCTTACCTTCAAGCTAAATAATGTAGTACGTCATGTACGCATCGAACATGACCAGGTGTATATTTTGGGATTTCTGTAAATTTCTAAAGCAGTTATGTATTCTATATACTTTGGATTTGTGTAATTTACATTCATTTTTTCTTTAGGGTAATTTTAGTTTTGGGCCTTGGACACACTTTAAATCGTCTACAATTGTAGATTTTGTGGAAAAAGCTATTGCACATTCAAGGTCTGGAAGATACTTATTTTTCCTACGGCGAAAACCAGTGTTAGGTCCTTTGAGAGTCCAGCTTTTGCACCCGTGTAGCCGATTTCGACACCCTAGATCTCTCAAACACATGTGCAGGTAATTAAAATCAATGAATGTGTAATTTTTTAAAAGTATTAAACAAATAATTTTAAAGTCAAATTGAAAATTAGAGTTTAAAAAAAATTGTGTCATGCGTACATGTGTTTTTAAGTATTTATAAGATAATTTTTTAATTTTTTTTCTTTTTGTAATTTTTCTCTTGTGGGGTATTCAATATTATATATTCCTATATTTCTTAACTGTTTACTTTGCAGGTTTGTGATATTAAAAAATGTTCGTAGGGATCTAATTGATTCCTTGCCGCTCCCAAAACGACTTCAAGAATATTTGAATGTGGCGAATCATTATTTGGAAAAATAATTTTATAGCCCAGTCCCAGTCATTCACAGGATCTTTAAAAGGTTTTACTTACCCTTAAACCCTATTAAATTAGTTACTATCATTACTATATTTGTTGTAAGTTTATGTGAAAGGGTGTGTTTTCTGCTTTGTCTTATATTCTGCGGCTTTTCACCTTTCCTTTTGTGGTGCTTCAAAAGGTTAATAGTATGCATAATTTAGCCGAGGGATTTAATCCCGGTTTTGAAACCTAATTGTTCGTGTTTTTATTGTTCCGTTAATTTGTTCAATTGTTTATGGAACACGCATGTCAATGACAAAGGCCGGATAATAAACCGCATCTGGTTTTATATTGTCTTCACTCAATCCAGTCAATATTTGTGGTATGATAAATGAGACAATCAATTTATCATTTATCATTTGAGTCATTTATGTCATTTCTGTTTTTCAATTTTTTAAGCTATTTATAAATGCTTTGTTTTTAGGTAGAGGTATAAATTGGCTAACGGTTCTATCTAAAGTCGCTGTAATTTTGAATCATAGTCGTATATTGTTTCCATTTATGATATTTAACATTTAATAGAAATATATTAACTTGGCACAATAAATTAAATCCCCGTGCATGTCGCTGAAAAAGATTAGTAATATGGAGTTGGAGAAGGAAACCTAAAATTCAGTATTTTAATACAGCTACAAATAGGGCAATAAAGAATCTGTAATAGTTATTTTTACTTGACCAGTGTATCTGGCATATCGATTCGAAATATTATATTTAATATGGCGAAATGTATAATATAGATTATATTTACGATGAATGGATGAATTGATTTGACATGTTGCTTTTATTTCTGTTTATGAAAGCTTTGGGCTCCAATTTAAGAAATAAATGTTATCAATTGATAAACTATATAGAAGATCGATTTTGTTGGCTGCAATTTTTTTACCCATTTTTTAGTTTTTTGATTTGATTGCATATTATTTAATTGGCATTTACGTCCAATAGGCTGTGACAAGCCAGATTTTCAATGTCAGATATAATGTCGATTAGAAAATATCAACAAATTAGTGATTAGGTTGAATTTAACTTGCATTTATAAAGGGTACATTCATTCTGCCTTGATGGCTATGTAGCAGATACAGAATCAGTTGGCGCGAATATGTTCGGCACTAGCGGGCCGCGGGTTAACATTATATGGACATTAATGGACTAGACTAGAGAGGTAGGGGCAAGACTGTGTCAACTTGATACTTGAAAACATTATTGGTAGAAGCAAAGTAGTTTTGTCCATGAATTAAATCATTTTTGAAGAATGTATAATTTGTAATATTTTGGAAAGAGTTTGTAAAAAGTACTTGAAGCTTTGAAGACACGTTTTTAAGTCATATTGAAGGTTATTCTTAATTCTTATCACTTCATCATAAACTTGTTCCAAAATGGAATTTGAGCCAGCCAAGGAATCAATAATAAAAGTGATTCACATTGAAATTGGACGAAATCCCAGAAGGTAGGTATGAAAAAATTGATATCAGTTGTGCATTTGAAATGGATGTAATCATAATGAGTTTGTAACCTCATGTCAATAAACTTTAATGATCATGGGCTAGCTCTATACGGAAGAAAGAATTGCTGGAGCAAGTTAAACGGATAGTAGAAAAGCTCCCAATCCTCTGTATTGAAGAGAACAAAATTAGTGTGCAAGATGAACGCTTTTCACAGATTCAGCAGCATGTTGTATCAATCCGTGCAAATGAAGAATTTGAAGCAGAAGGCCAAAATGTAGGATCGTTAGAGGTATGCATGAGTATGAACAGAATTGAAATATAATGGGCTTATTGCCTGAACTCGCATGATTTCATAAATTATATTCTATTTTGTGCGGGATAGGAACTTGAGACCATCGTTCGATCCTCTAAAACGCTAAAAGATTGCACTTGCAAGTATTATATTTTCGATTTAAACGAGGATGGCGAAGAGGTTGAATACATGGACCAAGAAGAGGAAGAGCAGATATCTTCTTCACATCATTGGATGCTGCCATCTAAATCATTTGACGGGCTGTGGGAATCTTTAATATTCAGTGTTGAAATCAAGAGCAGGGTATATACCTCTAATAGTTTTCATGATTATCAATGGCGTTTGATGGTTTGATCGTGAAATAACTACTACTGTGATTTTGTACTTTTTGCAGCTGTTGAACTACATCAGCACGGCTCTTTTGTTTTCTGAAAGAGGTGTGAACACTTCTCTGGTTTCGTGGAACAAAGTTATTCTTTTGCATGGGTAAGTTTTCCTTTTCCTGTGTGTTTAAACGAAACTTATTTCCCCATTGTTCTACCACCATTGCTTATGTTAATTTTTTCGGAATTGAAGACCACCTGGAACTGGAAAAACATCTCTTTGTAAAGCATTAGCGCAGAAAGCTGTAATTCGGTTCAGTGATCGATTCAAATATGGACAAATGGTTGAGATAAATAGTCACAGTCTTTTTTCAAAATGGTTTTCTGAGGTTAGTTGCAGTAGTTGTATAATATTTCTTTGTGTATAAAAAAAGGTTATCTTTTTTAATTAACGTGATGATGTATAATTTGTAGAGTGGGAAGCTTGTAATGAAAATGTTTGACGGTATAAATGAGCTTGTTCAAGACCCTCAGGCCCTTGTGTTCTTACTGATCGATGAAATTGAAAGTTTGGCTCAATCTCGGCAGTCTGCAGAAAATGGAAATGAGCCAACTGATTCTATTCGTGCTGTTAATGCTCTTTTGACACAGCTGGATCGGATGAAAAAGTATGTAATTATGGCATATTTCGACTAAATGCCTTTTTAGTTGGTTACAATCTTACAATACTTAAACCTATAATATTTATTTCCAGATACAGAAATGTCATAGTCGTCACAACCTCAAATATCGTAGGATCCATTGATTCTGCTTTTGTAGATCGAGCTGATTTGAAAGTATTTATTGGTTCACCTCCAGCTGAAATTGTGTATGATATCCTTGTGTCTAGCATCAATGAACTATTGAGGGTATTTCGACCTTGAAACTGCACCAATGCAGCTATTAGTAATTGTGGGGAATAAGCGCAAAAATAATATTCAATCTTTCGTTTTCTTAGGTGAATGTTATCACAAATGATGCCAGCGTGAACGGCTCGCTCCTACCTTATTATTCGGATTCGAGAAATGGGATCAGGAAACTGGTCATGGCATCACGACTGTGGGAAATATCATTGTAAGTCAGTCGTCAGTCAGATAAGTTTGTGTAATGCTTTACTTTATGTTATTTTTAGCCATATGAGATTTAGTATAGCCATTTTGTATCATAGTCAGAAGTAGTATTCTTGGTTTTGGCATTAGCAACAACGACTTGAGTGATTCGTATATAATTTTATCTGCTTTGTTTTCAGAAAATGCATAGGATTAAGTGGACGGACTCTTCGAAAAATTCCATTCTTAACGTATTCAAGCATTTCACATCCTCACAATGTTAACCTATCCCAATTTTTGGACGTCATGAATAAGACTGTGGAAATTGTGCTAACGGAAGAAGCCGCTATGCAAAAGATACAATTATAAAGACAGCAGATCTATTCAGTACGTGTGTTAATCTATTTGCTTCATTATGGACAATGCTGTTTTATACTTTTTTGTACTGATTCTAATAAAAAAGTTTTGTATTAAACTGCACGACTTGGGCCAATCCTCCAATGGCTTGATTAAAAAAATGCTCTGTAGTTTTGAAGCAAAAAGATGGCAATCATAATGTAGCGTATGCAACAAATAAACTCCAAACTACATGTCAATATCCCTCTTTGCGTAAAAGTTGCCTACGGAGTGCCACTAAGCAAGATTTTTTTGCTCCTCGAATTGTGACTGAGCAACAGTACCCTGCTCATAAATTATTGTTGTTCTCTGCTCCAACCGTATTCGCTCAAATTATAGTGACCAAACCTAGACAGAGTGGGCTTATGAAGTTATCTTATTAGCTCCCACATTGTAAGTTACCTACTCTGGAAAATTGCAAGAGGAAAAAAAAACTCCTGCGGGAGTAAAACATTTTTGCCCAACTATAGACTCATCTTTGTGTACCAACATTTGGTTCAAGAAGATAACTCATTTGGTCCATTCCATGTTACTTGAGTTCTTGTTGCTATCTCCTTCCTCTATACATCTTGTTGTATATATGTAACTATGTGACTGACTGAGTAATCCTATCTTTCCCCGAAACTGAACTCGCATATGTAAAAGTAGTAGCAAGCTTGCTACCATGCACTTGGTTTTCCAGCCATGGCCCATACTTACTATCTCACCGTACCCAGAAATAATAATACCAGTATGTGGACCCGATGCCCGAAAGATTTTGTAGGTCTGGTGCGCAGCCCCTTCTTATTTTTAATAGTAGCGGCAAGGCAAATACAGGGTTTGCGTGAGATCCACTTTAGTTCTCGCTCGTCTGTCTCTTCATTCAATATGAATGGCAAAGCTGTGTGTGTGTACTCCACTCATTCTCTTCCTTTCCGACAGTACATGTAATGTACTAAGAAAATAACATTTTGTTGTGCACAGACAATCTTCCGATCCTACATCTTACATGAACAAGCATAACAAATTGTGTCCTACTGCATTTGTCGTCTCAGAGAACTGCTGTAAGTGTATGTGCAAATGTGCATACAGATTGTTCATTTATTATGCTAGCTCTGAAAACTAATATCCTGGGACTAAATACATTTACGGAGCAATCCACACCTAAAAAAGCCCATATTTATGTTTAATTAATGATGTCAACGTCAACTATATGGTCCAACACACAGTGAGTGACTTCAGAACACACCATATACAGTCAGTGAGTAAGTGAAGAGTATAATTATCCAATCCTACAGTCCTTGGTTAGTACTGGATAATAAATGCGTACAGAACTAGTGAAAAAATCAACACAGGTGCTCAACTTGCTTACATACATGGACATGGCCCCTAGGCTCACACACTAACGCTCCTAGGTACAGATAAAAAGTCTCTGGGATACACTTGTGCATAGTATCAGTACTTGCACTTTCATGTAAGGTATGGAACGAGACAATAAAAACAGCTGACTGTAATGTGTTTTTGCGTGTACATGTAGCCCTGAGTTGATGATTGTCGTGTCAGACAATTATTATTGTTGTGGGTAAACTATCTGGAAGTATAGTTAGTTAGTGAGTTAGCTGCATAGAGGGTTCAGATGCAGTAAGTAAAGGTACCAGCAGTAGTATAAGTGAAACAAACTATACTTGGTGAGTTCACTCTCCAGAGAAGCGAATCAACAATAATTTTCGTGCTGTCGGCACAGCAAAAAAACACGCATGTTGTGTTTCATGCATCAGTGAGCTAAAAGATACAAAAAGTGGTTGGCCAACTTGAAATTAGTCATCAGTTTCACTCAACCCAGAGAAGTTGGCAAGAATTTTTAGGCTGTATATGGATAAATGTTCTCAATTTGAAGCATATAATTTTCGAACTTTGTATGCTACCATTGCAGTCATATTTTGAAGACATCATCAAGCAGCCTCAGGATTTGTAGAATAACTAACAGTATTCACTATCTACAGTAGACTCTACTGAAAATAAGCACAAGCACAGTGTCAAACTATTTCACGAATTGTGTAAAAAGTTCAACTCTCCGTCTGGTTGATAGTCACTCTGAGTAACACATCGAGCAGAAAACCTGTGTGAGTGCCAAAAAATTGCACATGTGTGATCTATAGCGGATACTGTGTTTTCCATAAATACTGCACATGGTATGCAAAAAAAATAACTAGCTCTTGTGAATGATTCAAGTCGAACCAACAGACCTATTATAGTTCCTGAAACTGTACAGTCAACCCACGCCACACAATAAACCAGGAGTATGCACTAAGTTTTGAAGTACAACTGACAAGACAAGAGAGAATGTGAAAAGCACAAAATTTCATGAACTCGTTAGTTTCCAACAAGGGCATTGCCATCTCAGTCTTTTTGTTGATAAGAATAACACACACGTGTTTCCAATAGACTCAAACATAGTTCGTTACAGCAAATGCATTCGAGTATCCGGTCAAACGTCACCAGCTAGCCACTAGAGTGCAAATATCTGAGTTGACACTTCAGAGCAAACATTGCATGCTACACACAAATTGTGACACTAGATACGTCTCTGGGTGTAGTGATAAGAGCACGTTTTTTGAAACGACGATCATCTTATCTTATATCGTTGCATTCATTCGAAAAGAGTGCAGAAAATAACTCACTCACTCAATAAGCTATCACCTAGCAAAGTTACAGTAATTGTGCGGCAATTGACGTCAAAACTCTGTGACTCACCTGCGAAAGTGTGAACACTTTATTATCCCCAGTTTGTTTGCCAAAACGTCTGGCATTGGAAAAGTGCATTCTGCCTATATTGATTTACTAAGTTGTTAGAAATGTGTCAACAAAATATCATCTAGTGAGTGAGACTGAAATGTACACATTTTGTCTGTGAAATCAATAGAACAGTTCCATATTCCTTGTCATCACAAAATTGATTGTTTATTGTATTGGTACTATTGTTTGGCTCGTAACAAGCTGTGCTACAATTAGTTAAGTATCAAAAGTCTGGATTCCAAGAACTTAGTATGTTACTCTCTGCATGTTCTTCAATGGTGACAGTCTACCCCAATGATGATGGCAGTAGCAGTGCAATAAATTCTGAGAATTCTAGTGGTAAAAGTCACTCCAGTTACTCCAGCACAAGCAATAAATATCTACATAGCAAACAGTCCATGACAATGTCAGCGGTGGCAAATAAGGAAACGAATCCGGCAACCATGCAAGCACATAATTGCTGTCTCCATCATCAAAACGGTATCCCCGTACAGTATTTACAGCAATGTCATCCGCCTCCATGTTTTCATCGAAATGGTATGTTAGTTAGACACACGAACATAAATTCATTATGCTTTTAATTTTTTTGGTAACGTTCAATTCAACTGTTTACTGAAGAACATGCTCGCACTGCTTACGGATATTTTATGAAATTTAAAATTTTTTATACGAAATTTCTGGAAAAACACCAATGATAATAATAGGAATGGGTATGTAGCTAACTGTTTGAATTTAAGTACAGACAGATGCATTACATTAGGTATAGGGAGTTACAATTAGTAGATCAGAGAATGTAGCCCTATTATCGTAAATACACTAAATGTAGTGATGAACATTCCACATCAAGCTTAATTTAGAGCTTGGATTTACACCCAAAAGCACAGTGGGTTTTACAGTTAGTAAGTAACATAATATATACTTGAATTTTGATTCCATGGATTGTGGCGTGATTGTGATACGTACACAAGAATTTCTTTCAAGTTTTATGCTTTATGATATGATTATTATGCAAAGTGGGAGACTATGGCTGGATACCACAATGAACTCCAAAAATGTATATTCCGCAACAATGCACTATACAGGACAATATTACTGGTTTTATAACTGACTGGAAAAATACTTTCTTCATGCTGTGGCTCTTACCTGTCATAAAAAGGCACTAAAAACTGTATCTTTCGGCTTCGTTCAGAAAGAGTAAATAGCTTTACCCCTGTATAACTATATTTATCATATCTCCTAGGATAAAGAAATGGAAAATTGGTTGGAGGCCGATGTGGAGATTTGCATGGCTGCAATATAAAATATGGTGACTTACGAAATGTACAGACCCCAATGTTTTTCTCTGCATTTGCATTGCATTATTTTGTAAACACAGAGTCTCTACAATATTTTGTCCTTCTTTAGGCCCTCTAATATTCATCTGGTAAACTTTCTTCATACTATTATATCTTCTGGAGGCACGTACAACGTCGTATCGTTAGTCAGTGGGGATTCACCAGACCATTTTGTGTATGCGGTGCTTACTTGATTTTCCTTAACTCACATCGTCTCTCTTCCGCCAGCTCTCTCTCTGCCAGTTTGTTGCGAATGCGATTTCACCTTTTATCGGATTTTGCGCGTCGCAGTTCCTTTATCTTCCACCAGCATCTATTTTCTTTCTCTTTTTCGAACGTTCCATTCCCTTGGCTTGCTCCTTGCACATTCACGTAGGTAGCTTCGATTCAACACAGAAGGAAAAGTGCACACATTCCACTCTCTCTAGTCAGTTTGTGCCCGTGTGCTGTGTATGCTTGTTTCTTGCAAAATTGGTCCATTTGTAAATGTGAGTGCTCAGTCAGTGTACTGGCTGAATCTCACAACTTACTGTGAGCATTGCGTTTTCGATACCAATTATTGTGTTTTGAATCCTTGGTTTCTGTATGATTCCAGTTTTCTGGAAAGCCCCATAATAGCCTGAATAACAGTAGTATTGAACAAATTACTTGCAAAGCTGTCAGTTTTGAAAAACGTTTACGGTTCAATTGTGACAACAACTTTTATCAATTTAGTGATTTACCGATCCATTAAAAGTGTAAATGTGTTAGCACTCCAGTGAAAAGTGACGATATACAACCTACTCTCATTTTCTAGCAACGTTTTGTTGACCTAATTTTCATCTCATTATCTGCACCCTACCGGTTCTGTCACTGTGGAAGATCCAAAAAGTATGTTATTTTTTATCACTCATCGTGCTATTTACCTTCCTGTTGCGTTCAAATTATAGAGAATCCATTACCGCTTCATAACGCATATAGCGTGCACGTTGAGTCACAGGAGAAGATAAACAAACTCAACATTTCATGTTTGAAAGCGATTTGGGTATAAAAGCAGAATGAATGAATGGCTAGTTGTGGTATATGTGGTAAACAGACAATAAGTTGGCGAGCAATGTGTAAACAACGAACATTAGTGTAGCTAGCTACATGAGGTATTCAATTCAATATTGATAACTAACTAGCGTCGCAGAACTCGCCACAATATTTCACTTGCTAACTAGCCAATGCCCTTATTGCGCTTAACAGACTAAACCATCCATTTAATTAAATTCCAAATTTATGTCAATGTGCTGTTGACCAAGTTAAAAAATTATTTCCGCAGCTGCAGTTATTTATTCGCCATTGTACGTTGCCTCTATACAATCTAAACAATACGCCATTATTTTCGTCTGCTTTCCAGCAAAGTGGCAATACATTATAGTGGATCCAGAATCCAAGTAATACACAATTCCTTGTGTTCAGTTTGCATTGATTCGCTCTAGTGAACATAACTCTGCGTATCGTCGTGTCTTTGTCAGTTTGTGAGTAATGTATGCAAAGTGGAACGGAATGATGCAGTGAGAGTTAGTCTAGAAAATGTGAACTGGATTCATACACAATCTACAGAATCTATGATCTACCATATACCAACTAACTATTCCAAGTATTTGAGCAATACTACGAAATAGACGAGTGTGAAATGCATGACTGGAATTGATGGAGACATTCAATATAGACAGAGACATGCTGCTAAGTATATTAGCGTACAGCTGTTATCTATCTAATTAAAGTATAATGATTGCAGCGTTAAATATGGGAAAATAGAGCTGCTTGTCAAGCTGTAGCTCCCTGGGGCTCATCAAGTTTCATGCTATGTTTATAGTGATAAGTGTGAAATTCTATTGCACAACATTTAGCATACAAAAATAGATTCAAATTTTTTGTGTGTCAAGTGCGTGGTGGTCTAGAATATTTGTTGTGTTGTGGTTAGAGCTTTGTTTAAGTTGTAGAACTGAGCATAAAGTCGGTTGGGAACTCCGTTGTATAGGAAGCTCGACTGTCAATTAGAGTTAACACACTAAAAATTTATAATTTATGTTTTATACAGAATCGGTGACGATGCGGGAGACCAAAAAAGGCCTGTCCAGGGTTCAGAAGCTCAAAAAACGACTATCAAGAAGTTTTGGACGCCTAGGTAAGATAGAAAATTGCAATTACAATGTTCTTTTCAAGACAATATTTCTGATACGAACGCTAGCGGCCACAAATTGCTAGTGATTCATGCATTCTAGGGCGTGTATGTTAGGCACCCCAGATGAATCTTAATTCATTAAAGCATTATTTTTTCATATGATTGACCTTAACTAACAATATAAATGACGTCAGGAAATGCACGCGTGAGATTCATCATAACCACTAACTCAACCATTTAATTTACCATATGTACCATGCACCAAGGAGTATTTTAATGATCAATAATAATAAACTACTGTAGTTTACATTGAGAGTCACAGGCAACATGCAACCATATGATTGGCTAAACAAACCATATACACTTGCTTTTTGTTTAAGTGTCTCATTATTATTGAAGTTGGAAATTAAATCACGCACGGCCCATATATTAAACGCTGGCTCATTTTGGGAGCTACTTATTCTAGTTCTCACTCAATTTAAATTCGCCTTTGAGACATGATTTGTCTTAATTTAACAAGAATGATTCGTTAAGTGGCATTGGCTACCGCTATTGCATTCATTCGTTTAATTTTGAGAAAAGCTTCAGCTCATTTCAAACATGCATTAACATTTGCGGTTCTTTTCATCCTATAACTTAATGCCTACAGTCTCTGTAATTCTGCTGTTGAATAGACGTTTTAGACAAGTCTATGGATGTTGTACAGTAGCAGGGGAAACCTTGAGTGTGCAATATAATGTAATGGTTTTGCAAACTTGTGTGCATGCTTTTTGCAGTAATTGAAAAATAAGTGGATGAATAGAAACAAACAGTTTGCAGTAAATCTTGATTGCCGGCACAAGTCTGTTTCGTAACACAGTTAATAAGCATAAAACCAAATACACTCTGCTCCTTTACGTTCTTTAATATATTTGCACTTCCATTCTTTAATTGGTTTTTTAAATGAGATTAAATGGGTGAAGGATGTTAAACAAAGCGCAGGACTAACTAA
>Ga0210040_10005501_pt1 | contig 16118 bp, 12 predicted proteins | sample CryGeyCG12114_NA_FD_185462 | JGI IMG/M metagenome (GOLD analysis project Ga0210040, IMG submission 185462) | Groundwater microbial communities from aquifer - Crystal Geyser CG19_WC_8/21/14_NA (SPAdes) (version 2) | ecosystem: Environmental > Aquatic > Deep subsurface > Groundwater | place: USA... | reverse complement strand
AGCTCCTGCGCCCAGGGTAAATGCTTTTGCCTCGTCGATCGCTGCTCGTCTTTGGTGTAGTTGTTCAGGTGCTGGCGCAATTGGCCGGCACAGGGCGCAAAATCAAAGCACCGGCGCAACGAATCTTTCAGAAATACCTGCGATTCCGTTGCCAGCACCGTTTCCAAAGGTTCTGGCCCGGTGCTGCCGGCAAAGCCCGTAATGGCCTCGTCCTGGTTGGGGAGTACGGTAGGTACCGGTGAGGTAAGTACCAATCCATCTAAAGATACCAGCCGCGAAAGGGCCACGTACACCTGACCCGGCGCAAAAGCGCTGCCCAGATCCAGTACGGCTTTTTGGAAGGTAAGCCCCTGGCTCTTGTGTATTGTAATAGCCCAGGCCAGCCGCACCGGGTATTGCTTAAAGGTGCCCAGGGTTTCTTCTTCTACTTCGTTGGTGGTTTCGTTAAAACGGTACCGGATATTCTGCCATTCGTACTTCTCTACCTTTACTTTCGTTTTATCCTCCGGAAATTCTACCTGAAAACCATTATTATTGATCTCGGCTACTTTCCCGATTTTACCATTGAAGAAGCGCTTTTCGCCGGAAGCATCGTTTTTGATAAACATGACCTGGGCGCCGGCTTTCAGTTCCAGCTTCGCATCCAGCGGGTACAGGTGTTCCGGGTAGTCTTTATCAATTTCGGCCTGGAAAAAATAAGACTGGCCCGGTAAATTGCGCAACGCTTCGCGGTTCACCGCATCGGCTTTGTGGTTGTGGGTAGTAAGCTGAATGTAGGGGTCGTCGGGAGATGGCCGGAAATGGGGGCGGTAGTGGCGGTTGAGCAGTTCTGCGTCCTGGGGGAGCAGTTGGTTGTGCCGCAGGTTATTCAGTAACCGGATAAACGTATCGTCGGACTGCCGGTACACTTTGTCGAGCTCAATATACAGCGGCTGGTGCGGGCCCTGTAAGCACTGCGCACTGAAGAAAAACGGACTTTTATAGTATTGTTGCAGCACCTGCCACTCCTGGTCTTTTACTACGGGCGGCAACTGTAGTAAATCGCCGATAAAAAGCACCTGCACCCCACCAAACGGAACATTGCCCTGCCGCCGCACCACCTGCAACACCGTGTTAATGGCATCGAGCAAATCGGCGCGGAGCATACTCACCTCGTCAATAATCAGTAGTTCCAATTCCTGCAATAGTCGCCGTTTGTTGCCCCGGATTTGCATGCTCCGGATAAGCGACTCGCGGGTATTCAGGTTTTGGTAATTTTGCCCGGCGGGTAATCTGTTATCGGGTACGTAGGCGCCAAACGGCAGCTGAAACAGCGAGTGTAGCGTAATACCCCCGGCGTTAATGGCCGCCACGCCCGTAGGAGCAGCAATTACGACTTGTTTGTGCGTGTGGCTCGTAATGTAACGCAGAAAAGTAGTTTTTCCCGTTCCGGCCTTGCCCGTCAGGAACACGTGGCGGTGCGTGTTGTTTACGAAGCGCGCGGCCAAAGCCGCTATGTCTTTTTCGGGGGAGGTGCTGCTCATTATTTATTTGTTCAGAAAAACAAAGTAGATTATTTGCAAATAAAATGCTTTTCTAAATCTACGGAAATTAGGGTTAATTATATTCTTTTAATTTTAAACCTAGTTTGCCGACGCTGGTATTAAGAAGGGTGACTTGTGCCAGCGAAGAGTATTAGTCTTTATCGTTTGGCTGGCCACCCTGCTAAACAAATTCAGTTATTGAACCTAAGTATAAAGACAAATCGATGCATTGTTACAGGGGAAGATTATATAGATTGCCTGATTTCTTATCAATCATTAGGTAAAAGTCTTTACTTTAGTAATCTATTATAAACTGCTCTTTGTCCCGCAATCAAAGCGGTATCTCCATCTATTTGTTTGGTAACAGGTATAGCAAGTATTTCACAGGCTTTGGCATAATAAGTATTAAAGTGCGATCCGCCCAGCAGGTAAACCGGCATTTTTCTGTCTATCTCTTCTTTCAGTTCGGTGCCAATAAGCAAACCACTGAGATAAAAAAAGTTTTGTTGTTGAGGCATTTTATCCAGAATTTGGTTTGTTCTGACCATAAAACTGGCGTGCAACAGATTGGTGTTTAAACTAGCCAGAACGCCTTTTCTAAAACTTTCCTGGTTTACCGGTTCCTCAAAATCGCCGCCTTCTTCTACCGAAGAAGATAAAACACTTTGGTTAGCCAACAGATCGAAAAACTCACCGGTCATGTAAGTTTTAAATCCGACGGCCATATTATCTTTTATTAATATATGTTTAGGATGAGTGCCCGGGAGTACCAGTAACTTTTCCGGATAGGTTGGATCAGTTACAAAAGAACCGCCTACAACTTTGGTTTCTTCGCCCCGCATTACGTCGTGCTCAGTCCTTACGCCCGAGATAATAATAAACTTATTTGCTCCTTCCACCGAGATAATTTCGGCTTTTAAATCCGATCCGTCGAGTGAAAACGGCAGCTCTTTGTAGGCCAAATCCAGCATACCGATAGTGGAGGAAGCCATGCCGGAGAGCATAACCGTTGTTTTATCTAAGGAAATATTCGCCTTTTTGCTAAGAGCTTTTATTTGCCCGGCTATGTAAGACTGGTAAAACTTAAAACGATCCAATTCATATCCGCCGGTTTGCTTCCAGTCTTGGTAAGTTTCCGCTATGCCGCGGCCGGTTTTTTCTTCCGCAATAATTTTAAGATCAGATAGTTGAACAAAGCGTAACCTGAAGGAAGAAGTACCCCAATCGCAGCTTAAAAACATATCCGTCATCATGCATTATCTCTTTATATTTTGGGGTATTGGTCCCGCATTTGTTCCCAACACAATACGCTCCACTTTTCCCACCAGGAAGATATACGAAAGGGCTCCCATTAAGCCCAAAACCGCTATAAAAATAAGCGCCGGAGCAAAATTGCCGTTACGCGCCAGAAAACCAATGGCAATAGGCACAATAATGCCGGAAAGCTGGCCAATAAAATTAAAAACGCCCCCGGTAATATCTACCAAATGCTTAGGTGCTAAAGTGGATACAAAAACCCAGGTAATAGAGGCGAAGCCCACACCAAAAAAGGACAAAGCCATAAAGAAGATAATTAAGCCGGGGGTATGGACAAAGTTGGCGCCGATAATAACTGCCGAAACCAACAGCCCAATAATGATGGGTTGTTTGCGGGCTTTGGCCACTGATACGCCTTTCCGGATTAAATAATCAGAAAGGAAACCGGAGCACAAGACGCCGGTAAAGGCTGCTAAATACGGAATAGCACCCCAAAAGCCTGACTTTATAAAATCCAGGCCGCGGTAATCGACTAAGTATTTAGGAAACCAGGTTAAAAAAAACCACAAAGTAGAATTAACGGCAAATTGCCCGATATAAATGCCCCATAATTTACGATGCGAAAGTACTTCTTGCAGATCGCGCCAGTTAAACTTGTTTTTGTCATCAGTTGGTGCGGCAGCCTTATTATCTAATATCCCGCCGCCGCTTTCTATATGCTGCAATTCAGCCGCGTTTACTTTAGCATGTTTCAGCGGGTCGCGGTAGAAAAAGTACCAGATAATACCCCAGACAATACCGATTAATCCGGTTACGATAAACAATCCTTGCCAGCCGATACGTAGTTGAATTGCCGAAAGAACGGGCATTAAAAAAGCCAGGCCCAGAAACTGACCGGAAGTGTATACGGCAATGGCCGAAGCTCTTTCGTTATCTGGAAACCAGCTGGTTACCACCCGGTTATTAATCGGGAAAGCCGGCGCTTCAAAAGCACCGGTTGCCATCCGCAGTCCGAACAGCGTATAAAACCCTTGGGCAAATCCCTGAAAAGTAGTAGCAACGGACCAAGTAATTAAACTAATGGTATATAAAATACGCGGGCTGTATCGCTTTACCATAATGCCGCCCGGAATCTGGAAGGCCAGATAAGTCCAGCTGAAAGCGGAAAAAATAAGTCCCATTTGTACCGGGGTAAATTTAAAATCCTCGCTGATAGCCGAAGCTGCCACTGCCAGATTGCTTCGGTCCATGTAATTGATCACGACATTAACGAAGATCAGCGCTAATATGCCGAACCGGATTCTGGTAGGTTTAATAGCAGGAGTTGTAGTGTCCATAGCGACTTAGATTACCATTCGGCTACACTACCATCCTGATGCCGCCAAAGCGGATTCCGCCAGTTATGCCCGATGGCGGCCATTTCCCGGACATGATCTTCGTTAACATTAATTCCCAAACCCGGTTTATCCGGTATTTTTACATAGCCGGCTTCGTATTTAAATACAGTTTTATCGGTTAAATAATCCAGTAAATCGCTGACCTGGTTATAATGAATACCTAAACTTTGCTCTTGTATAAAAGCATTGTGGCAGGTAGCATCTACCTGTAAACAAGCCGCCAGCGCAATGGGGCCCAGCGGACAATGGGGCGCTGCTGCCACATCAAATGCTTCGGCCATGGATATTATTTTTTTACACTCCGTTATACCGCCGGCATGCGAAACATCGGGCTGGATGATATCGGCGTAGCCTTCTTTTAATAAGGTTTTAAACTGCCATTTAGAAAACATTCTTTCGCCGGTAGCAATAGGTATAGAAACATGATTGGCTATTTCCCGGAGCGCCTCGTTGTTTTCCGGCAATACTGGCTCTTCAATAAACATGGGGTGGTAGGGCTCCAGCTCTTTGGCCAGAATTTTAGCCATAGGCTTGTGTACCCGGCCGTGAAAATCTATCCCGATACCCACATCGGCACCTACGGCATCTCTTACCGCGGAAATTCTTTTTACCGCCTGATCTATTTTGCTGTAAGAATCAACGTATTCCAGTTCTTCGGTCGCATTCATCTTTACCGCCAAGAATCCCTGTTCAACCATTTTCTGGGCGGCAAGGCCCACTTCGGCGGGTCGGTCGCCCCCAATCCACGAATACACTTTTATCGAATCGCGGGCTTTCCCGCCCAGAAGCTGGTATATTGGCGCATTATAAAATTTGCCTTTAATATCCCATAACGCCTGGTCAATACCGGCAATGGCACTCATTAAAATAGGTCCGCCCCGGTAAAATCCGGCCCGGTACATCACATTCCAGTGGTCTTCAATGTGCATAGGGTCTTTGCCAATCAGGTACTCCATTAGTTCATCTACCGCTGCTTTTACCGTTGTCGCTTTGCCTTCAATTACCGGTTCACCCCAACCCGTTATACCTTCATCGGTTTCAATTTTTAAAAACAACCACCGCGGTGGAACCTGGAATAATTCGTAACTTATAATTTTCATTGATAAAATTATTTAGTGGTGATGAAGTTTCTATTATTAATTTCAGTTTAATGTAGCTGAAAATGGCGCTTGTATCAGTTTAAATCTTTGAGATGGGTTTCCTGTTGTAAGCCTCTGCTACATCTGATTACGTATTAGCTACGGCCTGCACAAATTTGCAGGCTTTCTCAGTTAGTTCGGATAAATATTCTGCGGTAACTTCTTTTTTAGTATCTACTAACGAACTACCAATTCCGAAGCCAATGGCACCGGCTTTTCTAAATTCATTGATATTTTCCAGATTTACGCCCCCGGTTGGTAATAAAGGAATGTGGGGCAGAGGTCCAAGGATATTTTTTATATAATCCGGAGAAGTAGCTGGGAAAACTTTAATAATATCGCCTCCTTTTTTATAAGCCTGCACAATTTCGGTGGCGGTATAAGCTCCCGGAATATTAACCACCCCGTAAGTTTTTGCCATCTTAATGGTTTTTACATCTACAATGGGGGAAAGTATGAATTTTGCCCCGGCCAAAATAGCGGCTCGGGCGGTTTCCGGATCAAGTACCGTTCCGGCGCCAATTATCATCTTTTCGCCTAAATTATCAGTTAAGCTTTCAATTACGGCTAAAGGTTTATCCGAATTCATGGTAATCTCCAAAATCCTAACCCCACCATCATACAAGGCTTGGGCTATTTTTAAAACATCCCTTGGGCTAGAACCTCTTATAATAGCTACAATTTTATTTTCTAGAATCTGGGCTAAGACTGACATTGGATCTGGGAAAGAAAGTTTAATATAATTAATTTTATCTCAAATTTATTTTGAGCAGAAATTTATCTGCTGTAATAAATAAGGTTTTGTCGTTGTTGGCGAATGCGCAATTGGAAGTTATTACATTTATTTTAATGCGGCCTATTACCGCACCTGATTTGTCGAAAATCCAAACGCCTCCCGGACCGGGCGCAAAAACATTTCCATTTTTATCAATCTTTAATCCGTCGGGCGTTCTTTTTTCTTTCTGAAAAGCCTGGGTGCCATTATAAAATATACGGCCATTAACGAGATCACCTCTATTGTCCAGGTCATAAACATACCAATGCGGCTTTTCCGGATCGGAATTAGCTATTATCAGACTTTTCTCACCAGGAAAAAAAGCGATGCCATTAGGACGGCTAATGGTATCAGTAAGCAGTTTAACCTGGCCTGCTTTAGAAATTCTATATACGCCCTGATACGGTATTTCTTTTAAAGAATCATGCATGCCTTTTTCTAAGCCGTAAGGCGGATCGGTAAAGTAAATATCGCCGTTGTTTCTAACTACTAGGTCGTTGGGACTGTTAAACTTTTTCCCGTTAAAAGCATTGGCCAGCGTTTTAAAACTTGGTTGGGGATTACTGATGGATGCATGAAGGAACGCGATTCTTCTGTCTCCGTGCTGGCACAAAAGCAATTGCCTTTTGGAGTTCAGGGCTAGACCATTGGAGCCCAGTTCTCCGGGTCTTGGCTTTGCTTGGGTATAACCCGACGGCTCTAAATATAATTCTTTGCCTTTCTTTGGCGTCCATTTGTAAATTTGGTTTTTAAATACGTCCGAAACCAGCAGCATCTGCTGACTTTCTATCCAGACCGGACCTTCTACCCAGGTAAATCCATTCGCAATCACTTCCACCTTGGCGTCTTTTTTAATAATTGCATCCAACTTCGAATCTATTCGTTCTATTATCCCCTGCGGTTCAGCTGCGCCTGTTTGGCAATTGGCAGCAGAACTCCCTCCAAGAATAGCAATAATGCCTAGCAAGGCTTGCCAATTCAATTTGAAATGTTCGAAATAGTTTATCATGAGCCGAAATGGAATAATTGGTTTTACTAATAAACATAAAATTTCTGTTTATTCTAAAATTTTGCTTTTTGGCAGGAAATAAAATGTAGTTTAAATGTTTGCTTAAAGCTTAGGAGACAGTTGAGGGGCCAACAGGAAGTATAGTAACACGGAGAGGTAAAAATGATATGCAAAATGTTACAATTGCGATGCCTTACTCATTCCTTCGAAGAAGAAAACCGCTAAAAATGGGCATAAAAAAACCTCCTCAGTTTCCTAAGGAGGTTTTTTTGTGTTGGTGGTGATGATTGGAATCGAACCAACGACACAAGGATTTTCAGTCCTTTGCTCTACCAACTGAGCTACATCACCAACACGCTTTCGTTAAAAAGTATGCAAAGGTAATCATCTTGGGTAATGTGCGCAATAGTCTGGCAAAATTATTTTTACTCGCTATTCTGTACTAAGTTTGTAAACATTTCGTACTCGTAAAACATATTAATACTTTTTTTCATGCTCGATAACCTTATCTTCCTGATAGTGGCGGTTTTAGGAATTGGGTTGTTCATCTGGCAAATCCGGAAAATAACCAAAAACATAAGCCTGGGCCGCGAAAAAAATATTTCGGGTAATACCGCGGAGCGCTTAAATAAACTGTTATTGGTGGCTTTTGGGCAGCAAAAAATGTTTAAGCGCCCCTGGCCGGCCGTTCTACACGGGATTGTGTATGTCGGTTTCCTGGTGATTAATATAGAAGTACTCGAAATTCTGATCGACGGTATTTTTGGTATTCACCGGGCATTAAGTTTTCTGGGTCCGGTTTATGATGCCCTCATGGCCGTAAATGAAATACTGGCTTTCCTGGTTATTCTAGCCTGCGTAATTTTTCTGGTGCGCCGCAATGTTACCAAAGTGCCCCGCTTAACGCGCGGACCGGAAATGCGGGCCTGGTCTAAACTGGACGCCAACGTAATCTTAATAACCGAGATCGTGTTAATGCTGGCCTTATTTGCTTTTAATATCGCCGATTTAAAATTAAGTCAGCAAGCCGGGGAAGAGCTGGCCGGTAGTTTCCCCATCAGTAATCTATTAGTGGACATATTCGGCAATAATGCAGGCACGTTAGCGGTAATCCGGAGTGTGGGTTGGTGGTTTCATATTATCGGTATTCTGGCATTTCTGAATTATTTGCCCAGTTCCAAGCACTTCCATATTATTATGGCTTTCCCCAACGTGTATTACTCAAAACTGGAACCACAAGGCCAGTTCGGTACCAACGAAAGTATTACCCACGAAATAAAGGCCATGCTGGATCCCGGATATCAGGTACCGCCTTTGCCCGAAGGCGCAGAACCGCAAAAGTTTGGGGCCCAAGACGTGGAGGACCTTACCTGGAAACAATTAATGGATGCTTATACCTGTACGGAGTGTGGCCGCTGTACCGATATGTGCCCGGCCAATATTACAGGTAAATTATTATCGCCTCGCAAGATTGTAATGGATACCCGTGACCGGATGGAAGAAAAAGGCGAACACCCGGCCATTTTCCGGCCCAATCATTACCAGGAAATGGGAGAGGAGCGGGTGAAAACTACTACCGAAAATACCTTGCTGCGCGGCTACGTAACCCCGGAAGAATTGTGGGCCTGTACTACCTGTAATGCCTGCGTAGAAGCCTGTCCCGTAAATATCGATCCACTTTCTTCTATTATGGATATGCGCCGGTATCTGGTACTGGAAGAATCGGCAGCGCCGGCCGCTTTAAATACCATGTTCACCAACATTGAGAACAACGGCGCGCCCTGGGCATTCTCACCCTCTGATCGCCTGAACTGGGCCGATAATTTGTTTATGAAAAGTGAAAGTAATGAAAAATGAAATTTTACTAAGCGGAAATATTCCTGATTCAGAAATTAACGAGATCCAATCATTTATTTCTGAAAGTAATGTAATCAAAATGCAAACTAAAGCATTTGATCCAACAGAAGTAATTCAATTAGTTTTTCAGGACTTCAACTTATTGTCATTTACAAGGGATTTTTTCTTAGGTGGATTGTTGACTGGTACACTGACACAAGTAAAGTTAATTATTGATTTTTTTAAAAAGCGAAGGAAGCCAATTGCATTAATTAATATAGAAGTTAAGGTAAAACAGGATGATATGGAGCTCCTTCTTTATATTTCATCTACTCCAGAAAACTTAGATTTAACAATTGACCTGACTAATCAAAAGATGGAATTTATATTTAATCTGATAGATAAGGAGAGTTTTGTTCAAGTAATATTATCTAAAAATGGCTCAGAGCTGGAAATAAATAAAATGTAATTATAATTAAGATAGGTAGAAAATATAATTAAGCTAATGGCTAACTGCTAAAAGCTAACCGCTATAAGAATGGATAACAAAAGACAAATTACCGTGCCTACTATAGCCGATTACATGGCCCGGGGTGAAATGCACGAAATATTATTTTGGGTAGGTTGTGCCGGAGCTTTCGACGATAGATATAAAAATGTAACGCGGGCCTTTGTGCGGATACTGGAACACGTAGGCATTAAATATGCGGTATTGGGTTTAGAAGAAAGTTGCACCGGCGATCCGGCGAAAAGGGCAGGCAATGAGTTCCTGTTCCAGATGCAGGCCATGACCAATATCCAGGTTTTGGATGGATATGGCATTAAAAAGATAGTAACCGCTTGTCCGCATTGCTTTAATACCATTAAAAACGAATACCCGGCATTAGGCGGAAACTACGAAGTGATCCATCACAGCACGTTTTTGCAGCAACTCATCGATGCCGGTAAAGTGCAGATAGCTGGCGGCGGGGCATTTAAAGGTAAGCGCATCACCTTTCACGATTCCTGTTATTTAGGCCGGGCCAACGGTATTTACGAAGCTCCGCGCGAAGTTTTAGCGGCTTTGGATGCTGACCTGGTGGAAATGAAAAGAAGCCGCGCCAGTGGTTTGTGTTGCGGCGCGGGTGGCGCCCAGATGTGGAAAGAACCCGAGCCGGGCCGCAAGGATATTAACATAGAACGGACCGAAGAAGCTTTAACGCTTAATCCTGCCATAATTGCTTCGGCTTGCCCGTTTTGTATGACCATGTTGTCGGATGGTGTAAAACACAAAGACCGGGAACAAGACGTACAGGTTTTTGATATTGCCGAACTGATTGCCTCCGCCGAAGGTTTAAATGCTTAATTAGTCCGCAGTCGATAGTCCACAGATCACATTTAGCCGCCATTAGACTATTGTTCCAGGATAATAAAAGAAAGAGACGGTTCGTCCTAATTGGGCATCGTTTCGCTTTTCGTGATCACGTAATCAGAAAACTAAGGCTAGCTGCCTGAAAATTTGTATTTTTGAGTAAAGACATTTCCAATGACGGAGTTTGCCGAAAGATACATCAACCCTTTTACCGATTACGGCTTCAAAAAGCTGTTTGGAGAAGAACCCAACAAAGACTTGCTGCTAGACTTTCTGAACGTGCTTTTGCAAGAAGAACAAGGCGAAATCAAATCTTTAACTTACCTGAAAAACGAACACCTGGGCACGGGTGAACTAGACCGGAAAGCCATCTTTGACCTGTACTGCGAAAATGAGAAAGGCGAAAAGTTTATTGTAGAGTTGCAGAAAACCAAGCAAAACTTCTTCAAAGACCGCACCGTTTACTATTCCACTTTCCCCATCCGGGAGCAAGCCAAACGCGCCGACTGGAATTATAAGCTAAAGGCGGTTTATACAGTAGCCGTCCTGGACTTCGTGTTCGACGAAGACAAACAAGATACGGCCAAGTTCCGCTACGACATCAAGCTGACGGACATTGAAACCAAAGCAGTATTCTACGACAAGCTCACCTTCATTTACCTGGAAATGCCTAAGTTTAACAAAACCGTAGAAGAACTGGAGACCCGCTTTGACAAGTGGCTGTACGTAATCCGGAACCTGAACCGGTTAGACAAGGTGCCGGATAAACTAAGAGAACGGGTGTTTGAGAAGTTGTTTGAAACCGCCGAGATAGCCCGGTTTACGCCCGACCAGGTACGTTCTTACGAAGACAGCCTGAAGTACTACCGGGACATGAAGAACTCCCTGGATACTGCAAGAGAAGAAGGATTGATAGAAGGCAGAGAAGCGGGTAGAGAAGAAGGCAGGGAACAAAGAGCTATAGAGATAGCTAAAGAAATGATACTGGCGCGTGAGCCAATTGAAAAAATAATTCGATTTACCGGTTTAACACTGGAACAAATAGAAAAGTTAAAATAAAATGACTGGTAATGATAGCTTACTTCAATTTTAGTTTAAGTTTTACGTAATATCAGTTAGTACTTTGTTTAACAATATCTTCTTTAGACTGTCGACTGTGGTCTTGAGATAGAAAGTATAATAAATTAAAAATGTCTGGGGCTTACGACCATGGACTAGGGACTAAAAATATGTATATTCCTTTTCACCAATTGCCACCGCAGTCGCGGGTTTGGATTTACCAGGCCAGCCGGCCTTTAACTAATGCCGAAGTAGAAGCGTTAAACCCGGTTTTAACCCGGTTTGTTACCGAATGGACCAGTCACGGCCAAAAGTTACAAGCTTCGGCGCAGATTTTTCATAACCAGTTTTTAGTAATTGCCAACGATGAGGATGTAAACTCGCCCAGCGGCTGCTCCATTGATGCCTCGGTGCATTTTGTAAAGCAACTGGAAAACAGCTTAAACGTATCTTTTTTTGACCGTACGCAACTAGCTTTCCTGGAAGACGGCAAAACACAAGTGGTGCCTTTGAAAATGGTAAAAGAAGCGGTAAATGCAGGTCATATAACATCCGATACGCTGTATTTTGATAATACCGTTAGTACCGTCGGGCAGTTGAATACTAGTTGGCCCAAACCAGCGCGGGAAACCTGGCTGAACCGGTATTTTAATGGCTAAAAGATAAAAGAATTATATTATTTTAGGTAATATTTACGTTCTTACCATACGCTTTTATACTCTACTGCAAAATACATGATGCATAAAATATACTCTTTTTTGCTTTTGATGGCTTTGGTAGCGGCAGGCGCCTGTAGTACGCTAACCAAAGTGGGCAAAGCCGATAAACATTTTGCCCGCGAAGAATACCAAGCGGCCATTCAGCTCTATACCCAAGCCTTAAAAGGCAAAGCCAACGATCCGGAACTCAATTATCAGTTAGCCGAATCGTACCGGTTATCCAACCGCATTCAGTTGGCCGAACCATTTTACAAAGCCGCTATCGATAATGGTCTTAAAAAAGAAGATCTCTTTTTGAACTACGGTTTGGCCTTACGGGCCAACGGGAAATACAACGAAGCCAGCACCCAACTTACCCAATATGTCAGCGTAGGAGCCAACCAAAAACTGGTAGCGCAAGCCAAACAGCAGGCAGCCAACCTAACTCGTTTGCCGGAGGTGTTACAAACCCAAACCAAATACGACATAAAGCCCATGGAGCAGCTTAATACAGAAGCTGCCGAATATGGCATCAGCATGGCAAATGGAGAAATGGTGTTTGCTTCCTCGCGCGGATCGGCTTCCGTTTTTAAAGGCAATGGCCAGGGGTTTTCGGATTTATACGCTTTCAAACCGGGTACCCCCAATAATTTCAACGGTACGGGTGGCGTGCATAAGCTGGATAATGCCCTTAATCTTGCCGGTATACACGAGGCGGTGGCTACTTTTTCGCCGGATGGCACTTTAGTTGTTTTTGCCCGCGGTAATGAAGGTACGAAGAAAGGCCGTTTAGACGTAGATTTATTTGTTTCCCGTTTCCGGTCCGGCGCCTGGACGGAGCCGCGTGCACCACGTTTGAACCAGCCCGATGCCTGGGATTCTACTCCGTTTTTAGCGCCGGATGGCAAAACCTTATACTTTGCTTCTGATCGTAAAGGCGGCAAGGGCGGTACCGATATATATAAGGCAGTGCTGGATGATAACGGTAATTTCTCGGCACCGGAAAACATGGGCGAAACCATTAATACACCCGGCAACGAAAGTTTTCCGGCAGTAGGATCAGATGGTACGTTCTATTTTTCTTCGGATGGGCATCCGGGTTTAGGCAAACTGGATATTTATAAGTTAGAGAACGGTAAAGTAGTAAACCTGGGTAACGATATTAACTCCACCGCCGACGATTTTGGTATTTACCCAATGCCGGCCAACAGCGGCTATTTTTCCTCCGAAAGAGAAGGCGGCAAGGGCAGCGATGATATTTATTTCTTTACCGAGAGCAAAGTTAAACTGGTGCGGTTCTTTTTGGATGTGCAAGTGCGGGAACAACTGGAGCGAAGCACCAACACCCGCATTATGCCGGGTACCCGGGTGGTGTTACAGGATGCCAGCGGAAAACAACTAAATGTATCTGTAAGCGATGCCAACGGCAGAGTAAGTTTCAACCTCGATACGGCCAGTACGTATTCGGTGCTGGCCGAGCGCAACGGCTATTTTGCGGCCCGCACTTCGGTGGTAACCAAAGGCAAAACGCCGCCGCAAGCTTCGCTTACCCGGCCCATGACCGATATCAACTTATCGGCAACCTTAACTTTAAGCCGTATTGTAAAAGATCGGGCTATTGTGGTAGAAAATATCTTCTACGATTTGGATAAAGCCGAAATACGGCCGGATGCCGCCCAGGAACTGGATAAATTAGTACAAACCTTAAATGATAACCCGAAAATTACCATCGAGTTAAGTTCGCATACCGACGTGCGCGGTAAAGATGCTTATAACTTAGATTTATCGGATCGTCGGGCTAAATCGGCGGTAGCTTATATCATATCCAAGGGCATTGATCCTAGCCGGGTTATGGCCAAAGGCTATGGCGAAACCCGCCTGGTAGTAAAAGACGCTAAAACCGAAGAGGAACACCAACGGAACCGCCGCACCGAATTTAAAGTAACACGCATTGCCGAATAGGTTTTTCTAAGGGTAATCATAATAAAGCACAAAAGCTCCGGTATCATTTCTAATACCGGAGCTTTTTTATTAATAATCGCAGCGCATTTTGATTTCGTTATAGCTGTTTTTTGCGTAATATTATCGGTTAGATGGTTCGTGCCCCGCTCGCTTCTGTAACATTTTTCGGAAAAACCACGATAAGCACAGAATACCTATTATATCCACAATGCCCTACTCTCGCCGACAAGCTTTAAAATTATTAGGAGCTACGGGCGCAGCGGCACTAGGCGTAAGTTTCGGCTTTGCCCAAACCCCAAAGAATACGATGCTGAAAAGAACAATTCCTGTTTCCGGAGAATTATTGCCCGTTGTTGGGCTGGGTACCTGGCAAACTTTTGATGTCGGCCCATCGCCGGTAAGCCGCCAGCAGGTAAAAGAAGTAATGCGGTTGTTCGCGGGAAAAGGCGGTACTTTAATTGATTCGTCGCCCATGTACGGTAAATCGGAAGAAGTGGTAGGGAATTTGAGTAAGGAATTAGGATTGCAAGGGCAGTTATTTATGGCTACGAAAGTCTGGACCCAGGGCGAGCAGGCCGGCATCCGGCAAATGCAAACTTCGATGCGGGAGATGCAGGCGCAGCCCTTGGACCTGATGCAGATTCATAACCTCGTAGATTGGCAAACGCACTTAAAAACCCTGCGCCGCTGGAAAGAAGAGAAAAAAATCCGGTACCTGGGCATCACGCATTATACCGTAAGTGCTTACCCCGACTTGGAGCGGATACTTAAAACCGAGCCGGTAGATTTTGTGCAACTTAATTATAACATTAGTACCCGGGAAGCGGCTAACCGCTTGTTGCCTTTGGCTGCGGATAAAGGCGTAGCCGTTATTGTAAACCGGCCTTTCGAAAGCGGGGCCTTGTTTTCGGCCGTAAAAAATAAACCATTACCCAATTGGGCAGTTGATTTTGATGTTGAAAGCTGGGGTCAGTTTTTTCTGAAATACATCCTGAGCCACCCGGCCATCACCTGTGTTATTCCGGCTACGGCCAAACCGCATCACCTCACCGATAACATGCAAGCCGGCTACGGCAGACTGCCCAACGGGGCCACTCGTCTAAAAATGGAGGCCTTTATCCAAACCCTTTAATTTATTTTGAGGTAAGGAAAAGGACATGAACCCTTTATTTCAGAAAATTATCCACGACACCCTGCAAAATTATAAAGGCCAGGAGGTACATAGTAAAACAGGGTCTTCCTCTACATATAGTAATGCGAAGGCAATCCGCCAGCGACGAGCCCGGTTTAAACGCGAAATCCGGAATATGTTTCTTATTGGCGCGGGTATTCTGACGGCTGGATTCGGTCTGGAAAGTTTTTTGCTTCCTAATAAATTTATTGATGGCGGCGTAACCGGTATTTCGCTGTTAGTAGCCGGCTTAACCGATATCTCCTTATCCGTTCTAATTGTTCTTTTTAATATTCCGTTTATCGTGCTGGGCTTAACGCAGGTAAACCGCAATTTTGCCTTTAAAACGGCTTTTGCCATTGTGGGCCTGGCCTTGTGTATCAGTTTTATTCATTATCCTATTCTAACCGATGATAAACTTTTGGTTTCGGTTTTTGGTGGGTTCTTTCTAGGAGCAGGCATTGGTTTAGCCATGCGGGGCGGCGGCGTGCTCGATGGCACCGAAGTATTGGCCCTGTACGTCAGCCGCAAAGCCGGCACCACGATCGGGGATATTATCCTGATTATTAATATCCTGATATTTGTGGTGGCCGCCTTCTTGCTTTCCATTGAAACTGCGTTATATTCTATTCTGACCTATCTGGCGGCGTCCAAAACCATTGATTTTATTATTGAAGGTATTGAAGAATATCTAGGCGTTACCATTATTTCTACCCACAACGAAGAAATCCGGGTTATGATTATTGAACAGTTGGGGCGGGGGGTAACCATTTACCAGGGAAGAAGAGGTTTTGGAAAATACGGCGAGCACCTGGCTACCATTGATATTGTATTTACCGTTATCACGCGCCTCGAAATAGCCAAACTTAACGCCGAAATTGAACGGATAGACCCCAATGCTTTTGTGGTAATGAGCAGCATTAAAGATACCAAAGGCGGCA
>Ga0210040_10005500_pt1 | contig 16118 bp, 17 predicted proteins | sample CryGeyCG12114_NA_FD_185462 | JGI IMG/M metagenome (GOLD analysis project Ga0210040, IMG submission 185462) | Groundwater microbial communities from aquifer - Crystal Geyser CG19_WC_8/21/14_NA (SPAdes) (version 2) | ecosystem: Environmental > Aquatic > Deep subsurface > Groundwater | place: USA... | reverse complement strand
GGGTGCTCCAGGACCTACTAGGGACGCCGTGGATCGACACCGAGCGGGAGTTGTTCGAGGCGATCCCGCCGGCTTATACGGGGTGGATCTTCGATCAGGTCCGGTCCGCCGGGGTGCTCCGCAACGCGGCCTAGAAATATCGCGTAACCGCTTGCACCTGGCACTCCTGCCATGTCATAATTGATACATGAACAACACATTCGCCGTTCGGCTCAATAACGAGCTCGCCGCCCGCGGACTCACCTCCTCCGACGTCCGGGAGGACGCGCTCCGCGCGTTCGTGCTCGACGTCGAGCGTCACTACTCCGCCACCCTCACGGCGGAGGAATGGGACAGCGCGATCAACAACTACTCCACGACAGGGACCGTGATCGTATGAACTTCCTCGACCGCCTCCTCGAGGCCCTCGCCCGCCGTGACGTTCGCCGGCGCGGTCTCCACTCCCCGGACTCCGCCCGGGAGGCCCGGTTCGAGGTGTTCGACGTCCGCCACGGCGCCGCCCTCCGGAGCACCCGGAGCGAGCGCCGCGCCCGCCGGCTCGCCGCCCGCGATCCGTGGCTCGACTACGCGCGACAGGACGACGGGTGGACGTCGTGACGAACGAGCCGGCCTACCCCGTCCCCGCCGAGGACCGGCCCGCGGACATGCTGGACGACGAGGCCCTCGCCCGGCTCGAGGCTCTCACGGTGGAGTCCCTCGGAGCGGCGCCGATCGAACGCGTCCAGGAGCTCGGAGCGGCCCGCGCGAAACGGGAGCGAGAGAAGCAACTCGCCGCCGCCGAGAGGCGCCTAGCTGCCGCCCGTAAGTCTGCGGCGGAGGCGGAGCGCGCCGGCGACCTGGAGACAATCCTCGCCCCGGTCCGGCCTACTCCTCGCCCGCCGGCGGCGGTCGTCCGAGCCCGAGCTGAGGGTTACTACGATCGCGCCGGACGATGGGTCCCTCCGCTCGCCGGATCCGGCTCGCTGTCGGACGCCGCGGTCGGGTCCGGTCGGATCTCGCGCTCGGACGTCACGGTCGAGCGGCCCGCCGGCTGGCTCGAGCTCCCCGGGTCGCGACTGTCGACCGCGAACCTGTCTCGCCTCGCGGAGATCCACGGCGCCCGGAAGGTAACGCTTCACGAGTCCGGCGTGATCGCCGTCCACTACGGGTCGAGCGACACGGACGATCGAATCGTCTACTACCCGGACGCCCATACGGCGGCGAGGGCGCCCGGCTCCTGGTGGATCCGGCTCCGCTACATGCGGACAGACCCGCCGCTCCCGTCCGCCGCCCGGCCTAACTCTGACAAGCTGCCGCGGACGATGCCGGCGCCGCGACCGCCGGCGGAGCTGCTGAGTAAGTTTGTCGTGAACCCGCTCATCGGGCTCGTCGCGTTCTTCACGTTCTGCGTATTCGTGTTCGGCGGATCCGAGGAGGACGCGATCGCGTTCGCGTCGCGGCTCGGTGAGTTCATGGGTCACGCGGTCGGGTGGCTCGTCGGCGGGTGAACACGAGACTCCGGGGCCTCCGGGGCGGGGACGGATCGAACACCTCCCCTCCTGGACCGGACCGGACATGCGAGAGGCCCTCCCGATCGAAAAACGGGAGGGCCTCTCGTGCTTCCTGGAGCTAACCGAGCTGGAGGTTGATCGCCGGCGCGTGGAGGATCGGGCCCGGGGGCTCCGCCGTCTCCGTCATGCGGCGAATGTTGTCCCGGCGGATCCCCGCCCCGTCGAGCTCCTCGTCGGAGAACCCTCGAGTCCGGAGGCCCTCGCGGATCGCTGCGGCGATCTGAGGGTTCCGTAGCCGGCGGTCGTGGAACAGATGCCACGCGACCGTCGCGCGCCGCTCGAGCTCCGCGTCGAGGAACGCCTGAGCTCGAATCCGGTTCGCCGTGGCGTCGACGGCGATCGCCACGAGCTCGTCTGCGGTCGTCACACTTCCGGAGTCTATCGGCTCCGAGCTCACCGGGGAGTGTCAGCGTCGACGTCCGCGGGTCGCTCCCAATAGGACGAGCCGGGGTCGAGGCCCCACGTCGTCTCCTGCTGCCCGGGATAGCCGGGCCCGTAGCCGGTCGGGAACGGCGTCAGGTACGCATTCGGGTCGACCGGGTAGTGGTGGATCTCCGGCGAGCTGTAGGTGTTCTCCGGGGTCTCGACGTAGGTCGGGGTCCGCCGGGCCGGTTGCTGGTCAGCGAATGGGATCCCGTTCGGGATCGGGTTGTAGGTCGGCTCCGCCTCGAGGATTCGCTGCCGCTCCTGGACGAGTTCCGGCGCCGGCTTCGCTTTCGCCTTCGGGTGTCCAGCTCGGTAACGCCTCCACGCGATCCCGCCGGCGACGACGCACGCGAGGAACAGCACGAGGAGAGGCGGGTACTCGAGGAACAGGGCGATCGCGTAGGGCAGGATCGCGAGAGGCACATAGAACACGGCGAGCCACGTCAGGAGCCCTGTCGTCTTGACGCCGGTCCGGAGGTTCGTTTGCGACCGGAGGTCCGGTCCGTTCCGGGCGACCGTGAGGAGGGTCAGCGCCGACGCGAGGACGAACCCGAGGACGGCGAGCAACTTAAACGCGGTGATAGACGAGATCAGTCCGTCCGCTCCGAATAGCATTTCTAGCTCCTGTCTGCCGGAGCGAGGCGCCCGGACGTTGTGTTATCAAGAATGACACGAGCCACTGACACTCCGCCACCCTTCATCGGTAGAGCCTCCAGTAGAGCCGGTTCACGAACGCCGGAACCCGAAACCGGCGCGACTCCGGGAGGCGGGGGAACATCGTCCAGGAGCACGAGCACTCGTCGTCCGTGAGCCGGCGAGCTGGACAATTCCGGGCGTGATGCTCGCCCCGGGTCACGTCGACGTCCCGAGCTTCGTCGGGTCGAGGATCGCGTCCACGGCGCCCCACTGAGGAACGATACGGACCTTCGCCCGCGGGTTCGGCGCCTCCACGATGAGTTGCTTCCCGTCGATCTTCCCGAGGTAAATCTGCACGTGCCCGGGGTGCCACAGAATGTCGCCCGGCGTCATCTTCGACGCGTGAGGGATCCCGTTCTTCTGCGCGCTCGACTGAGGAGTGATCGTCACGCCGGCGGCTTTCCAAGCTCCCGCGGTGAGGGACGAGCAATCCCATATTTGGTCCTTCGGGTCCGAGCTCCGGTTGTCGTCCACGCCGATCCCGCCGGGCCCGAACACGTACCGCTCCCCGAGCTGGTCCAGGGCGAAATTGATCGCCTTCCCGCGGGGGCCGGACGGGATCGGGAGCCGATAAGTGAGTTTGCTCGACGGGTCCGTGATGACGCGGACGCCGCCGGAGGTGTAGTTCACGGATCCGGAGGTGTCGGCCTGGACCCGGTTCGGGGCGTCCCCGACGTAAGTCACGAGGAGCGGCTTGTGATCGGACCCGTGAGCCTTGAGGACCTCCTGAGACGACGGGGTGGCCCCGCCGGCGAGAACGTGGTCGATCGTCCGCTTCCCGTGAGTCGCCGGCCCGTTGAGGGTCGCCCAATTGCTCGCTAGGCCCTTGAACGCCGGCGGGGGTCCGGAGTAGTTCATGTCCCCGGTGACGACGACGGGGATCCCCTTCGCCCGGAACCCGGCGGCGAGCCGGTTCACGGTGCCGACCTGACGCTTCCATAGGGCGACCCGCTTCGGCTTCGCCGGGTCCAGTTTCCCGCCCGTCTGGACTGAGGGCAGGAGGTGAGTGTTGATGACGGCGAGGTCCTGCCCGGTCGTCCGGTCCGTGAGGTGCGCCCACGTGACGAACTTCGGCCCGACGATCGTCCCGTCGACGCCGGACTCCACCCGCTGCCCGTCCGGGAACGCCTCCTCCCGCCCGGTCGCCTTCGCGGTGTACTGCGACGTCTTGTAGAAGATCGGGACGGCGGTCCGGTCCGTGGTCATCGTGTAACCGGACGCCGCCGCCGCTGCTGCGGCCCGCTTCGGTTCCGCGCCCATCTCTTGCAATCCGAACACGGTCGCGCCGCCCGCGATCATGTCCTTGACGCCGGCGGCGATGTTCCCGCTCGAGTTGCTGCCGAGGACGTTCCAGGAGCCCACGACGGCGCCCACGGACCCGCCGCCGGTCGCGCAACCGGGGAGCGGCGATTCGGCCTGTCCGCCCTGGAGCTCCGGGATTTCCGCCTGGACTGAGGGTCCGGTCGGCGCGGAGCCGGAGCCCTGAGTCGGTACGTCGTCGGAGAGGTTCGACTTGTAGCTCCCGGACGTATAGGTCGACCACGGCTGCCAGCTTCCGCCGGCTTGCTTGTAGACCTGATAGGCCATCCACGTGTTGTCCGCGATGTTGCGCCAGTCCCGCCCGGGGGCCTTCGGCGGGAACAGGTCGAGGTGCATTTTCTCGTTGATCTGATAGGCGCCGCGCATCGTGGACCCGTTGGCCCGCCCGGGTTCGCCCGCCACGTCGACTCCGCGCCGGCGACCGCGACAGCGATCCGCGGGTTCCACGGATACTTGAGCGCCTCCCGGATTATGTCGGCCTTCTGCGACCCGGAGCCGGGGGCCTCGTCGGAGCTCGAGGTGTTGCCGAGCGAGATCGTGTCCACCGGGGGCGAGACGGGGTCGCTCCCGCCGTCCTCCGGGCTCGAGGGGAGCGCGGTCGGGCAGGGCGTGCAAGCGTCGTCCGCGGCCTTTTGGGCGAGCTCCGCCTCCGCCTCGAGCCGCTGGAGCGCCGGGTCCGGCTTCTCCCCGTTCGCGGCGAGGTAGAACGAGCGGCCCCACTGCCCGAGGACGTCGAACATCACGCCGTCCACGAACCGGTGAACTTCCGACTCCGAGGGGATATCCCGGGTCGCCGTCTCATGCATCCACTCGCCGGCGGTCCGCCCGTACTTCACGCCTTTAGCGATCAGGGTCGACCCGCCGGAGGTCGATCCGCAATGCTGAGTCAGTGGCGCGTCCTGCTGGACGTACCCGACCGTCCCGGCCCCCATGACGGCGGCGAGACTAACCGCCGCCGCCTTCGCGAACAGGATCGCCACTAGCCGACCTCGGAGTCCTGGAGCTGCCGGGCCTTAGCCTCGCGGCGGAGCCGGGCCCGCTCGAGGGTCTCCGGGCTCGCCTGCCGGCGGGTGGAGTACCGCCCGCTCGTTGATGAGGGTCGGGTCCTGGAGCTCGTCGTGCTCGAGCTGGACGCTGGCTCCGGGGTCTCCGCCGGCGCGGGGGCCGGCTCCTCGACGGGAAGCTCCGGGCTCGACGTCTCCGCCGGCTCGACGGTCGACTCCTCCTCCGGGGCGACGTAGGCGGGGAACGCGGAGACGAGCTTCGCGAGCTCCTCGTCCGGGTCGAACATCACGGGCTCCTCCAGGTCGTCGCCCTCGACGGGCGCCTTCGACCGGCGGAGGCCGGCGAACGGGTTCCGAGACTTGCGCTCCGGGAGGTTGACCTCCGGGGCCACCTCGCCGCGGCGCCAATCGACACGGGTCGGGTTCTGCCGGTTGCCCTGGTCGTTGTAGAGCGGCCACTCGTCCTGGATCGCCTGCCACTCGACCGCCTTCGCGGTCGCGTCGTCCTTCTCGTAGATGACGAGGGTCAGCTTCGGGTCGACCTCGTTCCACCACGGCTTGAAATCCTTATGCGACGGGTTGCTGTGCTCGTCGTTGAGCCGGCGACCGGGGGCGTCCGAGACGCCGACGTAGAGGAGCCGCTTGTGCCGATCGTAGACACGGTAGACGGCGACCCGCTTCGGGATCACGGTCTCGACCCGGCCCATACCGATCGGCGGGAGCCCGGAGGCGATCCGCTCGATATCGGCGTCCGAGCACCAACCGGCCCGGAACAGCTCATAGCCGCGGCGGGTCTCGTCATAGCTGAACCCGGTCCCCGCGCCGGACGGAAGGTTGATCTCGGAGCACCTCGCGCCGTGAGCTTCGGCGCCGTCTCCGAGGGCCATGTCGGTCCCGATCGCGTTCCGCTGAGCGAGTGAGATCCGCTGCGGGAACATATCGCGGATAGCGCCCATGACGTCTTTCTGCGCCATTTGCGTTAGAGCAATAATCATTCCGCCGGACGCGCGAATCTGCGAGATCACGGTCAGGAGCTTTGTCTGATATTCGGGCTTGAGGTTCTTCATCACCTCGACGGATTCGTCAATAACGAACACGATGAGCGGGAATGCCTTCGCGTGGTCGACGGTCCACTTCCGGAAAGGCTGGTCGGCCTGCCTTTTCTTCATCACCTCGAGGAGGTTGTCGATCATCGCGGCGGTCCCCTCGACGTCGGTCGCGTAACCCTTGAGGGTGAGCGGGCCCATCGGGACGTCGATCGGCTTGTCCTTGAACACGCCGAGCTCGACGCCGCCCTTCGGGTCGGACGCGTAGAGCCAGTAGTCGAGGTTCTGGAGGTTGAGGTTCCCGAGGCAGCTCCAGGTAAACCCGGACTTCCCGGAGCCCGTCATGCCGGAGACGAGGATCGGGAGGCCGGCGACGACGGTCGCGGCGAACCCGTCCCGGCGGATCCCGTAGGCGATCGTGCCGCGGGGGCCCTTCGGGACCTCGGACACGGGGAGGGTGCGCTGAATGGCTTCAGTCCACATAAACGTGAGATCGGCGCATCCGATCGTCGTCTGAGTCACCACTACCTCACGGCACCCGATCGTCTCCGCGATCACCCGGGAATGCTTGAGGATCCGCTCGACCGAGATCCCGAGCTCGCCCGGCTTGATACGGGCGAGGAGGTCCATGTTCACATCTGCCCGGAGGTTGAGGAGGGTCGGAGGGACCCGCTCCGAGCCGGAGGTGAGCTTGCTCGTGGTGCAAGCGACGTCCCATTGTTTGCGGACCCGGCGGGCCCGGGACCACTCGAGCTTGTGCGCCTTCATGCTGCCGGCGAGGGAAGGTGCCGGGAGGCCGGACTCCGCGAGCACCTTCCCACGACGACGGGCCCACCGGATCTCGACGGCGAGCTTGTAGAGCCCGTAGAGGACGAGGGGAACCGCGAGAGCTCCCGCCGCCTTCCACGACACGAGGAACCCGCATACGACGAGCACTTTCCGGAGGGTGCGAGGTCCGTCAGCTTGGAACCGGTGGACTAACCGCGCGACCTCGACCCCGAGGGCCTGAACGATCGAGTTCGAGGCCACGGGCTAGTCCGTTCCGTCGTTCGAGCGGTTCCCGGTGGACGTGTCCGGCTTCGCGGTGGACCCGCCGTTCGCCTGCCGGTCGGCGGACCGCTGGCGGTCTGCCTGCTGCTTCTCGGTACCGCCGGACCCGCCGCCGCCGACCGCGGACTGTCCATCCTTCATGCTGGAGAACAGGTTCGGGAGGGAGCCGAGGGTCGCGCCGGCGCCGAACCCGAGGGCGGTCGTCGTCACCTTCGCGAACGAGGCGGTCGCGGGACCGCCGAGCACGAAAAAGCAGAACGTGAAAAAGATCGTCAGCGCGACGAGCGGCGAGATTACTAGCCGGTTGAGGATGCCGCCCTTCACCGGGACGCTCCCGGTCGGACGATGGATCGAGGGGACATGAGCGAGCCTTTCGGTTGGGGGATCTGGAGCGGACTGTCGAACGTGCGACGGGCTCGATCGTCGCGGTTCGTGGTCGCTCTACCCATCCGACTGTCTCGGAATACGCTTCGCGTCCCGCGGTCCGCTCACCTCGAATACCGCCTCGAGGTCGAGGATACCGCTAACGCGCGCGCGTTCCCATAACCCGCCGGCCCGGTCTAGCCGCGGGCCCGTCCTGGACCGCTCCCCGGGAGGCTCGACAGAGGCTCCACCGGCGGGCGAGTTGACGAACGTTTGACAGAGGGGGTTAGGATTAGCTCACGCTTCGCTGAGCTCCTCCCCTCCAGAGTCCGAGCTAGCCGGCGAATCCCCTCCCGCTCCACCCGGTCCACGGTCCGTCCGATCCCACGGCGGACCGTTCGGCGTGTCTGAGGAACGATCTCGCGATGCGGGATCCGGGACCGCGCGAACGGTAGCGAGGTCGCATCCCGGCGGACACTATGCGATCCGGCGACAGTCGTCCGGGACGAGCTCCCCCGACCCGCTCCGATCTCGCCCGATCGCCACGTTCTCCAGTCCCCTCCGATCCCCACAACCGAAACGGCTCGTCATGTCCCCTCGATCCTCGTCCTCCCGGTTGCTCCCGGTGACGGTCCGCATCCGTCCCGGCTTGCAGTTAAGGGTCCGGCGAAATATCACGTTTGCGGGACCGGTGAGGGCCTCCAGCTCGCCGGCGGACACAGACTCGAGGCGGCGGGTCACCCGGACCGGACCGGCGATCGTGATGAGCTCCAGGGCCTCCACGACGACGGCGGGAGTGACCCGGGCGGCGAGCTCGAGCTCCTCCTCGATCGACTCCTGGATCTCGTCCAGCTCGCCGGCGAGAATGTCGGCCTCGAGGGCATCGAGGTAAGCGAGGTAAGCGAGCTCTAGGTCGGCAGCGTGCTGCGCCTCGAGCCGGGACGCCTTGTAGTCGACCATGAACGAGCGGAGGTTCGGCATCGGGTGGAGAGTCTTGTACTCCGCGAGCTCGGTCGCGTACATCATCGTCTCGTACTCCGCGAGGGCCCACCACGCGGCCTTAGCGAGGTCGAACGCCTCCATCATGTCCCGCCGATACTGTCCGCCCCGGTTGCTCATGTATCAATTATGACATGGCAGGACTGATAGGTCAACTCTTCCGGGCCGGTTGACATGAGCAATCATGCCATGTCATTATTGACCTATGAAACCTCACGACATGACAGACGCCGAGCTCCAGAGGGCGATCGAGGAGGCTCGACGCGGCCTCGCCGGTGCCGACACGGACTCGATTTCCGCCGCCCGCGAGGCCCGGATCGAGAGCCTTTATCGCGAACGGGACTCCCGGCGATGACAGCGCCGACGATCCTCCGCCCCCGGCTCCTGGACGAGCTCGAGGCGACGCGTCAGCGCGCCGGCGCCCGGTCCGCGGCGATGACGTGGACTCACTCCGCCGGGTACGTCGTGCGGCGGGACGGGTGGATCTTCACCTCCACGGGTCGGCCTGTCTGCCAGGGTCTCGAGGCCCTCGCGGACATGCTCCAGCTCCGCGGGTGGATCCGCCGCGGGGTCGTGCTCGAGGTGCCCGATCGGTGCGTCCGAGGGGATCGACCATGAACCCATTCGTCGTGGTCTTGTGCGTGATCGCCGCCCTCGAGGTCGTGGCGGCGATCGTTATGTTCACGGTCTACGCGTTCCGCGACCGCGATCCGCTAGCCGTGGGAATGGTTGCTTTCATCCTCGGAGTGATCGGTTGCGCGGTCGGCGCCTACCTCACCGGGGGCCTCTCGTGAGCCCGGAGGAGGAGCGCGCGAACCGCGCGGCGTGGTGGTTTGTCGGCGCGTTCGCCGTCGTCACGCTCGGACTGTTAATCGCGATCGCCGTCATTATGCCGCCAACCGGACTCGAGGCCCTAGTTCTCGCCTATGGAATCTACTTCGCCGCGATGTTCGCCGCCGGGTGGATATGGCTATATATCTCTAAAGACCGAAATAATTGAGTTTAGGTTTGACGGGTAATTGCCTGTAGCATTCGGTTTGTCGGAATGTTTCCGATATCTCTAGCCAGAGGAGAATTACTTTGACCGCTTTCCTGAGCAACTTCGGCCACCTCGTCGTCCAGGTCGGAACGTTCCTCACGTCAAACTTCTGAGGTCCTGATCGAGAGGGCCCGCATCCCAATCGGGGGGCGGGCCCTCTTCTACGTCTTGAGCCGGTTTGGTAGTGTCGAACTCGAGACCGGGTAACCCCCGAGGCTCGGTCTCGACCCCGGAAGGGTCCTGCGGGTTGATCTCCGTAGGGCCCTTCTTTCGTCCCTGGATTATCACATTCGCTCCAGGGCGAGGGGTGCAAATCTGAGGTTGAGTCACCACGCCGCGGAGGTAGATCCGAGGCCCGGCTTCGCCGCCCCGGTCGCCTTGCTCGAGTTGCATTTCTTGTGCGCCGGCTGGAGGTTCGAGAGCTCCTCCGCGAGCTGCGGATACTGCTCCCGGGACAGTATGTGATCCGCGGTGAACGCGAGAGGGTCGTTCGGGTCCACGGCGTCGTACTTGATCGGTTGCCCGCACAAAGCACACGGGCGCCTCCACGAGCGGACCGTCGCGGCGAGGCGGCGGAAGTTAGCGGAGGTCCGACCGAATGACGCCGGGATCACACGAGGGGCCAGAGGTCGCCCACGAGCTTGCCGGCGTGGACTTCTGCCACGTGGTCGCGGAGCTCCTGAGTCGCCCCCCGGAGGTCGCCGCGGACGTCCAGGGCGGAGATCCCGGGGGCCAGAGTCGCGGAGATCGGGACGTCGACCTCGATCGTCTCGTCGCAACCTGGACAGTCGACCACGACACGGACAGGACTCATCGTTACCACGATCACACGACAGGAACGGTCACGTCGCCGTCCTCGGACAGGAGCCGGCGGAGCACCTCGAACGGGATCTTAAACCGGCCCTCGAGGCCCCATTCGGTCCCCCACGAGTTAGTCGCCCACACGAACCGGTCGCGGACGTTGACGCCGTGGAGGAGGAACTCGTGACCGCCGGCGAGCCGGCCCGAGGGCTCGACGTAGCCGAGGCGGGACGGGGTGAACATTCCCTCGTACCAATTGACGCCGATCAGGACCGGGGAGAGCTGGAGGGCGCCGAGGGTCTGATCGAACCCGAACGCGTGCCGGTAGCTGGTGAGTCGGCCCCGGGTAATGCCGGCTTTGCACACGGCGAGGCCGGAGGACCCGGTGTCGTCGGGCGGGTAGGTCCCGTCGAACGGGTCGTAGGTGGTCGCGAGACTGTAGTAGTCGATCGCGTCCTCCTGGTCGTCGTAGGGCGTCCGCGGCTTGTGCGCAAAATTGCTATTGAGCCATGCGGCGAGGGCGTTCCCGGTACAGGAGCCGAGCTCGCCCTGATTGAGCCGCTTCCCACGGACGAGCCACACGAGGGATCGGATCGTCGGAGCGGTCGCGGCGGGGAACGCGCGGGACTTTTCGTCGTGGTTGAGGATCCGCCCGAGGGCGAACGGGGTCACCATGACGAGCGCCAGAGGTTGAGGCGGACGGGCACATTCCACCACTTCGGGCGGAGGGCACACGGGCCGTCATGCTCGAGGGCTCTACTGCACCACCACCCGCGGCGGAAGTTGTACTGACAATCGCTCATCGGCTCACCCTTCTAAGTGCTTGTATGTCGCGGATCACTTCCGATCCCCCGACTCTTACGTGTGACTTACGTCACCTCGAACGACGGGAGGCGTTCGTCGCCGCCCACGTAGTCGATCACCTTCGCCCCGTTCCCCTTCTGCCAGCGCGTCCACGCGGAATATCGGCCCGGGGCGAGGTTGGCTATCCGGTACGGGTAAGCCTGCCACCCGTCACTGACACTTCGCCCGGGGAACGGCTGAACCTGGACTTCGTAGACGGCGACCGGCTCCCCGTAGTTCGTCAACGACGTATCGAGGTCCTCGAGGGTCTCGCGCGGGTACTTCGGCCACGGTGTCTCGATCATTGGTAGCTCCTGAGTGTTGCCTTCGTGCCACGGGTGAGGGTCGCGGTCGCCCCCTCGCCTAGACGGGCGGACGTTCCCCGGGTGAGATCAGCGTAGGTGTCGGTCGCCTCCGGCGGCTCGAGGTAGACCTCCCCGAACCCGGTCAGCGTCCCGGAGCCGGTGAAGAACCGGACCCCGGACTGAGCGACGACGGCGGCGACCGTGAGCGTCCCGGCGCCGGCGAGGAGTGCGCCGCCCTTGAGCGCGACCCGGCTCGAGCTGGACAGGGTTCCGTCGCCGGCGAGCCCGATCGTCGGGCGGGCCTGGAGGGTGCCGGTCGCGCCGAGCGTCCCGGACCCGGACAGGGAGATCGAGCTCGCCGGCCTGGAGATCCCGGTCGCTCCGAGGGTGCCGGCGCCGGACAGGGAGCCGGTCCCGGTCCGACTCTCGAACGCGCCGCCCATCCCGGCGAGGGCGCCTGTCCCGCTGAGCCCGGCGGTCCCGGACGTCGACACGATCACGCCGGCGGCGAGCGCCCCTGAGCCGCTGAGAGCGCCGAGGACGGTCGGGCGGGGTGAACCGGTGGCGGAGAGTGTCCCGGAGCCGGACAGGGCGGTCACGCCGGCGCCTGAGCCCGTTCCTGTCCCGACGAGGGATCCCGTTCCGGTGAGGCTCGAACTCCCGGTCGCGGTCACCTGGAGCGGTGCGGCGGTGAGCGTGCCCGACCCGGAGAGGGCGCCGGCTCCCGGAGCGGTGCCGGAGCCGGCGGCGGCGAGCGACCCGGACCCGGTGAGGCCGGCGGTCCCTTGAGCTCGAGGGGCTCCAGCGCCGGCGAGCTGCCCGGACCCGGAGAGGCCGGCGGAGCTGCCGGCGGTCGACGTCGCGGCGCCGGTTCCGGTGAGCTGTCCGGATCCGGAGAGGCTCGAGGTTCCCGAGGTCGACGGCGCCGCGGTGGAGGTGAGGGTCCCGGAGCCGCTGAGCGCGCCCGCCCCGGACGTTGCCGGCTTCGCGGTGCCGGCGAGCGTGCCAGCGCCGGACAGTCCGCCGGTGCCCGCGCCGAGGCTCGAGGAGTTACCGGCCCCGGTGAGCGTCCCGGAACCGCTGAAGGCGCCGGTTGAGGCCGGCGTAGGTGTTGCAGTGGCGGCGAGCTGCCCGGCCCCGGCGAGGCCGATTGTTGCGACGACGCGAGGCACTGAGGCGGCGGCGAGGGTGCCGGATCCGGTGAGGGAGCTCGAGCTTGACGTCGCCGGCGCGGCGGACCCGGACAGGGTTCCCTCGCCGGACAGGAGGACGGTCGCGGCGAACCCGCCGCCGCCCACGGACAGGGTGAGGTCATTCCAGTAGTTTGTGTTATTGAACGTCGCCGTCGGATAGGACGGCGCGGCGCCGTAGCCGTAGGTCCCGTTTCCTTTGCCGGCGTTCGTCGCGGTCGAGCGGGGCGCCTGGAGGGGGCCGTTCGTGTAGTCGGTCCCGTTGAACCCTTGCACTGTCGCCGCATACTGCCCGGCGGAGTGCCAGGTCGCGCCTTTGTAGTTGCCGGGTGTCACGTCGACCGGTGCTGCGAGGGCGACCGTCTGCCACCCGGTCCCGGTCGGAGTGTGGCTTTGTCGGACGAGCTCGGTCCCGGATCCGTCGACGGCGACCCGGTACAGGAGGACGGTCCTCGCCGCGGGAGAGGCGTCCGTCGTCGGTTGCCAGTAGTGGAGGTGAGTCACCCGGCCCGCGGTCGACACGATGAACTCTGTCCCGAGGGTGACGGCGCCGGGGTCGACGGCGGCGGTCGTGGGCGGGGTGGAGAACTCGAACACGCGGTAGGTGACCGGGGCGGACCCGAGGACGCCGGTTCCGCCGAGGACGCCTGAGCCGCTGAGAGCGCCTGCCACAGTGAGGGCGGGCGTTCCTGTAGCTCCGAGGGTGCCGGCGCCGGAGAGCCCGCCTGAGCCCGCCGGCGTGGCGGTCCCGGTCGAGGTGAGCGATCCCGAACCGGTGAGCGCGCCGGCCTGGACCGGTCGAGGTGCGCCAGTGGACGCGAGCTGTCCAGTGCCGGCGAACGCGGCGGCGCCTGCCGTGGTGATCGTGGTCGAGCTGGTGAGCGTTCCCGACCCGGTGAGGCCCGCGGATCCGCCGGCGAGCGAGGACGCCTGCCCGGTCCCTCCGAGCGTGCCGGTCCCGGAGAGGGCGACTGTCCCCGTAGGGCGGGGAGCGCCGGTAGCGACGAGCGTCCCCGCCCCGGACAGGCTCGAGGCGCCGGCGGCGATCGAGGTCGGGACGCCGGTGCCCTGGAGGGTGCCAGCCCCAGCGAGGGCACCGGCCTGGACGAGGGCGGGAGTCCCGGACGCTCCGAGCGCCCCGGAGCCGGACAGGGATCCGGACCCGCCGGCGGTCGAGGCGGCGATCCCGGTCGCGGCGAGCTGCCCGGATCCGGAGAGGGCGGCGGCGGCGGTGGGGCGGGAAACTCCGGACGTGGTGAGGGTGCCGGATCCGGTGAGGGCTCCAGCTCCCGAGGCGATCGCGGTCGCTTGCCCGGTTCCTCCGAGCGTGCCCGACCCGGTGAACGCCGCCGAGCTCGAGGGGCGAGGGGACCCGGTGGAGCTCAGCGTGCCAGCGCCCGACAGGCTCGAGGTCCCGGAGGCGTTCGCGAGGGCGACGCCGGTTCCCGCGAGGGCGCCCGTCCCGGACAGTCCCCCGGTGCCGGCGGGGCGGGCGATCCCGCCGCCGGTCAGCGTGCCCGAGCCGGAGAGGTCGGAGGTTCCGGAGGCGGCGTAGCCGGCGAGCTCCGCGACGTAAGCCGTGTAGAGCCGGTGACCGATCTCCCGCTGTCCGAAGGCGTTGAAGTGGACAGAATCATTCTTGAAATAGGACAGGTCCGTGGTCGACCCCGGGGAGGCGGTCCACGCGACCCGGGCGAGCTCGTTCGCCGTCTCCTGCTGCGCCTGGTCGATGATCGCGTGACGGGTCTCGTTCGCGAGGAGGTCCGGTCGCATCTGCATCTGAACGAACGGGATGCCGGGGAGCCCGAGCCATGAGCGGAACGAGGTAATCGCCTGCTGGAGCCACGCCTTAAACGTGGCCTTCGGAGTGTTGTTCGTGCCGTCCGTGGAGCCGTGGTTCGAGATAATCGCGGTCACCTGAGAGCCGGCGCCGGCGGCGGTCAGCGCCGCGGCGACCGTCCGCTTCGCGTTCTCGTACAGGTTCGTCCCGTCATCGGGGGCGTCAACCTGCCACGTAAACCCGGGGTCGTCGCCGGACGAGGGGAGCGAGTAGCCGGTCCCGCGGCGGGCAACCATAACGGCGAGGACTTGACGTCCGGCGGCGAGCGAGGAGGCGGCGTAGTCCTTGAGGAACGTATTTCCGGCGCCCATCCCCTGTTTGATATCGGCGGACCATAGGGGCTCGGACGCCGGCGCGATCGCCCCGTCCCGGAACTCGTAGACGGTCGCCGGGTAGGCGTCGGCCCCGGTCGCATCGTAGGTCGGCGTTGTGTCCGCGGCGTAGACCGGGCCGGCCATGTTCGACTGTCCCCATAGGACGACGAGATCGTAGTTTCCGACTGGGATCGCCGGAGTGACCGGACCGCCGGCGACGTAGAGCGGGAGCGGGGTTGTCCGGGTGTCCTCGAACTGGAGGTAGCGCCACCTGAGGTCGATCGCCTGAGCGACCGTATCGTTCGATCCGACGTCGTAATGGGTGATCGCCGCGGTGCCGAGGTTGCACGCGTTGTTCGACACGTCGCCGCCGGTGAGCGGTATGTCGGAGCCCTGGAGGCAGACCTGGAGCCGGATCGAGGAGTCGCCGGTTGTGGAGGTCGCGCCGCCGTTCGTAGTGCCCACGGCGTAATTGAGGAGGATTTCATATTTGAGTGCAGGGTCGAGCCCGCCCGTGATCGCGGTCGTCGCCATTGAGGTGTACGGCGACACGCCGATCTGGACCGTGAGCTGTCTCGAGGCGAGCATGGCGAGGCGGAACGCGTAGCCGGCGGAGTAGCGAGAGCCGAGCACGACGCGCGCGTTCGCGAGGGTCGTCGGGACCCATAGCTGCCCGCGGAACGCCTGAACCTTCCCGTTCGTCACGGGAAGCCGGTACTGTCCCGCCGTCGCGGAGGGGAGGTTCTGCCGATACCAATATTGATTATCGCCGGCGGTGTCCTGGTAGAAAGTGCCGTTCGTGCCGGTGACAGACTGAGACGGGATATTCGTCGCGGACAGGGCGACGCCGTTCCCGGGGGCGTTCTGAGCGTCCCGGATGATTCGCGTCCCGCCGAGCGACCCGCCGGCGCCGAGGGTGCCCGAGCCGGACAGGGCGCCGGCGCCGCCGACCGCCGGCTGCCCTTGTCCGTCGAGCTGCCCGGAGCCGGAGAGTCCCCCGGTCCCAGAGCTCGTCTGCGCGGTCGAGACGACGGGCAGGACCTCGACGGCGACCGCGGAATACTTCGGGGTCGTCGGGGAGGTGAGCCCGAACGTGAGGGTCGTCCCGCCGGAGGTGGAGTCGTCTACGCCGGAGTAGATCGTGAACTCTGAGTCCCCGACTCCCCAGTAGTAGCGGTCCTCCGTGGTCGTCGCCTGGTAGGTCCTGGTCGGCGCCTCGAGCGCATTCCAGTCGGAGGCGCCGAACACGACGGCGGATCCCGGGGTGAGGCCGGCGAGGGTGACGGCGGGGGCGCCGGGGTTAGCGGACGCGCGTCCCTTGACGCCGATCCC
>Ga0210040_10005499_pt1 | contig 16119 bp, 13 predicted proteins | sample CryGeyCG12114_NA_FD_185462 | JGI IMG/M metagenome (GOLD analysis project Ga0210040, IMG submission 185462) | Groundwater microbial communities from aquifer - Crystal Geyser CG19_WC_8/21/14_NA (SPAdes) (version 2) | ecosystem: Environmental > Aquatic > Deep subsurface > Groundwater | place: USA... | reverse complement strand
CGCCCCTGCTTCAACTTCAGCTTCTGCTAATGACATTACAGAACCACTTGACGATTTGCCATTCTAATACAGCATATTTTTAAAATATTTAAAGAAGGATGTTGCTCTAATGCTTCATCCTTTTTTAGTGTTAATGTAGACGTAGTTATTTACTAAATCCTTTCTGATTTTAAAATTATTACCAGTCTTGATGCAGATGTATTAATAAGTTTAAAATATTGTAACATAACAGCAAGATTCGGAAAAAATAGTGGTCGCCGGGTAAAAGCAGATAACAGCCGCCTTATTTATTTTAAGTTTGCATCTATGAATAACACCTTTTCTTATAAACAATTATTTGATTTTGTTTGCAACATTTTTAATAAAATTGGCTGTAGTAGCGAACATGCAGTATTAGCTGCCGAAGTTTTGCTATCTGCAGATTTGCGTGGAGTCGACAGTCACGGTGTTGCAAGATTAAGCGGCTATATAAGACTATGGGAAGCCAAAAGAATCAACGCAACACCAAACATCAGAATAATACATGAGACGCCTTCAACTGCTGTTATAGATGGAGATGCAGGCCTGGGACTGGTTGTAGCACCATTTGCTATGCAGGTTGCCATAGAAAAAGCGGAGAAAGTTGGTACAGGCTGGGTAAGCGTAAAAAACAGCAATCATTATGGAATTGCAGGTTATCATGCAATGATGGCACTTAAACATAAAATGATAGGAATGTCTATGACCAATGCAAGTGCATTGGTAGCACCTACATTTTCAGTAGAAAAAATGCTTGGAACAAACCCGATAGCAGTAGCCATACCTGCCAATGAAGAACCTGCTTTTGTAGCTGACTTTGCTACAACAACAGCCTCTAATGGCAAACTTGAAATATTACAACGAAAAAACCAGGAAGCGCCATTAGGTTGGGTTCAGAATGCAGAAGGCAATGCAAGTACAGATGCAAATGCTCTTAAAAACGGAGGTTCTATGTTGCCGTTGGGTGGAGATAAGGAGCATGGAAGTCATAAAGGATATTCTTTAGGAAGTATTGTCGATATTTTTTCAGCAGTTTTAAGTGGAGCCAGTTACGGTCCGTGGGCACCGCCGTTTCCGGCCTATGTTGCTATGCCGCAAAATATGCCGGGTGAAGGATTGGGGCATTTTTTTGGTGCAATGCGGGTAGATGCATTCAGACCGGCTGAAGAATTTGAAGCACACATGGACAACTGGATAAAAAGATTCAGAGCCGCAAAACCAGCAGCAGGGCATGAAAAAGTGTTGATACCCGGAGATATAGAAAGAGAAATGGAATTAATCAGGAGAAAAGAAGGAATTCCTTTGTTTGATTCTGTTGTGAAGGATTTGAAAGGAGTGGGGCAGAAGTTGGGGGTGGAGTTTGAGTAAAATTCACCTAATTAAAAGTAAGTGTAACTTTAGAATAACAAATAATACAAGTTATTATGGAAGAACCGGTTTATTTATTAAAACTGGAATTGGAGAATGTCAGATGCTTTGGAGAAAAGGAAACACTTGATTTAAGTGATGGTAATGGAAACTGGAGAAAATGGACAGTCATTTTGGGTGATAATGGAACCGGCAAAACCACACTCTTACAAAGTATGGCAGGTTATGAGAAGTTGAATTTTTTGGATTTGACAGGGGAGGAAGGCTTGATAAACTCGTATATACCTCACATTTTTTCCAAACAAAAGTCTTTACCATATCCCAATAATTCTAATCCAAAAGAAGCTCGCCTAGGCCTTACTTTTTTTGAGAATGAACTCAATTCTCATACTCTTACTACAATAAATGGAACTATTAATAGTAGTGACCAATCAAAAAATATAATTCAAAAGGCTATAGTATTTGGCTATGGAGCAAACAGAAGAATAAGTAATGATTCTCTACGCGAGAGCAGGTCCGAAAATTCTGAAAGCCTTTTCAATGAAGACGCTAAACTTATTAATGCTGAAGAATGGTTATTTCAATTAGATTATGTCGCAAGTAAAGAGTCTGACATCAGAGCGTTTGCGTCTAATAAAAGAAATCAGGTAAAACAAATTTTGATTGATTTACTTCCAGAAATTGAGGATATAAGATTTACAACGCCAACAAAAGGGGATTTGGTATCTTATGTTGAGTTTAAAACACCGTTTGGTTGGTTATCTATACATCAACTTAGCCTTGGTTATAAGACAATGGTGGCCTGGATGGTAGATTTAGCAGCAAGAATGTTTAAACGTTATCCTGATAGTGACAATCCTTTGGCGGAACCTGCAATTGTGTTGGTAGATGAAATTGATCTGCATTTGCATCCGAAGTGGCAGCGAAAAATATTTGATTACCTGTCTGAAAAATTTCCTGCAACTCAGTTTATTGTTACGGCTCATAGTCCCCTGATTGTGCAATCTGCGCCAAAGGATGCAAATATTGTTGTGCTGCGAAAAGAAGGCGATCACGTAGTAATAGATAACGATGTAGAGTCTGTGCAGGACTGGCGACTTGACCAGATAATAAGCAGTGATTTATTTGGAATTGATAGCCCCAGAGGCCCGGAGACAGAAAAATGGCTTACGGAACGTAAAGGGCTATTACAAAAGGAAAAGTTGAATGAAGATGAAAAAACTAAGTTGAGCATACTTAACCAAAGAGCTAATAATTTACCTACTGCCGATATGCCAAAAGATATTGAGGCTATGGAAGTAATTCGTAAAGCAGCAGAATATTTAAAGCGCCAAAAAGGATAGTCTTATCATGATCAGGATTAGAAAAAAAGCTGCTGCTCCTATACCTTCTATTTTAGAAACAAAAGGGAAGGAGGGAATTGAAGCTTTGAAAGTAAGATATGATAACGGTGAAAGGGATTTTAAAAGTAAAGATTTTGACAGTGGCATTTATGGTAATAAAGAAGTGAAGAACTCCCTCATTGAAATCCAGAATTATAAATGCTGCTTCTGCGAATCAATAATAGGTCATATCAGTTATGGTGATGTTGAGCATTTCAGGCCAAAGGCGGGATGGGTACAGGGCAATGAAAAACTGAATAAACCGGGTTATTATTGGCTTGCTTATGAATGGGATAATCTGTTTCTCTCTTGTCAAATTTGCAACCAGCGCAACAAAAAAAGCCTTTTTCCTCTGTTAAATCCTGCTCAAAGAGCCTTATCACACCATAATGATATTGAAATTGAACAACCTGTTTTTATACATCCGGGAAGGGAGGAAGTGGAAACTTTGATAACTTTCAGGGAAGAAATTCCGGTTCCCGTCGACTCGAATGAGCGGGGAAAGGCAACTATTGAATTGCTGGGACTTGACAGGGAAATTTTAAATGAACAAAGAAGAAAAACGCTGAATATGGTAAGAGATATTTATGAACTTGCTAAAGTGTTTCCTGATGATGAGCCTCAACTTAAGCAGGAAGTTATAAATATTGTAAAGAAATATGTAGATGCAAGCCTTTTAGATGAAACAGAATATGCGTCTATGTTTAGAGCTTTTTTCAGAGATAATCCTGTTGATTTTTAATTTTATTTTCCGCCTGTATTGCGGGAACTATATTTACATGATATTTTAAGTGAGGTAAGAATAAATAAGAGTAATAGAAACAGAAAAAAAAGAAATAACTTTATGAAATACAATTGGAAGTGGTAAAAAGGGAATAGAAGACAAGGGTAGATTATACATTTAGAGGCTTAGTTTTACCTTCCGGTTTTAGTTTCCAGAATCTTTCGGCTTTGTCTTTAAATAAGAAGAAGATTGAAGGTTCTCCCAGGAACTTTCAATCTTCCTCTTCCTTATGCTAACGCCCAAAAATTATTTTTTAATCATTTTGCAGCTTGTGATTCTGGCATTATGTAATACCTGAACAATGTAAGTACCTGCAGGTAGGTTCATAACATTTATACTCTTATTAATACTGCCTTGTAAAGTTTCCATTTGTTGTGAATAAACTTTTTTTCCCAGTGTGCTAAATATATTAAGTTGTATTTTTTCCCGCCTATTATTGTGTATTCTTAAATTGATTGTATTTGTTATTACCGGGTTAGGGTTGAGCGTTATTGACAGTTCATTAGGTTTCTCTATTATTTTAATACCGCTATAGGTAAATTTGCCATCCCGATCTGCCATAAGCAATCTATAAAATATTTTACCTGGTATTAACGCTGCAATATTATCTGTAAAATTGTAATTTTTGTTTGAGCTGCTGTTGCCCTGTGCATTTACTTTACCTGTATTTGTGAAGTGAGTTCCATCTGTACTGCGCTCAATAATAAAGTGAGAAGTATTTAATTCGTTTGTTGTGACCCAGTTTAGCTGCACGAGGTCATTGTTCTCCTTAGATGCAGTAAAACTTAGCAGTGTAAGTGGTAAATTACGTGAACCTATAGAATCTATCGTTGTAATTGACCAATAACCATTACTGTCTTTTACCCGCAAAAATATTGTATCTGCCCCTGCCGGTACTTGACCTGATGGAATGTCGAATGTGAAAGTTCCATCAGGAGAAGGGGTGGCAAATGTTACCGATGCACAATTGCCAAAACCAGCATCTGTATCAAAAAAATATTCTGCTAATGTTATAGAGCTGCCATTGCTTTTAATTACCTCCACGTTTTGCCTTATAGTTATACCCCAGTTGCCATAATTATCCTTCATTCTAATATATAATTTATGAAATCCTGGCGTTAAGCCAGTAGCAAGCGCATTAAAACTATGCATGATTAACGAGTCTTGTGGCGAAATGGTAATGAGCGTGCCGGCACCAAAACCTGGCTCTTCATCAAAAAAATATTCTCCGGCAGCTATTACCTGTTTTAGCTGACTTTTCAATATTTCTATTGTCCTTCTGCTGGTATGACTCCATTTACCGTTACTATCTTTGGTACGTACATATAAGGTATGGAAACCCGGAGTAGAACCGGAAACATCTACAGAAAGGGGAAAAACACCATTTGTAAACGCTGCAACATTTACCAATGTATTTTGGCCAAATCCTGCGTCTGTATCTATAAAGTATTCCGCTTGTATTATATCCTGTGCCGATGTATCTTTTAAGATAGAAAAAAAGGCAAGTATGATTAAAAATATCTTCATAACAGTAGTATTAAAAACAGGCATTAACTCAAGGGTTGTTATTTATATAAACTTCTTTTAAATCAACTATATCGTATTCATCACATGTAAAGTATTAACTGAAGTTATCTCAGGGTTACTTCGTTATAGGAAAGCATTTTTTATCTTCCTAAATAAAAGCGTATGATTAACTTTTGCTGGAAATAAATTAGTGTGAATAAACAGCTGATACAGTTATTGAACTGTTTTTGCGGTAATTGTAACCGATAAAGGAGAAGAAGACGTTGTTACACCTGTAGTTGTAATATTATAAATAACCGGAATCGGAGGAAGCCCGGAAAGTGTATATCGATTGGTAATGGCCAGACCTCCAAAAGCACCTCTATCAGTTCCATCTGATCCGTTATTGCTACCGGCAGACCCAGGTCTTAGTTGATAATCTCCATCAGGAGAATTTGTAGCCGGGTCTACAAAGAGGTTGGCTATATTAGCAACTACGATATTATTGTTTGCTGTACCAAATTGATTGTTTACAGAAGTGCCTATATTATAAGCAACATTATTATTTGTAAGAGTGTTGATGTTTACAGTTGCGTTTGTAGTTTTTAAAATGTTGTTTTCAAATGAACCGACATTCATTTTAATGGATGGGCTACCACTTATTGCCGGACAATCAAATACATTATTTTTACATTCAGCTAAAGTATAAGCATTACCATCCGGTAAGATTAAAGTCTTTTGACAAATGTTATTATTAAAAACAACATTTGTAGGAAACCCTCCCGAGGTGTAAGTAAGAACACTAGAAGTACTACTGCCGTAGAAGTAGTTTTGAACAATTGTTATATCTGATCTTTCTGGAGCCAAAAAAATACTATAATCAATTCTACACCTTTTTAATACAATGTTAGTGACATATATATCAATGCCCGCACTTGTTCCGCCAACAAAAACACCTAGCAATTGTGAGCCATCTGATCCTGTATTGAAACTTACACCAAAAATTTGTGCCTGTAATTTGCTGTAGGAAGAGTTTGAATTTTCAATTAAAAAATATCCCGGCCCAATTATAATGAGTTTTTTACTTATACGGGCACTAGAATAAACAATTGGTGACCCTTCTAAATGTATAGTATCACCATTTGAAACCTTGTTGTCATCATTTGCGCTTTGAAGCGAAGTGAAATTAGCTGTAAAACCATTATTATTTATACGCCATATTGTGGCATTTGCCTTGAAGCAAGTAAAAAGTAAAATAAAAGCACAAAGAGTAAGAAATGTAGTTTTCATTATTTTTTGTTTAAAGGGTAGATAATTAAATTATGCTTCGAATTTTGGCTAAAGCAAAAAGTTCTGGGTATTTAAGTGCAACTTAATTTTGGTATTTGAACTGCTATATTTTAAAAAGAAATACGAAAAGTCAAAACAGACGAGTCAGTTAAAGACTATCCCAAAAACTTTTTGGTCGCTGACCTCCTGTATATTCAATTGCAATAATTTCAGGTGTTCCTGAAACCAAATCAAGTAATGCCTTTCCGTATTTGCGGGGTTTAAAAACGGTACAGGTAGCAGTAGTGCCGCTATTGATTTGGGATATTTCTGCAGCGCCAACAAGTTGTTTTTCAGAAATCTTCTTTTTTGTGGCTGGATTCATTACTTCAGTGACAACGTATATCTCTACCATATCACCTGCTTTTAGACCATGATCTGATCCACCCCAAATTTTAAACGCGGTAAGTTGCTCTTCTTTCTTTTTTGTTTCTTTTGCAACTATGGCCATGAAAGGAAAACGTTGCGGGAAATAGGACGCGATAACGCGCCTTGTAACACCATCAATGCTTGAATAAGCACTTCCTACGGAACTTGCAGTACTCCCACCACTCCCAGCTAAATTTAAATTTTCAGTTACTTTTATCTGGCTTGTTTCTACGTCTATTATTTTAAAAGCTACACTTATACTAGTCTGATATCCTGTGAATTTGCCTTGCGAGTCATGTAATTCACCGGTATTAGCTCCGGTAATATGACCACTGACAATATATTTTGCACCAAACTTTGATGCTACCTTAACAATTGAAGAAGTATTTACTTCCTGAAACCGTTCTTCTGTTTTTATTGAGCCAAACCTTGTTCTTTCTACGACAGTAAATCTGCTGGATTTTACAAAACCAGCTTCAACAGCATTGCCAACGCTCTGCGCATATTCATAATCATAACCCCGAGAAGTGGTAAAGGGATAAATTGCTACAATTTCTTTACCTGGTTCTGCTATAACCGGTGTAATTTCTTCTTCGACTTCAATTTTTGCAACTTCTACAAATGAATTAGGTTTTTTTGAAATCTTTGAAGATATACTTTTACTTTTAGTAGGTTTACTTGTAGTTGATTTAGGTTTTGTTTTGGTTTGGCAAAATAGTATACTGTAGAAGCAGGTTAAAAAGAAGATTAAAAGAAGATTTTTTTTCATAATAAGAATTTTTTAATTGGAGTTTGGTGTCTTGATATCGATAAGAATTTTTAAAAAAGAAAAGTATGATTCCTAATACAATTAATTAGTTTGTTACAAGAAAAAAATCTTAAAGCGACTGATAGACCCTATTTGTTTAATTCACTAAAGTGTTTCCGTATATTAATTCGATTATAATTCATATACCTGAACTAATCTTTCTTCCAGAAATCCAACATCAGCTATAAGTCTTGAAAAATTTTCTTTCTTTAAATAATTTGTCTGGTTCTACGCGAAAAATTATTAAATATGGGATATCAGTATTATATTGATTATTTTAATATTTTTTACATTAAAATAGTTTTTGTATTTATTGATGAAAATATTTGAAGCTGAGAGTCGGTTTTTAACTATTTTAAAAGTGAAGGAAATTCATTCTATAGTGCAGAAAAAAGTGTGGTAAGTGCAGAAAAGATGTAATCTAAATCTCAATTTTTTTAAAGAAAACCATGAAAGTTACAATTCTAATTACCTGTTTTTTGTTTTCCTTAAATTCTTTCAGCCAGCAACAAAAGATAGATTCTATACTGCATTTGTTACAAAAGCATCATAAAAAAGATACTGTAATGCTTTCTCAACTTAAATGGCTTTCATTTTATCACCAGGATGTGGATATGGACAAAGGGATAAGAATTTCAGATTCTGCAATAGCCATAGCTAATCAGATAGGAGAACAAGGCAGATATCTGGCAGGTCTATACAATAGCAAAGCAGTCAACTATTGGGCGAAAGGCGAAAACAGGGCAGCAATTTCTACTTATCAAAAAGCATATGAGATTTTTAGAAAAGTTAATGATCAGGAAGGCAGTGCAAATATGCGCATTAACATTGCTAATGTATTAATTAATTTGAACAAGTTTGATAGTGCTATAGCTTATTTAGATGATGCGGTACGCGTATATCACCGACTTGGTAATAAAGAAAAGGAAGCTACTATCTATAATAATTTAGGAGTAATATATCAATACCTTTTAAACCTGCCTAAAGCGTCAGAATGTTATTATAAAGTACAGCTTTATGCTGAAGAAACCGGAGACAAACAAATGTTAGCTGCCGCCTATACCAATTTAGGTATTGTCAGTATTACACTATCAAAGTTTGAAAAAGCGCTCGAGTATTATAATAATGCTTTATCTATTTATCAACAAAGCAATGGTAAGCAATCAATTGCTGACATGTTGGTTAATATAGCCAGAGTACATTATGAATTAAAAAACTTTGAAAAATCACTTTCTTATAATCAGCAAGCTCTTAAAATTTGTGCTACCACAGGCAACAAAAGTACTATCGCAGCTTGCTATAGTAATATGGGGCAGTTGTACGCAGATTTAGGTAATTATGATACAGCTATTGACTTTATTAATATTGGAATTAATTTGTCAAAAGAAATGGGCAAAGAAGATATAGTAGGGTATAATTTGCTATCCAAAGCGGTTTTTAAGGCAAATGATTCTACATTAAAAAAGCATGGTATTTTGGCAAATGACAGGTATAACAAGGCAATTTACTATGCAAAAATGTCGCTTAATCTTGCCAATGAAAATCAAACAACTGATAATGCTTATTATGCCTGGCAGAACTTAAGTGAAATTTATGAAGCTCAAAAGAGATACGATAAAGCATTGTACGCATACAAACAATTTTCCTTGTTAAAAGATAGTGTTTTCAAAGTGGAAAGAATGCAAGCAATCACAAGGCATGAAATGCAGTTTAAGTTTGAAAAAGAAAAGTTATTGATCAGTGCTAGTAATGAAAGGAGCAGACAGATTATAGAGCGAAGAGAACTTAAAGTGAAATTGATTATTGTTTCAGCTAGTATCATTTTTATTATTTCTTTAATTTTTTATGTTTTTTATAAAAGGAAGAAAGATAAAGCAGAAGTAGCTGAAGCTGAAATGAGTATGTTGCGGGCACAAATGAAGCCTCACTTTATTTTTAATGCTTTAAATTCCATTAATAGTTATGGTATTGAAAAAGGAGCAAGTACAGAGATGCGTAACTATATCAGTAAATTCGCAAAGCTTATGCGGTTGGTACTTGATGCATCTGCACAAAAGCATATTAGCCTGTCAAAAGATATTGAGATTTTACAATTGTATTTGCAACTGGAAATGAAGCGTACAAATAATAAGTTTGAATATACTATTGTTTTAGAGCCAGGCATAAACAAAGAAGCCACTGTAGTAACACCTATGCTATTACAACCTTTTGCTGAAAATTGTATTTGGCATGGCTTTGCTACTGTTGTAATTGGGGCTAAAATTGAAGTTAATGTTACTAAGAACAACGGTGTGCTTACTTACTTAATCAAAGATAACGGAATAGGCAGAAAGAAGGCGTCAAATATGGGAACTTCTATATCCAACGGGATTGCTCATGATTCTCAAGGAATTAAAATTACTAAACGGCGTATAGACCTGCTTAATTTAGAAAATTCTGTAAAATCTTCAATGAAAATTTTTGATTTGCAACAAGGTACTTGCGTTGAAATCAGACTTCCTTTTAAAGAAATTTTACCAATATGATACAAACTGTCATAGTTGATGATGAACAAGATGGCATTAATACCTTAGTGAACTTGTTGCAGGAATATTTTTTCGCGGAAATTAAAATTGCCGGGTCTTTTGCAAAGTTTGAAGATGCATATGCTGGTATAATAAAAATTAATCCTGATCTTATATTTTTAGATGTTGAATTAGATGGTAGTAATGCATTTGATTTATTAAAGCGTTTTGGCAATAGAAAATTTAATGTTGTTTTTATCACCGGTCATATTAAATATGCGTTTGAAGCCTGGAATGTAAGTGCTATTCATTATTTGTTAAAACCAATTGATGCAGATGACCTCAAGGCTACAATGTCAAAAGTCAAAAAGGAACTGATCAATCAAAAAATTTGGGAAAAAGAGAGACTGAAGAAACTGGTAATCTGTACTATTAACGGTTTTATTTTCGAAGACATAGACAACGTAATTTGGCTCGAATCTAACAAAAACGGTGTTTCTGTTTATTTAAATAATAATAAAAGTCACCTTGACTATAAAACACCTTTGTCTGACTATAGTAACAGATTGATTGTTAATAATTTTTATTTGGTCCATGAGAGTCGGCTTGTAAACATAAGGCACCTTAAATCGTATAATCCTGGCGATGGAAAAATTACCATGAAAAACGACACATTCATATATGTTTCTGAAAGAAAAAGATCCGCTTTTCGACTTTACATATCCTCATTGCTGAAGTGATTAACAGTTACAAGGCTAGTAAGTTGCTAATTGATGTGCTTTTACTGCCTAAGCAAATTTCGTCTTTATTGCCTGTCATTTCAATTTTACCCTTATTGCCTTACCTTTGCCGCACTTTTTGGTAAGACTGGTTTTTTTCTGTTGTATAAAGTACTAAATGTACAAGTGAGTGACACAACGATGTGTAATAGAATTACAAATGCTGGTAAAAAAGAAAAACACAAAACACATTCAAAAATGGCAGATGTTTTTGCAAAGCTGGTTAAAGATGCGGGACCATTGGGTCAACATATGGACAGAGCTCATGGTTATTTTGCTTTTCCTAAACTGGAAGGTGAGCTTGGACCAAGAATGACTTTTCGCGGAAAGGAAATGATAGTTTGGAGTTTGAATAATTATCTCGGCCTTGTTAATCATCCTGAAGTGAGGAGAATAGACGCTGAGGCAGCATTAAAGTACGGCATGGGTAACCCAATGGGTTCGCGTATGATGAGTGGAAATACGATAAAGCACGATGAGCTTGAGAAGGTAATAAGTGAGTTTGTAAGCCGGGAAGATACGATGCTTTTGAACTTTGGATACCAGGGAATCATGAGCTGTATAGATGCATTAGTCAATCGTCGTGATGTAATTGTGTATGATGCTGAGGCGCACGCCTGTATTGTTGACGGTGTTCGTTTGCATATGGGTCACAGATATGCTTATAAGCACAATGATATGGAAGATTGCGAAAAGCAGCTACAGAGAGCAACAGAATTGGCTAACAAAAACGGCGGAGGTATTTTACTGATAACTGAAGGTGTTTTTGGTATGGATGGTCAGCAGGGTAAATTGAAAGAACTGGTTGCCTTAAAAGAAAAATACGAGTTTAGAATATTGATAGATGATGCACATGGTTTTGGTTATATGGGCCCTGATGGAGCTGGTGCAGACTCTGCCCAGGGATGCCAGGAAGGAATTGACCTTTATTTCTCCACTTTTGTAAAAAGTATGGGAAGTATCGGTGCCTTTATCAGTGGTCCGCGTAACGTGTTGAAGTATTTAAGATACAATACCCGTAGCCAGATTTTCGCTAAAAGTCTTCCTTTATTAATTGTGGAAGGTATGTTAAGACGTATGGAAATGGTTAAAACAATGCCTGAACTTCGTGAAAAATTATGGCACAATGTAAACCGTCTGCAGGAAGGTTTTAAGGCAAGAGGGTTTGATATTGGTAATCCCAATTCACCGGTTACGCCTATTTATATGAAAGGTGAACTACCGGAAGCAACTTCAATGGTAATGGACCTTCGCGAGAACTACCACATTTTCTGTTCTATTGTAGTTTATCCGGTTATCCCAAAAGGTGAAATCATTTACCGGATTATTCCAACGGCAGCGCACAGTGATGAAGATATTGACATCACTTTAAAAGCTTTTGAGGAGACAAAGAAGAAATTGGATGAAGGAGCATATACAGCAGAGAAAATTCCGGATATGGCGGAGGCTATGTAAGAAGCTGTCTGAAATTAGTTTTATAGATGCATACGTTGCAGAAGTTGCTGGTCAGGCGACCCAGCAACGGCACCAAAAGCCGCGGTTGGTCGCCTGACCAACTGCAAATGGTTTGACAGCGGTTTCATTTTTAGACAGCTTCAAGTATTGATTGTATTGATATGTAAAGCCTTCCTCTTTAGGAAGGTTTTTTTGTGTAGATTTTTGACTTATTTGAATAATTTTTTTTGTGCCTTCAGCTCTTGAGACCTCTATTGTCTTGAAATAGTAGGTGTTCTAAAGGCAAGCTCACAAGCAATCCTATCAGTACACCAATTCCATAACTAACCCAATCTCTCCATAAAAAGCCATAACCTAAAATAAGTCCAAAAGGAAAAGTATGCCTGATTTTCTCCAACCATGGTTCCTTATATAATTGCAAAGTTTCGATACTAATACAGAACAGGTATGCAATAGTTGCGACTTGTAAAAAAGATGATTTAATTGCTATAAAGCGTACAAGAAAAAATATAAGTGTTGCATACAACACATCTCCACCATACTCTTTTATAATATTAGTATAAAAGTAAGCATGTGAACGGGTAGAAAGGCCAATAGGAATAACTATTAAAATGAGTATTAAATACAGTAGACGCTTCGTTTTCATTGCATAATATAATTTATTCTATGTTGCTGCAACTTAATAACCTTCTTGATTAGAATCAAGAAAGTTATTTTTCAGGATGCTTCTTTCTTATTAATAGCATTTCATTTGGTATTTTTGCAAATCGTGTAACAAACTAAAATGTCTTATGTCCTCCATAAAAAATTACCTCTCTTTAGTCAAATTTTCTCATACCATTTTTGCGATGCCGTTTGCAATGATTGGATTTTTTTTAGGTGTTAGAGCGTTAAATAAAGAGACAGGAACGTTTCATCCTGGCTTTCATACTACTATAGGATCTGGTATCGATGGTTTTCCAAAATCATTTGAAGAAATAATTATTCGATTTGTTTTGGTTGTTCTCTGCATGATAACAGCCCGTAGCGCAGCAATGGCATTTAACCGCTGGCTTGACAAAAGTTTTGATGCAAAAAACCCCCGTACAGCTATTCGCGAAATACCTGCCGGAATTATTTCTGCAAATAGCGCACTTTTATTTGTCATATTTAATTGTGTCGCATTTATCATTTTGACTTGGTTTATTAATAAGATTTGTTTTTTCCTAAGCCCTGTTGCTTTGTTTGTCATCTTGTTTTACAGTTATACCAAAAGATTTACTCCTTTATGTCATCTTGTTTTAGGTCTCGGTTTGTCTCTTGCACCAATAGGAGCTTACCTGGCTGTAACCGGACGGTTTGATATTCTTCCTGTTTTATTATCTTTTGCAGTTTTATTTTGGGTTAGCGGCTTCGATATCATTTATGCATTGCAGGATATTGATTTTGATTTATCAGAAAAGTTATATTCTATTCCTTCAGTATTAGGAAAGCAAAAAGCTTTACGTGTTTCTGAGCTATTACACTTTCTTTCGGCATCACTTGTAATTATAATAGGAATTATTGCCGGTTTTGGTTGGTTATATTGGATAGGCATTTGTGTCTTCGCGGGAATGCTTATTTACCAACATTCCATTGTAAAACCAAATGATCTAAGAAGAGTAAACATTGCATTTATGACAGCAAATGGTATAGCAAGTGTTGTATTTGCCGTTTTTGTCATTGCAGATTTATACTTTAAATAAGTAGTTAATACATTCTTTAGGCCTCAATACCCGCTTTTAATTCCTATGCTTTAACCTTTAACTTCTAACCTTCAACTTTCAACCTCGGACCTTCAACCTCAAATCTTTCATTTGTCAAGAATACTATCTATAGATTATGGTTCTAAAAGAACAGGAATTGCAGTAACTGATCCTCTCCAGATCATTGCAAGCGGACTTACAGGTATTCATACTAAAGATTTAGAAACATTCTTGATGGACTATTTCAAAAAGGAACAAGTTGAACTAGTCATTATTGGCCATCCTACCAATTGGGATGATAGTGATACACATGCTACTCCGCTGGTGCAGGCTTTTATTAACAGGTTTAAAAAAGTGTTTCCGGCAATGCCTATTGTAAAGGTGGATGAAAGGTTTACATCAAAACTCGCAGTGCAAAGTATGGTGCAAAGCGGCATGAAGAAAAAGGACAGGCAAAACAAAAACATGGTTGATGAAATAGCTGCCACTATTATGTTGCAGGAATATCTTAACAGTATTCAATAAGCTGTTATTTGTTCATTGAGCGTTTTGAAGGTAATTTCGCATTTTTAAATTAATTGATTTAAATTCATGATACTTCCTATAGTAGCGTATGGTGCTCCGGTTTTACGTAAAGTGTGCCAGGAGATAACACCTGATTATCCTAATCTTGGCAAATTGGTTGAAGATATGTGGGAGACGATGTATGCCAGTAATGGAGTAGGCCTTGCAGCGCCACAAATCAATAAGGACATCAGGTTGTTTGTGGTAGACAGCAAGCAGATTTTTGAAAACCAGGATGAAGAAGACAGAGGGAAGTATGCTGATGAGCCGGGTGTGAAAAGAGTTTTTATCAATGCACATATCACCGAGTTTAATGGTGACGACTGGTCTTACAATGAAGGTTGCTTAAGCATTCCAAAAATTCGGGAAGATGTATTGCGCCCTGAAGAAATTGTGATTGAGTATGTGAACGAAAATTTTGAACCGCAAACTGAAACTTTTGTAGGTATCACAGCACGCGTTATCCAACATGAATATGATCATATAGAAGGCAAGCTGTTCATTGATTATTTGAAGCCACTCCGTAAAAAAATGATTAGCGGTAAACTTAATGACATCAGCAAAGGCAAATTAAAGATGGATTACAAGATGATGTATGCTAAATGATGAAGCATATATTTCTGATATTACTCCAGGCAGTTATTTTTATAACTGCCTTTTCACAGGATACCTCTTCCAACGTTCACGATACTACCGTAATTTATAAAAACCAGGCTTTCACGCTTTCTGATGTTGTTGTCAGAAACAACTTTAATGTTCCTGCCTTTATTGAGCTTGTAAAAAACGATACTACTTTTTACAAAGCCTTTCGCAACCTGCGTGTTTTAAGTTTTTCTTCGTACAACAACATTCTTCTAAAAGACAAAAAAGGCAATGAAAAAGCTTCTTTGTTAAGTACAACGAGGCAGAACTATGCAAACGATTGCCGTACAATGGAAACTACGGAGGAAAAAGTGTCTGGCGATTTTTATGATAAAAACCACCATTACAATTATACAACTGCTGATATGTATGCCAGCCTTTTTTTTACAAGGGGGGAAGTTTGCGGTGAAACAAACATTGTAAAAGGCAGAGAGTTTTCAGTCAAAGGAAAGAGCGGTACGGAAAAGCATAAGGAGCAATTGAAGCAATTGTTCTTTAACCCCGGAACTAAAATTCCCGGTCTGCCGTTTATTGGTAACAAGGTTGCTTTGTTTGATGAGGATGTAAGTAAGCTGTACGACTTTAAAATCGATAAGCAGGAATACTATGGCCAAACCTGTTATATTTTCACTATCAAACCAAGGGTAAATTTATCTTCAGGAGAAAAAAATGATATTGTTATAGATGAAATGAGCACCTGGTTTAATGCAAAGTCACTTGAAATTATTGGTCGTAATTATAGTCTAAGTTATAAGGCAGGAGTTTTTGACTTTGATGTAAGCATGGAAGTGCAACTGGAAAAAATAGGAGAGTTGCTTGTTCCAAAAGTTTTACGATATAATGGTTATTGGGATGTAGTGTTTAAAAAGGAAGAACGGGCTGCTTTT
>Ga0210040_10005498_pt1 | contig 16120 bp, 8 predicted proteins | sample CryGeyCG12114_NA_FD_185462 | JGI IMG/M metagenome (GOLD analysis project Ga0210040, IMG submission 185462) | Groundwater microbial communities from aquifer - Crystal Geyser CG19_WC_8/21/14_NA (SPAdes) (version 2) | ecosystem: Environmental > Aquatic > Deep subsurface > Groundwater | place: USA... | reverse complement strand
GTACTTTTTTGCTGGTTTGATAAGCTTCTTTTACGCGTTGTAAAGTTTCTACCCAGGAGGCCAGCCGGTACGATTTATACAAATAATAAGGTTGATATTTTTGTAATAACGCAATAGCTTTCTGGTACTGATTTTGATCCAAAAAAGGTTTAATCCGGAGTTTTAACACGGTTATGGATTGTTCGGTAGGAGCGGCCAACCGGATATACGCATCAATTTGATCTTCTTTAAAACCCCTAAAGCCGGTATTTAGCATTTTTACGCCGAAATTAGAAAGCTCAATATCATTATCTAACTGGTGCGCCTCTTTATAATCCGGGTAACGGGCTTTAAACGATTCGAAGGTTTCGGGCGTACCGCTGTCGTTATACAGAATATATAATTTTTCCCAGGCATCCCGAATATTGCGGTTCTTCGGATATTTCCGGATAAATGTTTCGTATTCCGAAATAGAAGGGAAAGACGTAAAACGGGCATAAATGCTATCTTCTGCCATATTCCGGTATTTACTTTCCGGATTTTTTTCTACAAATTCCTCGTAGCCTTCTACCGAATTTACTTTTACTTGGTCCAGGAACTCCAATTTTTCCAGTTTCTTGGCGGCTTCCTGGTGATAAGGGCTTTCGGGATATTTTTCCACAAAGCTGCGAAACGAATTGAGACTTCCATCAGCCGTTAACGATTCATACAATAATTGGTCATATTTCTGGCGGGCTTCAATTACTTTCTTCGACTTGGGATGCTTTTTTATATAGGCCTCGTAAGCTTCGGGAGTATTGGCTTTCTGGGTACTCAGGTATTCCAACTGCTCCTTAATGGTTAAAGCATTTTCAATTTGAGACGAGGTTTTATGAATCAGCACAAAAGATTCTAAAGAATCAGGGTTATTCGCAGCAACCGCATTTTGAAAAGCCACCAGATCAATTTTTTCCTGCAGCGCCAGTATATTCTCTTCCTTCACCTCCGTTTTAGTCAGTTTTTTCTGCCCTTTTTCATCCAGTAATTTATAAGCTTCTTTGGTGTTGATGAGGTATACATAAGCCTTTTCAATGTTGTACTGAGCAAACTCCGGCGTGGCCAGCAATTTACACATACCATAAGAGGCAATTACATCATCCGGATTTTGAGCTAACTTTTCCGTAAAAATCTGGTAAGCTTTCTCGTAATTCTTATCTGCCAGTGCTTTTAAACCTTTATCGGCAGCAAAAGAATGTAATAACAGAAAAAAGGAGAAAAGTAAGGTAAACGCCAGGCGCTTAAGTGAATTCATTGTATTTAGTCGCAAAATTATATGCTTTTAACGTAATTTCGGGTAGTTAAAGATATATAAAAAGAGACAATTCTTACAACTAAAAAACAAAAGAGCTTGAGCAGGCTGCCTAAGCTCAGGTTGTAAAAACGTACTAGCTTATAAATTTAATCAAGATAAAATTAAGAAATGGATTGGGAATTAGAATAGCACAAGCTAATGTTTTAATCCGGTAGTTCTGTTAACTCAATTATATAGCCATCCGGATCTTCTAAAAACAACTGCCATTTGCCGTCGGGCCGCTGCATGGGGCCGTTAAAAGTTACGTTCTTCCGCTGCAACTCGCTGGCTGCCTCCTGCACCGAAGCTACCCGTAACGCAAAATGGTTTCCCTGCGGATGATTGTGCACCAAAGCTTGGCGTTCGCCGATTAAATGTAGTTGCTGGGTTGCTCCTAAACGAAACCAAGCGCCCGGAAAGTTAAAGGCTGGTCGGTCCATGGCCGGCAAATTTAAAACTTGTGCATAAAACCAACAGCTAACGGCTACATCCTGCACGTGCAAGGCGACATGATTTAAATCAAGAATTTTCATTATTAATATTCTTTTCTGAGCTAATGCTAAGTAATATAATTTAAGAAAGTTTTAAATTTTTTTTTATTTCAGATTCAACCAAGCAAATTAAAGTATTTACTAAAAATAACTCCTATAATATCATTAATCAATTTGGCCTACTTTTTTAACAGCATGTACAAAAGTAAACGATACCTTAAATTTGAAACCAATTTCTTCAGCAGCTATTTGGAGCATATTAATCTAATATGGCTCAGCTTCATAAGTTTCTAATAATATGTAAGAAAATAAAGTGCTGTTTGTCTTTCATTAGTAGTTCAGCTTCTTTTTGGTTCTGATATAAAACATTGATTTATATAAACAAGTAAGATTTACCTGCGTAAATAACGATCACACTTAAGATTGAAATATTATGTCTATACTTGATTCCTTATTTGAAGAAGACGAACAAACAACTCCCAAAAGTACAAAAAGTATAAAGGGTAAAGATTATACAGAACAAACGAACGACAACCATCCGGACCCCAGCGCGAAACGCAATGTAGGCCTAAATGGCGAAACCGAACGGAATGACCAGAAAGACCGGTTGGAGAATTTACATATTGGGGGGGACGAAACCAGCGGTTACGGTGCGAATGACCCGAATAGTAAAGAATCAATTGCGCAAGGACCCGGTTTTGAGTTTGAAGGCAGCTACGACGAAATGAATGGCGATACGAATGGGTTAAGATCAAAAGACCAACCGCTAGACAGTGAAGAAGCAGAAGGGGATGAGGCCGATTATAGCCGTATTTAATATCTCTTATTTTAAAACAAAAAGGCGGATTGCATGTAGTCCGCCTTTTTGTTTATAAGCAATTTCTTTTTTTCAAAAATAAAGCTTAGAAGTAATTCTTTAATACTGATCGGCGATATATCCGGTAGAAACAAACCATACCTAAAATGGTACCGATGGTGTCACTTATAATATCCATGGCATCTCCTTGTCGCCCCCAACCAAGACTACTTTGCAGCCACTCGATTAGAATGCCCAATAAAAAACAAAAAAAGAAAGTATAAAAGCCGGCCTGCTGCTGTAGATTTAAAAATTGGTTTTGTTTTTTTAGGCCCCACAACAAAAGCACCGCCAGTACAAAAAATACCCCCGCGTGGGCCGCCGTATGAAAAGAAATAAACTCCCATTCCGGAACTTCCGGCATGGTGGCAGCGGGTAACAGCGTTAGGTACAATATTACTGCTGTCCACAAAAGAGCGGGGAGATTATATTTATAGAACACGCAACAAAATTAGCTTTAAGCGCCCACCAGTTCCGCGTACGCTGCGGCGCTCAGTAAATTTGATACTTCACTTTGATCGTCCACCGACATTTTGATCATCCAGCCATCGCCGTACGGGTCACTGTTTACGGTTTCGGGACTAGCATCTAACTTGGGATTAATTTCCAGTACGGTGCCGGTAAGCGGGCTAAATAAGTCGGAAACTGTTTTTACGGCTTCTACCGTGCCAAATACTTCTTCGCTGCTTACTTTTTTGTCCAAGGTATCAATATCCACGTAGACAATATCACCCAATTCGCTTTGGGCAAAATCCGTAATACCCACATAGGCTACATCGCCTTCAATGCGTACCCATTCGTGATCTTTGGTGTATTTCAGTTCCTGAGGTAAATTCATTTGTTTAAAGTTATGGTTCTAGGATGTTTATTTGCCTCAAAATTACATTCTTTTTACTAAAAAAGGCAGAACTTATTCAGATAAACTATAGCGTAACTGAATACCACCTTCGGAAACCGTATTGCGGAAAGCACTTTCAATTTTAGGATCGGAGATTACCCGGGTAAAATAAAACTGAATATTCAGGCGCTGGTTCAAAGTATAATCAATAGTGGGTTTTAACTGCATTTGCAGCGTACCATTCGTAACCACGTTGCGGCTCGATTCCGACACTACATTCCCAGCGTCATCGGTTTCGGCAACAATCGTACGCTGAATGGTTTCGTTATCCCGCAAGGTTAAATCTAAACGTGCATTTAACTCATTTTTGAGCGTTTTATATTCCCCCCGAATCCGGAAAGGAATCCGGAAATTAGAAGCTGTATAACCAATACCAACAACATAATCGCGAATGCCATTCTGCATAACCTGAGCATTTGTCATATCCAATGCTAAGTTACGTTCGGTGCGGTATTCCATGCGGCCCGAAATATTGTTTTTCGTCCGGAAATTTACGCCTAATAAAGGTGCCATGCGTTCCGATATAATTACCTGGCTAATGGCATAGTACGAAATATACTCGCCGCGTTCATTTACCTGCGTGGGTAATTCATTTTCACTGGGTTTAATTTGGTATTCCGATGCCGTAGTAAAATTAGAAATATTGTAGCTGGCATTATACACGTGCGATAAGGTAACAGAGCTAAAGTAACGTTGCACAAAACCCAAATCCGTTAACCCATTATAATCGAGGCGCCAGTTTGGTAAAGGGAAAACACCGAATGGTCGGGATGGCTCGGCTTCGTACCCGCCAATATCTTTGCCCTGGTAAGCCGCCAGAAAAGCGGGCATTAATACATCCTGCGAATTCCGAGTAAATTTACCGGTTCCTTGGTTAGCAGCTTCCAATTGGTTTAAAATGGTGCCCCGATTCCGCAAAAAAGCTTCAAAAGCATCGGATTGGTATTGTTCGTTGCGGCCTTCGAATAAGGTCCGGATGGCAATAGTGGAAGTACTGAAAGAACCGGTATTTAACGGGTTTTGTCTTTGTACCGGCGCGCCGGGTAAAGGGCGGCCAAAATCGTCGGTCTCTACGCGGTAAAAAGCTTCTTCAATTTCCGACCGATCTTGTTTGGCATCTAACTGGATATTAAAATTCCGAAAAGGTTCTAAAGCGGTGCGGACCGTAAAGTTTTGGGTATTTAAATTGCTTAGCGGCGTATTCAACAAATGGCTGCTGTCGGTGTACCAACCTTTGCTTTCCGCGAGCCGGAACAAACTTTCCAATTCGTACTGCTTGCCCAAAACAAAGCCTGTGCCCGGGGCATTAAACCCTTCGTCTAAACCAAAGAATTTAGTACGGGGCAGGTAGCCGGGTAGCAAAGTGCCTCGGTTTAAGGCATAAGTAAAATTAAGCGAGCGGGCCGTCATGAGCGAACGTAAAATGCCTTTTAGTACTTTTAGCTCCGGTTTTTTGGCAACCGTATCGGCAACAGCGGGCGTGGTGACCGGCACTTTTGCCGACGGATTATTGATGGCCTGTAAAAACTTAACTTTGTTGTATAACCGAATTAAATCTACTTTTCCGTTTACACTAGTTTCGGTGTTGTTTTGGATCGTATTACCTAACTGCAGCGTATCCGAAATAAGCGCGGCCGATCCGGATGTCCAGGTATAGCCCCCCGAATACCGGGCGTCAGCACTTAACCAATCTGTTAAGGGAAATTTATCGAGAGGCAAGCGGTACGTAACGGCTGCTAACTGATCAAAGTTAGTGGTTCGGCCTAGGCGTTGTAAATTTTTCCAAATCTGGCCGCTTCTTTCCCGAATCAAAGGGTCTTCGTTGTCTTTATCAATCCGGCCTTCGGGCTCGTCTACTACCGCCCGGTTGTTGGCCGTATAATCAAAGGTTAAGCTTTTGGTTAAATCCCATTTCAGGTCATAAATACGATTGAAGTAAAAATATTTCTGAAAAGTGGGGTCGATACCGGAAGTAGTAGGCAAATCATTGATTCCTAACCGGCGCTGCAGGAATATTTCATTATACTTCCGGTCCAAATCAGCCCGGAACGCAATGCGGCTCGGCAACGGTGTAATATTTAATTCCTGTAATAACTTCAGGTAAGGCGATTGCAGCAGCTTTACTTTAGCTAACGGAGTATAATTTTTTGGCGTCGCGTTATACGTGTAAGCTAACCCACCGGTATACGATTTAGTTAAATCCCGGTCCGTAACAATATCGGTTCGTAATCTTTCGGAGTAAGCGTAAGACAAGGAAATATTCTCGATATCGTACGGGTGCGACTTTGCTTCCGGGTTGGTTTTTTCTTTCCGAACATTTAACAAGTTAATGCTTTTAGTAGTTACCTGACTCACAACTTCTTTGCGGTAGGCTTCCCGTTCTTCCCGATTATCAAATCTTTCTAGCGATTGTTCCAGTGGAGTGTCTGGATCCAGCGGATCGTACCGGGGTTCCTGGGTGGTAGAGCCATACTGAAAAGATACGGGTATCCGAACGCCTAATTTGGCCGGTAAAAACTTATCGGCGGCAATATTGGATACCACATCAAATTGGGACGTGTTGCTGCGGGCGCGTTGCGCAATGCGTTGCTGCAAGCCGCCAAAACCAACGGTAGTGTACGAACCGTTAGCCGAAACGGTACCCAAATCGGCAATTTTAGCGTTTAGTTGCGCATTGGTTGCCCATCCGGCTGTTTTATCAAAATCGGCTACCCGTAATTCGTTTACCCAGATACAAACTGATTTATCGGCGCGATCGTTGGTTTTAGGGTTCAGTAAACCCAGCATAATTCCCTGAATAGAGCTTAAATCAGGGTTGCCCACTACCGTAATGGTGTATTCTCTTTCGGTACCGGCATTAAAGGTTTTGGTGTAAGGCTGAAAAATATTAATACTTCCGGGTAGCCGGTTACGCTCGGCTTTGGTATTTACTAAATCTTCAAAAGCCAAATCAATAAAATTTTCTTTTGGCCAAATTTCGTCCTGTCCGGAAGCTCCATTGGGAGTTATCGTGAGAGGCTGGGAATATTCGTAATAATTTTGGTTGTAGTCGGTACCAATGCGCAGGAAAGACCGCATTTCTCCGGATTTGGTGCTGTTGTCTTCACTTTCCGCGTGCACAAACAGTTTTAACCGCTTATAAATTAACATATCCATCGACACGTTTTTATAAACTGCTTTACCAAATGAATCTTTCAGGTTATCCACGCAAAGTTGCAACGATTGCTCGTTTTGGCGGCGGTTTTGCAACGTAGATGAATTATCACGCAGGCGGGTAATACCCGGAGGAGTTGTATAGGGAATATTGCCCGCTTCTATCGCCCCGTTTTCTTCAATATTTACCGTTGAAACAATAAAATTCTCCACATCAGTATCGCAATTGCCCACGCAGGGTGTGCCGCCATCCGAAATAGATAATAAATACTTCCGCCACTGGTTGGAAACAAACTGAAATCCAAGAAAACGCAATACTACCGGCTCTTCGAACTGGGTGAGGTACATGCGCATAAACCGGATAGATTTGAAACTGTTAATGCCCCCCACGTTGCCCGTTGGCTGCCGCACCGGAATCCGGAACTGGTACCAGGTAACTACATCGCCATTTATTTTAGCGTTTCTGCCCGTGCCATCGTGTACTACTTTATCTACAATATAATTCTGGCCTACTTCCATTTCTTCGGGGCGGAGCTGAATGCGGTATTCGTAATAACGTTCTACATCGCTAATAACGTTATCTTTATTCAAGTCTTCTTTATCCGGAAACACATACGACGATTGGTTGCTGTTTTCCGGTGAATTGCCTTCCATGCCGTTAAAGTTTTTATACCGGCTCAGAATTTTGCGATTATTGTTTTCGTCGCTTAAATGGTGGCGGAAATTATCGTTCGACGGATCGGGTAAGCTATTGTAAATACCCGTAAAGAAAGCTTTTTCTTCGGTGTCGTTCAACCCGTCTAAACCAATATCCTGGCGCTGACGACTAGTTTCCTGGCTCGAAAAAGCATCCGTCAGAAATTGTAATTGCGTAACAAAACCCCAGGGCGTCCGTTCAGTATCGGGTTTGTTTTGGGTCTGCACGTTTACGTCCGCACTAGCAGTAGGCAAACCGTTTTCGTATTCGTATTGATTTTGATCTTTTAACAAGTCTTCCGAAACGTTGCCCAAGTTTAAATACAATTCGCCGCCTCTTGTATTAGCAGCCGGGGTACTTTCATCGTCATTAATTAAACCGTTCGGATTATTTAGGTTGCCATTGGTGCGGTTAATAAACGGATCCATGAGCCAGAACTCGACGTACTCAATGTTAGCGTTATCAAAATCATTGTCGAACGTTATTTCCCGGCTGATACCGCCGTAATTCGTCCGGGGATCGTTTACCAGAAACTTGCCGTTTTCGCCGGTTACATCCGGGTTATAGTTATATTGTCCTCTTTCTCTGGGGTAATAAGCCACATCAAACGGATATTCGTAACTGGTCTGGGCATCTAAATCCCGATCCGGGAAAACTTCTTTTCGCCCGATAGGCCGGACATAATGGTTTTTTAAATCGGCTTCCGTGATATTATCCGGACGTTGACCCGAGCGGTAATAGATTCCCTGATCAATGGTGTACCAAGCTATTTTAGCGCGGTTATAGGCATATGATTTTGGATCGCCGTTAATGCTGCGGATTAAAGGGGCAGGGGTGGCGGCCAATCGCCAGTTGTTGCTGTTAAAACTGCTGGTTAACCCGTAGGCCGATTCGGAACTTTCAAAATCATCTATATAAGACACGCCGTCTTCACCTTGCAGCTTTGATTTGGCGGGAAGCAACTGGGCAAATTCTGCATTAAAAGTAATGGTGGATTGCTCTTTGGTTTGAATGAACGGTAACATATCCGTTAATTTCGTGAGCAAACGCGATTCGCGGCGCAGGTTTACATCCAGCCCGTAAATGGTGTTATTGCTGGGCTCTTCTCCAAGGCTTACCCGGTTATTATTATAAGGGGTTTCACCCAAATGTAAAATAGTACCGCCCAGGTTTATATCCTGGTTAACCCGATAATCGAAGCGGGCACCCACCAACGCGCGGGGTTGCGGATTTATTAATTCGGCGCGTTCAAAGTTTACTTTTAAATTACTGGCCGAGTTCAAATAACTTGGATTTAAGATTTTCACCCGGCCAATGTTGTAATCTACCTGGTAATCTACGCCCTCAGTAAGCTTGGTGCCGCCAGAATAGACGGTCACAGAACCTTCGGCAATCTGGATGCCGGGTAAGGCGATCTCGTCGGTGGCACTTGCTTGGTAGCGCCCCTTAATAAAAAACTTGTCTTTGTTCGTAAATTGCTGGGCGTCGGTTTGCGTTAATTCGTAGAGCTCCTGAAATACGTAACGCTCCCGTAGGTTTACTTCCGCATCGGTAAATTGGCTGTTCAGGTAAGAGCCAAAAGGTTCTACCACCGGAAAAATAATGCGGCCATTTTCCGGATCAATGGTAATGTCGGTTAAAAAGTCGAAGTTGCCATCGCGCGGTGGATCGTTGTTGCTGTTTACATTATCCAGGTTAAAAACTTCTACCAACGGAATATCCCGGATACGTTCGCCTTCTTTAATGCTCGGTATATCTACCCCGGTTTCATCGTCTTTGTAGATAATGCGCAATTGAAAATTAGAACGCGTAATTTGGTTCGCATTCAGGGAATAAATGTTTTTCATCATTAAATCCCAGATAGGCAACTCCAACGGCGCCGGATTAGTGGAACGCAGCATTTTCAGGAATATAGCCTGATTTTCTTCTACGCTTTGGTAGTCGTCTTGTAGCTCCCCCACCTGATAGGTTTTTCCGTTTTGCGTGTATTCGTACGAAACCGCTAACGTCTGTTCGGGCAGCAAAGGAGTGTTTAGGGAAATATAACCTAATTGCGGGTTAAACTTATATTCCTGGGCATCGAGCCGGCGAGCCGTACCAATATGTTCGTAATCAACCGTTTTCTGCAGCCCTCGGCCTTCGAGTACATCGTCTATTTGGTTGTTCTCCCGGTTTCCGGGGCTGGAAGTTATTTGGCTGAAAAGAGTGTTATTAGCATTGTTAGTGGGGGTTAGCTGATTAACGCTGCCGGTTAAAAACTGATCGCGGTACACATTTTCCGAGTTAGCTTCGCCCAAGTCCATGAGCGCTACTACATTGCGCAGATTTTGCGTAGAGCGGTTATCGTTGGTAATATATACTTCTAAGCGCCGGATAGAAATACCAGATTGGACTAAAGGTAATTTGCGCAGCGACTGGTCGTAGCGGTTGCGGAAATAATGCGATAAAAAGAAATGGCGGTCACGTTCGTACTGGCTCGCTTTTAACTCAAAATCCCGGCTTTGCGAACCATTCTGGATATTAATTTCATCGTTGCGGCCTTGTACGCTGGAAGCAATGGTGGTAACTCCCAAACGCCCGAATTGCAATTGCGCTTTAATTCCAAATAGATTTTGCCCACCCGTAATTAAGCTGTTGTTTAAGGGTAAACTCACATTTCCGGCTTCTATTTTCCGGATAATTTCTTCTTCGTAACCAGTATAGTCTAGTTTTATATTGTTTTCGAAGGCAAAGTTGGCTTTTGTATCATAATTAAAATTAATTTTCAATTTTTCGCCAATCTTACCTACAATATTAAAAGCCAGGTTTTGGTCGAATTCAAAATCGCCGGTGCGCTGCTGCCGGAAAGGCAAGGAGGGATTAAAGTTGCGGTTGAAACGAGCCCCAAACTTCAGACCCACATTCCCGTTAGTTTGAATATCTACGGCGTTGCCCCCAAAAATACGACCGAAGGCCGGACTCATTACACTTATTTTGGGAATCAGGCGGGTAGGGCCGGTACCGCTTTCGCCCGCAATACCGCCTTCCGATTTTGCCCGCCAATAATTGCGGATGGCTTGTTGCTGCTGAAATTTAGAATATTCTTCAAACGTCATCATAGTAGGATTCCGGAAATCCAGATCGCCCACCCGTTCTTTAATGTCGTAGCGTTTTAAGCTGTCGTTGTAATCTACTTCCAGGTTTACATTATCGGGGTTGTCCAGTAACAGCGGCGAAGAACCAGTCTTATCAGAAAAAGGATCGCTAACCCGGTCTTTAGGTACATAAGTAGGACGGGTCGATTTTCTGTAAATTTTATTGTTAGCGGTATCGGTTGGCACGGTATCCTGTAACAAAAAGTTGAGGGTACCCGTAAAACGGTATTTTCCGACCTTCGTTAAGGACTTGGCGTCCGAAATCCAGGTAAGAAAGCTAATGGAAATTACAGAAGAAAAAAACAGGAGGTACTTTTTCTGGTTCAAGCGTATTGGGAATTCGTTACTAAGAAGATTTTAAAGCAAACTTTATTAGTTCTTCTACGGTCAGGTTATTTCCTTCCCGTTTAATGATAGCATCCAGGGTTTTTTCCGCTACGGTACGTACAAACCCCAGCGTAATTAAAGCAGATAACGCCTCACTACGGTTAGTATTGTGCGGCATTGCCGTATTATTACCTACTTCCAGCCCTGTATCTTTCTTAAATTTATCTTTGAGTTCCAATATAATGCGCTGGGCCGTTTTCGCCCCAATGCCTTTTACATTTTGAATGGTCCGGACATCTTCCCGTACAATTGCTTGCTGAATCTCGCTCACCGATAAAGAAGATACAATCATTAAACCAGTGCCAGGGCCCACGCCCGAAATGGAGATAAGGTGCAGAAATAAATTCTTTTCGGCTGCTTCGCTAAATCCGTATAAGGTATGCGCATCCTCTTTTATATGCAAAAAAGTATGCAGTTTACAGCGTTCGCCTTCTGTAAGCTTGGCGTAAGTATTCAGCGATATTTTAATTTGGTATCCAACCCCATTTACATCGATAATAACATAAGTAGGATCTTTGTGCGTTAGTTTGCCGTCGATGTAGGCGATCATCTAATCTGATTTAAATTATTAATTAGAGTTTGAAGATAAGCGTTTGTAATCCAATATTTTACTATATAGTAAAATCTAATTAATTATGTTATTTAAATCAAACCTAATATAGTTTAATGAATATTCGATTCTTACTTTTCTGTTTCCAATATGGTAACCATCACGTCAACATCTATATTAATCTTATATCTTGTGCCGTAATAAGCTTTATAATAAAGCAATGCTGATTTTATCTAATACATTTCATTTTCCGGCTGAATAAACCGGTAAGCTAAAGCTCTTTATTGTAATTCTGAGCATCTACCACGGCAATGGCTACTATATTCACAATTTCGCGGGTTGATGAACCTAACTGTAAAATATGTACTGGTTTTCGCATTCCCATCAACAATGGCCCGATAGTTTCTGCCCCCCCAATCTCCTGCAGTAACTTATAAGCTATGTTGCCGGAGTTCAGATCCGGAAAGATAAGCGTGTTGGCCCCGTTCTCGGCCAGGTCGCTAAAGGGGTGATGTTCCTGCAACAAGTTTTTGTTTACGGCCGTATTGGCTTGCATTTCCCCGTCGATTATCAGATTCGGATACCGTTTTTTGGCCAGGCGCACTGCTTCCAGAGCTTTGGAAGGAATAGGACCCCGACTGGAGCCAAAGTTGGAATAAGATAATACCGCCATGCGGGGCTCATGGTCAAAAAACCTGACTGCCCGCGCGGTCAATCCAATTATTTCGCATAATTCTTCGGCGGTGGGGTCCACATTTACGGTGGTGTCGGCTAAAAAGTAAGGTTCTTTCCGGTTTTGGATAATGTACATACCCGCTACTTTATTAACCCCTTCTTCTACGCCAATCACGTGGAGAGCCGGTAAAATGGTTTTGGAATAATCTTTCGTCAGACCAGAAATTAGCGCATCGGCTTCTCCCATTTCTACCATCATGCTTCCAAAGTAATTCCGGGATTTCATTAGTTTCTCAGCGTCGAATAAAGTTAAGCCTTTCCGTTTTCGTTTTTCGTACAAAACCTTTGAGTATTCTTGCCGCTTAGCATTTTGTTTTACCGGATCAATAATAATGGCATCCGTTAAGTTGAGGCCGTTTTCCTGAATGATAGCTTGTATACGTTTATAATTGCCCAGTAAAATCGGTTTGGCAATTTTCTGGTCAATAACGGTTTCGGCCGATTTTAAAATTTTGTAATGTTCCGCTTCGGCAAAAACGATGGTTTTGGGGTTCTTCTTGGCCTGATTTAGAATACGGTTCATAATTTTCTGGTCAATACCAATACGCTCCTGTAGTTGCTGGTCGTATTTATCCCAGTTTTCAATCGGTTGCCGGGCCACACCGGAAGCAATGGCCGCCTTAGCGACGGCCGGACTAATACAGGTAATTAAACGGGGATCTAAGGGTTTTGGAATTAAGTAATCCCGGCCAAAAGTTATCGTGTTATTGCCGTAAGCTTTGTTTACCATTTCGGGCACCGGTTCTTTTGCCAGATCGGCAAGTGCTATAACGGCTGCCAACTTCATTTCTTCGTTTATTTCGGTAGCCCGCACATCTAAAGCCCCCCGAAAAATATAAGGGAACCCCAACACATTGTTTACCTGGTTTGGATGATCCGAACGACCGGTAGCCATGATGAGATCGTGCCGCACCGACATGGCCAGATCATAATCTATTTCGGGATCGGGGTTAGCTAGGGCAAAAATAATGGGATTGGGAGCCATCAGCTTAATGAATTCCGGGGATAATACATTGCCGGCAGATAAGCCAATAAATACGTCGGCCCCGTTCATGGCTTCTTCCAGCGTATTTATTTTTCGGTTCGTAACAAACTGGGCGCGGTAAATATCCAAATCATTCCGGTGTGCATTAATAATCCCATCTTTATCAAAAACTACTAAGTTATTTAGGTCTAAGCCCAACGATACATATAACTTGAGGCAGGAAATGGCAGCAGCGCCGGCACCATTCATAACCATTTTTATCTGCTTAATATCTTTATTAACTACCTCCAGCGCATTTAATAAAGCAGCGCTCGATATAATGGCCGTGCCGTGCTGGTCGTCGTGCATGAGCGGAATATTCATTTGCTCCCGCAAGGCTTTTTCTATTTTAAAACACTCCGGCGCTTTTATATCTTCCAGGTTAATACCGCCAAAGGTTGGTTCTAAAGATTGCACAATCCGAATAAATTCATCGGGATCGGTACAGTTAATTTCAATGTCAAATACATCGATACCGGCAAACTTTTTAAACAGGACACCTTTTCCTTCCATTACCGGCTTGGAAGCATCGGGGCCAATATTACCTAAACCCAGCACCGCCGTACCGTTCGTAATAACGCCTACCAGATTTCCTTTCGCCGTATATTTATAAACATCATCGGGGTTGGCGGCAATTTCTTTGCAGGGTTCCGCCACTCCCGGCGAGTAAGCCAAGGCCAAATCGTATTGATTGCTCAGCATTTTGGTGGGCACCACTTCTATTTTGCCCGGCTGCCCCTGCATGTGGTAATTTAAAGCGTCTTGTTTATTAATCTTAATCATGGCGATGATGCTCTTAGTGGTGGTATTTGGTATTTGTTTTAAAATAAAAAACTCAGGTGATTTGCCTGAGATTTTATTCATTTAATAAAGGTACAATTAGTTTTAGCTGATAACCAGTTTTTGTCCCGGCTTTAATTCATTTGTCTTTAGTTTATTCATCTTCTTGATTTGCTCCACCGGTATATTATTGTATTTCCGGGAGATGTTCCAAAGCGTATCGCCTGGTTGTACCGCATGAATTAACTTTACTTGCTGGGCTAATTTTTTACTATGGCTGCTTTGTTTAGGATAGTGGATAGCCGCCATTATTTTTTCTTCTTTTTTTACTTCCGGTTCGGTAGCCGCTATTGCTTCAGGTGCTGCCGGTTGTTCCGGCTTTACTTCCAAAACGGCCGCATACACAATTAATTTCTGTCCCGAAACCAAGGTGCCATTTTTTAAATTATTCCACTCTTTTAGCTGGGCTGAGGTAACGTGATATTTTTGCGCGATTTTAAACAAGAAATCTCCTTTTGCCACTACATACTCCAATTTTTGCAGCGAATCAGCAGCAGCTGAATCGGCAGGTACCGGAACTGAAGCAGGAGCAGGAGTTGGTTTGACGGTGGTAGTGGAAGCCATCATAATAGATGGTTGTACCTTAATGATTACGGGCAGACGGCAGGAATCTAAGATAGCCACCCGGTTTAAGGCCAATTGTTCCCGTTGCGGCACCGGTACTTTTAAGGGATAATTACGAATCGTCTCGGGTAAGAAGCCTTTCTTCACGGCCGGATTTAGACGTTTAATTTCGTCGGCGGGTAAATTTAACTGAAGCGCTAATCTACTTAAATCCAGTGATTGGTTGATTAAAACAGTATCGGTCGCGACGGCATAAAGTAAAATGTCGGGCATTAACTCGTGCGAATCGGCGTGGTTCATGGTGTACACGACGGCAGCAAAAGAGGGTACATAGCTCCGGGTTTCTTTGGGTAAGTAAGGAAATACTTCGTAAAAAGTTTTTTTACCACCCGACCGGGCAATGGCTTTTTTTACATTTCCAGGTCCGCAATTATAAGCCGCTAAGGCCATTTCCCAGCTACCAAAAGTTTTGTAGAGTTGTTTTAAAAATTTGCAGGCTGCTTCCGTTGATTTTTCCGGGTCCATGCGTTCATCCACGTACTCATTGATTTTTAGGCGGAAGTCGCCGGCCGTGGGAGCCATAAATTGCCATAAACCTACTGCTTTGGCCCAGGATACTGCTTTTGGATTTAAGGCAGATTCTACTACGGATAAATACTTTAGCTCCGATGGTAGGTTGTGTTTGGCCAAGTACTTTTCGAACAAAGGAAAATATACTTGTTCACGCTCCAATATGCGGCGGGTATAACGCCGGTTGCGGATGGTGAAATAATTAACAAAGCCCTGCACGTAAGAATTATAGGTGAGCGGAATAGTACTTTCCAGGCAAGCCAACCGGTCCCGTACTAAATCATTCGGAATAATAGGTACCGAATCCAAGGGTACTATAATGGGGAAAACAGTAAAAGGAATGGTATCGGGTTCAACCGTAAAAATAGAATCATCTAAAAAACTTCTATCTAAACTATTTATATTTTCGGTTTGGCCCCAAGCTGCCGCTAAAGGAGCCATCATAAAAATAAAGCAGGTAAAAAGTGTTCTTAAATGTCTTTTCATCCGATCTAGTTCGTTAAAATTTTATTTAATATTAATTGCGAAAATGCTAATAATTGCGCCTCACCAAAGCATTGGGTTAATACCTGCAAACCAATGGCTAACCCTTTAGCATCGTACCCGGCCGGGAGGGAAATAGCCGGTACGCCCGCCAAAGAAGCTTGGACCGTAAAAATATCGGCTAAGTAAATAGCTAATGGGTCGGCATCGTTGCCTCCTAGTGGGAAAGCAGTAGTGGGCGTAGTTGGTAAAATTAGAAAATCGTACTCCCGCAGCAACTCTTCGGTTTTTTCTTTTATAATGCGGCGTACCTGCTGGGCTTTGGTATAATAAGCATCATAATAATCAGCACTTAAAACAAAGGTACCCAGCATAATGCGTTTTTGTACTTCGTGGCCAAAACCCTGCGAACGGGTTTTTTTGTACATC
>Ga0210040_10005495_pt1 | contig 16127 bp, 18 predicted proteins | sample CryGeyCG12114_NA_FD_185462 | JGI IMG/M metagenome (GOLD analysis project Ga0210040, IMG submission 185462) | Groundwater microbial communities from aquifer - Crystal Geyser CG19_WC_8/21/14_NA (SPAdes) (version 2) | ecosystem: Environmental > Aquatic > Deep subsurface > Groundwater | place: USA... | reverse complement strand
CCTCTACTGGAGGCGGCGATCCGCGCGCTCGCACGGACGCTCGACGCCAACGAGAGCCTGATCCGCGACATGGTGCGCAAGCGGGCAAGCTGGATGCTGCGGCTCGCCGGGCTCGACGAGAAGCTGGCGGACTCGATCATGGAGGGCTTGCGCAAGCTGACGGTTGAGATGAGCACCGACCCCGACCACCCGGTGCGACAGAAGATCCAGGGGGCGCTGGTGGACTTGGCGCACGACCTGCAGGAAGACCCTGAGACGCGGGCGCGGGTCGAGGGCTGGAAGAGCGACCTGCTGGGCAACCAGTCGGTGGCGGCCTGGCTCGACACGCTGTGGCAGAAGGGTCGCGCGGCGATCATCTCCGCGGCGCGTAACCCGGATGCGGTGCTGGCCGGGCGGCTGGGTGAGGTGCTTCGGTCGATGGGCGGGACGCTGGAGCGCGACGTTCGCATCAGGGGCGCCGTCAACCAGTTCGCACGGCGGGCGGCGGCAGGAATGGCGGCAAGCTACGGCAGCTCCATTGTCAAGCTGGTCAGCGACACGGTGCGCGGCTGGGACGCGCGAACCATCACTGCGCGGTTGGAGGCAGCGGTCGGGCGCGACCTGCAGTACATCCGGATCAACGGCACGCTCGTCGGCGGGCTGGTCGGGCTGGTGCTACACGTGATCGACACGCTTTGACGCTGACGGCGGACCAGTTGGCGGAGCTCGCGGGGAACCGCGGGTTGAAGCTCAAGCGGTCGCGGGTGCGGACGGCGGGCAAGCCGGGCTTCGGCATGTTCGGGCTGACAGCCGGGTCGCAAGAGCCCGTGTTCGGATTCAGCGAGGCTGGTGCGCTCACGGCCAGTGCGGACGATGTCGAGCATTATCTGCGTGGACTGGAGAAGCAGGATTGGGCGACCAGCCTGCGGGAGGCCGGAGCGAGCGTACCGGCCAAGACGCGCAAGGCTGCGGCCAAGCCGCGGGCGGCACCCGCCTCCCCGCCTCCGCCGAAGCCCGTCCTGCGCGATGCAAAGGCTCGCGATGCCGAGCAGCTGGCGGGCCTGTATGCGTTGCTCGGTCACCAGATCGCGCCTGAGCGGGTCAGGACCAATCTTGAGCTACTGGCTAAGGCCGGTGAGCCGGTGCTGATTGTGGCGGAGGGTGACCGGGTGATCGGCACGTGCGGCTATCATGCGACCCCCATGCCGCACCGCGACCCGCCGGTCGGGCGCATCACGGTCCTTGTGCTGACCGACGAGGCGCGCGGGCGCGGGCTGGGCCGGCAGCTGGTGGCCGAAGCGGAACGGCGGCTCGCGGCGCTCGGCTGCGGGATCGTGGAGGTGACCAGCAACGACCGGCTGCAGGCGGCGCATTCCTTTTACCGACACTTGGGCTACGAGCGTACGTCCATGCGCTTTGCGAAGGCGCTGCCGGAGCGCTAGGGCGCTTCGAATGGCCAGCGATCCGCGAAGTTTCACCGTTGCCGAAGATGACGATGGCATCCGCCTGGACCGCTGGTTCAAGCGGCACATGCCTGACGTCAGCTTCAACCTTGTCTCGCGCTGGGCACGGACTGGGCAGCTGCGCCTGAACGGCGAGAAGGCCACCCCGGGCGACCGAATCGAGACTGGACAGGTGATCCGCATGCCTCCGCCCGAGGCCGCGCCGGCGCGCTCCGACCGGCCGCAGCCGCGACGCGACCCGCTGACCGAGGACGAGCGTGAGTTCGTCCGGGAGATGGTGATCGCGCGTACGCCGGACGCCTTTGTGCTGAACAAACCGCCCGGGCTGGCGACGCAGGGCGGGACCAAGACCACCCAACATCTCGACCGGCTGCTGGACGGGCTGACCGACGATCCGGACAGCCGGCCCAAGCTGGTCCACCGCCTCGACAAGGACACCAGCGGCGTGCTGCTGGTGGCGCGCTCGGCGCGCGCGGCGAGTTTTTTCGCCAAGAACTTCTCCGGGCGGACCGCGCGCAAGGTCTATTGGGCGCTGGTGACGGGTGTGCCGTCGGCGGACGAGGGGCTGATCGACGCGCCGCTGGCCAAGCAGCCTGGCACGGGCGGCGAGAAGATGCATGTCGCCGAAGATGGCCAGGCCGCCCGGACCAAGTGGCGGGTCGTCGACCGGGCCGGCAATCGCGCGGCCTGGATCGAGCTGCAGCCGCTGACCGGCCGGACGCACCAGCTGCGCGCGCACATGGCCCATATCGGTTATCCGATCGTCGGCGATGCGAAATATGGCGGGGCGGAAGCGTTCCTGACCGGCGGGATCAGCCGCAAGATGCATCTCCACGCCCGGCGGCTGAAGATCGACGCGCCCGCCGGGGTGATCGACGTCACTGCCGAGCTGCCCGGGCACTTCGCCGAGAGCCTGGCGACCTTGGGGTTCGACTTGATGGCGGGCGACATGATGCCGCTCGACAATCTGGATCCGGCCAAGCTGCCCGAAGTACGAGCTCGCCGTGCCGCGGCCGCCGCCAAGACCGCGCGCAAGGCGCGCAAAGGCGAACGGCGCGCGCGAGGAGGCGGCGTCACCGCTGCCAAGCCGCGAACCCGACGCTGATGCATCCGAGCCCAGTCTTCCAGCAGCATAACCGCGCCGCGATGCTCGACTTCGTCCGCGACCGCGGATTCGCACACATCTTCAGCGCCGGGGCGAGCGGGTTGCGAGTCGTTCACGCGCCGGTGTTCGTGACCGCAGCCGGCACCATCCAGTTCCACGTCGCGCGGCGCAACGCCGCCACCGGGCAGATGGCCGGCAACCCGATCCTAGTCAGCCTGTCCGCGACCGACGGATACCAGAGCGCGTCTTGGTACCGGTCCGCCAACCAGGTTCCTACCTGGCACTATCAGGCGGTTGAGATCGAGGGGACCGCGCGCGTGCTTGGGCGCGACGAGCTGATCGAGCTGCTTGATTGGTCCAGCGACCTGATGGAGCAAGTGCACGCTTCCGAACCGCGTTGGACGCGCGTCAAGATGACGGCTGGAACGTTCGAAGCCATGCTCGAGGCGGTGACCGGGTTCGAAGTCGTTCCCGGCGACGTTCGCGGCACCCGCAAGTTCAACCAGCACAAGGGTCCGGAAGACCGCTCGGCCGCCATCGCGGGGCAGCAAGGGATTGGACGGCACGACATCGCCGAAGAGCTGGCGAGGTCCGGCCCGTGACCCGCCTGGCGATTTTCGATTGCGACGGAACGCTGGTCGACAGCGGGCATAGCATTCACCTGGCACTGGGGGAGACCTTTGTCCGGCACGGCCGCCCGGTTCCGCCACGGTCCGAGTCCCAGCGGGTCATCGGGCTCAGTCTGGACGAGGCGTTTGCCGTGCTGGCGCCCGACGCGTCCCCCGCCGACCAGCGCTCGTTCAGCGCGACCTATCGCGAAGTTTTTGCCGCCTTACGGGCGCGCGGCGCCGTGGACGAGCCGTTGTTTGACGGTATCCGGCCGCTGCTGGACGCCCTGGAGGAGGACGGCTGGCTGCTGGCGGTGGCGACGGGCAAGTCGGACCGCGGACTGCAGCATTGCCTGGCCGTCAACGGGCTCGCCGGACGCTTCGTGTCGCTGCAGACCGCCGACCGCCACCTGTCCAAGCCGCACCCGTCCATGGCGCTGGAGGCGATGCTGGACGCTGGCGCAGAGCCTGCCGACACGGTGGTGATCGGCGATGCCGGGTGGGACATGGGCATGGCCAAGGCGGCCGGGGCAACCCCGATCGGTGCGCTGTGGGGGTACCATGATGCGGCGGAGCTAAGGCTGGCCGGAGCGGACGCGCTGGTCGATGCGCCGGCTGCGGTGCTCGCGGCGGTCCGGCGGTTGTTCGGCGAGGTGGAGCATGGCTGACGAGGCGGCGGACAAGCGCAGCTTCCTGATCTTCGCGATGCTGCGGATCAGCGGTGCGCTGCTGTTCATCGCTGGCGTGGCGATCGCTTTCTCGGACCTGGTTCAAGTTAACGGTGCGCCGTTCATCGGCATCCCGCTGGCAACACTAGGACTTAGCGAAGCGCTGTTCGCGCCCAAGCTGGTACGGCGGCTGACCCGTTCCTAAGTCACCGGCATGAGACGGTTCTGGAAAGAGGTCGCGGCAATCGCGGACACAGGCGGCTGGCGGGTGGAGCTCGACAGTCGGCCTCTACGCACCCCTGCCCGTGCGCTGCTGCTGGTACCGACGGCACGGCTGGCGGAGGAAATCGCAGGGGAGTGGCGGAACAGCCCGGACGAGGTGGAGCCCCGCGCGATGCCGCTGACCGGCCTTGCCAATGCCGCGCTCGACCGGGTCGCCGTCGATAAGGACGCGTTCGCGGCGAACCTGGCCCGATATGGCGAGAGCGACCTGCTGGCCTACCGGGCAGAGGCGCCCGCAGGGTTGGTCGAGCGCCAGGCTGCAGCCTGGGATCCGCTGCTGCAGTGGGCACGACGGCGGTTCGACGTCGATTTCGTGGTCACCAGCGGGATCACATTCGTGCCACAGGCGCCGAGTACCGTAGCGCGGCTGTCGCACGCGGTGGCGGCATTGGATGGATTTCGTCTCGCCGCCTTGTCGCCGCTGGTGACGATCAGCGGCTCGCTGGTGGCGGCCCTGGCGGTGCTCGAGGGCGAGGTCAGTCCCGCGCAGGCGTGGGTCGCGGTGACCGTCGACGAAGCCTGGCAGCTCGAGAAATGGGGCAGCGACGCGGAAGCCGAGCATGCGTTGGGAAACCGCCGCCGCGACTTCATGGCCGCCGCGCGGTTTCTGGCGCTGCTCGACTAGCGGCGGCTGACGAGGTCGCGGACGAACGGGACCAGCCCGAGCTGGCGCTGCCGGCGGAGGCGCTCGGCCGCGACAATGGCGCGGACCCGTTCGAGGCAGGCCTGCATGTCGCGATTGATCAGGACGTAATCATATTCCGCCCAGTGGCTGATCTCATTGGCGGCGCGGGCCATGCGGTAGGCGACCACCTCTTCGCTGTCGGTGGCGCGAGCGCGGAGGCGGCGCTCCAGCTCCTCCATCGACGGAGGCAGGATGAAGATCCGGACGAGGTCCTCACCCATGGCCGCGTGCAGCTGCTGCGTCCCCTGCCAGTCGATGTCGAACAGGATGTCGCGGCCGGCCTTGAGCGCGGCCTTCACCGGCGCCTTGGGGGTGCCGTAGCGATACTCGAACACCGGCGCCCATTCGACGAAATCGCCATCACCAATCATCGCGTCGAACTGGCCGTCCGACACGAAATGATAATCGGCGTCGTCGATCTCGCCGGGACGCTTCGGGCGGGTCGTGGCGGAGATTGACATGGTGACTTCCGGATCGGCCTGCAGCAGCAGTCGGGAGATGGTCGACTTGCCGGCCCCCGAAGGCGAGGAGAGCACGATCAGCAGGCCGCGGCGCGTCCGGAGGGGCTGGTCCATGCGGGCCTATGACGCGAGCGTGCTGCCGCCGTCAATGCTGCACCTGCGAAGAAGGGCTTGATTCCTTGTGCGACGCACTATATTGTGCACTGCAGCAAGGGACGAAAAGCCATGGACGAAGAGAACCAGATCGAGACCGGCCCAATGGAGGTCGAGGCGCATCACGAAGTGATCGCGCAGCCCGAGGTCCTCGCCGAGGTCCGCAAGGTCAATGCCCGCCGCGTGAAGACCGAGCGCAAGCCCCGTCCGCGCAAGGCGGTCAACACCGCCGCCCCGATTGAAACCACCGAGCGCGCCGAGGCGGCTCAGACCAAGGAACCGACCATGAACTACGATGCCGCCAACTGGATGAACAATTTCGCTTCGGTGCCGGGCGCCGACAAGTTCCAGACCCTGTTCGCCGGCGCCACCGAGCGCGGCCAGCAGCTTACGGAGAAGTCGCAGAAGGTCGCCGGCGAGATGGTCGAGCTGACCCGCGCCAACGTGGAAGCGCTGGTCGAGACCGGCAAGATCGCCGCCGCCGGCGCGCAGACGCTCGGCCAGGAGGCGATGGCTCGCACTCGCGAGACGCTGGAGCAGACCGCCCAGCAGGTTCGCAGCCTGACCCAGGCCGGTTCGCCGACCGAGTTCTTCCAGCTGCAGGGCGAGATCGCCCGCACCCAGTTCGACCGCATGGTTTCCGACGGCAGCCGCTTTGCGGAGTCGATGGTCAAGCTAGCCGGTGAGGCGCTCCAGCCGATCTCGACCCGCACCGCGCTGAACGTCGAGAAGATCAACGAGATCACTGCCTGATAATCTCCTCCTCCTGTCAGGCCAGTGGCGGCCGCTCCCCTGTTGGGAGCGGCCGCTTTCTTTTTGCTTGGGGACGGGACGGCACCTCACTGTTCGGGTTGGCAAGCGTCCCACCCATGCCATATCTAGGCCAGGCATGATTCAGCGCACATCCATGGGCCCCGAGGACGATGTTCCCGGTCGGGGTGACGATATCGAAGAAGTCGAGCGCGGCGTCGCCGTGCGCACCCGGCCACGCACCCGCAAGCCGAGCAACTACAAGGTGCTGATGCTCAACGACGACTACACTCCGATGGAGTTCGTCGTCCTGGTGCTGCAGCAGTTCTTCTCGATGAGCATCGAGGATGCGACCCGGGTCATGCTGCAGGTCCACCAGCAGGGCGTCGCGGTGTGCGGGGTGTTCACCTACGAGGTGGCCGAGACCAAGGTCGCTCAGGTGACCGACTTCGCGCGGGAGAACCAGCACCCGCTGCAGTGCACGCTGGAAAAGGCGTAGCACTCTCCCCTTTCCGACGCTTGCTTGCGCTGCCGCAATGAAGGCCTAAACGCCCGCCATGGACTCAATTCTCATCCAAGGTGGTCGCCGCCTGAACGGCGCCATCCCGATCTCCGGCGCCAAGAACGCTGCGCTGACCCTGCTGCCTTGTGCGCTGCTGACGTCGGACGAGCTGACGCTGACCAACCTGCCGCGCCTGGCGGACGTCGACAGCTTTGGCCACCTGATGAACATGCTGGGTGTGTCGACCAAGGTCGACGCAATGCGGCCGGGCGAGTTCGGGCGGCGCATGACGTTGCAGGCCAAGGAGATCACCTCCACCACCGCGCCCTACGACATAGTGCGGCGCATGCGGGCGTCGATCCTGGTGCTCGGGCCGATGCTGGCGCGCGCCGGCGAGGCCACGGTGTCCCTGCCGGGTGGCTGTGCGATCGGCGACCGACCGATCGACCTGCACCTGAAGGCGCTCGAAGCCATGGGCGCCGAGATCGAGATTGCCGCGGGCTATGTGAAGGCGACTGCGCCCAGGGGCCGGATCAGCGGTGGCGAGTTCAGCTTTCCGGTGGTGTCGGTCGGCGCGACCGAGAACGCGTTGATGACCGCCGTGCTGGCGACGGGCCGCACGCAGCTGTTCAATGCCGCGCGCGAGCCGGAGATCGTCGACCTGTGCAACCTGCTGGTCGCGATGGGCGGCAGGATCGAGGGCATCGGATCGTCGCACCTGACCATCGACGGCGTCGAGGGGCTGAACGGCTGCACCTATGCGGTGATGCCCGACCGGATCGAGGCCGGCAGCTATGCCTGCGCGGCCGGGATCACCGGCGGGTCGATCGACCTGGTCGGCGCCCGGCCGGAGGACATGCTGGCGACCACCAACGCGCTGGCGCACGCCGGCCTGATCGTGGAGCTGCACGACAAGGGGATCAAGGTGACGGCGGACGGCGCAATGCGGCCACTGGCACTGTCCACGGCTCCCTTCCCCGGCTTCGCGACCGACATGCAGGCGCAGTTCATGGCCATGCTGTGCCGCGCGGATGGCGAAAGCTTCCTCGAGGAGACCATCTTCGAGAATCGCTACATGCACGTGCCGGAGCTGCGGCGGATGGGCGCGGAGATCGACGTGCGCGGGCGCTCGGCGATCGTCCATGGCGTCGCGAAGCTGACCGGGGCCAGCGTGATGGCGACCGACCTGCGGGCATCGATGAGCCTGGTGCTGGCCGGGCTTGCGGCCGAGGGCGAGACCGAGGTGCTGCGGGTCTACCACCTCGACCGCGGGTATGAGCGGCTGGAAGAGAAATTGAGCGCCGTCGGGGCGACGATCGAGCGGCGCTCGGCCGGCTGAGCCTACTCGACCTCGGTCACCTGCTTGGCGCCGCCGAGCTTGGCGACCTTGCCCCACTTCATCACGAAACCGACGTTCTCCAGGCTGCGGATCTCGGCGAGCGGGTCACCGTCCACCGCGACGATGTCGGCGTCCTTGCCGGCCTCGATCGTGCCGACCTGGTCGGAGCGGCCGAGCAGGTCGGCAGCGTTGACGGTGGCGGCCTTGATCGCGGCCATGGGCGCCATGCCGTTCTTGACCATCAGGGCGAATTCTTGGGCGTTCTGGCCATGCGGGCTGACCGCGCTGTCGGTGCCGAAGGCGATCTTCACGCCTTCGCGCACGGCGCGGGCGAAGCTGCGTTCCGCGTTGCCGGCGGCGAGGCGCGCCTTCTCGTACTGCGCCGGGGTGAGCGCGCCGCGCTGCCCGTCCTTGAGCGCCGCCGCGGGCGCCATCAGCGTCGGCACGTAATAGGCCCCGGTCTGCTTGTAGAGGCGGAAGGTCTCGTCGTTGGTGAAGGTGCCGTGCTCGATCGAGTCGGCCCCGGCCTTGAGCGCGGCGTTGATGCCGTCGGCGCCGTGAGCGTGCACCGCGACCTTGCGGCCGAACATGTGCGCGGTCTGCACGATGGCGCGCATCTCGTCGTCCATCATCTGCTGCGCGAGGCCGCCCGCGACGTTGCTGAGCACGCCGCCGGTCGCGGCGAACTTGATCACTTCGGCGCCCTGCCCGATCTGCTCGCGGACGGCGCGGCGGCAGTCGTCGGCGCCGTTGCACAGGTTGCCGGTCTGGTGCGCGGCGATCTCGGCCTCGTTCCGGTTGACGAGGTTGCGCTCGTCGCCATGGCCGCCGCTCACCGAGATCATGCGGGCGGCCATGACGACCGTCGGCCCGGCGAAGCGGCCGCTGTCGATTGCTGCCTTGAGCGCGCGCACCGCCGCGGGATCGCCACCGAGGTCGCGCACGGTGGTGAAGCCGGCGAGCAGCGTCTTGCGGGCGTTGACCAGCGCCGCGACCTCCTCGTCCTCGTCGTTGCGGGTCGCCGCCGTGAGCCGCGCCTGGATCCGGTCGTCGAGGCCGATCAGGTGGACGTGCATGTCGATGAAGCCGGGCATCACCGTGCTGGAGCGGAGCTCCACGACCCGGGCGCCGGGCAGGTCGACGAAGCCGTCGCGGACTTGCGTGATCTTGCGGCCTTGGACGATCACCAAGGCGTTGCGGCGGGGCGTCTGGCCGGGAACGGCGATGAGGGTGCCGGCGTGGATCACGGTGACCGGCTTCGGCGCCGGCTGGGTCTGCGCGGTGGCGGGAGCGGCGATGAGGGTCGCGGCGGCGAGGCAGGCGTGGCGGAGCTTCATGGAGCGGCAGCTTAGTTGCCGTTTCGCGCCTGCCAATAGGCGAACGCTCGCCGCTGGAGATCGTCGACCAGCCGCTGCGCCGCGGGGCCGGTCCAGTCGCCCGTGAAGCGATGTTTCTCCCAGCTGCCGGTCCACCATCCCTGGCCGGGCAGGCCGTCCGACTGGCGGACGACCAGCACCGCCAGTTCCGGCTCGCCGTTCGCTTCGGCCGCTTCGTCCACCGCAGCGAGGGTCTTGCAGAGCGCGCGCATCTTGGGCCGGGTGAAGGCGTGGCCGAGGCGTTCCAGCAGCTCGCTGTAGGTCAGCGCCGTACCGCCCGCGGCGGCGGCGATCAGGTAGGCGCGGACCGCTTGCGGGTCGGCCAGGCTCACGAGGTGGCGGGCTGGTTCGCGACGGGGGTCAGTTCGATCACGTCCAGCTTCGCATCGGCCCGCGGCCAGGGGATCACCAGCCGCCAGCGGAACGGGCCGACCCGTTCCAGCACGCCGGCCATGTCGCGGGCGGGGTCCTCGCCATAAGCCTTGGGCTGGTCCTCGTTGCCTAGTGCGAGGCTGCCGAGAAAGATCAGGCGGGATGGCTCGTCGTCCTCCCACAGCCGGCCTGCCGGACGCTGGCTGCCGGTCTGCTTGACGATGGTCAGGAGGTCGTCCTCGACCTCGACGTAGCAGAAGAAGGGCTTGAACTTCTCGAACGCCCGGCCCTTGGGGGCGGTGCGGCCGAGCCGGACCATTCGGCACTGGTAGCTGCCGGGTGTGGGCGCGGGCCGGGCGAGCGCGGCATCGGGGCGAAGCAGGTCGCCTTCCGCGCGGAGGTCGCCGCGGGCGCCGGCGGAGCGGGCCTCTGCCAACGCTTCGTTCCAGGCGTCGTCGAGGCGCTTGATACGGTCCAGGTCGGCCTGATTGGCGACCCGGCGCCAGGCGTCGCCACGGGTCGGCGCCTCCTGCACGACCGTCGGTCCGGCGGGTGGCCGGCGCGGCTCCACGGAGGCACAGCCGCCGAGCAGGGCGAAGGTCACGAGGCCGAAAGAACGAAGGGGCGGCACGACACTTCCTTGAACATCCACTGCGCGAGGGTGGCAAGCTGGGCTGAATGTGGTGTCGGCGAATTGGTTAACAAATCCTTTCACTCGCGACTGGGCTTGGGCTAGCCGCGCCGGATGGAGCAGAAGGTCGTGGAGCGAGCGGGCGCGGACGCACGGGCGGGATTGGCGCTGGGTATCACGGCCTACGCCAGCTGGGGGCTGCTGCCGATCTACTTCAAGCTGCTGGCGAGCGTGCCGTCGGTGGCGATCGTCGCCCACCGCGTCTGCTGGTCGATCCTGTTCATGGGCGTGCTGCTGGTCGTACTGGGCGGGTTCGGCGAAGTGCGGACAGCGCTAAGGCAGCGGCGGACGGTTCGGCTGCTGCTGCTGACGTCGGTGCTGATCGCGATTAACTGGCTGCTGTACGTCTATGCGATCAACAGCGGGCACATTCTGGCCGGCAGCCTGGGCTATTACCTGAACCCGCTCGCCAACATCCTGCTCGGCCATTTCGTGCTGAAGGAGCCGCTCACTCGGGTGCAGTGGATCGCGGTGGGGATCGCCGCGGTCGGAGTGGCGGTGCTGGCCGTGGGCGCGCTGTCGCACCTGTGGATCAGCCTGGTGCTGTGCGTCAGCTTCGCGAGCTATGGCCTGCTGCGCAAGGTCGCGCAGGTCGAGGCGACGGCCGGCCTGGCGGTCGAGACCGGGCTGCTGTTCCCGCTGGCGCTGGGCTGGCTGCTCTGGTCGGGGAGCAATGGTGCAGCGGTGTGGGGCGACGGCAGCACCGAAGTCGCTGCGCTGCTGGTCGGCACCGGCGTGGCGTCAACCCTGCCGCTGCTGTTCTTCACCGCGGCGGCGCGGCGGCTGCGCTATTCGACGCTGGGCATCCTGCAGTTCATCGCGCCGACCCTGCAGTTCCTGCTGGCGGTGCTGGTCTATGGCGAGCCGTTCACCCTGCCCCACGCCATCGCCTTCGGGGCGATCTGGACAGCGGCCCTGCTGTACCTCGTCTCCGCCCTGCGCTCGGCCCGGACCGCCCAACCCGAAACGGTGCCGGAGTAAGGAGCCGTTGTTCAACCTCGTCTCATTGTTGATCGGCCTGGTCGGCCTGATGCTTGGCGGCGGGATCCTCTAGCGGGTCTTCACGTAGCGGCCGGGGGCGTCCTCGATCGCCGGGAGCTTGCCTTGCCCAGGCTGGCGGGCCCCCGTGGCTGGGACCTCGGAAGGGTCCTGTGAGCGAAGCCAGCCAAGCCAATCGGGCCACCAGCTCCCCTTGTGCTCGGTCGCGCCCTCCACGAACTCGGCGAGGCTGGCGACCTCGCCTTCGTTGACCCAATGCTGGTATTTGCCCGCCGACGGCGGGTTCACGACGCCGGCAATGTGACCCGAACCGGCGAGGACGAAGCGCTTGGGCCCGGTGAAATGGTCCATGATCTTCCACACGCTTTCGGGCGGCGCAATGTGGTCCTCGCGGCCGGCCTGGATGAAGCAGGGGGTAGCGACCTGCGTGAGGTCGATCGGCGTGCCGGCGACGCTGATGCCGCCGCATTCGGCCAGCTTGTTCCCCTTGTAGAGGGTCTCGAGATAGTTGCGGTGCCAGCCCGCGGGCAGGTTGGTGACGTCGCTGTTCCAGTGGAGCAGGTCGAACGGCGCCGGCTCCTCCCCCAGCAGGTAATTGTTGACCACGTAGTTCCAGATGAGGTCGCGTCCGCGCAGCAGGTTGAAGGTCGCGGCCATGATTCGGCCATCGAGCGTGCCGCTGTCGGCGGTGAGCTTGTCGAGCAGGCCCATGGTCTCGTCGCCCAGGAACAGCTTGAGGTCGCCGGCGTGGGCGAAGTCGACCTGGGCGGTGAAGAAGGTCGCCGACTTGACCTTCGCCGCCTCGCCCTTGGCGGCGAGGTAGGCGAGCGTGGCGGCAAGCGTGGTGCCGGCCACGCAATACCCGATGACGTGGGCGCTCTCGACGCCGAGCAGGTCGCGGACGGTGTCGATCGCGTCGATCTGGCCGCGCAGGACATAATCGTCGAGGCCGGTGTCCTTGAGGCTCTCGTCGGCGGACTTCCAGCTGACCATGAACAGGGTGATGCCCTGCTCCACGCACCAGCGGACGAAGCTCTTCTCCGGCGTCAAGTCGAGGATGTAGAAGCGATTGATCCAGGGCGGGAAGACGATCAGCGGGGTGGTCAGCACCTTCTCGGTCACCGGCGTGTACTGGATCAGCTGGTAGAGCGGGGTTTCCTTGACCACCTTGCCCGGGGTGGTGGCGAGGTTGCGGCCGACCTCGAATGCGCCCTTCTGGGTTTGGGTCAGCTGGCCGGCCTTGATGTCGTCCAGCATGTGACGAAGGCCGTTGAGCAGATTGTCGCCGCGCGTATCTAGCGTCTTCTTCAGCACCTGCGGGTTGGTCAGGGCGAAATTGGACGGGCTCATCGCCTCGACGAACGCCTTCGTGGCAAACCGCAGCCGCTGGTGGGCGGCTTCGTCAAGGCCTTCGACCGACTCGACCCCCTTGAGCAGCTGGTCGGAGATGGCGAGATAGCTCTGGCGGATGGTGTCGAACACGGGGTTGTCGTGCCATTCGGGCGCGGCGAAGCGCTTGTCCTTCTGCTCCGCCGCAGCCTGAGTCTGCTGGAGGAATTGGCCCCAGGCCTGGAGACCCCTGCTCCACGCCTCGGCGCCGGCGGTCAGGAAAGCCATCGGATCGGCCTGGACGGCGGAGGGCTTGACGCCGGGCACCGGCTCGCCGGCCTTGAGGCTTTCGGCCCAGGTTTCCATCAGCATCTGCTGCGCGCGGCCCATCACCAGCGTCCAGTGCTGCCAGTCCTCGAGGGTAGGAACGGGCGGAAGGGTGGTCTGGTCGGTCATCGCTAGCTCCGGGCGGGTGCGGCGGAAACGCTCACAAGGTCACAAAGGTAACGGGTACGCCGGCTCGCAATCCACCTCTGGCTCTGGCGGCGGGAGGTTGGCGCGAGCGTTGGTCCGGCGAGGCGAAGTGACATGATGCGGAGCATGGCACAGGCGCGGGCGAGAAGGACAGTGTTTGCGTGCCGGCTGCTGCGGGTTGCCCCCTTCGGCCGTCCGCCTGCGGCGGCCGCCCGCGGAAGGCTTCGACAAGGTTAGGGCGAGCGGGATATGGGAATTGCATGACGCCAGACCTGCCGACCCCTTCCCTGCCCGAGGCGCTGGTGCTGCTCGACTATTTCGGGATTGCGGTGTTCGCGGTGTCGGGGGCGCTGCTGGCGGCGGAAAAGCGGCAGACGCTGGTGACCTTCATCTTCTTCGCGGTAGCGACTGGGGTCGGCGGGGGTACGCTGCGGGACCTGCTGATCGGGGCGCCGGTGTTCTGGGTTCATACCAATGGCACCCTGCTGATCTGCATCGTCGCGGCGCTGGGCGTGTGGGCGGTGCAGCGCGGGCGGCTGGAGGGCCGCGCGCTGCTGTGGTTCGACGCGCTGGGGCTGGGCGCCTATGCGACCTACGGTGCGGCCAAGGCGGTAGCGTTCGGGGTTGCGCCGGTCCCGGCCTTTGCGATGGGGGTGCTGACCGCCTGCGCGGGCGGGATCATCCGCGACGTGCTGGCGGGGCAACCAAGCATCCTGATGCGGCCGGAGCTGTACGTGACGGCGGGGGCGCTGAGTGCCGGGTTGTTCGTTGGGCTGGCGTGGCTGGGAGTGGCGCTGCCGGCGGCCGCGTTGATCGCGGCGCTGGGCGGGTTCGCGTTGCGCGGCGCCGCGATCGCGCGGGGGTGGAGCCTGCCGGCTTACCGGGGGTAAGCCAAGCAGGCGCCGGTGTCGGCTTAGCGGTAGCGGCAGCGATGCTGGGCGCTGATGGTCCGGTCGACCGCCCGTCCCGCGAGCGCTCCGCCCACGACGCCGCCGGCAGTTCCGAGCAGGCCGTGGCCGATCAGCTTGCGACCGACCAGGGCGCCGCCGACGCCGCCGACCAGGAGGCCGGTCGTGCCCGAGGAACGACGGCAGGTCTTGTACGCATAAGCCGTGCGGCCGGAATAATATTGCTTGCTGTGCCGGGTCCGGGCCTCGGCTGGAACCGCCATCGACGAGGCGGCGGTCGCCGCCAGCGCGGTGGCCGCGATGATCCGGTTGATGGTTCGCATGGGCTTGCTCCTCATGGTTGCAATCGACAGCGTCACTAAGGGAGTCCGGATGAACCCCCCGTGATGCCTTCGTTCAGGTGAATGTCTGGCACGGCGGACCTGTTCCGCGTCGCCACGGGCGGGTTGATGCGGTGCAGCAAGGGCGTCACAACGAAGCCCATGGACACCGACTTCTATCGCATTCGCCGCCTGCCCCCGTACGTGTTCGCCGAGGTGAACGCGATGAAGGCGGCGGCGCGGGCGCGGGGGGAGGATGTGGTCGACCTCGGTATGGGCAATCCCGACGGCGCGCCGCCGGCGCACGTGGTGGCCAAGCTGGCGGAGGTGGCTGGCAAGCCCGATGCGCATGGCTATAGCGCCAGCCGCGGCATCCCGGGCCTGCGGAAAGCGCAGGCGGCTTATTACGAGCGGCGGTTCGGGGTCAGCCTCGATCCCGACCGGGAGGTGATCGTCACGCTGGGCTCCAAGGAGGGGCTGGCGAACCTGGCGCAGGCGATCACCGCGCCGGGCGACGTGGTGCTAGCCCCCAACCCGTCCTATCCGATCCACAGCTTCGGCTTCATCATCGCGGGGGCGGCGATCCGCTCGATTCCGGCGGCGCCGGGCGAGGACTTCTTCGAGCGGCTGCGGCGGGCGATGCGCTACACGGTGCCGCGGCCCAAGGTGCTGGTGATCGGCTATCCGTCCAACCCGACGGCTTATGTCGCGGACGTGCCCTTCTACGAGCGGCTGGTGGCGTTCGCGCGCGAGCATGGCACCTGGATCATCAGCGACCTCGCTTATGCCGAGATCTACTTCGGCGAGGAGCCAACGCCGTCGATCCTGGCGGTCGAGGGCGCCAAGGAGGTAGCGGTCGAGTTCACGTCCATGAGCAAGACTTATTCGATGGCCGGGTGGCGGATCGGCTTCGCGGTCGGCAACCCGCAGCTGATCGAGGCACTGGCGCGGGTGAAGTCCTACCTCGATTATGGCGCGTTCACGCCGGTACAGGCGGCGGCGGTGGCGGCCTTGAACGGGCCGCAGGACTGCGTGGCGGCGAACCGGGCCTTGTACCGGAAGCGGCGGGATGTGCTGGTGGAAAGCTTCGGCCGGGCCGGGTGGGACATCCCCGTGCCGCAGGCGAGCATGTTCGCCTGGGCGCCGATCCCCGAGCGCTTCCGGGAGGCCGGCAGCATGGCCTTCGCCAAGCAGTTGCTGGTGGAGGCCGGCGTGGCGGTCGCGCCGGGTGTCGGCTTCGGCGAGGAAGGCGAAGGGTTCGTGCGGATCGCGCTGGTCGAGAACGAGCAGCGGCTGCGGCAGGCGGCGCGGGGCGTCAGGAAGCTGCTGGCGCGCTGAAGCCATGCCCAAGATGGTCAGGAAAGGCGACCTGCCGACCAAAACCTGCGCGAGCTGCGGGCTGCCGTTCGCGTGGCGCAAGAGGTGGGCGCGCAACTGGGACCAGGTGAAGTATTGCTCCGACCGGTGCCGGTCGGCGGGAGCAAAGTCTCCGGAGTGAGGCGGATTTCAGCGCTTGCTCACCTTTTGCTCATGACGCTCAGGGGCGAAGGTCGGCACCGTCACGGCTTCAACCAACAGGAGCCAAAAACCATGAACCAGATCGCCCGGCCCTCGCGCCCTTCCCTCAACCTTTGGCGAGTCGCCGGTTGGGGATTCCTTCTTG
>Ga0210040_10005494_pt1 | contig 16127 bp, 14 predicted proteins | sample CryGeyCG12114_NA_FD_185462 | JGI IMG/M metagenome (GOLD analysis project Ga0210040, IMG submission 185462) | Groundwater microbial communities from aquifer - Crystal Geyser CG19_WC_8/21/14_NA (SPAdes) (version 2) | ecosystem: Environmental > Aquatic > Deep subsurface > Groundwater | place: USA... | reverse complement strand
CTGGCGTCCTCGACGCCCACGTCTACGACGCGCTGCGCGCCGGGGCCAGCGGCTTCCTGCTCAAGGACGCCAGGCCGGACGAGCTCCTCAGCGCCGTGCGGACCGTGGCCGCCGGGGACGCCCTGATCGCCCCCGCCGTCACCCGCGCCCTGATCGGTGCCCACGCCACCCGGCTGCGCCCAGCGCCCCACGACCCGAGGGCGGCGTCGCTGGAGCGGTTGACGCCCCGTGAGCTGGAGGTGCTGCGCCTGGTGGCCACCGGGCGCTCCAACGCCGAGATCGCCGTCGCTCTGCACCTGAGCCCCGAGACCGTCAAGACCCACGTCTCGCGCCTCCTGACCAAGCTCGACCTGCGTGACCGGGTGCAGGCCGTCGTCCTCGCCTACAGCACCGGGCTCGTCGACGGCCGACCATGACCCCTGCAGTGACCAGCTGGCCGACCACCGGCACCAGCGTCCGGTAGCCAACCGACCGATGGCACGCAGCGGGACCGACCGACCGATGAGCACGTGGACGCCTGAGTGATCGGACCGCCTCGGAGGGCGACTAGTCATTCGGGTACTTCTCGCTCGACATGGCCCCTCGGCCATCGGCGTGGACCACGCGGGTACCCGCTGATCGCCGGGCCGAGGAGGAGTCACTCCGCAGGACGCTCGGCGGCTCTCTTGAGGAGCCGGAGCTGGTGGTCCCACGCCGAGACTGCGGACGCCATCTGGGCCACAGCGCGCTGCAGCGGCTCGGTCCGGACCTCGTACAGCGCCTCCCGGCCGATCCGGCGTCCGTGCACCAGCCCGGCAGCTCTCAGCACGGCGACGTGCTTCGCGGTGCCTTGACGAGTGATGGGCAGGGCTTGGGACAGTGCGACGACGCCGGACGGCTCCCTGGCCAGGGCGTCGAGGATGACGACCCGCGTGGGGTCGGCCAGAGCCCCCAGGACTCGCTGGGTCTCAGGAGCGAGCACCGGCACGGCCCTCCAGCTGTGCGAGCGCGAGACCCAGCTCTTCCTGCCACCCGGAGACGTTGGCGCCGTAGTTGCGAGCGTGCTGATCCGCGCTCATGGCGGTGAAGCCGCTCTCCACCACAGTCACCCGGACCGTGCCGCCGTCCTGCGGCTGCAGGGTGAACTCCACGGTCGTCCGCGGGACAGCGTCCCCGCCGGGATGCCAGGTGAACACCGCCCGACGCGGCGGCTCAAACGCCACCACGCCCACCGAGAACTCACCCAGGTCCAGGTCGTGCACGGAGCACTCGTCACCGCGGCGCTCCACCCGGTGCCCCCCGAGCCTGCCGCTGTTGATCCACCACCCCGGCTCGGAGACCAGGTCCCACACCCGCCCCAGCTCCGCGTCGATGTCGATGCTCGTCGTGATCACGTCGTCCATGCAACCGGATGGTTGCCTATGGGCGGGGGGTTCGTCAATACCCCCTCCGGCGAAGCCGCACGCCAGCGCTACGGCAGCACCCAGGGCGCCTGACCCCTCGCCCACTCCCAGGACGATCAACGGTCGCGGGTGCGCACGAGGCGGCCGTCCAGCACATCCACGCTGGCCCGATGACGTCCACGGCCCCACACACCGCAGCCGTCCCACTCGGGATCCGGGACCGGGCCGGGTGCGCCCTCTGGTGGTGACGTCGTCGTCGTGGACTGCACGAAGACGAACCGCTCCTGCGCCATCGTCGGCGGCATGCCCGACGACGCGCGGGCCCGCACGACCCCAGGCCGGGGAGCCGTCGCCGACCTCGACCAGCTCGGCGCACCCCGCCGGTCCGCAGCCCGACGCCGTCGCGGCGTTCTGGGCCACCTCGGCGTGCCGTCGGACCTCGGCCTCCCCCGCTGCCTGCGCGAGCTCCTGACGGCATGACCGCTGAGCGACGGTTCCGTCTGCCAGCGACGACCCGCGCCTCCGAGGACGGCCACGCTCGGGCACCGGGGCCTTCGTCGGGACGGCTTCCTCGAGGTGGACGGGCGCCTCGGAATTCCGGCCGATCCGCTGGCGGTGCTCCCGGTGAAGTTCCGCGAGGCGCTCCAGTGCGTTGATGCAGAGGGTGTCGTTCCTGGCGAGGCTGGCGGCCACCTCGGTGTACCCGCTGTGCAGCAGGAGGTCGATGACCTCGTCATCGAGGTCGTCTTCGCCCGCCAGCCTCCCCTTCTCGTGGGGGGAGCCGTGTCGCACGACGCCCAGCGGGTCGCTGGTTGGTGGGGGCGGGCCCACCCAGGAAGCGACGTAGTAGCGACCTTCGGTCGCGCCTGGTGAGTCCGGCGGCGCCTCGCGAGCGACCTCCCAGCAGACCTGTCCGCACTGGATTACCGAACACGTGCGTCGAACGGGACGCTCCGCGGCCCCTCCAGACCCACCCCAGGTCGCGGCGCCGGGTCTCGCTACCGCGAGCGCACGAAGCGGTCGACGTCGGCGGTGCGGCCGGCGAGCAGGATCTCGTCGCCGTAGGCGAGCGTCGTGCTCGCCTCGGCGTACGTGAACTCCTCGGCGCCCGCTGGCTTGACGGACACCACGGTCACCCGGTGGCGGCGGCGCAGGCCGCTCTCCCCCAGGGGCACCCCCACGAGCTCCTGGGGCGGGCGCGCCGTCGCCAGGACCCAGTCGCGGCTGACCTGCAGGTAGTCGCTGACCTCCCCGGAGACGAGGTGAGCCACGCGCGCCCCCATCTCCTCCTCGGGCAGCACGACGTGGTGGGCGCCGACCCGGCGCAGGATCCGGGCGTGCTGGCGGTCCAGCCCCTTGGCCCAGATGGTCTCCACCGCCAGCTCGTCCAGGAGCGCCGTCGCGAGGATGCTCGCGTGCTGGTCGCCGCCGACGGCGACCACGGCGCGCTCGAAGTCCTGGACCCCGAGCTCCTCCAGCGCCTCCTTGTCGGTCGCGTCCGCGGCCACCACCTGGCCTATCTGGCCGGCCAGCCGCTGGACGACGACGGGGTTTCGGTCCACCGCGAGCACCTCGGCGCCGCGCCGGACGAGCTCGAGCGAGAGGGCGGTGCCGAAGCGGCCGAGGCCGATCACGACGACGGGGGTCAGGCGGTCAGCCAACGATGGTCCTCTCCTCGGGGTACTGGGTCCGGCGGGTGCGCTCGCGCAGGGCGAGGGCCGTGGCCAGGGTGAGCGGCCCCACCCTCCCCGCGAGCATGAGCGCGACGAGCACGAGCTGCGCGCCGGCCGGCAGGTCGGCCGTGATGCCCGTCGAGAGACCCACGGTGGCGAAGGCGGACACCGCCTCGAAGAGGGCCGCGTCCAGACCCACCCCGGAGAGGTCCAGCAGCAGCGACGTGCCGGTGACGGCGAGCGCCACCCCGAGCAGCGCCACGGACAGCGCCTGCCGCTGGGTGGAGACGGGCACTCGCCGGCGTCCCACGACGACGCCGGGCTCGCCGCGCACCTCCGCCCACACGACGAAGGCCAGCAGGCCGAAGGTCGTCACCTTGATGCCGCCGGCCGTGCCGGCGCTGCCGCCGCCGATGAACATCAGGACGTCGGTGAGGAAGAGCGTGCTCGGCTGCAGAGAGCCGATGTCGACGCTGTTGAAGCCCGCGGTGCGGGCCATCACCGACGCCGTGATCGCGCCGAGCACCCGGTCCTCGGCGGGCAGGGCGCCGAGCGTGGCCGGGTTGCGCGCCTCGGCGACGAGGACGCCGAGGGTCCCGGCGACGAGCAGCACGGCCGTGACCCAGACGGTGATCCGCGTGAGCACCGACCAGGTCGAGGGGCGCCGCCACGCGCGCACGAGCTCGAAGACGACCGGGAAGCCGAGGCCCCCGACGACGACGGCGAGGCAGACGACGCCCAGCACCAGCGGGTCACCCGCGTACCCGACGAGGCTGTCGGCGTTGGTGGAGAAGCCGGCGTTGTTGAACGCCGAGATCGCGTGGAAGACGCCGTCGTAGAGCGCCTCCCCCACCGGCTCGTCGTAGGACGCGGCGAAGCGGGCGGCGAGCACGACGGCGACGACGGCCTCGCAGCCGAGGCTGAAGGCGACGACGCGGCGCACCACCCGGCGCACGTCGGCGCTCGTGAGGGTCTTGGTCTCCGTCTGCGCCACGAGCCGGGCGCGCAGGCCGAGGCGGTGGCGCAGGAGGAGGGCCAGGAGGGTCGCCAGCGTCATGATCCCCAGCCCGCCGGCCTGGATCAGCAGCAGCACGACCACCTGCCCGAAGCCGGACCAGTAGGAGCCGGTGTCGACGGTGACCAGGCCGGTCACGCACACCGCCGAGACGGCGGTGAAGAGCGCGTCCACCAGCGGGGCGCGCGCGCCGGAGGCCGTCGCGAGCGGCAGCGACAGCAGCGCCGTCCCCACGACCGAGGCCGCGGTGAACCCCCCGACGACGACGAGCGCCGGGTTGCCGGCGCCCCGCGGGGCGCGCCCCGTCCGCACGCCCCCGGCCCCCACGCCTCCGGGCCCTCTCCTCCCGGCCCGACGACGTCCCGGGCGGGGCCTGCGGGGAGGGGGCGGGGACGCCGGGGCGGGCTCGTGCACGGCGCACACCGTGGCACCAGCCGCCGGCCGGTTGCGAGCGGGTCCCCCCGCGCCCCCCGACCGGCGGACGCGGCTCAGCGAGCGCGCGCGGCGCGAGGGGTGGCGGGGGTGGCCGGTGCAGCCGGGCTCGGGCCGACCAGCAGCTTCCCGGGCCGCTCGAGGACGCCCTGCAGGACGCGGGCCGCGGCGCCCAGGACGACGGCGTCGGCGCCCATCCGGGCCGCGCGCACCTCGACGGGCAGGACGCGGGCCCGCAGCACCCGTCGCTCGAGCTCGGAGCGCAGCGGCGGACCCAGCCAGGGGGCGAGGGGGGCGTAGACGCCCCCGAGGACCACGGCGTCGACGTCGAGCACGTTGACCGCCGAGGACGCGGCCACGCCGAGGGCGCGCCCGGCGTCGGCGAGCGCCCGCAGGACGCGCTCCTGCCCGCCGGCGGCGGCGCGCGCGAGCACCGCTCCCGCACCGCCCCCCTCCGCGGCCGTGCTCCCGTCCGGGTCGAGCCCCGCGGCGGCGAGCACCGCGTCCTGCCCGGCGTAGACCTCGAGGCAGCCGGTGGCGCCGCAGCCGCAGACCGGGCCGCTCGGGTCCACGCCGACGTGGCCGAGCTCGCCGCTCCACCCGTGCTCGCCCCGCAGCAGGCGCCCGCCCACCACGGCGCCCGCGCCGATGCCGACCTCCCCGGAGACGAGCAGGAAGCTGCTCGGCGCCACCTCCGCGGACCCCGGGCCCCACGACCCGGGACCTGACGAACCAGGATCCGACGACCCAGCACCCGGCGACCCAGCACAGGACGACCCAGGACCGGACGACCCGGGCCTGGACGACCCGGGCCAGGACGACCCGGCGCCCGAGGACCCGGTCCCCACCGCCCACGCCTCGGCCAGGGCAGCGAGGGCGGCCTCGTTCTCGAGGGACGTCGGCAGGGCGTCGAGGGCAGAGCCCGCGGCGTCCGGAGCGCCGCGCAGCCGTCCGAGGACGTCGACGTCGCGCCACCCCAGGTTGGGCGCGAGGCGGACCACGCCGGCGCGGGCGTCCACGAGCCCCGGAAGCCCCCAGGCCGCGCCGACCACCTCGAGGCCCTCGGCAGCTGCGGCGGCGAGGACCTCCTCCGCCAGGTCGGCCGCGCGTCGCAGGACCTGCTCGGGCGGCGCCTGCCGCTGGTCGCCGGGCACGACGCGCAGGACCCGGGGAGCGCCCGACAGGTCGCGCACGCCGGCGGCCAGGTGCCGCACCCCGACCTCCACGCCCAGCCCGGCCACCCGTCGGCCCGACAGGCGCAGTCGCTGGGCCGGGCGCCCGCGGGCCGGCCCCGGCGGGTCGGTCTCCTCCAGCAGCCGCGCGAGGAGCATCTGGTCGACGAGGGCGGACACGGTCGTGCGGGTCAGCCCCGTCGCCGCGGCCAGGGACGCGCGCGAGGGGGGCTCCGGGGCCGCGACCACGCGCGCCAGGAGGGCGGCGCTGTTGCGCTCCCGCAGGTCCTCCTGCCGCGTGACGTCCACGGGCGCACCGTGCCACAGCGCGCGCCGCCCCCGGCGCCCCTCCCCGACGACACCGCCCCCCGGGAAGCAGACTCCTCCTTCACCGACGCGCCGCCCTCCCCCGCGAAGGAGACGCCTCCTTCACCGACGCGCCCCCCTCCCACGCGAAGCAGGCGCCTCCTTCACCGTGAGGCCGCGCCGCCGTTGACGCGAGGAGCCGCGACGCTTATGTTCAGTGACTGGACGAAAGCCGCTCGACGACGAGGAGCTCCCCGTGGCACCCACGCCCACCCGTGACGACAAGTTCTCCTTCGGCCTCTGGACCGTGGGCTGGACGGCGAACGACCCCTTCGGCGCCGCCACCCGCGCCCCGCTGGACCCGGTCGAGGCCACCCACCGCCTGTCCGACCTGGGCGCGTACGGCATCACCTTCCACGACGACGACGTCGTCCCGTTCGAGGCCGGCCAGCGCGACGCCGCCGAGCGGACGCGGATCCTGGACCGGCTGAAGAAGGCCCTGTCGGACACCGGCATGCAGGTGCCGATGGTGACGACGAACCTCTTCAGCCACCCGATGTTCAAGGAGGGCGCCTTCACCGCGAACGACCGCGGTGTGCGGCGCTACGCGCTGCGCAAGGCGTTGCGCCAGCTCGAGCTGGGCGTCGAGCTCGGGGCGAAGACCTTCGTCATGTGGGGCGGGCGCGAGGGCAGCGAGGTCGACGTCGCCAAGGACGTCCACGCCGCGCTCTCCCGCTACAAGGAGGCCGTCGACCTGCTCACGACCCACATCCTCGAGCAGGGCTGGGACGTGCGGATCGCCATCGAGCCCAAGCCGAACGAGCCGCGCGGCGACATCCTGCTGCCGACCGTCGGGCACGCCATCGCGTTCACCCACACCCTCGAGCACCCGCACCTGGTCGGCGTGAACCCCGAGGTCGGGCACGAGCAGATGTCCAACCTCAACTTCACGCAGGGCATCGCCCAGGCGCTGAGCGCGGGCAAGCTGTTCCACGTCGACCTCAACGGCCAGCACGGGCCCAAGTTCGACCAGGACCTGATCTTCGGCCACGGCGACCTGATCAACGCCTTCTCGACGGTCGACCTGCTGGAGAACGGCTTCCCGGGCGGCGGTCCCCGCTACGAGGGGCCCCGCCACTTCGACTACAAGCCGCTGCGCACCGAGGCGGCCGACGGCGTCTGGACGTCGGCGGAGGCCAACATGAGCACCTACCTCCTGCTCAAGGAGCGGGCGCTGGCCTTCCGCGCCGACCCCCGCGTCCAGGAGGCCCTCGAGGCCGCGCAGGTCACCGAGCTCGCGACGCCGACGCTGGCCGAGGGCGAGTCGCTCGCCGACCTCGTCGCCGACCGCGGCGCCTTCGAGGAGTTCGACGCCGACGCCTCGGGCGCCCGCCACGGCGGCCAGGTGCGGCTCGACCAGCTGGCCCTCGAGCACCTCATGGGTGCCGGCAGCTGACGCCGCGCACCGTCGATCGCGGAGGCCCGCACCCCGTCCTCGGGGTGCGGGCCTCCGTCGTCCACCGGCGCGTGCGCCGTCCTCGTGCGGGCCGGCCGGCCCGGACGCGCCGGTGAGCTCGCTGCCCCCACCCCCTTGCGCGGCTCGGGGAGGGGCGCCTACGGTCGCGTCGAAGCGCATCGACGACGATCGCCGGGAGGAGGCGCGGTGCCCACCAGCAAGGACGTCGCCCGCCTCGCGGGCGTCTCCCAGAGCACGGTCTCCTACGTGATGAGCGGCAAGCGGCCCATCTCTGCAGAGGTCCGCCGCCGCGTCGAGGAGGCCATGGCGCAGACCGGGTTCCAGCCCAACGCGGGCGCCCGCGCGCTGGCCGGCCGCCGCACGAGCGTCGTCGGGCTGGTGGTCCCCTTCGGGCCGTCGGCGGACACGACGGGCCTGCTGCCCTTCGTCGAGACGATCGCGACCGGGGTGCGCGAGCACGACTACGACGTCCTGCTCGTCACCGCCGACGAGGGCCCCAGCGCGCTCACCCGGCTGGAGGGGCGCCGGCTCTGCGACGCCATCGTCCTCATGGAGATCGAGGCGCACGACCCGCGGATCGAGGTCGCGGCCTCCTTGCGGGTGCCGGTCGTGCTCATCGGGGTGCCGCAGGACCCGCGGGGCCTGCCGTGCGTGGACGTGGACTTCGCCGAGGCGGCGCGCCTGGCCGTGACCGAGCTCGCCGCGTCGGGGCACGACCGCGTCGTCGTGCTGGGCCACCCGGCCGAGGCGGTCGCGCGCGACGTCGGCTACGTGCGCCGCTTCGCCGACAGCGCCCTCGCGACCGCCCGGGCCGTCGGGGTGGCCCACGAGGTCGTCGAGCCCGTGGAGGCGACGCCCCTGGGCGCCGAGCGCGCCGTCGAGGCCGCGCGCCTGGACCGACCGGGGCTCACCGGCCTCGTCGTGGCGGGCACCTCGGCCGTGCAGCCCGTGCTCACCGCCCTGGTCCGCGCCGGCCACGTCCCCGGCCGCGACGTCACCGTGATCGGCGTGTGCACCGACGCGGCCGCCGCCGCCGCCGAGCCCGCCGTCACCAACGTCTCCCTCGAGCCCCGGGACGTCTCCCGGCTCGCCGTCCGCACCGTCTTCCGCCTCCTCGACACCGAGGTGGCGGACGCCCCGCCCGACGTGGCTCTCGTCACGCCGACGCTGACCCACCGCTCCACCACCGCGCGCGCGGCAGCGCCCGCCGCCTGACCCCCTCCCCTCCCGCCACCCGGCGGGGGGCGACCCGCCCGCATCATCGATACGCATCGACGAAGGAGATCGCCATGGTTCGACGAGGAACCTCCCACCGCGCCCTCACCGCCGCCCTCGCCCTCGGGGTGCCGCTCGCGCTGGCCGGCTGCGGGGGTGGCGACCAGGCCGTCGGCGGCTCCGGTGGCGGGGGCGGGGGCGGCGGGGACGGCACGACGCTGCGCGTCCTGGACTACTACAACAACGAGCCGGACAAGACCGTCTTCCAGGACGTCATCGACGCCTGCGGGGAGGCGGCCGGCGTCGCCATCGAGCGAGAGGCGGTGCCCGGCAACGACCTCATCTCGACCGTCCTGCAGCAGAGCTCGTCGCGGACGCTCCCCGACGTCCTCATGCTGGACAACCCGGACCTGCAGGAGATCGCGGCGTCCGGGGCGCTGGCCCCGCTGAGCCAGTTCGGCATCACGGCCGAGGGCTACGCGGACGGCGTCGTCGAGGCCTCCACCTACGACGGCGAGCTGTACGGGCTGCAGCCCGTCACCAACACGATCGCGCTCTTCTACAACGAGGCCCTGCTCGCCGAGGCGGGCGTCGAGCCGCCCACCACCTGGGAGGAGCTCGAGAGCGCCGCCGCGGCGCTCACCACGGGGGACCGGTACGGGCTGGCGTTCTCGGCCATCAACACCTACGAGGGCACCTGGCAGTTCCTCCCCTTCATGTGGTCCAACGGCGGCGACGAGTCGGACATCGCCACGCCGGAGACGGCCGAGGCGCTGCAGCTGTGGGTCGACCTCGTGAGCAGCGGCTCGGCCTCGCAGTCCGTCGTCAACTGGAGCCAGGCCGACGTCAACGACCAGTTCGCCGCCGGCAACGCCGCGATGCAGATCAACGGCCCCTGGCAGTTCCCGGTGCTCGACGCCGTCGACGGCCTCGACTACGGCGTCGTGCAGATCCCCGCACCGAGCGCCGGGGACACGGTCGTCGCGCCCTTCGGCGGCGAGACGTGGACGGTGCCCCAGACCGGGGACGCCGACCGCCAGGCGCTCGCGGCGCAGGTCGTCCAGTGCATCAACGACGACGACAACATGGTGACCCTGGCGACCGAGCGGGGGACCGTCCCGACCAAGCCCGCCCTCGTCGACGCGGCCGTGGAGGCGCAGCCCGCGATCGAGCCCTTCGCGGAGCAGCTGCCCGACCTGCGCTCCCGCACCGGCGAGCTCGGCGAGGAGTGGCCGACGGCCGCGACGGCCATCTACACGGCGGTGCAGGACGCGCTCGTGAACGGCACCGACCCCGCGGAGGCGCTCGCCGCCGCGCAGTCGGGCTCGTGACCGCGCCCCCGACGGCGCGCGCCGCGGCGGGGTCCTCCCGGGCGACCCCCGACGGCGCGGCCCCCGGCGGCGCGTCCCCGCGCCGCCGGGGGCTGCGCTCGCCCCGCACGCGCGCGAGGGCGCTCGAGCTGGCCTTCCTCGCCCCCGCAGCCCTCTACCTGCTGCTCTTCTTCGCCTACCCGGTGGCCAAGAACGTCGTCATGGGCTTCCAGGAGTACACGACGCGCACCTTCTTCACCGGCGAGGCGCCGTGGGTGGGGCTCGACAACTACGCGGCCGTCCTGGGCTCCTCGCTGTTCGACCGGGCGCTGCTCAACACGGTCCTGTTCACGGGGGGCTCGATCCTCGGCCAGTTCGTGCTCGGGCTCGCCATCGCGGTGTTCTTCCAGCGGCGCTTCCCGCTCTCCGGGCTGCTGCGCTCCCTGCTCCTGCTGCCCTGGCTCGTGCCGCTCATCGTCACCTCCGCCGTGTGGCGCTGGATGCTCGACCAGGACAACGGCGTCATCAACCGCGCGATCGGTCTGCTGCCGCTCGTCGACGCCCGCCCCGGATGGCTGACGAGCACGTCGCTGGCGCTGCTGGCCGTCGTCCTGGTCAACATCTGGATCGGCATCCCCTTCAACACCACGATCCTCTACGGCGGCCTGCAGGAGATCCCCGGAGAGCTCTACGAGGCGGGGGCGCTCGACGGCGCGACGGGGTGGCGGGCGTTCCGCCACATCACGTGGCCGCTCCTGCGCCCCGTCGTCACGGTCGTCCTCGTCCTCGGCGTCGTCTACACGCTCAAGGTCCTCGACATCATCCTCGGGCTGACGGGCGGCGGGCCGGCGAACGCGACGCAGACCCTCTCCACCCAGTCCTACGAGCTGTCCTTCCGGCAGTTCGACTTCGGCCAGGGAGCGGCCCTCGGCAACGTGCTGATCGTCATCTCCCTGGTGTTCGCCGCCGTGTACCTGCGCGCCAACCGCCGCGCCGTGGACGAGTGAGGGCCCCATGACCGAGACCACCGGGCGGGCAGCGCCCACCACCTCCCCGCAGCCGCCCGCCGCCCCGGCGGTCACCGCCCCGCGCTCGGCCCGGCGCTCCAGGCCGGTCGGCGAGCACGGCTGGGGCAGCACGGCCGTCGGCGTCGCGATCATCGCCGTGATGCTGTTCCCGCTCTACTGGATGCTCAACGTGAGCCTGCAGCGCAGCAGCGGCGCCGTCGCGACACCGGTCCTCCCGTTCGACCTGTCCTTCGACGGGTACGCCACCGCCCTGCGCGAGCAGAGCGGGAACCTGCTCACCAGCCTCGTGGTCGCGGTCGGCGCAGTCGTGCTGAGCCTGCTCGTGGCGACGCCCGCGGCCTACGCCCTGGCGCAGCTGCGCATCCGCTGGGCCGGCGGCGTGCTGCTCGCGGTGCTCGTCTCGCAGATGGTCCCGGGCATCGTCATCGCCAACGCGCTCTACAGCGCCTACAGCGACCTGGGGCTGCTCAACTCGGTCGCGGGGCTCGTCCTCGCGGACGCGGGCCTCGGCATCCCCTTCGGCATCCTCATCATGCGGGCCTTCATGAGCGCGATCCCCACCTCGGTGGTCGAGGCCGCACGGGTCGACGGCGCGGGCCAGGTCCGCGCCTTCGTCTCGGTGGTGCTGCCCATGAGCCGCAACGCGCTCATCACCGCCGGCCTGTTCACGTTCCTCTTCGCCTGGGGCGACTTCCTCTTCGCCCTGACCCTGACCACGACGGGCGAGGTCCGACCGGTCACCCTGGGCATCTACACCTACATCGGGACCTTCGTGAACGACTGGAGCGCCGTCATGGCCACGGCCGTCCTGGCCTCCCTGCCCGCACTGCTGCTGCTCGTCGTCGCCCAGCGGTACGTCTCCGCCGGCGTCACCGGCGGCGCCGTCAAGTGAGCATTCCTCCCCCCCCTCTCCCGACCCCGCCGCGCGACCACCTGGAGCACCTCGTGACCGAGCCCACCCACCGCACCTCCGAGGACGGGACCGCCGGTCCCGACCCGGCCCACCACCCGCTGCGCGTGCGCCAGGACCAGCCGCTGCGCGTGCTCGTCTGGAGCGAGAACCGCCACGAGCAGCTCGAGCCGGAGGTCGCCGAGCGCTACCCCGACGGCATGCACGGCGCGATCGCCGCGGGCATCACCGGGAACCTCGGCGAGCGCGCCGTCGTCCGCACGGCGACGCTCGACGACCCCGAGCACGGCTTGACCGAGGAGGTGCTGGCGGGGACCGACGTCCTCACCTGGTGGGGGCACGCCGCGCACGCGGAGGTGGACGACGCCGTCGTCGAGCGCGTCCACCGCCACGTCCTCGCCGGCATGGGCCTGGTCGTCCTGCACTCCGGCCACTGGTCGAAGATCTTCACCAGGCTCATGGGGACGACGTGCACGCTGCGCTGGCGCAGCGAGCACGACCGCGAGCTCGTGTGGACCGTCGACCCGACGCACCCCATCGCCCGCGGCGTCCCCCACCCGATGGTCATCGACGAGGACGAGATGTACGGGGAGCACTTCGACATCCCCGCCCCGGACGAGCTGGTCTTCCTCTCCACCTTCTCCGGCGGGGAGGTCATGCGCTCCGGCTGCACCTTCCGCCGGGGGCACGGGCGGATCTTCTACTTCAGCCCCGGTGACCAGGACTACCCCGTGTACTTCCACGAGGGCGTCCGCCGGGTCCTCTCCAACGCCGTCGAGTGGGCGGCCAGCGACCGGCGGGAGCGCTCGACGCCCGTGCTGCTGCGCTACGAGACCGAGCGGTTCTGGACCGGCCACGGCTACACGGGTGCCCTCGACGCCGCGACGAGGACCGGCTCGTGAGCCACCGCCGCCTCGACCTCGCGGACGGCGACCGGCTGCCCGTCGTCTCGGTCGGCGCCGGGGGCATGGGGCGCGCCTGGCTGGGCGTGCTGGAGGCCTCGGCAGAGGTGGACCTGGTGGGCGTCGTCGACCTGGACGAGACGGCGGCCCGCTCCGCGGTCGCCGCACTCGGTCGCCCGGACCTGCCGGTCGGCTCGGACGCCGTCGCCCTGGCCCGCGGCACCGGGGCGCTGGCCGTCGTGGACGTCACCGTGCCGGCGGCCCACCACCCCGTGACGACGGCCGCCCTGCGGGCGGGCCTGCCCGTGCTGGGCGAGAAGCCGGTGGCCGCGACGCTGCCGCAGGCGCTCTCGCTCGCGGCGGCGGCCGAGGTCACCGGCGAGCTGTTCATGGTGAGCCAGTCGCGCCGGTGGAACCCGCAGGTGGACCTGCTGCGGCGGCTCACCGCCCGGCTGGGCGGCGTCGGGACCGCGACGACGGAGTTCTTCCGCGCCCCCCGCTTCGGGGGCTTCCGCGAGGAGATGGCCCACCCGCTGCTCGTGGACATGGCGATCCACGCCTTCGACACCGCGCGCTTCGTCCTCGACGACGAGCCCGTGAGCGCCTGGTGCACGGCGCACGACCCGCCGTGGAGCTGGTACGACGGCGACGCCAGCGCCACCGCCGTGTTCACCACGGCCGCCGGCGCCCGCTACACCTACACGGGCTCGTGGTGCGCCCCCGGCGACGAGACGTCGTGGAACGGGTCCTGGCGCGTGAGCGGCCGCCTCGGCACCGCGCGCTGGGACGGCGACGGCGACCCGGTCGTCGCCCTCGGGGACGGCGCGACCGCGGACGACCGCGAGGGCGTGGCCGCCGTGCTCACGGGGCCCCGCTCGCCGCACGACGGCATCGCGGGCGCGCTCAGCGTCTTCGTCCGGGCGCTGCGCACGGGCGAGGCGCCCTCGGGCGAGGTGCACGAGAACGTCCTGAGCCTCGCGATGGTCGACGCGGCCGTCGAGTCCGCGGGCAGCGGGGAGGTCGTGCGGCTCGACGACCTCCTCGAGCGCGCGCGGGAGCGGGCCGTGGAGGAGGAGCAGGACGCCGCCGTGCGCGAGGTGCTCGCGGCGTGGACGACGGTGCGCGCGGCCCTGGGCGCGACGGGCCTCCCCGCGCGCGTCGGCCCCTGAGCGCCTGACCTGCTCGACGGAGGTGACCGTGCGCGGTCACCTCCGTCGAACAGGTCTCGCTCCCCCGGGACGAGCGGGTGCTCAGATCCAGATCGCGGGGTCCACGTCGTCGTCCGCGGCGGCCGCGGGGGCCCGCTCGAGCACCCGCCCGGGCACCCCGACGACGACGGCGCCCGCCGGGACGTCGCGGACGACGACGGCGTTGGCGCCGACCTGCGCGCCGTCCCCGATGGCGATGTCGCCCAGGATCCGGGCTCCCGCCCCGACGGTGACGCCGTCACCCAGCGTCGGGTGGCGCTTGCCGCGCTCGAGGCTGCGACCGCCCAGGTTGACGCCGTTGTACATCATCACGTCGTCGCCGATGACGGCCGTCTCCCCGATGACGACGCCCATGCCGTGGTCGATGAAGAAGCGCCGGCCGACCGTCGCCCCCGGGTGGATCTCCACGCCCGTCCTCGATCGCGAGACGTGCGAGAGCACGCGCGCCAGCAGCCTCGTGCCGGGGCGCTGCCACAGCCGGTGGCTGAGGCGGTGCGCCCACACCGCGTGCAGGCCCGGGTAGGCGAGCACCAGCTCGGCGCGGCTGCGGGCGGCCGGGTCCCGGCGACCCGCGGTGTCGAGGTCCTCGCGCAGCCGCTGCCGCCACGTGAGGTCGCCGTCGGCGACGCCGCGGGACCGCGGCGCGGGGACCGGCGCCGGCTGGACCCCGGTCACCGCCGGGGGGCGCCGGCGGGCGGCCCCCCGGTCGGACGTGGTCGTCACGGGGCGCGTCACTCCACCAGGTCGGCGTAGAGGATGGTGGACAGGTAGCGCTCGCCGAAGGACGGCACGACCACGACGATCGTCTTGCCCTCCATCTCGGGCCGCTGCGCCACCTGGACCGCGGCGCACAGCGCGGAGCCGGAGGAGATCCCGGCGAGGATGCCCTCCTCCGCGGCGGCGCGGCGCGCCCAGTGCACCGAGGTCTCGGCGTCCACGTCGACGACCTCGTCGTAGACGTCGGTGTCGAGGATCTCCGGCACGAAGTTGGCGCCGATGCCCTGGATCTTGTGCGGCCCCGGCTGGCCGCCGTTGAGGATCGGCGACTCGGCCGGCTCCACGCCGACGACCCGCAGGCCGGGCTTGCGGCTCTTGAGCACCTGGCCGACGCCGGTGATGGTGCCCCCGGTGCCGATGCCCGCGACGACGACGTCGACCTCGCCGTCGGTGTCCGCCCAGATCTCCTCGGCGGTGGTCCGCCGGTGGACCTCGGGGTTGGCCTCGTTGGCGAACTGGCGCACGAGCACCGAGCCGTCCGCGGCGGCCAGCTCCTCGGCCTTGGTGACGGCGCCGCGCATGCCCTCGCCGCCCGGGGTGAGCACGAGCTCGGCGCCGTAGGCGCGCAGGAGGGCGCGGCGCTCCTTGGACATGGTCTCGGGCATGGCGAGGACGACCTGGTACCCGCGCGCCGCGCCCGTCATGGCGAGCGCGATGCCCGTGTTGCCGCTGGTGGCCTCGACGATGCGCCCACCCGGCTTGAGCTGCCCGGAGCGCTCGGCGGCGTCGACCATGGCGACCCCGATGCGGTCCTTGACGCTGCTGGAGGGGTTGTAGAACTCCAGCTTCGCGGCCACGGTCGCCCTGGCGCCGTCGGTGATGCGGTTGAGGCGCACCAGGGGCGTGCCGCCCACCAGCTTCGTGATGTCGTCGTAGATGGGCACCGGTGTCGCTCCTCGGCAGGTCGGGGGTGGTCGTCGACACGCCCAGATCTTCCCGACCGGGACGGTCGCTGCGGGAGGACAACGCGCCTGCGACGCCGGGTGCTTCCCGCGAGCGGCTTCCGGTCTCACCTGCTGGGACTCCGGGGTCCCGCGCCACCCGGTCGCCGGAACAGGCAGGGGCGTCGCGGCGCTGGCCCCGACGAGCGCCCATCACGGCGCGGACCTGCCGCGGCGGACGGGCACCTGCCCGACGAGCCGATCACGGCGGGCTGCGCCAGGCTCGACCAGGACGACGGGACGTCCCGCAGCACCGGAGGACGTCCCCCGACGACGAGGAGTGCGCACGTGGCTGTCCCCACGATCACGCTGAACGACGGCACGACGATCCCCCAGCTCGGCTTCGGGGTGTTCCAGATCGAGCCGGAGAACACCGAGC
>Ga0210040_10005493_pt1 | contig 16129 bp, 22 predicted proteins | sample CryGeyCG12114_NA_FD_185462 | JGI IMG/M metagenome (GOLD analysis project Ga0210040, IMG submission 185462) | Groundwater microbial communities from aquifer - Crystal Geyser CG19_WC_8/21/14_NA (SPAdes) (version 2) | ecosystem: Environmental > Aquatic > Deep subsurface > Groundwater | place: USA... | reverse complement strand
GACCGAAAAATATATTTACCCAATAAAGTTCCAAGGATTGAAGCCCGATCTGGATTTCGGCGTTCATACGCATTTACAATTTGAAAGAGCACAGTAGGGTGCACTTTAACCTTTAGGTTCAGAGCCATCATTAGACAGAGTTACGTTAACTTCAAGGGTTTTTCAAGTTTTTTTTTTAAATCGAATGGTTCAGTGCAGGTTAAATTATCCAGTTTAAAAGATATAGATGAAAGGGTTAGGGTTAAGTAGAAGAAATTAGACAACTTGAATTGTTAATCGCTTGTATAATAGTCGCTAATCAAAACAAAACGATTTAATAGCCACTTCACAACTTTATTAACCGATTAATAATTAACAAAATGTTCCAAAATGAAACAGCCGGCTGTCAGTTCAGGTTTTCTGCTATAGCTCATTTCAATGACTTTCCTACGAGAGAGCGGATTGCAGATTAGATTAAAAGTATTGAGAGAGAGTAGATGGCGTGCGTGTACTAAATTTTTAAATAAAAAGAGCCAAACTTTTAGAAGTAGATTATGGCATAAACTGAAAGTAGAGAAAACATGGAATTTTGGACGAGCAAATTTAATTTTTTTTACAGCTAAATTGAATTAACTTTATACAATTTTCTTCCCATTCTACGATATGGTTATGGAATCTAAAGAGGAACAGCCGAGTCTCACGCTGACAATTCCATTTAATTCTTCAACTGAAGCCAAAATTGCATACAATTCCTTAAGTGTTGATAAAGAGCCAGAAAGGAGCGCAGTCATCAAAACTTTGAGTGTCAAAGATAACCATTTACTTTTGTAAGTTAAATAGCACATTAAATCTTCACAAGGCACCTCCTTTTCTCACACTGAGAAAATATTAGAAATACACAACCCCATAATGTTTCTAGGAACCTCGAAGGACCGGAACTCCGTCAGCTGCGACATTCAGTCAATGCATTTTTTGACCACGTTGTCCTGGTCCGAAAAGTAATAGAAAAGTTTTCCCCAGAAAACGTGTCCTCCGAAGTCAAGGCGTGAAACACACGTATAAACGTTGCATCTTCCGGTTCCCTTGAAGATATCTCGAAAATGGAAGAGCATTCCCCAGCTCCCCAAGAATCTCGTGGGATCTATGGGTTTGTTTTATTTATGGGAATGAACCTTTGTATTATTTTTTACTTCGTATGGATGCTAATGCCACTTGAGTGGACCGATAATTGGCCCTACGAACCGCCACAGTCATACTGGGGCCTAGTAGTTCCAGTATATTTTTGCACTGCATTATTTCTGTTTGCATTTTGTATTTACCCTGCCATGCATAGTCAATATGATTCTGAACTAAATGATACTTCTGTTGTTACTGATGTATTTGCTCATCCTCCAAATCACTTTAAAAGACTTAAGGAAGCTAAAAAGACACCAAGGAAGAAAAATACCGAACGAAGCGCAATGTATTCGAAGTCTAAACCAATTTCTCCAGTGTCAGATTTAGATTTAAATGATGTTTCACAAGTACTATATTTAGAGAAATAAACATTCTTGTTCCAAAGCTGATGAAATTACTTACATACACGTTTATTTACACAACAGCCATTAATATTTATCTACATTGCAATTACCAGAGTTTTTTTAAATATGTTGACCAATTCACATAAATACGATAGATCGATAAGCAAGCTATTTAGCTGACCTACTATTGTTTACAGAGTGCGAAGTTGACCTTTAGCTTTCAGAGCTTCGACTTCGGACTCGTCCTTAACCCAGTATCCAGGGTAGTCTTTTTTCAAGGTCCAGTCAGTACGATGGGACCAGACATTACCCGCTTTTCGAGGAAGTGGGTACGGGAACACATCGTTTCCATCTAGAGTTGCTAGTTTGAAAGTAATGCCGAATGCAGCAATAGCCAATCCAGACATCAATCCAACATGGAAATTTTTTACTATAATCAAAACAAAGAACGAAACATTAGCTATAAAAAACAGCAAAGTACTCGTCTTCGTCTTATGAGAAAGTATTTTACCTCGGGCTCCCACTACAGATCCTGTAGCAAATCCTCCTAAAATATGATTAAGTTGACCATCTTTTTTTCTGAGGTTGGCAGCTGTATAGACAGTGAATGAATAAACTAAGCCCCCGCCGACGATTGGGACTGACCAGAATGCTACTCTTTTCAACGCTCCTAGAGCACCCTATAATTTAAGAACAAATAATTTTAAGTGATTCAGACATAATTTAGTTCTGGCGACTGGCGACCTTCAATTGCACTTCCAGTCTAGTCAAGTCTATAGAAATATATTTAGAAATACATACGCAAATTCTCACGATTGGAGTTACAATGTTACAAAAAAATGCTTCAAGTCAATATTAGGCTTTTAGTAGTATTTAACATGGGTTCTAAAATTCCACATATTAAAGCAAAAAAAATAAGTTCGATATGAACAGCAGCAAAAAATAAAAACGAAATGAGGCACAGTGGAGTTATGGAGTATGGAGTACATTTTAGAGGCTCTTGCTCATTTAAAGGAAAACGCTTGCTTTGAATATTAATAACTCTCGTATTAATGAACCGATTTATAAAATATGAAGTTTGGGTTGAACATCACAAAGCTCTGGGATTTTTACTGATGAATTACATGAAAGAAACAGCCGTCTCTACACTTGCAGCACAAGAAGGACCATGTCCACAATGCATTCATTCTGTTTACAGTACAAGTTGTGATAATATAATGAAATGAAAGTTTATCGTTACAATACTTACAATCCCATATTGTGAGGACCACAAAGTGATATCAAACATGGACATCGTTGCGGAAGCAAGGACAGTGTACTTGGTTATAAGTTTTGTCTTCGCAACGAAATTTTCATCATCCTTGCCTTTGAATGCATTCTGAAAACTTTCGACAAATCTTTCGTCGTCGTGACCAATCTTTCTGGTCACATATTTTGGGCCAAAGATCAAAGACATTGTACAATAGAAGCCACTTTTTTAGAACCTGCAATTAAAAGTCCATACGAGGCTAACGTCTCGTGTGAAAATTAAATTCACCAGAAGATTTTTATGATAATATTATCCACGAATTTGTAATTCGATCAGGCATCACGTGAGGTGGTTTTGTGTACTGAGCTAATCGGACTCCTTTATTTACGTACGCGCCAAATTCGAAAGACTAATGCAAACAACAAAAATGACAACTAGGGGAAGAAATTGATTTCCTGGAGAAGGATTTAATCTTTTCCCTAAAATGTCCCAGTAATTAAGTGCATCCTATTATTAAGTCCGTGTTCGCTGTTATTGTTAAAGGTAGGTCAGTTTTTTTAGCAGTTGTTTAGTAGAAGATTCAAATTTTAAGCATGTTAACCAAGTTTGCTATTTGCAATTTTTTACGAGTTTTTTATTGTTTTTTTTTTCTATTGTGTAGATGGATGTCGGTTTTTTCCAGATTTTTGTCGAGAATAAAATTATCATATTTGGCGTTAAAATATGAACAGCATCCATTTCTCACATTCTCAACTTTGATGATGAAAGCTGGCTTTCAAAATTTAGCCAATATTGGGAGTAATTCACTATTCGGGGGATTTTGGATACGGACTATTTAATACAAGCTAGTCAGCAACTAAAACATTCTATATCAGTGCTTCAAGAAAGTTACTTAGTTTTAGTTACCAACCAATTTATAATTTTGACAATCATGAAGTACTTCAGCAGTGATATCAAATGGGCGTCTTTGTTTCCTTCAAAATGGGCATTTTTTATCTTCATTGCCTATATGGCGCTGTTCATAAATCAAGGTAATTTTTCAAATCTTGATTTTTTGCGTTATTCTCTAATAGCCATTTTTTAAACCAATATTTTATTATTATTATCTTCAGGTATTTTAGTGACTGCCTCCCAAAGTAACAATCACAAAGGTTACAGCTACAACACCGTGACAGCTGTTTTACTAACGGAAGTTATCAAATTACTGATAAGCTGTGGAATGTTCATGCAAAGGTAGTTTGATTTTTAAGTTAGATAATTATTTGCTTTTCTGCTTCGCATGAAGTTGACTTTTTGAACATTTATCTTCCTATGTTTACGGTTGACAAAAGTTCTTCTGGACTTTTTCTCTTCTACATAACTTTTTCTTGATTTGTCTATCTTTCCAGTTTAATAATCTCGACTAAGCTTCACGGCAGCAAGCAATGTTGCGAAACAAATTCGGCTTTTGAAGACGCATTTCCATGCTGCTTGACACCAGTAATCTCGCGCATGCTCCACTATTATCGTTTTTTACTTCTAAACTTTGTATTGATTTTTAGGAACTCTTTCACTATATTTGTATCCGAAGTCCGACAAAATAAGAAAAGTATGATTTCTCTTTCACTATAGGATGGCATGATGATTTTTGAATTCTTTACTTATCATGCTCTATTTTTTACAGTGTTTTTGTTATACTTTATACCGGCCGGGTTATATTGTTTGTACAACAATCTTGCTTACACAAATCTTTTAACTTTTGATCCTACAACTTATTTTCTCTTGCTACAATTAAGAGTTGTAGTCACTGGTATTGTCTTCCAGGTAGAACATTAATCATTCATTTGTTACTCCATTCATTTGCTGCTACTGCTAATGTTTTATGTTGAAATAATGTGTATTTGTTGCTCTCATAGATCCTATTCAAAAAGCAACTTAGCAAGCATCAATGGCTCAGTTTAATATTTCTTACACTAGGATGCATGCTAAAAGAAGTGAATCTGGATTCTATATATTCTGGACCCACATCACTTACAAAAACAGAAACTGCTACAGAGAAGTCGATGGACGACAAAAATAGTCGATCCAATCAATCCACTATTTTGGAAAATCCATTTGGAATCATTCTTATTATATTGCAAGTAAGTCCTGGTAGCCTATTAGCATTATGTCTTACTTAAACTATGAATATTGTTTATTGGGCGTTGCGTATACTTATGTATGTGTTTTTTTTTGTTCCTAGGTTTTGTTTTCATCTTCTGCTGGGGTATACAATGAGTACTTACTGAAACGTCCCGTTTCTGACAAACAAACACCAGTATTAATCCAGAACGTGTGCCTTTATATAGACTCAATAATATGTAGTCTGCTCCTATTGTCATTGAACGGGAATCTCCAGTCTGGACTCAATTTTGAGTCCCTCCGCCATATTTTAAGCACACCAATAATTTTAGCAGTGGTTTGCAATAATGCTGCTATAGGCATTGTTACCAGTTTCTTCCTATCTCAGCTAAATTCCATACTGAAGAGTTTTGCTAGTGCGTTAGAACTCTTGTTCACCGCGGTGTTATGTTGGCTTATTTTTGGTATTCCAATTTATGCAAATACCATGAGTGCCATTTTGATTGTTACCTTCTCAATATTCTTGTATTCCAAAGAGCCAGTTCAAAATCCTGCTAAAGTTATATCCAAGCAGACGGAAAAAGAAATGCAGAAAATTTTGGATGAGGAGCTACAAGTTTAATTCAATAGTAAAAACGCCAAAGTACTGCTTAAAACTTTTTTGCATTCATTATTATTGTTTGTGCAGTTACTTTGATTGAATTTATAGTCAAATTAAAGCTAAGTGATACCTCCGCCGAATTATTACTGTTCAGTATCCTGCTTGAAGCTTTCGAGTATTTAATCTTCTGCTAATATGATTTGCAGCTTAATTAGTCCTAGTCGTCTAATTTTTGTATCATGTTTACGCACTTTACGCAGCTTACATTATTTGCATAATAATCACGCTTTCAATATACATTATTAAAATTATAGTCATCACAATAAAAATGTATCTAGTTATATAATCATCCATTGAAAAATCGTAATTATTATATGAATTTTACCTGCCAGTCGTGATAGTCAGTCTATTGTAGCTTTTTACCCGTTCAGTGATAGCCAAAAACACCTTAAAATGCTATTTATAAAAGACAAAATAAATAATTATATTTATTGCTATATTCAAAAAATGATTTGTATAAAAAATCAATTTATTTGTTTTTCATAAAAGGCTGCATGTGTCTGAGCTGAGTACTGAAAATTTTGAGTTTTTTTTTAGACGTAGTTGTTTACAACTAAGTTTGTTTCAACTTCAACGCCAAGAATAATTCTGAGACAGAATTCTGTAACTACTCTTTTTTAACTTATGGCGTTTAACTATACTAAAGTAGTGAAGTGCTTTATGATTGTCCCAATGATGCCAAATGGCGTTCCAATCATAAACTCCCAAGCTAAAAATATTGTAGCTTCAATCCTCATTTGCGAGAATCCAATCGTCAGAATCAGCACTTTCCAAAATAGCCAAATCATTGGGCTCAACTTGCATAGAAATTCTAATGCTAAGATTCCCCGTTGCAGACAGAAATCGTTGCAATAAGTAATCTCTCCTGTACAAAATATGTCTCACAGTGTCCCATAAATTGAGATGGTCCGGGTGTTTCACACGAGTTATGGAATTTTCTATGCAAATCATTGATAAACAAAAATTTTTGTCAATAGAAAACATGGTCACTAAAATATCTACATTTTTAACTTTTACCTGGAACAACACAATTTCCCAAACTGTCTACCAACTGAATCAAATACCATAGTTTCACTTGTCTCATGCAACTTGGTAATCCACGCAATTGTAAATGCAATCGAAAAACGCCTTGCAATTCTATTAACTTTAATCGCCTATGAAAATAAGGTGAATTATCGCTTATTTTTAAATTTCTGTGCTAAAAAGAGTGTATTCAAAACTCCTGATTACCATATTGAGCAAAATTCATGAGAATTTACAAAAAACTGGGGTGAAAATATTCCCCAACATTCTGTATTGTCTAGTTCCATATTTAGGTTTGTGATCTCCCAAACGAATTTTTTGGTTTCCCCGTGCTGTTCATATTAAATTGTTGAGCTATAATTTTCGATTTTTTTTAATTTAAAGTTTTTAAAATATTTTTGTGAAAAAATCACCTGCAAGAAGTTTGATATGCTATTCAGTGTATCGTTAGTAAGCATTCTTCGAGGAGCCCATGGCTCATTATTTGGCTGATTTTGAGCAAAACTGTTATTATTAAATGAATTGTGATCAGAGTACATTAATCCACATTCAGGAACAGCATTTCGTCCTTTTTTGGCGTATTCTTGTCCTCCCACAATTTTATAAAGGATTGCTCGCACTATTCCAATTTCTTGTTTACAAAATTCTCCTCTACAACTGATTATAATTCCACACGAGTTTTCCGCAAATGCCATTTGATTGTCTCCAATTACAAATGGGCGTGTGTACCCACAATCTCCAGGACAGGAGAACTTATGAGTGAAACTCAGACTTCGATATCCTTTTAATGAATTATTTATTAATTATAACTTAATGGCCAAACTAAAACACATTATTTCTTAAGCTATCATGATTACCAGGGGACAAATCTTGGCCAAGTGTATTCACGCAAGAAAAGTCGGCTGTCACATTAACACATTCCACTTCTTTAGGAATATTTGTTGCAATGAGTCCCAATGAGGTTTCAATCCCGTCAATGCAATTTTTTTGACGTACAACTAACCTCCTAAAGAAATTCAGCATAAACAATGTATAGCAAACTGCATCCAAAGCTTACTTACATTTACTTAGTTTTGATAACTTCAATATACCATTGACCAGATTTGTCAATAAAAGAAGGTGAAGTCAAAAAATTGTCGCTAAAAAGGTCTTCACATGCTACATTCCAATTTACAGTCCTCTTGCAACTTTTGCTGTGCCCTCTAGAGCTTATCGTCTGCAAAAATGATGAATTGAATTCTTATACACTGGGTTTGTTATTATTTGGGAAAAATTGAATATTTTGCACAAACCACAATTATAACAGCAGTGAGGAAAAAAATCAAAGGAGAGAAGTACAGGATCACCAAAATTATTAGCAAAACGTATGGACTGCGTTGGAAAAATGATAATAAAGAAGTCCCCACTCTCATAATACGATTTCCCGACCGATCTCCATTTCCCGTAATAAGCGAGTTGTCAAATGTAGATTGTCCACGGCCTTTTCTTAACCTAGGGTTCTGGATTGGACCATTTATTACCATCCAATTGTTGGTACCAACTGTATTCGCAGTAGTACCGAATTCGTCAGAATCGTACTCCATTTTGAATTTAATGTTCACTGATAATTTTGGTATTTAGCACACTTGTATTTTAGAGCTAAATGGGGATGTGCATTGGCTACCAAAAACTTTATCCCCACAGATGTTGTGTTGCCAAGCAAACGGTTTTGCCGACCTACAGTAATATTTAATCAGAAACCCAACTTTCTCACCCAACTGTCTGCAGAAGCCACTATTTTTTGTGAATTTTTATGACAAAAGATATTCCAGTTCGTTCATTTGGCTGTAGATGGAGCCAGTTGACAAAAAATTGTGTTCGAGAGTGAAGACTCTATAGAGGGATAGAGGATACGCGTTGCCAAAGCTACCTAGCGCAAACAGACCTGTGCCTACGTGAAAATTCTCCCTTGTCAAGACAAAAAGCGTTTTGTATCATTATCAAAATGCATTTCAAAACTTTATTTCTATTTGGGCTCTCTTTACTTTTCCCATCAAATGGGGATAAAGGGGATCGCAATTCTTTGATATTTCAAAACCCCAAAACTTGTTCTGCTACAGCAAATGAGACCTTCTCAAAAGCAACATTGGATTGCAAAAAATGTTCTTGGGACTATGATTCGAGTGATGACTTTGAAATAAGTAAAAATAAAAATTTTATCGCCAGATGGCACTGGCGCATTTTTTAATTAATAAATGTTGTTTATCTTTTCATGTTGCTCTAGCATGTCCGTGTCCTAAAGGCCATCGAAATCTACGACGGTCTGAAATAACAACATCTTCTTCTGGTCTGTGTGTTCAGTGTCCTAAAAATTTTGGAGTTTATGACAAATATTTTTGCATTGAGTGTCCTGACGAAGCACCCTACAATAGTACCACTGGGAAATGCAATCCTTGCGCAAATGGTCATGTCCAAGGTAATTTTTTTAACTAAAAATTAATAAGCCTGTGATACAAAAACAAACTGTGAATACAACTTTTACTTTAGCTCCATTCAATAATGATGGTACACCGAAGAAAACTATGGAATGCATAAAATGTGAAAATGGATACACACCTTTTGAGCATTCTAAATGCATTCCTTGCCACGAGTCTTTTCCTCCGGATAAATCTTGCGTGTGCCCAGAACTTACACATTCTTTATTAAACGGAGTTTGTCTCCAGAATTCCAATTTAAAAGATCCATCTATTGACCGCAAGGCTTTCTATGAAATACAATATGAAAACATCCGCCTGGAATCTACACTTTATAGGGAACATGTTGCTCCTGCTTTTTATTTGTGCAAGGTATTAATATATTATTATACATTTTAAAATCCAAACCTATCCAATTCATAGTGCAATGAAAATGCGTGTATTTATTTTACAGAGTTTTAAAAACGAAACAGCATGTCAAACATTGGCCAACTTGTGTACTCTGAATATGCATTCTTTTGGAGAAGGTTGGAATGTATGCAGCCTATTTAGATCAGTTTTTTCTGGACCTATAACGCACCCTCCATCTTATGTGCCAAAATTGTATTACTCAGATACCGAAGCATCTTCGTTACTAATTCGAACTACAGCTATTCCCCATCAATTTACACGAGATTTTTCTAGTACCGAATCGAATGTGAATGTTGTAGTTGCGAGATTTAGTTTGCATGGAGAGTTTTTAGGCATATCCAGGCTGAGTGATTTGGTGCCATGTATTGAATATGCATCTGTGCGAAGGATTAGTGAAAAATTTGGATCCAATTATAAATCCTCTTGTGAATTGCAAGTTTTGGATTATGTGAGGAATCAAGGGGGAAATAAAATGGAGTTTTTAGAGCCGTACTTGCAAGTTACAGATGAAATTAAAAAAATTGAGCACTTGTATGCTATTCCTGTGAAAGTATTAAATTTTGAAAGAAATAGGGAAAAACTTAATATGGTATGTCAGTAAATTGAAAATTTCTTCATGTTGTAAGTAAAATACTAAATGTTGTTGCAAACTTTTTGTAGGCTGAAGAAAATTATCAGTGGCAATTAGTCCGAAGATTTTTCTTCATAGATTCTATTGGTGGATACGAGGGAGAAAAAAGTGGTGCCAATTCAGACGAGTTTCCTAAAATTATTCGATATGCATCCCGCATACATATCGAGTAAGTAAATCCAAATTACGACCAAAAAAAATAGTTTTAAAAGTTGTTAAAGTAAAAATTATTTTTTACAGTATCCAATTACAAAATGGGGACACTCCTGGTAAAATATATGTACCACTCATAACAATAGAATATGAGAACATCAAAGGGGATGCTATTGTTGAAAATAAAGTAGTCCAATCTTCATTTTCTGTGAACTATTTTATGGATATGTCACGTGCGATTGAAGATGTGAAGGTAACTTTGGAATCATTGCTTTTCACAAAAAAAATTTATTTATGAAATCATCTAATATTTTTTCGCCTTTAGATTTCTGTGGGAATCATAAGCTCATTTGCCATACTATGGGCTGCAATGCAAACATGGAGCTGGAATCGGAGAAGTGGGAAATCAGAAATTGATATCCAAACCATAATTAACTTAGTTCTTATGTCATGTGGACATCTAGCAGATGCATTTTTTATTGTATCCTTTGCTGCCACGTTTTATTGGTTCATATTTTTCAAGAAACAAGCTTACGTCCATGTTTTACTTCCTATGAAAGAACAAGAGCGAATTATCCGGGATTTGATGATTGCTGCATTTGCTCTAAAAGTATGCCTTTTATCTTCAATCCGTTTCCCAGTTTATATGATTATTATTGAAACATGTGTTCCAATTAATATGACACACAGATTGTGGACGTAGTCAGGCTAGTTTTGGTTCAATCAAATGTGGACATATTTTTCGTGGACTGGGAGCGTCCAAAAGCAACAAATGCTATTTATGCTTCTCTGCCATCTTCTGAAAAGTCGACGGGAGATAAAAATGATGCTTTGGCTAACAATAACAGGATTGAGAGTAGTGTTAGCACGTGGAGAACATATTTCATAGCAAATGAATGGAATGAAATTCAAACCACGAGAAAAGTTACTATCGAAGTGCAGTTAATGCTGACTTTGTTTTTTCTCGAGGTACGTTGAAACAATAATATAAAGAAAAAGTGATTGGTCTAGCGTGTGAAGCCCTGAACACAAAATCTGCATTTTATATTAGATTGTGGGAATGAAGAATTGGGCACTACATTGGCCTGATGGTAGCGTGAGCCCTGGACCAGAGGTCAAAAATATTCCTTTCAGTACAGCTTCAAGAATTGTGACTAGTACTTTAGTGTTTGGTATCATAGGGATTTTGCAGGTAAAATTCTGCATTTTCAATAAAATTTAAAAAGAATTCTATAGATCTATAAAATGCTCTTCAATACGATTTTGTACGGCAAACATTTTAGTGGATATACCGAATAGGGATACATGAGCGTTACGTAGAAAACGGAATTCAAGATTTTGTGGATTTATGCGCCTTGTCAAACATTAGCGTTTTCATTCTTTCGGCAAACCAGTATGGCTTTTACATTCATGGAAGGTATAGCTTTCAAACTGTTTGCACACACAAAAATTAAATGTGCATTTCTAACTGTGGTATTTTTGTGTGCAGATCAGTCCATGGATTTGCAGATACAGATATGCAAACCATGTTGGAACAGTTACATAGAGAAGAAGAAGATTTGTGCGGAAGACGGGGTCTTTTGCCGCAAACGGATCAGCAAACATTTCTAATATATGTGCCACAAACATTTCGCTCTGTTTATAACTTGGTTTTGCAGCCACTTTATGCAGTGAGTTAAAAAATATACGCCTTGGGCCTAGAGTGCATACAATGCATTGTAAGTTAGCAAGTGAAAAATTATTGTAATCATATCTGTAGAGTTCCAATATTGGTGGCGCTATAGAACGGGGACGTCAACTAGCTGGGTCAACAAACACAGGGCCTACTGGACTCGGGGGAAAAGCAAGCTCAACAATGATAAATCTGAGCATGAGAGCTTACCATGCAATGAATAAATTTTTAACAGCGTTTTTGGAACATGCATTAAGCGATATAGATTATGATGTGAAAAATAAGTCGTTTTTTGAATCAACATTTGACATGGAGTTCAGTGAAGTTGGAACAGATAGGGCTGTTTTTTATACTGGTATTTATATGGCTTCTTTTTTCAAAATTATGAATAATTTACAGTTGACGTACTTATGTTAAACTTCTAATTCTTACGTTTTTCAGATAACGGTCACTCCTTTGATTCGGTTCTTTTTTACGGAAACGAGAGAACTTTGTTTATGTTCAATTTGTACGTCTTCATTTTTGTGGATATCTTCTCGCATAGTTATGTTTTGGCCGGAATAGTTACATTTTTCTCAGATATGGTAAGCAAACCGAACAGATCAAAATATTTTAATGTAGTACTTTGAAGCCATAATCTAAAAATTTGTCCTCGAACAAGTAAAATTTGCAAGTATGCGTAAATTTTGTTCGAATTGCAAGATTGCTTCTGTCAGTGGCGTCGCAGCAAACCCTTATGATTACAATTCAAAATGATACTTCCATGTGATTGGTGCTTGAGTTTCCTCAGCCGCCTTTCTTATTGGTTGCAAAACAGATAGCTTGTAAATACTTGGTTTTGATTGGTTTGAGATGACGCTATCTTTTTGAAGTAACGGGGTGGGGACGATTGACATATTGACATTTTGACATATTGAATTATTGACCATTTTTTCTCTGGTTGAATTTATCTGTAGATTCTGAAGAAGATCCGTGATGCATTGGGGAAAAACAATTTGGCTCGGAAAACAATGATTGACAGCAGATTTTTAATTTAAACATCATGTATTTAATATGTCACAACTTTTTCTATCAGCCATTTAATCTATCTACACATAAGCTAAAATTTTCATCGATAAAGTTAAATAGTATAATATTTGTACTTTGTTTAATGGAGTAAATAATTGTACTCTTATACAATTATAGTAAGTTAGTAATTCTTTTTAATCCTGAGCTTTTGCTCTGCTGGTCCGTAATTGTTGAACTTCCTGTCTTGTGAATTGATAGGATTTTGTTCCGAGTTTTCCTTATTGTTGTTCGTTGAAAACTCTGCATTTCTGAATGATTTGTAAACATTGACACATTTTTGGAGACCAAATTTTATAAAATATATTAATAATAGGCATTGAAGTAGTGCAAAAGTGTAAACATCCAGTGAATAATATTCCAGTGCATTAAGATGAATTGCTCCTGATCGTAAATGGGAGGCTCCTTTGAATTTTAAAACATATTCGGTCCAATAAACTGCAAGTTGTAAAGGTGAATAAGGCCGATTTCGGAACAGTTCGGAATAGAATTTAACTTTCTCTGTGTACCTGAACAATTAAAATTGTTGTGATTTGAAAATTTTTGAGGATTAGCAAATCCAATACTGTTAGTGTCTTACTTGTTGCTGGTAAGTATTTCTTGAATGTCCAATTTCAACTGATTGTCTGTTATTTCTAAAATCTCTATCCTCTTTGCATATCCGGCTCTGACAGCACTGGCTACATTGGAATCCTGATCCCAAGATATTGGAAGGCCTAAAACTGGAACGGCATGGTACACAGCTTCTTGCATACTCAACAGACCACCGTGGGAAACAAAAAGCTTCACTTTAGGATGAGCTATAATCAAGTGATTAAAAAAATCATCCCCAAAACAAGTTGTGAAATTCAGAAGATCCAAAGAAACAAATGATACTTGGCTTACCCAATATGCTTTGTTGAGGAAACCAACTTCTGACCATAACATTATCAGGTATGTTTTCCAAATCCAAATCCTCATATTTCCACAAAACATTTTGCTTAAGACAAGCAAAAGTCCGAAGAAAAAGTTGCTTTAAAGTATTAGGAAGTTGAGTTCCCTTCATACCAACTCCTAAACTAAAATATATGACTCCATGTTCTCCGGAGTTCTGTATGAAATTATCAACGTCCTGAAAAATGAAAGCAAACACTAATTGCATTTCTGATAAGTAGACTGCATGCATGCAGCTTGCTTAAAGAAAACTTACTGCTGAAAGTTTACTTTCTGAATCCTCGCAATGTATTCCGCCGATCTCCACAATAGCTGGTAACAATGGCCGGTTGAAGCCCATGGAAAAGTGGCTGTTCATCATAACCAAACTTGCATTATTTTCAATCTCAGTCAAACTTGGAAAGACGTGATCCCTTAAATGATTTGTATAAACACTTTCCATCGCCGGCATGAAAATTTGTGAAAACACTAGTCTTGACACCCAATACATCCCAGTATTCAGTAACCTTTGCTTAAAAGACATTGCATCGGTGTAGTCGCCATTATTCATCAATGGCAAAATTGAAGGTGGCCAGAAACTTCCCACTCGCTCCGAAACAAAAGATGGAGCCACCATTGTAGTCACAATTATAAATGGAGTTGATTTCAAATGTAAAAGTCCATTGAGACAATTACTCAAGAATCCATTGACAAAAATTAAATCGTATGTTGAATTCATGACAATAGTCAAACTGCTGGAGTTAAAAACTTGCTCACAACTGTCAACAATCTCAGCTAATGGAAACCGAAGGTTTTCTTTGCTCCTCCGTATTTCTAATGGATCCCGAAAGTGAGCAAATAGTATGTTCGCCGGAACTGATATATACTGACGAAAATTGGGCCTTGATATTTCGGAATGCAGACTAGATAAGAGCGTAACTTCATGATTTCGGCTCACCAACTCGCCAATTAAAGGCTCAAAAATTTTCATGTGGGAATGAGTTGAAAGAGGCAGAAGAAATAGAATTTTTGCGGCTTCGGATGAGTAAAATTTGGCACCAAAGATGATTGCGAGTAGCGTCAGCACATTAGCTTGCATTTTTCCGTTTTGCTGTTTGCTATTCTGGCTTTGGTTAGCTATTGATTGGGAAAAATACAAAGAATTGTAATTCGACTCGCACTCACACGCTCAAAAATTGAATGAATTCAAAACGTCATTGACATTTGTACATGTACTCTACAAAAACAACGTTTTACAACCGCTTATTGGTGTACAAATACTACGTATAAAATTGCATAAACATGCAAATCAACTTGCATTCTAATCCGGTCAGATACTCTTAAACCTCCCTAAAGTCACAATCCAAGTTCTTCATAAAACTTTGAATTGGGAAGGCTCTTCATGCATGCCGCAGGAAAACGCATCTTACATAAACCATGTGGAAATGAATGATTGCCACAAGCCACACACGAAACGACTTTCATTTATTCGAGTAAAAAAATTGACAGAAAACAATAATATTCATTTTTGTTATTCAGTAGGTTTCCATATACAGTTCATGGTAATGTTTGCTTGCATGAGATTTATTCAATTAGTTTCACCAACATGTTAATGAAAAAGTATGATTACATAAATGTCACTTCCCTCTGTGAACGAATCAACGGTATCAGAATTCAGTTATATCAGCTATGTCACTTGGGTCTGTAAGCTTGCTTGTTGATCTTGCAACAGGTTTTTTCTCAAATTTCCCCTCTACAAACAAAATTATATAAGTTGTAAAGTGTTCATGTGTTACATACCGTATCTGTAATCTTAGACAATGAAATCGTCTCGTCAGCGATTAGAAAATCGTTAAATCAACCTAAAAATACATACTTGTAGTGGCTGAGCTCTCTTGTCTTACAACAGCAATTTTCTTCTGGAGACTTGGTAAATGCTCTAAATTCAGGAATACAATCGTAAAAATGTCACACAAAAGTTAAGTGATGCATAACTATAGTTCATTAACAAACCTTTGGTTTGTATTTGCTCTAATGCATCCCGCATATTTTTAGAGCTTTTAGACTTTGATACCATTAGCTCCACAGCCTCGTCTAAAATTTGATCCACGATACTCTCCGCTTGGTGTTTCAGCTCCATTGTCGATTCCATGTTTCAGTTTCGCTAAATGGTTTTTAAAAGAACAAATTCCAACAGAAGGAGATAGAGAAATCTCATATGAATTCGCATACAGAAGTGAGGGAATGAGAATGAATACATCGTCAAATTGATAAGATAAGAATGTGCTCAGTATTAGTAT
>Ga0210040_10005491_pt1 | contig 16130 bp, 10 predicted proteins | sample CryGeyCG12114_NA_FD_185462 | JGI IMG/M metagenome (GOLD analysis project Ga0210040, IMG submission 185462) | Groundwater microbial communities from aquifer - Crystal Geyser CG19_WC_8/21/14_NA (SPAdes) (version 2) | ecosystem: Environmental > Aquatic > Deep subsurface > Groundwater | place: USA... | reverse complement strand
TACATGCAATAACGTTGATACACAGAGTGGCAAGTTTTGGAAGTGACTGAAACTCTTCAGGTGGCTGGTGAAGCTTTCATAAAATAATTCAGCAATTCAAATTAACTAGACACTTACAAAAGAAGTGGAGTGTACGTAGTCCTATACACTATTGTACATTTGGCATGCAAATAAACTTGAATCGATCTGGGTATTAAGCACATTCAAATTTTTACATTCTAATTCTGAAGCGCACCGAAACGTGATCAGGCTTAACACAGGTATTCAAATAAGTTGGGTGCATAATTTCTTTGAGTATGTATTCAAACCATACAGGATCCAAAACGCAAACCTAATGAAGTGCAGTAGATCAGGCAGTAAATGTGGTTAAAAACCGTGTTTAGACACTTTGGAACCTAGTAGGTTGAGAATAAAAAATGCATTTCTATATGCACGCACAACACATTATAAATATGAAAAGCGAATGAGTTCCAGATGCAGTAAGTAGCAGAATAATAAATTGAAGAATTTCAATTCCCTTACTATACCATAATATAGAATTTAGAACAAAACCATATTAAATGCAGGAAAAAAAGCTTATTACATGGTTATTATCATAGGATCCGATTAATGCATATGGCTTTATAAGTCTGTCGGGGTCCGGAATGGTAGTTCGTAAGTAAGTTAGTTATATTTGGCTCAAGATCTATATCGAACATTGCGAACATACAACATGGGGACCTGAATAACGACAAAAAGGAAATAAAACTACAGTGTACACACACATACTGGTGTAGTTGGAATAGGAAATTTAGCCAACTCCGAAAACACATGCTTAGATCTATTTAGCTCACTCCCATTACCCTTGCCTACATAATATTTTTACCAGTTGGCGAACTTACAATTTTCCCAAGCAATCATCAACACTAACTAACTGCACTAACTAAACTACGAGAAGAAAAAATGTTTTAGCTCTGCTCCTAGTTCCTTTTGTACGCTCACAAAGAAATCTTCAACTTTTGCATAGTGTAAACGCCATAGAAGAAAGCAGGAACATAAATATTTTCACGGGTTGTAAAATTGTCTCTTTGTTATTAAAACCGTTGTATTCATTTTGATTTTGAATGGTTGGTGGGAAAGCTTTGTGGAATTCAATTTCTCCGTAGTTTTTTTCTAATCATTAACTGGAGGAATGTGTCGTTTTTTTAATTGTAGTAAGTTGGATAGAACGCTCGACCGTCGTTGAACCCCGAAGAATTACATACGGACAGAAAACTCTCAATATCTAGAAGTCAGTAATATTCCTCCAATACTTTGGAAATCGTCATGCATCTGGAGATTCAAGTAGCGCTCAACTTCGTCATCTCACATCTGTACAACAAACTTCCCCGAAGACGTGTGAACATTTTTGGGGAGGAGTTGGAGAAGGCATTGAAACAAAAATTCCAAAACCATTGGTATCCCGAACAACCGATGAAGGGCTCTGCGTACAGATGTCTCAAAACTGGTCAACCTTTGGATGCCGTTTTGGAAAGGGCGGCTCGGGAGTCAAACATCAATATTCAAGACATTTTGGAAAACTTACCCGTCGATATGGCTGTATGGATTGACCCAGGAGAGGTACGTACAAGGCGACATGTTTGATTTTATCTTTATGATTGGCATGTATTATGGCAAATGGCAGGTATGTATGCAAGATTACCATGTCATGCAGGATAATGATACGATGCCTTAATTTGGAATGTGAATAATGAAGTATTTTTTCTTTTGACTCGTGTAGGTCTCTTGCAGGATTGGGGAGAAGGGACAGGTTAAGATTCTCTGGTCGGAGATGAGCGACACTCAAGATGAATTGAATGCGGACAGGGAAGTCACCAAGACATTCAATCCTGAGGCTCAGATCTTCCAACCAGTTGAGGTTCCCAGGAAAAGCGCATCCCCATTTGGGGCAAGTAGGGCTGTTCGAAGCCCCACTGATGGATCTCCATTTGGTATGTTCTCAAAGCATAGCAATGTGAATGCAATACAGTGTCAGGAATTTGCAATGCATGAACAATGTAATTTAGAATTTCTTTGATGTATGTTCAGGATTGAGTTCAGGTCCAAGTGGTCCAGTTGCAGTGAATGGATCGACTGGTCCCATTGTTGTTCCTGTGGCGCCACCACCTCAGGGATCTCTGCTTGGCAACAATGTGTCACCTTTCTTCCCGGCCACGAGAGCACCGAACTCAAACACTCAATTTATGACGACGGCTGCATTCGCACAAACGAAATTCGGCTCGACTAAACTAAAGACCTCTTCGAAACGAACTCATCGCATGTCTCCAACTGAATTCTCTAATTACATTAAACAAAAACAACAACAACAGCAGCAGCAACAGCAACAAGTTCAGCAGCAAGCTCATCAAAGTAAGCAGTTTATACTTTACAGCATAGCAAACCGTGTTTTATTTTCATTGTGTGTACTTTCCATTCGTTGGAAACGAGACAACGAGACTAATTAGCATGAGAGGAGATTTTAATTATTTGATACTTCATGGCAGATTTCATGAGCGCAATGACTACTTCCCGACCAAGATCTTTGTCTCCTCAAGAATATAATCCATTTGGAGCTGGTTTTGGCGGCGGTAATGGAGGAAATGGAATGGACCGCTACAATCCATTCGACCCCGTTTGGAGCAACCCAAGTCCACCAGCGACTGCTTCTGGCAGTATTACGAGCACGACATCTTCTGCCACTACTATGGGCAATGGTCAACAATTGGATAGTAAACAGCAGCTTTTGGAAGGTCTCAGCTTGGGGCTGAATGCGGTTCCGTACCGTGGCCAATATCAACATCTCTTGGTGGCCAACTAAAAATGATGCATGCGTTATGAAAGCAAGACCTCAGATTTCTCTCCTCTCAAAAAAGCTAATAATATATAGTAATTCATATGGTTGTTTTGCGTCTTTTTTTGTTTGTTTTTGACTCAGTCAGTCAGTCTTGTTGTCGGATATAAGAACACACGGGCAGTTTCGTTCTTCTTTAGATATAAACTACATATGATATTTTGAACAGTCCCTTTTCTCTGTGTAATATGTAAGATTAAATACTAGTAGCAATACTTTTATTTCGGTTATTCAGTCTGCCCGTGTATAGCTTCAGTGCTTTCAAGCTTATCACACGATCTAACTATACTATACATAATTATATTGATAAGCGAAATAATAATTTTTCATTTTCCCACCGGCTTACATATATATACATATATATATAGCTATTTTGGAACTCGCAGGTACATGCATTCAGTTGTTTATATCAGTAGAGCGTAGTAGACTTTTTGTATTTAAAAAAACCATGCTAAAATAGCTTCAGAGTTGAAACCATATTGTTCTCAAGCGATCTACTGTATCTATTAATGTGCATCTCTCTGTAGTCATTTAAACAGCCATGCCATGTGTTATGTAATTCTAGTTTGTACATATTCACAGAGTACTTCGAACGATGTACTTGACTTTTACTTGAATTGGATTCCGATAAAAAAAACTACTTTAAACGTTAACTGATAATGTCATGTAACCGTAGGGGTTTTTCCTAACTAACTTCCAAATCAACATGATTATGTCTGCATTGATCCTTTATTGACTATGAAATCTCTAGTCGCTCTTATTGTCTATGCAAAGAGAGAAGCTAAAACTGATGAATGAATATTGTCTGTCTATCTTTATCTATCTTTACATTATACGAAATCTGAGAGAAAGAGTGATGCTATTTCTAACACGTGAACAGACCGACTTTTGTTAAGTGATTTGTATATTCTTTTGTCTGATGACGGTGGAGCGTTTATAACTTTGTACTAATGGCTGAAAAAATTACGCGTAAAGAATGACTGTTACATAGATACCCTAATTATTTTTGCTTATCATTGTTGAAAAACGGAGAAAAAGTAAGGGAATTTCACTTGTTTCCAAACACGTCACCAATTTTTTTTGCTGCCTGCTCACGTTATGATAATGAACCTTAATTATTATTGTAGTATTTGCTGTATAATTAGTAGCAACTAGGTAACTTTATGTTTCAGAGTTGGCTCCCAACAGAAAAAAACATCATGATCAGTACAATATGATACTATCACACACTCATCACGTAAAAAATTTAAAATCTTTGTTATTTGTTGTTGTTACTGTTCCAAAGAAAGCTGCCATCAAAGTCTAATGTAATTTAATATATTCACACGTTTTACTACTTCTTGATAACATGTTTAAAAAAAGTAACTAATTTATATGAAAACTGTTAGTGAGTTTTCTGTCTGTGTGACGACATATGGTGCTGCTACTTGGAGTAACGATGCGATATTTTGCTTCCTACTATAGTCAAAGCCGATTTCCCTTTGTCCGTTGTTGTGATCCGGGTGGTTTGCTGCAGAGCAAATTACTGAAACCCTGTGGAAGTTTTAGGAAAAACAGATAATTACGATTGCCAGCAGTGAGTGACTGACACCAATCATTACAAGAACTATGTATGGGGTTAATTGATGATGGTGATAATATTTCATGTGTTAAAATCAATCTGGATGGAGAGGAAGCAAAAGTTGTATGAGGAAAGAAAGAGGTGTATGACTAAGACATGCTGTGAGCAACATCATCGTAAAAAAATGTTGGTTTTGGACTTTAGTGTGATCAAAACTAATCAATAGATGAATATATAATTTGATATAAGTGAAGAGTAGATATTTGAGAAAAATGCTCTATTTTGGGACAAACCAAGTCAAAGAGATGTATAGACGAGTGTGTACCTTTTATTCTGATCTAATATGAAAGTAAAAAATATGGCTAGAAGACATTATTATGTGGAAAAGGTGATCTAAAAAGATAGTAAGTCAAGTCGTTAGGGTAAATCATGTTCATTGCCATTGTACAGTTGTTTCAAATGAAAGGAATGCTCAGCATTTGTATACTTTTAGGAAAAAACTTATTGCATTTTCAAGAATTTTTTGGACCCATTAAATTGGTTTAAGTAACTCAACTTGGAAATATGGCAGTGAGCATGGTACCATTGACAATGGGATGAGATATAGTAAATAACATTACGTACGGAAATGTTCAAATTTTTTTATCATAAATAATTCATCGTGTAGTTTTCGTAGTAGTTCTAGTGGAATCGAATATTCCCTAATTTTTGTAGTTTTTTAAGAGTTTCTAGAGCGTTTCTTGTATAATCATTATTATGAACCTTAATTATTAAAAATTACTATGTTTAACGTTGTTGTCCATTGTTGCACACACCCTTGTTCTCACTACTATTTCTAACCGTTGTACGAAAACTTGTAATATCGAGTGGAGCATGAAATTTGTGTCACCAATGCAAATTATCGAAATCTATTTTTTTAATTCAGTTTTTCACATTGATTGTTATTAATTATAATGTCTTAAATTCGAAACCTTTTTGTACCAAGTTCAGTCTGTATTGGGATTTATTACTTTCTTTGTTTAATAACATTTCAAAGAGCATATAAAAGTCGTCTCTTTCAGAGTCTATATAATGTACCTTTGCTGATTAAATAATTTAAGCTTAGTAGTCAAACCAAGAAATTAAGGCTTTAGACTATTTACAAGCTCACATGCTCACAGTTAGTTCCTTTTAATTCATTTATGATTTGCATGCTTAACTATGATACTATATTACATGCATTACATAACGCCGGAAAATGTTGTTACAAATTGATGATATTGGAAACAATAATCGGTGCTGAATATCCTTTCTTTTAAATTTTTTCTAAGTTTTCGTACACAACTTTTGTTGTTATATACTTACTAGCGTAGTAGTATTTATCTTATGTCTAGTGGCTTGTACAATCATTGTTGATCAATAGATAGTATAACATATTGCTATATGATTATTATTCTTGTGTGAATTTTTGCGATAAAGACAACTGTTATGATTTGAAAAAGATGATGTATTTAGTGTTTTTTTTTTCGTTTGCTATTTTCATTTTTCTCCTCATTGAGCAACCTGCTTCTTAAATTTCGTTGCCGCCATCATGTTCGTTCATGTTTTAAGAATCCACACATCTACTCAACACTGTGAATGGATAGATGATGCCACGTAATTTATCAATTTTGCAGTGATTCTGTATTTGGCTATTGAAATATGAACAGTTTTCATTTGCTTTACGTCCCATAATCGTATATGATTGTTGATTGTTTTTCCTTTTAAATGCATCCACAATTTTTTTTTTCATCCATATCCGTACACTTAACTTTCATATTCATATTATAGTTTTACACCTTACCAGAATATTTATATTTTCGTCTCATGACACTCACTAGTGATTAATTATTCTGCTTCACATAAAACTAAATAAACCCTAGCTATATTAACTACATTTAGAGTAACGTGAATTTATGAACAAATGAATTTATGGTGCTTCAAAAAAATGATTACCCTTCTCTAACTATAATATCCCATATTATTTTTTTAGTATACTAAAAACTCGCAAAAAACTTATTACGTTAATAAGATTCAGAAGTAGGCTCCAACTAATGGGTTTGTTGTAGCATTCCCTTAATGTTGTTGTCACCAATTATGGAGTTCTCTTCTGTTATCTTTTCACCGAAAAAATGTGTACTATATATATGATATATAAATATGTATATATTTAGCTTTGCGGGATCGTCGCCTACTTCGCCGTCGAGTCGAGAGAGTCGTTATTATTGTTGTTTACTTTTATATCCTTAATTGTATTGAATCCGAGAGGTACACCAAGAGAGAGAGTATATTATTGCATTTGCATAGTGAAAATTATTGCAGCCAGTCAATGGTCGTTAAAATTACTTTATTGAAAAATCTTTATGATGCTACTACCTACTTACTATTGACTATAGTAAATCTAGTAAACACTAAACTATGATAATTAGTACTCATGATAAATTAATACTAATCCGTCATATGCGTAGCCTGATAGTCAAAAGATTGAAGTTAAGACATATTTGCTAAAAAAAATTAAATGCAAACTTCTAAAAGTCGTGTGAAAAAGGAATTAAGAAAATTTTATGTTAAGCACCCGATCAACTTGTAAATCCAGAGGAGGATACCTGTTTGTTTTTTTGTAGAAATTTTGGAAACCAAAATGTCGGTATCAAATACAGATTCAAAAAATATTAAGATATAAAAACCATGAATGTACTTAAAATTTCTTTGCAAATTGCTAAACTGTTGTCTTGGACAGTTTTTGGAATGCAGTTGCACCGAAATACACAGTTGAGTTTAATTATAAATCACTATTCATATGTCTTTTATCGTGCTTTGTGATCTTCCCGTACCTGTATCAGGATTCTGATTTCGTATTTTATTGTTGACCGGAGTCTAATAACATAATTTAAGAATCTCTCTATACGACTTTATCACAATTTCTATAGCTTATACGTTGGTAGACTCAAGTAGATATTTAAAAATATGCTACTACAAATGTATTAATGCGAGTTTAAAATCTCATATATACCAATAAAAATAATAATTTACTACATATAGCTTTCCAATTCCTTTTGCTGTATGCACTTTGTGTAATTTTTTTAGAATTTTCATGAAACTTGATGTAATGACTTTTATTATTACGGGAATTTTCGTCGTATGCAGGTAAAAAAGGTTCACCCGACAGTGTAGAATGCTTGAATGTAATCAGTTTCGTAATTATTTTAACAGTTTGATGAATCTTGGTCTTGAACCCTTCTAAACATGTATAACTAACCAAAAAAGCTGTGGTTTTACTATATTTTGTCGTGTCTCTGTGTTGATAATGTAATAGAATGCTATGTGTTGTACTAGCTTTATGGTTCTGGTAGTAAACATTTCATAGAGAATAAATAGCATTGCAAAATATTTCAGACTGTAAGTTTTTTTTCTTTTAACAACGTAATTGAACCAAATATTCCTTGCATATACATAATTCGAAGATCGAAGGTCATATTTAATCCAAGGTATGTAGAATAGTATTTGATATATTTTCATCAGAAAAATCGCTAACTTTTCTATGCATGGGCGAGCGAGATTCTTACTGTTCTTACTTACTACTTTTCCAATTCCAGCTACTAAAACATCCCATGCAGACTTTTCGATTTTCCGGAAATTTCTCTATACTGAACTACTTTTTTTCAAAAAAGCGTTCTGGCTCTGCAAATTTACTTATAAAAAAATAGTTGAGCCAAAGAGAATGCACTGAACAGTATTGTATTGTTGACCGGAGTCTAATAACATGATGAATGAATCGTACATTGAAGTGAAAGTTTGTATTCGCATGTAGATACAGTGGATCAAACAGTAAAAGCTTCAAGTAGGTATGTAACATTGAAAACAATAGAAAATGTAAACAGCGGTAAAGCTATACCCTGTTAATACTCCTAAAAAGTACTTTCTCCTACAGTATAATTTGTTCATAGTTCATAGTTTATTGTGACAGTGATGTTCGTTTTTTTGTATCAAAAAGCCAAAGCTAGAAGTGCACACAGAAGTAAGTAGGTTGACTAGTTAATTAATAGCGGATTATGAAGTATTAAATATCGCACATAAATGGAGACGGAAGATTCAGATGATACTTTAGCTAACCAACTTTTCGAATGTTGTGAAGAAGCTTACAAGCAAGGGATTTCATCCTCACAAATCTATGAAAGCTTATTTTCTTGTGTGGCCAAAGTCAATGCGGGCAAAACAGAATTCGATTCCGCGGCCAGCAAACTGAAACCTGGAGCGGGAGCCCAACTCCAAAATCCATCAGCACTGAAAAAATTGGAAAATATTTACCTCTCCGCATTAGTAATCCTTTGTTTATCTCTAATTGCTCATTTCATAGTATGTTCGATACTAAATGTCAATCCATTACAAGTGGTTCGGAGTCTTCAGGAGCAAAAATGTTTGATCCCTTCACATCAAGTCATTATGCAATCATTCCGTCCGATTGCTAATTGTAGCTTGTGTAGTTCCACACAGGCTGATAGCTATTCGTTCACTAAATCTACAAATCCTCCTATCATAGAATTGGATTCTCCACCTAGTAGAGAGCAGTTTGAACAGATTGCATATTCTTCTCGACCTATCATAATCCGGAACGGGGGACGGGGAATGAAAGTACCTTTTAGCTTTGTGCAACTTAAATCTATCTTTGAGTCCGAAACAAATGGGGTGGATACAGTATCAGACGAATGCCAGTTTCTTCCCTTTCGATCTCCATTTAAAAGTTTACGGGAAGCTTTTAGTCTGATATCTGCATCGGCAACTTGGGAAGAACCCTGGTATGTTGGATGGTAAGTTTGGGTTTCAGCTATTTATTGATGAATATTAAATACTATCAATAATAAAATAATAGTTTAAGTATACTATGCAATGATTTTTTACATTGATTCAGGAGTAATTGCCATCCCGGGGTAGCTTCCAAATTAAGACAGATTTTTCCTAGGCCTAACTTTCTCCCTGGTGACTCTGAATCATCTGCCATTGACTGGATTTTTATAGGATCACCTGGTCTTGGAGCTGCTATGCACGTGTGTATAAAAATTTAAGAATACAAAATCAGAGTGATTTGTAAAACATTACATACATACTACTTACTTACTTTGTCTATTCAGATTGATACAGTTCGTAGGCCATCTTGGCAAGCCCAGTTATCAGGCATTAAAACATGGATTTTGCGCCCACCACCTGAATGTGAATCGCAATGCGCGGAGTCGCTTCAATTCACAATTTATCCTGGGGATCTAGGTCAGTTATTTTAATTCAGCCGTTGTTGCTGCATTTCTTGTTCTTTGGTGAATTTTCAATGTAACTAACTTAACTATATGTTAATATTGTTTGCAGTGTTTTTGGATACCAATACATGGTATCATGAAACGTTCATTGAAGGAGAAATTCTGTCCATTAGCATAGGTTCCGAATATGACTGAAATTAAACCAGGATTTATGAAGCATAATAATCCATAGTAAAGTGTGATTTATCTAAATAGTTTCGATGTAGGGATACGGGCTATTAGGTGGAGATGTTTAATTAAGATTTCATTGTTCATGTCGAATTTATTATCGAATCGACAATCAAATCAATCAATCAAATAGCACAAACGATGTTTTCCAGTTACAAGCTACAATCCTAAATAATACAGCATTACTTTAACTTAACAAATAATGTGCTTTCGGCTCCTATTGGGCAAATGCATAATGAATGACAAACACGTTTCACTATGTTTTGGAGGACAAGTATTATATTTGGTAATTTCGGTATAGTATGCGATGTATTTTGCAGTTTAAAGTATTTATGTTGTGATTACAATCTTAAATTTTATATGGCTTATCTTGTACTTTCGTGTTTTAAATAGCAACTTAAAAAAATAATAAAATACTGATCTATATACCTAAAATAAAAGCATGCCGTGTTACATTTTTGACTTTTATAAACAAGTTTATTGTCCTAATGGCTAATTCTAATTACGATTATAGTGTAAAAAATCGTGAGAGCCACTAAAATGCATAGCATAGAGCACAAAACATTCCAATCTTGTCTAAATGGCAATCGCTAACTACTATTTTAGTATCCATGCTCTCTCTGATTGAATGTCCTGCTTTCACTTTTCTCTCGCACGCTTAAAATTTCTAACGCATTTCTCTTCCATACTATGCAAACCTATCATTGTCTCTTGAATTCTCAAGGGCAGTAGTGCTCATTTTCTAAGCTTTTCCATTGTGTATAATAAGATGGTGTACCGTTAAGAAGAAAGTGACTTAAAATCAAAATCAGTCAATGTCACCAGTGAAAATCATCTATTTCAATCCGACTCAACCACATACCCTTCACTCTAGCACAATCTGACATGTAAGTCAAGCCAATACACGTTATGATAATGTTTGAGAAATCAATGAAAGAGCAATTTTCATGTATTGTTTAAAGAATCACTCCACACACCACTGCTTTGTCGTCTCAACATTTCATCCTTGTCCAAATCTACAACATTTATGTCTTTAAACTCTACTCCAAGCAATTCAACAACTCCACTATCATTTGAAGTTTTTCGAGTTGTGGAATTAGTCGCAAACGCAGAAGAAGCACCTTCTCCTATAGAGTTGCCTTTGGTGTGCCCTATATTAGGATGCTTTCTCCAAGCCTCGGTGCGACCCACTTCATTCGTGATTACTAAAAACAATTCTTTCTCAGGACTTTTGAGCTCTTCTCTCAAATACTCTAGTAGTTTAGCCTCATTCCCGATTGTCTCAGGACAATCAAATTTAGAATCCAGATTGTAGTATTGACTGCTACCGTTCTCTTTTTGATAGCTGTTGGGCAAGTTGCGTATGGCAATCCAATGCTTACGTTTAATGGGCAGGGCCAGCCAACCCAGTTTGCAATCGCTTGGAATATTTAAAATGAATCCGAATATTTGCGAAAAGTTAAGATCCCCTGGATCCCTACAATAGATGTAACACACGTTAAGTATGTGTTGCTTGAAAATGCATGAAAGAGTAAAGCCTAAAGACAGTGAAAGTGAGAATTCTTTAATTTGATAGTCTTACTTTCTTTTATCAAACCAGATAGCTTCATAATTTTTGGACTGCAAGGCAGTCATGATCACATTAATGTCATAGTTTCCAAGTCCTAGCACCGATTTGTGTGGGTTAAGCCAAGAATTAGGAGCCAAATCACTGCAGATTCCATCTAATTCTGTTTGGCTGAAAGCTTTTGATTCTTGGAATAGATTGTTTAGAGCGTGTAGAGCACATAATGATTTCACCTGCAAAAATTTTTTGTTGATAGTATTACATATTTTTGCTTCTAATACTTAAGCGTATGTGAGTGGTTTGTTTTTTAAGCAGACGTAAACCTGTTTTTCATGATAAATTTTATTTCCCGGGCTCCTCTTCATAATTTTGCATCCGCTATTGTAGCATTTAAAATCTGACGTTTTCATTCCTGAATTTCGAACACTAGAAGAATCATTTTTGTGGCTCCCTTCGGTTCTGTTAATTGATGATTTAACAACGACGTTTTCGTAGCCATCATCGCCTGAATATCTTTTATCTCCATAGGTTACATACTCTAGTTGCCTTCCAGTTTCCGAAAGATCGTCCGCTTGAAAACAACTTTTAGAGCTTTCACCAACTTCATTCAAATTCGACGTGCCACTTTCACCAGTAACTCTCTTTAGCGAAGGTTTTGATAATAGTTTTATTCGCATTTAACGCCGAGTACAAGAATTTGCTCTAGGATGTGTTATGCAACTGAAAAAATCTGAGGGTTTAGCGTGTATATATTTTATGTAGAAAGACTTTATCTGAGACAAACTTTCAAATACTGATTTAAATAAAAACACCTAGCAAAAAATAACTTTTAACGTCTAATAGCTTTTACATTCCTTTTTTCAAGGCTCCGCGGCACTCGCTCGTTGCAGCACATAGGTTACATGTATTCGCTGTGCATAATGTCTAAAAGTACGTACTATAGTGAAGTACCGACCGAGTAACTCTTATAGCTAATAGCTAAAAGTGGAACCTAAATGTATAACTCCGTGATGTGTTGTTGTGTAACTCACAGTTTACAGACGTACTATTTGTCATTGTAAACATTTGTCGTCAAAAAACAATAGATTTTTCGTCATCCGCAGATAAAGTTACGATCTTCCAATAACACATAAATTGTTGTTGGGTGTTGACGGTACCCACTGCAAGCAATCATCATCAATAAGCAATAAAAGAATTGGAGCTGTCATACAAATGCAGTAAACTGAAATACGAGTACTACACTTTGGCAATTTCCTTGCCATTTTTCAATGCATACTCATTTTTGGAAGACACTGAAGAACTCTGGGAGCATGAAAGTATCAATTCGGATCCATATGAGAGAGACAATTATATAAACCTGAGAGAAGTATATAGATCTCAAAATGCATTGCAGAGCTGTTAAAAGTAAGGTGCTAGTGCACTACATTTCATTTGGCAAGCAAATAAGCACATATTGGCATATAGACAACATTCATCTGTCTGTGAGCTAGAATTTCTATCATCATAGCAGCAGTCACTCACTGTATTCTGCTGGGTCTGGGAAATCATTGCAACTAATTATACAGCAAAAGAAGCATACAAACAGATAGTAGATTTTTAAGATTATTTTGCAGCTATACAGTAGATTTGAAACTACACATCTCGAGTATAATCTTATTGTATATGAAGCAAATACAATGTGGATAAGGAGGTGAAGAAGACTGATTGAGATCCAGTTATACATAACAGTTAAATCACCCACACACATGTGAGTGAGTCAGAGTCACGCAGTGTGTCCATTATATATAGAAAGTATAGCAATCGATCAAACACTGCTTTAAAAAGTTTTGACAACTAATTAAAGTGTTCTGGTTGAGTGTATAAAGATAGTTGATTTGTCCTGTGGTGTATATTTAAATACATTTGTGTACATGTGTATGGTTTAAGTTCAACTTTGACAATATGATGATGGACTAAACTAATATAGTCAGCGAGTCAGCACTCATCAGCAGTGTTAGCAGACAACAACTACTAATCCAGGGTGAAGAAGTAAACGCACAAAATGGGTGACTCAGTGTACCAATCAACAACAATAAGTTACGAACCTTCGTCAACCCCTCGAAGACGACCTTTGATAACTCTTTCAGAGCTTGTGTCCCCATCTCAAACACGATCCAAAGCTCTGCATTTTTCTCTGTTGGCTGGAGCAATTATTTTTCTACTGGTAGGATTAGTCATCACAATTGTGTACTCCTTCAGCGATAACGAAAACGATATTGACACGGATATCCTAAACTATGGTACGTTTCCGTCCTTTGAACAATAACCACTTTATTTCAACAAAATCAGATCGAAACTGCCCGTAATCACCAAACTCTCGTTAACTTTCTGCAGTGTACTAACTAATGACAGTGACAGACAACCCAACAAACCCAATGTTTCTTTCTTATTTACAGACGACGAATCGAAAAAGCGAACTACACAATGGGCATTTATTACCTTGGGATTTAGTATGATGGTGATCGGCGTCATAGTCATTTACTTTTTAAGCCGAGGAGAAGCTTTGCCTAAATGGTGTTGCGCTAGCTCTGCAAGGAATGCTTTGAGGAAAGCCAAACCAAGACTTGGTAGTGGCGTCCAGGTAATTCATTTGTCAAAAGTTTTATGAATCAAGTGAAAGCTTGTTTGTAGCATAAGAATTTTGAATGCTAAATATTAACATATTTAAATACGAAGTGTTTCACATAATTATATTCCCCTCTACATGAATAACTCCTTTACTTTTAGATGAATGGAGGTGGAAATCTATTGGCAAGTGAGGGGGGACAGGCCATGGGGACTCAGTATGACCCCGTACCTGACATTGGGTACGGTCTTTCTGCTGACAGTGGGGGAGATTCCGTGACAGAAGAGAAAGCACAGCTCATGGCTAATGAGGCGAAAGAAGGGTGAACATTTTTACAAAATCAATGATTTATAGGATTGCTTACGATATGATGATCTTCACGAATATCTGCATGTCATGTTCCTTTCGCCTTGATAAAATAAGAGATTAACAAAAAATTATATAGGATGGTAATAATAACCCTACTTTCACTACATTACGTACTAATGTCCTGTCATTTCTTGTTGCTTCCATTGTTTAGAATCGAAGAACCCAGTGATCCCTTGCTCCTTGCACAGAATCAAAATGGGAATGTCAATTCCACTTCCAAAGACCCTAGGATCATTCTCCAGATTGCTTAATTATTTGTGTACTAATGAGACTTCTTCCAAAGTGTGGTGTATTTTTTCGACTTTTTGTATATTACCGAATTCAGAGTAACTTAGTTTTACTATAAACAAACTACCTGTTTGCATTTACTTTTTTAACTGATTCCTATTCTCGTATGGGGTTTGTATGCATGGAAATGTTTTCTAACGGTCTAACAAAACCTTACAAGCATAAAAGTATGATTTTTTTTGCAAATTCCCATAAGTAACCTGTAAACCATGGAACGTAAAATGTTCAGCCGCAGATGGAATAATCAAAAACCAGATTCTCGGAATACTCGACCTACAAGGCCTCCTCGGAAACGAGAACTCATTGCCCAATCTTCGATTGAAAAGCAAAACATGGAAGCATTACTAGCGGAGTTGGATGTACAGAGGAAACTTTTAGAATGTCCGCCAACTCCTACCCCATCTTTTGATTTTTATTGCCCTTCAGTATCAACGATTCCGACTGATCTTGAGCAAGGCCCAACAGCAACCTTTGCTACCACTGCTAGTCATTACAAGCCTCGTCATTTTGCGTCCCACGGGTATGGACCTGGTGCAAGTAAAAACCAAGAAGGACATGTTCCCTTGGCAAGTACGGAGGATATTAGTCCGTCATTGCGATCATCCTTCAACAGTGTAATGATGTATGCACCGTCCCAAAACTTGAGTGACTACACGGACAATGATTTTGAGGATTTTCGATCCGTTGGGGATGAATCTCCAGAATACGATGGAGATGGAGAAAGTGAGGATGAGTATAAATTAAAGATAGATCCGGTCCACCCCCAAAGACGGTCTATCAGTGGTCAGTACCCGTACTACGGTCAGGGTCAAGCTAGTGGTAGCAAAAGAAGCAGCGGTAGTCGTCATAGAAGCTCTAGTCACAGCCCTACACTTTCCGTTCGATCTGCTCTTCTGTAATGTGCTGAAAGTGACTGCAAAAGCCATTAGACAATAATGTGCTGCGATAAAAATGTTTTAATATGATGATAACAAAACCAGAGATTGACAGGATATTGAATATTATGTAATAGAAATATCTCATACCTTTTTCCACTTGTCTCTCTACTATTGTAAAACCTCTAATGATTCGCCTTTGTGCATGCATAGCTATTTCTATCTACCAAAGCGTTAGTGGACTCGGACTGGAATTGTAAAGACAATCATTTTATACAGGCTAACTGAAAGAGAAAGCACAATGCAGAATTCTGTCATGTTATAAAACTTTCCCTTCATAATTAAGAATTTAGCTTTCGATGCGGAACTGGAGATTATGCACATTGGCGGAGCACACTAAATTCGTCTGTGTTCTCTAAGTCAGGAAAGTTTACAAAGAAGCTTTACAGTTTTAACAGCGGTAGCTCTCAGCAAGCTTTATTAATTTTGTCAATACTAGTC
>Ga0210040_10005490_pt1 | contig 16130 bp, 16 predicted proteins | sample CryGeyCG12114_NA_FD_185462 | JGI IMG/M metagenome (GOLD analysis project Ga0210040, IMG submission 185462) | Groundwater microbial communities from aquifer - Crystal Geyser CG19_WC_8/21/14_NA (SPAdes) (version 2) | ecosystem: Environmental > Aquatic > Deep subsurface > Groundwater | place: USA... | reverse complement strand
CCCGCCCCTCCGTGAGGAGGAGCGGGTCTCGTCCGGGAACGGGGCGACGAGCTCAGCTCGCCGTGGCGACCTTGCCGGCCTTGATGCACGAGGTGCAGGCGTTGATCCGCTTGGCGCGGCCGGTCACGGCGGCGCTCACGCTCTGGATGTTCGGGTCCCACCGCCGGTTGGTCTTCTTCTTCGACCACGGCTTGTTGTGGCCGAAGCCCGGCCGCTTGCCGCACACGTCACACACCGCAGCCACTTGGATTCACTCCCACGAAAGATCTGGATTCAGGTCAAGCACCGGGAACGCACGTCTGGAACCTCCCGGGCAACTTCCCCAGCGTACCCGACGGGGGAGAGGGCGGTCGAATCAGCGAGACTGCCCGTGCCGGTGAGCATCGCAGGTCCGGGCCCAGGACCGTGCTCAGGTCCACGGCTCAGGTCCACGGCTCAGGTCCACGGCGCAGGTCCAGGAGGGGAGCAGCACGGTGAACACGGAGGTCCGACCGCTCACGCTGCGGGTGCCCGACGAGGCGCTCGCCGACCTGCGCGACCGCCTGCGCCGCACCCGCTGGCCCGAGCCCGAGACCGTGACCCCCGCCGACGGCGAGCCCGACTGGTCGCAGGGGCCGCCGCTCGCGCACGTCCGCACGCTCGTCGAGCACTGGGCCGACACGTACGACTGGCGTCGGGTCGAGGACGCGCTGAACGCGCACGGGCAGGCGCTGACCGTCGTCGACGGGCTGGACGTCCACCTGCTGCAGGTGCGCTCGGCCCGTCCCGACGCCCGGCCGCTGGTGATCACCCACGGCTGGCCGAGCTCGGTGCTCGAGCCCCTGGCGGTCATGGACGCGCTGGCCGACCCGGAGGACACCACGCAGCCCGCCTTCCACGTCGTCGCCCCGTCCCTGCCGGGCTTCGCCTTCGGGGAGCGGCCTGCCGCGCCGGGCTGGGACGTCGACCGCACCGCCGACGCCTGGGTCGGGCTGATGGCGCGGCTCGGCCACGACCGCTTCTACGCCGCCGGCGGCGACTGGGGCGGCCGGGTGACCGCCGCGCTGGGCCACCGCCACCCCGACCGGGTGGCCGGCCTGCACACGTTCACCCCGTACGTCGAGGAGCCCGACGACCCCGGCGCGCTCACCGGCACCGAGCAGGGCTGGGTCGCTGCCGCGGACGCGTTCCGGCGGACGGGCGGCGGCTACTCGCTGGAGCAGTCGACGCGCCCGCAGACCGTCGCCTACGCGCTCACCGACTCGCCGGTCGCCCAGCTGACCTGGGTGCTCGACAAGCTCTGGGCGTGGACCGACCACGACGGCGACCTCGGCACCGCCGTCGACCGCGACCAGGTGCTCGACGTGGTCACCCTCTACTGGCTCTCGGCGACCGGCGGCTCCTCGGCCCGCTTCTACGCCGAGAACTTCCCGCCCGACAACGCGGGCGAGGTGGCCGTCCCCTCGGCGGCGACGATCTTCCCCGCCGACGTCGAGAAGGTGCCGAGGCCCTGGGTCGAGCGGCGCTTCACCGACCTGCGCTCGTTCCGCGAGGCCCCGCGGGGCGGGCACTTCCCGATGCTCGAGGTGCCGGAGGTCTACGTCGACGAGCTGCGGCGCGCGTTCGCGCTGATGCCCTGGTGAGCGGGCCCGCTGAGCGTGAGAGCGCTCCCGACCCGGCGGACGCCGCCCTGCTGGCCGCGGTGCGCGAGGAGACCCTGGCCGAGCTGGGCCTGCTCCACGCCCGCGTGAACGCCCTGCTCGCGGCGGAGGCGTTCCTCATCATCGCGTACACGGCGGCCATGAGCGACGGGGCGCCGTGGGGCCGGGCCTTCGCCACCGTCGCCGCGCCGCTGCTCGCGGTGCTGGGGCTGCTGCTCGCCCTGACCACCGTGCCCGCGGTGCGGACGGCGGCGCGGATCCTGCTGGCCCTGAGCGCGCAGCAGGACGAGCTCTACGCCCGTCTCGGCGGCAGCGCCCCGGGCTACCACGGCGGGGCGGGACGCCCGCGGGCGGTCGGCGACCAGCGCCACGCCCTGCTCTTCTTCCGGGCCGTGCCGGTGCTCTTCGCGGTGGTCTGGGTGGTGCTCGGCGTCCTCGCCCTCGTCCTGCTGTCCTAGGCGGGCTCTACGGTGGTGCCGTGGCAGGGCGGACTCCGACGGCGCCGCCGGTGCGGCCCGAGGTCCGACCGGCGGACGCGGCGTGGCGCACCGGGACGTTCCGGACGCTCGACGCGCGCCTCGACACCCTCGTCGGCGGGCGCACGGCGACCCAGCTCGAGGGCCTGCGGCTGCGGACGGTCGGCGACCTGCTGCACCTGCTGCCGCGCCGCTACTTCTCGGGCACGGAGCTCTCGGACCTGTCGGCGCTCGAGCCCGACGAGGAGGTCGCGGTGCTCGCCGAGGTGCGCTCCGTCCGCGCCCACAACGTCCCCTCCGGCGGCCAGCGGACCGGGCGCAAGCCCCGGCTCGAGGCCGTCGTCACCGACCGCCGCGGCTCGCTCACCCTGACGTTCTTCGGCGCGCCCCACCTCATCCGCTACTGGGAGTCGGCCCTGCAGCCGGGCTCGCGCGGGATCTTCGCGGGCAAGGTGCGGATGTTCAACGGCGGTCACCAGCTGGCGCACCCCGACTTCGTGATCCTGGGCGACGACGGCGCGGTGGTCGGCGGCGCGGCGCGCAACGAGGACCTCGCCAAGGTGTCGGGCAGCGCGCTGGTCCCGATCTACCCCCAGACCGGCAAGCTGCGCACCTGGACGATCGGTTCCTGCGTCGGGCTCGCGCTGGACGCGGTGGCCGGCATCGAGGACCCGCTGCCCGAGCCCGTGCGCGAGGCCGCCGGTGTCGCCCGGCTCGAGGACGCGTTCCGGGCGGTCCACCAGCCGCAGGCCCGCTCCGAGGAGCAGGGCGGGCGCGACCGGCTGCGCTTCGACGAGGCGTTCGCCCTGCAGCTGACGATGGCCCGGCGTCGTGCGGACGCGGCGGTGCACGGCGCGCCCCCGCGGCCCCGACGGGCGGGCGGGCTGCTGGACGCCTTCGACGCCCGGCTGCCGTTCGCCCTCACGGCCGGGCAGCAGGAGGTCGGCGACCTGCTCTTCACCGAGCTCGCCGGCACGCGGCCGATGCAGCGGCTGCTGCAGGGCGAGGTCGGCTCGGGCAAGACGCTGGTCGCGCTACGGGCGATGCTCGCCGTCGTCGAGGCGGGCGGGCAGGCCGCCCTGCTCGCACCCACCGAGGTCCTGGCCGGGCAGCACCGCCAGACCCTGGTGCGGCTGCTCGGCGACCTGGCCGACGCGCGGACCCTGGGTGCGGCCGAGCACGCGACCGAGGTGGTGCTGCTGACCGGCTCGCTGGGCGCGGCGCGCCGGCGCGAGGTGCTGGCCCGGGTCGCGTCCGGGGCCGCCGGGCTGGTCGTCGGCACGCACGCGCTGCTGAGCGAGGACGTCGCCTTCGCCGACCTCGGCCTGGTGGTCGTCGACGAGCAGCACCGCTTCGGCGTGGAGCAGCGCGCGGCGCTGAGCGCCAAGGCGGGTGGCGGGGCCCGTCCGCACGTTCTCGTCATGACCGCCACCCCGATCCCGCGGTCGGTGGCGATGACGGTGTTCGGCGACCTGGAGACCTCCACGCTGCGCGAGCTGCCCGCCGGACGGGCCGAGGTGAGCACCGTCGTGGTCGACGTCCGCCGCCAGCCCGGCTGGGTGGACCGCGCCTGGCACCGGGTGCGCGAGGAGGTCGCGGCCGGGCGGCAGGCGTACGTGGTGTGCGCGCGGATCTCCTCGACGGCCAAGGAGAAGCCGGGAGCGACGAGCGACGGCGAGGGCGCCGGCTTCGCCCCCGAGGACGCGCCGCCGGCCGCGGCCGTGGAGGACCTGTACGCCGAGCTGGCCGGCGGCCCGCTCGACGGGCTCGCGGTCGAGATGCTGCACGGCCAGCTCCCGACGGAGGAGAAGGACGCCGTGATGGGCCGGTTCGCGGCCGGCGAGACCGACGTGCTGGTCGCCACCACCGTGATCGAGGTCGGCGTCGACGTCCCGAACGCGACGGTGATGGTCATCTGCGACGCGGACCGCTTCGGGATCTCCCAGCTGCACCAGCTGCGCGGCCGCATCGGCCGCGGCGGGCACACCGGCGTCTGCCTGCTGCTGACCACGGCCGAGCCGGGCACCCCGGCCCGGGAACGGCTCGCGGCCGTCGCCTCCACGCGCGACGGCTTCGCCCTCGCCGAGGTCGACCTCGAGCAGCGCCGGGAGGGCGACGTGCTGGGCGCGAGCCAGTCCGGGCGTCGCTCGAGCCTGCGCCTGCTCCGGGTGCTCGACGACGCCGACCTCATCGACCAGGCCCGCGGCATCGCCGCGCGGTGCGTGGCCGACCCGGCGCTGGCCGCCGACCCCGGGCTGGCCGACATCGTCACCGACGTCGAGCGGCGGGCGGCCGGGGACTGGCTGGAACGCTCGTGAGCGCGCAGGGGCGGCGCCGGTGAGCCGCATCATCGCCGGCAGCCGCGGCGGCAGGCGCCTGCAGACCCCGCCCGGCGAGGCGACCCGTCCGACGACCGACCGGGTCCGCGAGGCACTCTTCTCCACGCTCGCCGCCTGGGCCGACGCGGCCGCCGGCCCGCCGGAGGAGGCGCTGGCCGGCCTCGCCTTCCTCGACCTCTACGCCGGCTCCGGCGCGGTCGGCCTCGAGGCGGCGAGCCGCGGGGCCGGGCCGGTCCTGCTGGTCGAGTCCGACGCCCGGACCGCCGGGCTCGCCCGGCGCAACGTCGCCACCCTCGGCCTCGACGCGGCCGTCCGTGCCGGCAGCGTCGAGACCGTCGCCCGCACCGATGCGGAGCAGGCGTACGACGTCGTCTTCGCCGACCCGCCGTACGCCCTCGCCTCCGACCGGCTCGACGCCGTCGTGGCCGACCTGGTGGCGCACGGCTGGCTGGCCCCCGGGGGTCTGGTCGTGCTCGAGCGTTCCGCCCGCACCCCGCCACCGGGCTGGCCGGCGGCGTTCGACCGGTCGTGGTCGCGCGCGTACGGCGAGACCGTCCTGCACCTGGCCGACCTCGTCCCGCCGCCCGACACCCCCGCTACGGTCGAGCCATGACGACCGCGGTCTGCCCGGGCTCCTTCGACCCGGTGACCTACGGCCACCTCGACGTGATCGGACGCACCGCCGCCCTGGTCGACCACCTCGTCGTCGCCGTCGGACGGAACGCGGGCAAGTCGGCCCTGTTCGACGCCGACGAGCGCGTGGAGATGTTGCGCGGGGCCTGCCGCGGATGGGCCAACGTGACCGTGGAGCAGCTCGACGGCCTGCTGGTCGACTTCTGCGTCGCGCGGGGCGTCACGGTCATCAGCAAGGGGCTGCGCAGCGCGTCGGACACCGACTACGAGGTGCAGATGGCCCAGCTCAACCGGCGCCTGAGCGGGGTGGACACCGTCTTCGTGCCCACCGCGCCGGAGCTCGCGTTCGTCTCGTCGACCCGGGTGCGCGAGCTGGCGGCGTACGGCGGCGACCTGTCGGCCCTGGTGCCCCCGGAGGTCGCGGAGCGCACCCGGGCCAGGGTGCGCGCCGCCCGCTGAGCGGAACGATCGACCTGCGTCGCGCGCCGGCGGTGCCTATGCTGCCCGGTGGGTCCTGCGGACCCGCTCCGGGGCACGCGAGGGGACGCGGCCGCCAGCACGGACGAGATCGAGGTACGCCATGCCCGCCACCACCGCGGAGGAGAAGCTGACGCAGCTGCGCCAGCTGGTCCTCAACGCCCGCTCGATGCCGATGTCGGCCTCCTGCGTGATCAACCGCGGCGAGGTGCTGGACGCGATCGACGCGGTCGTGGCGCACCTGCCCGACGAGATCGCAGGTGCGCAGCAGGTGATCGACGAGAAGCAGTCCGCCATCGCTCAGGGCGAGGCGGAGGCGGGGCGGATCGTGGAGCAGGCCCGCGAGGAGGCGGGTGAGCTCGCCCGCGACAGCGAGGTCGTCCGGCTGGCCGAGGAGCTGGCCGCCACGATCAAGGCCGACGCCGAGGCCGAGGCCGAGGCGCTGCGCCGCGAGACCGACCTGTTCATCGACTCCCGGATGGCGGGCTTCGAGTCCGTCCTGCACAAGACCACCAGCCAGGTGCACACCGCTCGTGCCCGCCTCGCTGAGCGCAGCGGCCTCGACGCGGCCCGGCCGCAGGGCCGGGGCTGAGCGCGGCGAGCCGCCGCACCCGCGCGGGCACGACCTCGGCGAGGTCCACGCCACCGCCGGGTGAGTTGGTCAGTGCCGTCGGCGCGGCTAAGATCGAAGGTCGTTCCGCTCGCCGAGGTTCTGCCTCTGCGTCGGGCGCCCCGGGGGCCCGTGTGCTCGGCACGCGAGCCCTCTCCCACACCCGGTCGAGGAGAGGAGCAGCCATGAGCCCGTCCCAGCGGTCCGCGGACCACCGGTCGCCCCTCGTCTTCGACACCCGGGTGCTCGGTCGTCGAGCGGGCGCGATGACGAGCGTCGAGTCGACCGTGCCGGCACCGGCGGGGCTCGGCATCGAGGTCATCGGCGTGCCGGAGGGCGCGCCGATCGAGCTCGACCTGCGCCTCGAGTCGGTCGTCGAGGGCGTGCTGGTCACCGGCACCGCCCGGATGCGGGCCGTGGGGGAGTGCGTGCGCTGCCTCGTCGAGGTGACCTCGGACGTCGAGGTCGACGTCCAGGAGCTCTTCGTCCACGACGGCAGCCCCGAGGCGGGCTACGGCGACGACGAGGAGGTCAGCCTGCTGCAGGGCGACCTCGTCGACCTCGAGCCCGTGCTCCGCGACGGGGTCGTGCTCGACCTCCCCTTCCAGCCGCTGTGCACCCCGGACTGCGCGGGGCTCTGCCCCACGTGCGGGGTGCGGCTGGACGACGACCCGGGCCACCACCACGACGGCGGGGTGGACCCGCGCTGGGCCTCCCTCGACGGCTGGCAGGGTGAGGGGCTGCAGCAGCAGGATTCCCCGTACAATCGATCCGGCCCTGTGCAGGGCGAGGAGGTGACCCGCTGACGCGGGTCACCGGTAGAGAAGAGAGAGATCATGGCTGTCCCCAAGCGGCGGATGTCGCGCAGCAACACGCGGAGCCGTCGGGCGCAGTGGAAGGCCACCGCGCCGACCCTCGTGACCTGCGCCAACCCGGCCTGCCGTCAGAAGCACCTGCCGCACACGGCCTGCCCGAGCTGTGGCTCGTACGGCCCGCGCGCCAACAGGCGCCAGGTCCTCGAGTCCTGACGCCCGGCCCCGTGGCGCAGCTGCCCGCCCAGGCGCTGCTCGACCAGCTCGGGCTGGCGCTGTCGCCCGAGCTGCTCGAGCGGACGCTGACCCACCGCTCGTACGCGTACGAGCAGGGTGGGCTGCCCACGAACGAGCGTCTGGAGTTCCTCGGGGACTCCGTGCTCGGCCTGGTCGTCACCGAGCACCTCTTCACGACCTTCCCCGACCTGTCGGAGGGTCAGCTCGCCAAGCTGCGGGCCGCGGTGGTCAACTCGCGCGCCCTCGCGGACGTCGCGCGCGGTCTCGACCTCGGCGCGATGATCCACCTCGGGCGCGGCGAGGAGACGACCGGCGGTCGGGACAAGTCGTCGATCCTGGCCGACACCATGGAGGCCCTGATCGGAGCCGTGTTCCTCCAGCACGGCATCGACCACGCCCGGCGCCTCGTGCACCACCTGTTCGACCCCCTGATGGCGGACGTGTCGACGCGCGGCGCGGGGCTGGACTGGAAGACGAGCCTGCAGGAGATCGCCTCGCTGTCGGGGCTGGGCGTGCCCGTCTACCACGTCGTGGAGTCCGGGCCCGACCACGCGAAGTCGTTCGCGGCGACGGTCGCGGTCGACTCCTCCGACTACGGCCCCGGCGCCGGGCGCAACAAGAAGGAGGCCGAGCAGAACGCGGCCGCCCTCGCCTTCGCCGCGCTCAAGGCCCGGCAGGACCGGGCGGACGCGGGCGTCGACGGCGCCCCGGCCTCCGCCTGACCCGTACGCCTCCGGTCGTCCTCCTCTCCCGTGCCTGAGCTCCCCGAGGTCGAGACGGTCCGTCGCGGCCTCGCCGGCCCGCTGACGGGCGCCCGGGTCGAGCACGTCACGGTGCTGCACCCCCGGCCGGTCCGCCGCCACCTCGCGGGGCCCGACGACTTCGCGGCGACGCTGGAGGGCCGCACGTTCACCGAGCCCGCCCGTCGCGGCAAGTACCTCTGGCTGCCCTTCGCCGACGGCGACGCGCTGCTGGCCCACCTCGGTATGAGCGGGCAGTTCCGGCTGGACGCGCCGGACGCGCCGCTGGCGCCCAACACCCGGGTCCTGCTCGACCTCGACACCGGCGTGCAGCTGCGCTTCGTCGACCAGCGGATGTTCGGCGGCCTGTCCCTGTCGCCGGGCGGCGCGGAGCTGCCGGCGGAGGTCGCGCACATCGGCCGCGACCCCTTCGACCCCGAGTTCGACCTGCGTGGCGCCGTGCGCCGGCTCCGCGGGCGGCGGACGGGGATCAAGCGGGCCCTGCTCGACCAGCAGGCGGTCTCCGGGATCGGCAACATCTACGCCGACGAGGCGCTCTGGCTCGCCCGCACCCACTACGCGCGGGGGACCTGGTCGCTCACGGCCGCCAGGGCGGCGGAGGTCCTGACCGCCGCGACGACCGTGATGGCTCGCGCGCTCGCGGTCGGCGGGACGTCGTTCGACGCGCTGTACGTCGACGTGAACGGCTCGAGCGGCTACTTCGACCGCGCGCTCGCGGTCTACGGCCAGGAGGGCCGGCCGTGCCCCCGCTGCGGCACGCCCGTGCGCCGGGAGCCGTTCATGAACCGCTCCTCGTTCCGCTGCCCGCGCTGCCAGCGGGCACCGGTGGCCTCCGCCCGTGCCGCCTGAGCGGGTCGGCGCACCTCGGAACCATCTGGCCGGCGCTATCGTCGTCACACTGTGAGGAGCCTCGGCCACTACGTCTTCGTGCGCCACCGGCACAACTGGAACCTGCTGTTCCGGTTCGGCCTGGTGGGCGGCTCGGGCGTGCTGGTGAACCTGCTGGTCAGCATCCTGCTCAAGCGGACGGGGCCGAACTTCGAGGCGGTGGCGATCGACCTGCCGCTCACGGCCTTCAACGTCCGCTGGTACCACCTGTTCTCGATGGTCTCCTTCCTGGTGGCCAACGTCTGGAACTTCCAGCTCAACCGCCGCTTCACGTTCCGCAGCGCGGAGCACTCCGGCTGGTGGCGCGAGTACGGCCCGTTCCTGGCCGTCGGCCTGGCCGCCCAGGTGGTCGGGCTGGGCATCCTGACGCTGCTCATGCACCCCGGCTCGTTCCTGTCGCTGCCCTCGGACGTCTTCGACAACTCCACGGGGCTGCGGACGAAGTTCTACTGGGCCCAGCTGATCGTCATCGTCGTGACCGTCCCGGTGTCGTTCGTGCTCAACAAGCTCTGGACGTTCTCGGCGGTCCGGGGCGGGGTGCGCCCGACCCTGGACGACGAGGAGCTCGCGGAGGAGCGGGACGGCACCGTCCCGGCCCCGACCCTGGCCGCCGTCCCCGGCGACGCCGACCCGGTCGACGGGCCGCCGCGCTCCGTCTGACGTCTCGTCCCTGCTCCTTCGGTCCGTCGCCCGGCCCGCGGAGCGTCCCGAGCCGGCGCCACGCCCGCCACGCTGCCGCTCCGGGTCCCTCCTCGCGGCTAGCCTGACGGCTCCAGACCGGGGCTTCCTCCGGCGGGCCGTCTCGCGCGGCGCGCCGCCCCGCGGTCGTGCGGCCCCCGCGTGACCGACCCGTTCAGCCCGACGCCGTCGGGTCGGAGAGGCGCCTCGTGTACCTGAAGAACCTCACCCTGCGGGGGTTCAAGTCCTTCGCCTCGGCGACGTCGCTGACCTTCGAGCCGGGCATCACCTGCGTGGTCGGGCCGAACGGCTCCGGCAAGTCCAACGTCGTCGACGCCCTCGCCTGGGTCATGGGCGAGCAGGGCGCGAAGTCGCTGCGCGGCGGCAAGATGGAGGACGTCATCTTCGCCGGCACCTCCGGCCGCGCCCCGCTGGGCCGCGCCGAGGTCGCCCTCACCATCGACAACACCGACGGTGCTCTGCCCGTCGAGTACTCCGAGGTCACGATCTCGCGGACCATGTTCCGCAACGGGGGCTCGGAGTACGCGATCAACGGCCGCTCCGCCCGTCTGCTCGACGTGCAGGAGCTCCTCAGCGACTCCGGCATCGGCCGCGAGATGCACGTCATCGTCGGGCAGGGCCAGCTCGACACGATCCTGCAGGCGACGCCGGAGGTCCGCCGCGGCTTCGTCGAGGAGGCGGCCGGCGTCCTCAAGCACCGCAAGCGCAAGGAGAAGGCGCTCCGCAAGCTCGACGCGTGCGAGGGCAACCTCGAGCGGCTCGCGGACCTGCTGACCGAGATCCGGCGCCAGCTGAAGCCGCTGGGGCGCCAGGCGGAGGTGGCGCGCAAGGCCGCCGTCGTCCAGGCCGAGGCCCGCGACGCCCGCGCCCGCCTGCTCGCCGACGACCTCGTGCAGGCGACGCTCGCGCTGGAGTCGGAGGTGGCGGGCGCCGAGGCGGTGCAGGCCCGGCGGGCCCAGCTGGAGTCCGCCCTCGCCCAGGCCCGCGAGGCGGAGGCGGCCGCGGAGGAGCGCCTGCGCGAGGCCGCGCCCCGGCTGACCCGGGCGCAGGAGACCTGGTACGCCCTGGCCGCGCTGCGCGAACGCGTCACGAGCACCGTGTCCATCGCGGCCGAGCGGGTGCGCCACGCCGCCGACCAGCCGGCCGAGGTCCGGACGGGCCGCGACCCGGAGGTGCTGGAGACCGAGGCCGCGGCGGTCGCCGCCCAGGAGGCCGACCTCCTCGCCGAGGTCGCTCGGCGCTCCGGGGCGCTGCGGGAGGCCACCGACGCGCGGACCGCGGCGGAGGAGGCCCACCGGGCCGAGGAGCAGCGCCACACCGCCCTCGTCCGCGCCGCGGCCGACCGGCGCGAGGGCCTCGTCCGCCTCCACGGTCAGGTCGAGGCGCTGCGCAGCCGGCGCGAGGCCACCGACGCCGAGCTCGAGCGGCTGGCCGTCGCCCGCGGCGAGGCGGAGCGTCGCGCCGAGGAGGCGACCCTGGCGTTCACCGCCCTGGAGACGCGGATCGCCGGCCTCGACGACGGCGAGCTCGGGCTCGACAGCCGTCACGAGGAGGCCGTCGCGGCCTTCGAGGCCGTGGCCCTGCGGCGCCGCGAGCTGCGGGAGGCGGAGACCGCCGCCGCCCAGGAGCGCGCGGCGCTCGCCGCCCGGGTCGAGGCCCTCGGCCTCGGTCTGCAGCGCAAGGACGCCGCCGCCGCCCTGCTGGCCGACGGTTCGCCGGTCACCGGCCTGCTCGGGTCCCTGTCGACCCTGCTGCGCGTCGAGCCCGGGCACGAGGCCGCGGTCGCCGCGGCGCTGGGCACGGTCGCCGACGCGGTCGCCGTCGACGGGCTGGACGCGGCCTTCGCCGCGGTCGACCACCTCAAGACCGACGACCTCGGCCGGGCGGGGCTGCTCGTCGCGGGTGCCCACGCCGACGGTCCGGACGGCGCCGGCACCGGGCACGAGGACGACCGGCCCCCGCTGCCCGCCGGGGCGCGCTGGGCGCTGGACCTCGTCGAGGCACCGGAGCCGCTGCAGCCCGCCGTACGACGCGCCCTGGCCGGGGTCGCGGTGGTCGGTGACCTGGAGGCCGCCCGTGCGCTGGTCGAGGCCCGTCCTGACGTCGAGGCCGTCACCGCCGACGGCGACGTGGTCGCGGCGCACCTGGTCAGCGGTGGTTCCGGGGCCGCACCGAGCCTCCTCGAGGCGCAGGCGGCGCTGGACGAGGCGACCGCCCGGCTGGCCGAGGCCGAGCACGCCCTCGAGCGGCTCCGCTTCGCGCGCGCCACCGTCGAGGACGAGCACCGCGAGGCGCACGAGGTCGTCGAGGTCGCGCTCGCCCGCCTGCACGAGTCGGACGCGGTCATGTCCGCGCTGGCCGAGGAGCTGGGGCAGCGCAGCGCCCAGGCGCGCGGGTCGGCGGCCGAGGCCGGTCGGCTGGGGGAGTCGATCGCCAAGGCGCAGGCCGCGCGCGAGACCGACGCGGCGGGGCTGGCCACGCTGCAGGAGCGGCTCGTGGCCGCCGAGCAGGCCACGGGCGAGGAGGAGCCCGACCACGCCGCCCGCGACGCTCTCGGCGAGCGGGCCCGGCTGGCCCGCGGCGCCGAGATGGACGCCCGCCTCGCCCTGCGGACGCACGAGGAGCGGGTCCGGGCGCTCGCCGGCCGGGCCGACGCCCTGCGCCGCGCCGCCCGGGCCGAGCGGGACTCCCGGGCGCAGGCGCACGCGCGTCGCGAGCGGCTGCGGCGCGAGGCCCGGACGGCCGAGGCGGTGAGGGTCGGCGGCACCCACCTGCTCGGCCTCGTCGAGGGCTCGCTGGCGCAGGCCGCGACCGCCCGGACCGAGGTCGAGGCCGTCCGGGCCGACGCCGACGCCGCGCTGGGGGAGAGCCGGACGCGGGTCCGGACCCTGGCGGCGGAGCTGCAGCGGCTGGTGGACGAGGCGCACCGCGACGAGATGGCGCGCACCGAGCAGCGGCTGCGGGTCGAGAACCTGGTGGAGAAGGCCACGGCCGACCTCGCGCTCGAGGCGGACGTCCTCATGGCCGAGTTCGGTCCCGACCAGCTCGTGCCCGTGCTCACCCGGCCCGACGGCACGGCGCTTCCGGCGCCGGAGGACCTCGCCGAGGGCGAGGAGCTCCCGGGACCACGCCCGTACGTCCGCGAGGAGCAGGCCGCGCGGCTGCGCAAGGCCGAACGCGCGCTGACCGTGCTCGGCCGGGTCAACCCGCTGGCGCTCGAGGAGTTCGACGCGATGGAGGAGCGGCACCGCTTCCTCGCCGAGCAGCTGGAGGACCTGCGGCGCACCCGCAAGGACCTCGTCGACATCATCGCCGACGTCGACGCCCGGGTGCAGCAGGTCTTCGCCGAGGCGTACGCCGACGTCGAGGTCGCCTTCGCCCGCGTGTTCTCGCGGCTCTTCCCGGGCGGGGAGGGCCGGCTCGTGCTGACCGAGCCCGGCGACTGGCTGACCACCGGCATCGACGTCGAGGCGCGCCCGGCGGGCAAGAAGGTCAAGCGGCTGTCGCTGCTCTCCGGCGGGGAGCGCTCGCTCGTGGCGGTCGCGTTCCTGGTGTCGCTGTTCATCGCCCGGCCGAGCCCGTTCTACATCCTCGACGAGGTCGAGGCGGCCCTGGACGACACCAACCTGGGCCGGCTCCTCGACATCTACACCGAGCTGCGGGCCAGCAGCCAGCTGCTGGTCATCACCCACCAGAAGCGGACGATGGAGGTCGCCGACGCGCTCTACGGCGTGACCATGCGCGGCGACGGCGTCTCGGCCGTCATCTCGCAGCGCCTGCGCGAGTCCGAGGCCGTCGCCTGAGCGGGGTGGTGCTCGCCGAGGTCGCCCTGCTCGTCGCCCGTCTCGCGGCGGGCGCGTTCGCGGGGGCGTGCCTCTACATCCTGCTCGTCCAGCACCCCGTCCGGATGGCGCTCGCCACGGGTGCGGCGCTCGACGACTTCCGCGCGGCGATCCCGCGGGCCGAGCGGCTGCAGGCACCGCTGCTCGTCGTGGCCCTCGTGGCGTCCGCGCTCAGCCTGGTGCTGGAGCTCCGCTGGCCGGTCCTGGTCGGTGCGGTCCTGCTGCTCGCGGTGCTCGGCCAGACGATCGCGACGGTCCTGCCGATCAACCGGCGGCTCCTGTCCGGCGCGGGGGCCGACCACGCCGCGGGGTCGGACGCGGCGCTGGCGCGCTGGGGCCGGCTGCACGCGGTCCGGACGGTCGTCGCGGTCCTCGGGGCCGTCGCCCTGCTCCTCTGACCGCACTCGCCGGCTCGCGCCCGAGGAGCAAGGGGCCGCAGATCGCCGTTACCGGATCGGTAGCGAGGGCGGCGGCGTGTCCGGGGGTCCGGGCGGGGCGCCGGACGCACGATTCCAGCGGCGTCACGAACGGTCGCGGCGCCGCGTACGGCAGTTCCTTCCCCGGAACCCCCGACTGTCGAGAGGTGCCCCCATGACCGCCATCGTCGTCGCGAGCCTGCTGCTGCTCGCCCTCATCGTCGCCATCGTCGGCGTCGTCGTCATCGGCCTCGAGGGGCGCGGCGTCGCGCGGCTCCCGCGGCTGGCCCCCCGCCTGCGCCGGGCGGCCCGGCACCTGAACGGCGAGGCGACCCCCCCGCCCGCGTTCCTGCGGCTGCTGCGGCGCCTGCACGTCGACGTCGGCTGAGCCCGGTACGGGGTCGCGCGCGGGCCGGGGGACCCGCGCCGCGCACCCCTAGGATGTGCCGGTGACAGGCACTGAGCTCTGGTACCTGGCCGGCGGGATCCTCGTCGCGCTGTTCGTCGTCGTCGGCCTGGTCGCCGGCACGCGCCGGCGCGCCCTGCGCCGTGGGAGCGACACGCGCTCGCTCACCGGCGCCCCCGGGCACCCGGGCGCGCGCGACGGCGCCGCGGAACGTTCCGGCTCGGTCGGCCTCCTCGAGCGCCCGGGCACCGAGGCGCCCGAGTCCGTCGAGGTCGAGCCGACCAACCCGCCGCTGGTCCACGAGCGCCCGGAGACGGCCGAGAGCAGGCTGGCCCGGCTGCGCCGCCGCCTGGCCGGCCGGGAGAGCGCGCTCAGCCGCGGGCTGCTGATGATCATCAGCCGCGACCGGATCGACGAGCAGACCTGGGAGGACTTCGAGGACGTCCTCATCACCTCCGACCTCGGGGTCGGCCCCACGACCGAACTCGTGGAACGGCTGCGGACCCGCTTCCGCGTGGAGGGCGTCGCGCAGCCCGGGCAGGCGCGCGCGATCCTGCGCGAGGAGCTGCTCGCCCTGGTCGACCCGACGATGGACCGCACGCTCGCCACCGAGCGGACGGACACCCCGGCCGTCGTCATGGTCGTGGGCGTGAACGGGACCGGCAAGACCACGACGGTCGGCAAGCTGGCCCGGGTCCTGGTGGCCGAGGACAAGGACGTGCTGCTGGGCGCGGCGGACACGTTCCGCGCGGCGGCCGCCGACCAGCTGGAGACCTGGGGCGACCGCGTCGGCGTGCCGACGATCCGGGGGTCCGAGGGCGCCGACCCGGCCAGCGTGGCGTACGAGGCCGCGCGCGCCGGCGTCGAGCAGGAGGTCGACGTCGTGATCGTCGACACCGCCGGCCGGCTGCACACCAAGACCGGGCTGATGGACGAGCTCGGCAAGGTCAAGCGGGTGATCGAGCGGCAGGCCCCGGTCGGCGAGGTGCTGCTGGTGCTCGACGCCACCACCGGTCAGAACGGGCTGACCCAGGCCCGGATCTTCCGCGAGGTCGTGCAGGTGACCGGGATCGTGCTGACCAAGCTCGACGGCAGCGCCAAGGGCGGCATCGTCGTCCAGGTCCAGCGCGAGCTCGGCGTGCCGGTCAAGCTCGTCGGCCTCGGCGAGGGCGTGGACGACCTCGCGCCCTTCGACGCCGAGGTCTTCGTCGACGCCCTGCTCGACACCCCGGCGTGACCGGGCGCGAGCTCGACCTGGTGCTCCTCGGCGCCACGGGCTACGTCGGACGGCTGACCGCGGCGCACCTCGCGCGATCGGCGCCGGCCGGGACCCGCGTGGCGCTGGCGGGCCGCTCGGCCGAGCGGCTGAGCGCGCTGCGCGACGAGCTCGCGGCCGAGCACCCCACGGTCGGTGGCTGGGAGCTGCGCACCGTCGACGTGACCGACCAGGGCGCGCTCGACCGCCTCGCGGCGCAGACGACGGTGCTCGCGACGACGGTGGGGCCGTACGTGCGCGCCGGTCTCCCCGTCGTGCTCGCCTGCGCCACGCACGGGACGCACTACGCCGACCTGACGGGGGAGACCCTGTTCGCCCGGTCGAGCGTCGAGGCGGCCCACACGCCCGCGCGGTCCTCGGGGGCCCGCGTCGTGCACTCCTGCGGCTTCGACTCCGTGCCCTCCGACCTCGCCGTCCGGCTGGTCGCCGACGCGGCTGCGGCTGACGGGACCGGTACGCCGGGCGCGACGACGCTGCACGTCCGCGAGATCCGGGGCGGGTTCAGCGGTGGGACGATCGATTCGCTGCGTCAGCAGCAGCTCGCCACCACCGGGCGTGACGACCTGCGCCGGGTCGTGGCCGACCCCACGGCGCTGACCGGCGGTTTCGCGCGCGGCC
>Ga0210040_10005489_pt1 | contig 16132 bp, 12 predicted proteins | sample CryGeyCG12114_NA_FD_185462 | JGI IMG/M metagenome (GOLD analysis project Ga0210040, IMG submission 185462) | Groundwater microbial communities from aquifer - Crystal Geyser CG19_WC_8/21/14_NA (SPAdes) (version 2) | ecosystem: Environmental > Aquatic > Deep subsurface > Groundwater | place: USA... | reverse complement strand
GCGGCTGCGCGCGATCCTCGTCGCGGCGGTCCGCCGCGCCACTGGCCGGAGGTACGTCACCGTTGCCCATCGTGGTCGGTTGACTCCCGCCGCCGTTGCCGCTGCGCTGGGCGAACGCCGGGCGGCCGTCCTGGTGGGCGGCGGGGGTGGAGCCCGGCGCCGCAGCACATTCGTCGTGTCTGGCGCCGAGGGGCCCGCAGCGGTGGTCAAGGTCGCACCCAGCCGCGACCGGGAGCGTGGGCGGCGCGAGCAGCAGGTGCTTGGACGCCTGGCGAACCTCGGTGGTGGCGGGCGCACCGCACCCCGCCCGCTCGGCGAGGGGCTCCTCGGCACACTCTGCTGGTCGGCGGAGTCGGCCCTGCCCGGGCGACCGCTGCCTGAAGTCCTCAACGACCTCGACGCGGTCCGAGGGCAAGGACTGCTCGAGGAGCTGGCCGAGTGGTCGACCGCCCTGGCCGTGAGCACCCGCACCGACGGGACCGAATGGGAGGCCAGCGGCAGCACGCTGCCGCTGCGCGGTGAGCACGAGCGGTTCAGCACCTGGCGGCGTGAGCTCACCGGCGTCCCTGGCGTCCTCGTGCACGGCGACGTCGGTACGGGGGGGAACGTCCTGGTCGACGGCAGGACCTTCGGCGTCATCGACTGGGAGACGGCTCGCGACTGCGAGCTGCCGCTCACCGACCTGCTTCCCCTGCTGGGGCTGGGTCTGGCGTCGGGGCGATCAGCGGCCGAGCGGCCTCGCTACCTCGCGCGGTTGTGTGCCGGTGAGGAGCCGGAGAGCCGCTGGCTGCTGGCACTGGTCCGCAGCTACTGCAGCCGGGTGGGCGTGCCGCTGGAGCGGGCCGGGCGCCTCGCCGGTCTGGCTTGGGGCTACCAAGCCTCGATGCGTCTCGTCCACGAGGAGCTCGTGGCGGCGGCCGGCGGCGTTCCCGACCGCTGGACATCGCCTGCGGAGGAGCTGGCACGCACCTGGTGGGGGCACCCGTCCCTGGGTCTCGCCTGGCCGGCTCTGACCGACCTGGGGGTCTGATGAAGATCCTGGCGGTGGCACCGCACGTGCCCTACGAGGGCATTCCGCACGCGGGAGGGGCATACCTGCTGCACCACCTGGAGGAGTTGGTCCGGCTGGGGCACGAGGTGAGCCTGCTGGCTCCTGGCACCGCCATCCAGCTGGAAGCGCTCGCTCGGGCGCCAGCGTGGCTGGATGTCACGGTCGGCGCTGACGTCCGCGCTCCCCGGAGCCGGGTCCGGGTGCTCGGTGACGCGATCTATCGGCGCGTCATGACTGCACCACCTGCCCCCACGGCCGAAAGTCTCCGCTCGATCCTGGGCGCCGGCCTGGTCGCCCGAGCGGCAGCCGCCGATGTCGTCGAGCTGCACTGGGCGGACTACGCCCGCTTCTCGAGCCGCCTGCGGCGCGCCGACGTCAAGACGCCGGTCTGCGTGGTCGAGCACGACGTCGACCTGGAGGTGGGTGGTCGGCGGGCGCGGAGCCACGCCGTCGGCTACCGCCGGTGGCTGGGCCTGCTCAGTGCACCGCTGCGCCGCGAGCTGGAACGGCGAGGGCTCGCCGCCGCCGACCTGGTGGCAGTGTTCAAACCGGCCGACGAAGAAGTCGTGCGGCGGGCCGGGATCCGTACCCCGGTCCAGCTCATCGAGCCCTGGCTGGACCCGCCCAGTGACCTCAACGTCACGCGGACGCCGGGCGTGGTCCTGTTCGCCGGCGCACTGTTCCGGCGCGAGAACGAGGACGCTCTCGTCTGGTTCTTGGAGGAGGTCTGGCCCCGCGTCGCGGCCAGCTCGCCGGAGGCCCGGCTGCACCTGGTGGGCGCCGGGGCGGGCGCCCGCCTCGAAGCCGCCGCCCGCAGCACCCGAGCCGTCGAGCTGGTGGGTGAGGTGCCGGATCTGGTGCCCTACTACCAGACCGCTTCGGTGTTCGTGGCGCCTCTCCTGGTTCCCGGGGGGCTGAAGTTCAAGGTGCCCCAGGCGATGCTCTGCGGGCTGCCCGTGGTCGCGACCTCCGTGGCCGCCGAGGGGGTGGTCGAGGTGGCGCCGCCCGGGTCTCTCTGGGGCGTCGCCGACGACCCTGCCGACTTCGCCGGAGCGGTGGTCGGTGCGCTCGCCGCTCCTCAGCGGGCCGAGGAGGTGGGCAGGGCAGCAGCGCGATGGAGCCGCGAGTTCTACGCGTTCCCCCGCTCGATCGCCCGCCTCAGCGAGGCCTACGGTCAGCTCGTGACCGGTAGGTGAGAGCGCATCAGCTGGCGTCCACGGCGGATGCCGACCCGCGACAGCTCCTGCTGCAGGTGCTCGACCGTCGGCACGCCGGCCTCGTCAAGCATCAGCTGCAGCTGGGTCGCCTGAGCCACCCGGTCGTACTCCCCCGTCGGCGGGAGATGGTGGATCGCCAGCGCATCGACGATGGCCAGCTTGAGGGAGTGCTCGGCCACGACGGCCGCCCAACGAAGCTCTGCCCCCCAGCCCATGCCCAGGTCTTCGGGCAGCGGCAGCAGCGCTTCCTGCGCTCGTGACGAGAGCACCAGCACCGGACCCTGCTCGACGAAGGTGGTCTGGCGGAGCACGACACCGGTCCGGCGACGGACGAACGATGAGCTGACGTGGCTCAGCCGGTCATGTGCCGGCTGCCAGACGTCGAGCCCTGCGCAACGCCCAGCCGACAACAGCTGTCCCAGGCTGCCGACCGTGAACTCGTAGTCGTCGTCGGACACGACCAGGCCCTCGCACCGGAGGTCGCCCGGAATCTGCTCGATGAGCCGGTTGAGCAGGCTGAAGCGGGAACCTGGACCCACCCCCACGGTGTAGGGCTGCAGAGCCTCGACCGGTGCGTCGAGTGACCAGAGCCGGATCGTCGCCTGAGAACCGAGCTGCGGGAGCAGGTTGACCAGGCGTGCTGCGTACCGCGACCGGTAGACGGCGACGAAGGCCACCCTGCCGGGGTCGGAACCGGCCGGAGGCAGCGCCAACCGGCTGGGATCGATCAACTGAGCCGTGGCCAGCGCGCGCTTGGCCAGCCTCTTTAACTGAGGTCGCATGGCGCGTCACCGCCCTCTCGTCGACCTGAGCCTGCCACAGGTCCCTGCGGAATGCCTGCGCCGGGCGAGGCGGTCGGGACTCGACGCGGGCGGCGGCTCTTCAGCCTCAGCATCGGGGCCTCGACGTAGCGGTAGGTCAGGGCAGACAGCGCGAGCGTCACCACCAGCACCATCCCGAGGTTGACCAGGAGGCCGAGTCGGCCGTCGAAGGTCAGGTGATGCTGCCGGGCCGACAGCACGAGGGGATGGTGCCACAGAAAGACGCTGTAGGAGATGACGCCGAGAGCCACCACCGGAGGGAGCTCGAGGACCTTGACCAGACGGGACCGGCCGGGTTCGGCGAGCACCACGACGGCGAGCAGCAACGAGCACGCGAGCGCCATCACCGTGTTGTACCGGGAGTAGCTGAGCTGGCTGGCGACCGGAGCGCCTTTGGCACAGATCAGGTAGCCGGCGACGGCACCGAGGCCGGCGACTAGGTTCCAGCGAGGGGGGAGGGTGATCCTTCCCTCCCGCTTCAAGCAGTGCAGGACCGCGAGAGCCATCCCGAAGCTGAACAGGTCAGCCTGGCACAGGAGGCTGCGCTCGAGCACCGAGTGCCAGTCGGTGTTCCAACCGTGCCCGACTCCGTCGGTCGGGACGGCGAACTCGGTGACCGCCTTGCCGGCTAGCCCGAGAACGAGAAAGAAGACCGGTGGTGCCAGGGCGGCCAGGACACGGGCGTGGTCGGAACGCTGACGCGCCCACCGCCACGCGACCCACGCCAGGAGGGGCAGCACGAGGTAGAACACCACCTCGACCGCCAGCGTCCAGGCAGGGCCGATCCCGGAGAGGATTGTTCGAAGATCGTAGTTCTGGACGAGCAGCGCGACCCGAGCGAGCAGCAGCGGGTCCGTCAGCCGACCCTCCAGCGTCCCGCGCGCGGTGTTGCGAAGCAGACCGCCCACCAGCAGTGCGCAGACCAGGAGGATCGTCCAGTAGGCCGGGAAGATGCGCAGCGCGCGCTTCCTGAGGTAGTCCACGACGGCGAGTGTCGGCCGCCCTGCGAGGATGGCGCGGCAGAACGGGCGGTACAGGAGAAATCCCGACAGCGTGAAGAAGAGGGTGACGCCGTAAGAGAGGTCGAGCAATCGGTGGTCCAGCTTGGTGCCGAAGCTCACGGGCCCTCCGGGGGTGCCCTCGGACCAGACGTGCAGGACGAGGATGCTGAGGGCTGCGGCGGCACGCAGGCCGTCGACGCCTTCCAGGTTGCCGCCCGCTTTCGCTGCGGCGACCCGTCGGCCACCCGGATCTGACGCTGAGGTTGCGATGCTGTGGACGCTACGTCGCATGCCGCACCTCTCGAGCCGGCGCCAGAGCACAGGCCCTCCCACGCGCAGGAGACGGAGACTACCTCAGTCGACGAAGGCCTGTGACGCAGAAGCGCGAACCTGCAGGACCAGGGAAGACTGGGCCGCTCAATGCCGGGTGCGGTGTTCGCGATGCCACCGGAGCGCGGACTGAAGGCCCGCCGCCCGGCCCGAGACGTTGGCAACCAGGGGCAGCAGGTGACCGCGCAAGGTCCGGGTCCTCACGATGTTCCGCAGGGTGAGCACGAACCCCGGGGCGTCGGCCATGCCGATGACGACGGCGTAGACCACGTGAACGACCACCCGGGCGACGGGATAGTGGCGGGCCACGACGTAGGTCTGGTTGTGGTGGCGGTCCCGACGGGCACGCAGGACCTGGGGAGACCGTGCGTCGTCGGCCCCTCGGTCGGCCTCATAGTGGTCGACCAGGATCTCCGGGTCATAGATCACCCGGTAACCGCGGTTCCGCAGCTGCAGGCAGAGCGAGGTCTCCTCGTGCACCTGGGCACCTCGACCTCGCAGGTTCTCGTCGACCCTCAGGTCGGGGTGACGCCCTCGGGCGAAGCTCATGTTCACCCCCTTCAAGAAGTCCACCTCGCGGGCAGGACCGATGCCGCGAGGGTGCATCGAGATGAATCGCCCGTACCAGGTCAGCACGCCAACCCGTCGGCGCCGGCTTTCCTGCGCCAGCGCACCGCCGTGGTACATCACGTCGCGGCCTCCCACGGCACCGACGTCCGGGTCGGTGTAGTGGGCGAGCATGCGCCCAAGCCAGTCGGGCGCCGCGACCGCGTCATCGTCGATGAAGGCCAGGATGTCGCTGGTGGCCGCCGCGATACCAGCATTCCGTGCGGCCACCAGCCCCGGCCGCTCGACGAGCACCTCGCGGAGGGGGAGGTCCGGATGCTGAGCAAGGTGAGCCCGCGAGGCGATGTCGTCCGGACGGACGACCACCAGCACCTCGTCGGGTGCGCGGTCCTGCTGCTCAAGTCCGGCAAGACATTGCGCCAACAGCTCTGGCCGACGGTAGGTGGGTATGAGTACCGAGACCGTCAACGGGCCGTTCCTGGTGGCGACCGGCAGATGCACACGCCGATACTAGGGTTAGGCTGCGGAACTGGCTCTGCGGAAACGGCCGCACCCCAGGAGCGTGCGGAAGCGCGAGCGGTCCACGTGAGCTTGGAAGGCTAGGTGGGGCGCGGGGGCGCACCCGTCGCTGGCATGCTAGTTCCAGAATGCCAGGGTAGCGTGTCGCCAGTCCTGCGGCAGGTCTGTCTTGGCCTAGCTGGAAGTGGAACAACCTCTGGTGGACGGTTCCGTGGCCGCAAGGCTAGACCCATCCCGAGCCGCGGCGAATTCGAGCGCTGCCGATACTGATGACCGAGGAGTGCGGACGTGAGAACCGCGATCGTTTGCGCGTTCAACGAGAACGCCATCTGGGCATTGTCACGCCACGCGTCGAAGCACGGTGAGCTGGTAGAGCGTCTGGTACCTCACTGGGACCTGGTTGCTGATTCCGCTCAGACTCTCGCGTCGGTGCTGCCGAAGGCGTCCGCCCTCCGCGCCTTCGCCGTTCGGAAGCAGGCGAGAGTGGCCAGCATGCGGTTGCCGGAGGATCGCCCGATCAGTGTGTTGACCGAGGTTGTCCGCGTCGCCGGCGCCCGCACGAGGACACCTGTCACACCGTTTCTCGGACAGTACGCATGGAAGGCCATGTTCGACCACAGGGCTGCTGCTGCACTGGAGGCAGCTGACCTCGACGTCGTCATCGGCATGCCCGGTTCTTGCCGATCGTTGTTCTCCAGGCACAGCCGTCCCTTGAAGGTCTTCCACGCCATCGACACCCATCCCCGGGCTCGGAACGATGCGCTGTCCAGGACCTACGGCGCCAGGGCTCGGGGCGAGGCGTATTCAGCGGTACTGACCCGCCGTATCGAGGATGAGCTTGCCCTGGCCGACGTCGTCCTGGCTCCCTCGCGCCTCGTCATCGACGGCATGGTGGCGCACGGGGTGGCGCCAGACAAGCTGGTGCACTGCACTTATGGGGTCGACCTCGACCGCTTCGCCGTCGGCGAGCCGCTGCTGGGCACCGGCGAACGTTCCAGGCCGCGGCTGATCTTCGTCGGTCAGATCTCCCTGCGTAAAGGCGTGCCGCTGCTCCTTGAAGCTGTGCGTGGGCTCGATGTCGACCTCAGTCTTGCGGGCCAGGTTTTCGACCGGAGCATCCTCAAAGACCTGCCGAACAACGTCCGGCTGCTCGGGGTGCTGTCGCCGGCGGACCTGTCGCGGGCGTACAACGACCACGATGCCCTTGTGCTGCCAGCGGTGGATGATGCGTGCTCACTGGTGGTGGCGGAAGCGGCGGCAAGTGGCTTGAGAATCGTGACCACAACTGCCAACGGTTCCGCAGAACTCCTTCCCAGCCACCATCTCGTCATACCGCCGGGTGACAAGGACCAGCTGCAGCAGGCCCTCTCCTCGCTCGAGGTGCTCACTCAGGACGACCGCCGTCATTACTCCAGGGAGCTCCGGTTCGGGGAGTTCTCGCGCGTCAGGTCATGGGACTCCTACGCGGACGACGTCTTCGCAGTTCTCGATGAGCGGCTGCGAACCCGCGACGCTGAACGGCTCGACCGGGAAGATCAGTCCGAGGAGAACTGAGCCAGGTCGGCTACGCCGTCGGCGCACCGAACAGCCGCAGGTGTCCGAGATGGCGGCGGAAGAACGGCGGCACAGCAGCGCGGGGAACCACGCGTCTCAGGCGCCGAGCCGGGACTCTCCGGCGATTCCCCGACCGCTCAGACCCCGTCGATATCACCCTCTTGAGCCGGCCCTCGAGGCACGTGGGCAAGGCTCCGGTACAGGTCGAGGTACTCGTCGCTCATTCGTTTGACGGTGAAGTTGCTCGCTCGCTCTAGAGCTGCTGCGCGCAGACGGTCGGCTAGCTCAGGCTGAGTCAGGACGTCAACGAGACGGTCGGCCAGGGCGGCCGAGTCCTCGACCGGCACGAGCAGACCTGCTTGACCCTGACCCAATGCCTCGGGTATGCCGTCAGCTGTGGATCCCACGATGGCGCAGCCTGCCTCGAGAGCCTCGAGCAGAACGAGCGGGAAAGGGTCGCGCCGCGACGCCAGGACGAAGACGTCCGCCAGTGCGAGGTAGGCCTGGGGCTGTGCCACGAAGCCCTCGAAATGCACCTGGGCACTGAAGGACCGCTTACGGGCGCCCTCCACGAATTCGGGCCAGTCGAGGTGGCCCACGTAGTAGAGGTGTGCGCGCGGCACCTCGGTCAAGGCCTGCTCGAAGGCATCGAGCAGGACGTCGACGCCCTTGCGGTGCGACACCGCGCCTACCGTCACGAGGGCTGGTCGAGCCAGTTCCGGGACCGGCAAGCTCCCGACCGCCACGCGCCTGGGCGAACCGATCGTGCCGTTGAGGATGGTCGAGGTGCGTCGACGCGGTACCCGACGGGCGACCATGGCGTCGGTCACGGCGTGGCTCACCCCCACGACTGCGTCGGCCAGGCCCATCAGCCCGACGCCGCGCTGGTACTCGTTGTGAATCGTGGCCACCACTCGTGGACCTCTCACCAGGCAAACCGCCGCCAACGCGGTCGTGATGGTGTGGACGTGGATAACATCAGGACGAAAGCGACGAACCAGCGCTTTGAGTTTTCGCCGCGTCATCAGAACCGCCCGGAGGTGTCGATCCGTGAAGTCCAGCGGAACGAAGGAGACACCTTCGTCTTCGAGGAGACCGACGTAGGCGCCGCCCTGAGCGGCCACAGTGACGTCATGACCAGACCGCTGTTGTTGGACCGCCAGATCGACGCTGACGTTGGTGATCCCGTCTCCCGCCTCGTTGATCCGGTTGACCAGGTGCAGGACGCGCATAAATCCTTCCGAGTGTGTCAGGGCGAAGGGATACCGCGCGACACTGTAGTAGCGCGAGGGCGATCCCGCTGCTCCTCAGACATCGCGGCCCGACGGGAATCCTGTTCCACGCACGCCTTGGTGACCTATGTGCAACCATCAGAGTCCCCTGTCACCGGTGACCGCACGAGAGGGTCGAGATGAAGCCCGAGGCTCTGCTCCGCGAGCCTGCGCACGTCAACGGCAAGTGGCTATCGCGTCCTGTCACCGGTACCGGTCGCTACGCCCAGGAAGTCGTCCGTTCCCTGGTCGCTGACGGCGTCCCGCTCGTGCTGCACGTGCCGCGCGACGCGGATGTGCCGGGATGGCTCTCCGAGCAGTGCTCAGTTGTGCGCCACCGTGGTACCGGTGCGGTGTTCGAGCAGCTGGAGCTGCCAGTGGCGACGCGCGGGCGCTACCTGGTGAACATGGCCGGTCCCGCACCGCTGCTCAAGCGGAAGCAGTTGGTCGTGATGCACGACGCCACCCCGCTTCGGTGGCCGGCCAGCTACAGTCGACGCTTCGTTGCCTGGTACCGCGTCCTGGACACCTGGTTCGCCCGGACGGCTACGCATGTGGTGACCGTCTCCACGTTCAGTCGGTCGGAGCTGTCCGCCGTGCTCAAGGCACCCGCCGAACGATGGACCCTTGCCTCCTGCGGGCACGAGCACTTCGAACGTCTCGAGGCCCGCAGGCCCGACCTGCCGGCCGCCTTCGATCCCGGGCGGCCCTTCCTCGTCTGCGTGGGCACCCTGGCCCTGCACAAGAACCTGGTGGGCCCTGCCACCGTCCTGGCCCGCGCGGGCTGGCAAGTTCTCGTCGTGGGCACCGGCGGCCCAAGCCGGGTTTACGCATCGGGAGCCACTGAACAACTGCCTGACGGCCTCCTGCTACTGGGTCGCATTGACGACGAGGAGCTGGCCTGGTGCTACGACCACGCGCTCGCGCTGGTGTTCCCGTCCCGGTACGAAGGCTTCGGCCTCCCCGTCGTCGAGGCGCAGAGCAGAGGGTGCCCGGTCGTGTCGTCCGACGCCGCCTCCCTGCCCGAGGTGCTGGACGGGTCGGGCCTGCTGTTCGGCCCCGACGACCACGAGCAGCTGTTGCGGCACGTCGAACACCTACGTGCCGATGCAGCCGCTCGGTCGGCGCTTTCCGAGGCTGGACGGATCAATGTGCGACGCTACCGGTGGAGCACGACGGCCCGGACCATCGCAGGATTGGTCCAGACCGCATCAGCGTCGGCGAGTACTCCGGTGACGGCACTGACGCCGCAGGACCGCTCGTGAACGACGGTCACGTCGCAGAGAGTCTCGTGGAGTGGTCGCGCCAGGTTCGGCGGCTGCCGCGGGCGCGACGACTGGTCGAAGGGCTGATCCGGGCCGTGACGGCGCTGGTGCCCAAGCAGGCCGGCCGGATTGTCGTGCACGGGCTCGACGAGTCCGAGGACGGGTCCCTCGCCGTCCTCGCCGCCTTGCGTCGGCGAGCCGTCAGTCCGGTGCGTCTGACCAACGGAGTCGCCGCCTCGGGCTTCCGTCTCGAGGGTGTCCGGTACCGCTCGAAGTACACGCTCGCAGGGTTCTGGTCGTTCGCCCGAGCCGACGTGGTCATCACGAGCCAGGCACTTTACGGCGGGCTGGGGGGCGGCGCTCGTCAACAGACCGTCCTGCTCTGGCACGGGGAGCTCGTCAAGCCCGTCGGCCTGCTGAACGATGACCGGGCGCTGGCCGCCGACATCGCGCCGGTGTGCTCGCCGCTCGCCCGGGTCTACCGGATCGCCGAGTTCGGCCTCGATCCCGGCCACGTCCCGGTCATCGGGTCACCACGCAACGACCGACTCACGGCGGCGGATCGCACCGCGGTGCGGGAACGGCTCGGCTGGCCAACCGGTCAGCCCACCTGGCTCTGGCTGCCGACATACCGAACGGCGGTGCGGGGCGAACGGCGCCGCGACGGGCAGGAGAGGTGGCGGGGGCTCCCGTACGCGGTGGCCGACCTCGACCGCTTGGATCGGATGCTGGCCGCTCGTGGCCTGACGGTGGTGCTGAAGCCCCACCCGCTGGCCGAGCAAGGGCTTCAACCCCGAGAGCCAGGTGCGCTGCGCATGCTCTCCCAAGCTGATCTCGAGCGGCTGGGCGTCTCGCTCTACGAGCTGATGGCGGCGGCTGACGGCCTGGTGACCGATGCGTCGAGCGCCTGGGTCGACTTTCTGCTCGTGGACAAGCCCCTGATCTTCGCGTTCCCCGACCTAGAGCAGTACCGGGCCGACCGTGGGCTCAACCTGGAACCCTACGAGGACTGGGTCCCCGGTCCGATTGTGGCCGACGTGTCCGACCTCGTCGAGCAGATCAGCACCACCACGGCAGGCGCCGACCCCTACGCCGGTCGACGCCGCAGGGCTTTGCGGAGCTTCCACCAGTTCCGTGACGACGGCAGCGCCGACCGGCTGCTGGACCTGCTCGGCATATCTCGTTCCTCCTCCAGTCCAAGCGCCGCCTCGGCCACCACATCGCCCGCCGATCCTCGCCCTCGGCGTGAACGGCGCAGGGTCAGCAGGTAGAAGGCGACCAACAGGACCTGCACGATGACCCACACCACGAGCCCGCCCACCGCGCCGGCCGTTGGGGCGGCGATGACCAGGAGGACAAGCCCGAGCAACGAGATCGTCGTGGTTCCCCGGTAGACCGCAGCCGTGTGGCCCAGCGGAACCATGAGCAGCAGCTCCATCGAGGTGACGACGAGCTGGCCGGCGATCGCCACCACCAAGAGCAGGTGCAGGGGCCACGCCAGCGTCACCCGACCGGCATACAAGAGGTTGACGACCGTCGGGCCGAGCAGTAACCACCCCGGTACGAGGGCGAGGCTGACCAGCCCGAGGAAGAGCAAGCTCTGCCGTATCCGACGTTGCGCCTGGTTACCCGCCGAGCCCACCCAGTGCACGAAGCCGTCCGGAAGAAACGCCAGCGTGTTGGTGCCTGCCTTCTGCACCTGGTCGAGGGCGGAGAACAGCGGTAGCTGCACCGGCGCGACCGCCGCGTAGATGGTGGGGCCGCCGAAAGTGAACAAGGCTCGCAGCACCCGGGACACGGTCCCGGCCAGCTGCGTACGAACCGGGTCGAGCGCCAGCCGGATCGTGCCCGGGACCCACAGCGGTCCGCGCCCGATGATGGATCTCCAGTTCAGGGCGAGCATCACGAAGGCGGCGACTGCCGTGCAGGCGGCGTACCAGATCAAGGGCGCGCCTAGCGAGAGCCCGGCCAAGGCCACCACGTACCCGACGAACCGGACGACGCCCTCGTTGAGGACGAGGAGACGAGGAGCCCCCAGCCCAGCGAAGTACCACGCCGCGCTCAGTGCGTTACCGGCGACGCCCACCATGAAGAGCACGGCAGACCAGGGATAGCTCGGAGCGAGCACTACCGTCAGGGGGGCCGCGCACCCGATGAGCACGACGAGCACCAGGAGCCGCGAGTAGACGCTGGACCGGAAGATGTCTTGCTGGGCCGCCGTGTCCGCCGCGGCCGCCACAGCGTTGCCGCCGATCACCGGCCACGCCAGGCCGGCGACCACGCTCGCCACCGCGCCCACGCTTTGCCCGAGCGCGAGGGCCACCCACCCCGGCGAGCCGAACCGTGCGCTGATCAGCGGGAGGATCACCAGGCTCGCCAACATCGACAGCCCGGGCAGCAGCGCAAAGCCGCCTATCCGCCGCAGGTGGTGCATCACGGTGCCACCAGCCGTGTGGTCGATGAGGTCCTCAGACGACCCAACCTGGTACGAGCTGCCATCAGCGGCCGGTCCAGGCGGAGACTTCATCGCGGAAGCGTTCGAGGGAGAACTGTCGGGCGTGCGCGATCCGGTCCTCGCGGGACGCGGACATGGCCTCCTCGGCGGCCGCGGCCATCTCCTGCTCCGAGCGGAAATCGGACAGGGCGCCGCTGAGGCCGGGCACCACGGTCTCAGCGGTCCCACCCGTGCGCTGCGCGAGAACCGGCGCCCCCGCCGCTAGGGCCTCGACCGGCATGATGCCGAAATCCTCGACGGCCGGGAACACGTAGAGGGCGGCCCGCTGGTACAGCGCGTAGAGCAGCGCACGGGACGGGTGCTCGACGAAGTGGACCGGAACGCTTGCCTTCGCCGCCAGGTGCTGCAGTCGCCCCGTCTCCGGTCCACGGCCGGCCAGGACGACCGGTCGACCGGCCAGTTCCCCTGTGCGGATGACGAGGTCCAGCCGCTTGTACGGGATGAACCGTGACGCACCAAGAAAGTAGCCGTCGGGCAGCCCGGCCAGCACGGCAACCTCGGCTGGCGTGAGTCGCTCACGCCAGTCGGTCACCGCCTGGATCTCGGAGACGTCCACCGGAGGGTAGATGACCTGCGAGTCAACCCCCCAGCAGTCCCTCAGCCGACGCCTGATGAACTCGCTGTTGGCGGCGTAGTCGCCGCGCTGCTGGGCGCGGCGACGGTCCAGCGGCTTGAACGCCGCCGCAGCGAGGCGGACCAACGGGTTGCCGCCTCGCGCGTCCTGCTCAGGCGCCCAGATGTATCTCGCCGGGGTGTGGACGTAGATGAACCGTTCGAAGTCCGCGGGTTGGTGCCGGAAGTGGACGTGGTGCCCGAATAGGTGGGAGCTGATGAGCGCCCAGTCGTAATTGTCGTTGGGGCGCCTACGCCAGACTGCCGGCATGAAGGGCAGGGCAAGCGCTCGTTGGTACCGCAGCGGCGAGCGCGCGAGCCAGGTCTCCCGCAGCCGCTGAGGGTCGAAGCGGCCCTCGGACTCGTTCCAGAGGCAAACGATGTCGGCTTCCGGGTACATGTGTGCAAATGCCTGCAGCACGTTCTCCGAGCCGCCCGACTGGGCAATCCACTCATGGACGATCACGCCCGTCATACCACCGCCCAGTTTCTGGATCTGGCGACCAGGATAGAGCAGGGCTCACCAGCTCGGACGAGACTAGGGCTGCATGCCAGACATGAACGAGCGAGGTCGCGAGGACGAGCAAACCCGCCGTAGGCGGGGCTGGGCGGGCTCACGGCCGTCAGGTCAGCCGTTGCCAGCCACTGGTGTTACCGGTGGTCACCTTGTACCAGAAGCTCCCGTTGAGTAGGACGGCAGTCGAGCCGTGAGCGCCAGAGACCTGCCCGTTCGGGTTGGTCAGCCACGTCTCGACCGGGTGCGGGACGAACTGAGTGACGCCCACTCGGAGGCCGGCGATGCTGACAGTTCCGCCTGCAATCTGGGTCACCAGGCGGGGAGAGCTGCCCGAGACGATCACGTCGGTCAGGCTGCACCCGGTGTGACCCCCTCCTGGTCCGCCGAGGAACCCGATGACCCGGAAGATGGCGTGCGTGTCGCGGATGACCAAGCCCGAGACGCGGACTCCCTGGATCGGCCGGTTCGTGCTTTCGTTGACCACGAGCACCGCGCCGTGGTCTGGAGCCGGAGCCGTGGTGTTCGCCGCCGTCACCAGGCCGCCCCGTACGGTGACGTCTCTCGGAGCGTAGGTCCGCCAGTCCACGTTGTCCTCGCAGGCGATGTAGACGGCAGCACCCGAGGTCTGCGACACGTCAAGGTCGTTGATCCTCACCCGGGTTCCACCGACGACACTGATCCCGCGCCCGTGGTAGACGTCGCGCACCCGTGGGTTGCGGATCTCGATGTCGCTGCAGGGCGCTGGATTGCTGAGGTAGGACACCACGGCCACGCCGTCGTCGCCCGCATGCAGGACGGTTGGCCGTAAGATAAGCCCGTTGTGCACCCCGTCGGTCATGTGGATGCCATCACCCAACGATCCCGTGACCAGGATGTCCTCGAGCACGAACCCATAGGACCGCCCGCGCATCATCAGACCCGAACCGTCGAGGTGCAGTCGGCGGGCCCGGAAGCCTCGGACCGGTCCGAGCGAGCCCACCAGGAGCGTGGCCGACTCCAAGCTGGCTTGCCGGACCGTGGCGAGCACAGTGAGCGAGATGTCCTCGACCGTGATGTCGTTCGCGGCGATCACCAGGGAACAGGAGCGTGGATCGGTGCCGATGAGCTGACCACCGCCGTTCACCCGGACCCCGCTCTTGGTGATCTTGACCGTCGAGCTGTGCCGGTAGGAGCCGGACAGCTGCAAGGTGTCCCCTGCGACAAGAGCAGTTGCCGTCGCTGCTAGAGCAGCAGTGTCGTTCGCCCTGCCATCACCCACCGCGCCGTACTGCTCAGGCTTCAACGTGGCCATCAGGCGGCCTCACCTTCCGACGTCAACCGACGTCGACCGCTGGCCAGACCTTCGTCAGAACCGGGAACTGGGCTCTTCTCAACCGTTTGAGGGCAAAGGGGGTGTCGCCACCAGACGTCTCCCGCCAGGAGGTCGAAGTCCAGCGGAGCGGGTGCGGCGGCGTCGGAGGTCGATATGAAGAGGATGAGAGACGCGGTCGTCTGCGGACGTGATGGCCAGCTCGCGGTGCTTAGGTTCCAGGAAATCGGCACCACTCCGCCCCCGCTGGTGACGTCGTCGGTGGGCTGCGGGTGGCGTACCACGGGAGACGCCGCGCCCACGGCCACGGCGGCGAGGGCACGGGACACGAATTGCCGGCGGGCGATGTTCCTCATGGCTGGTGATTCCTGTTCGTCTCGGACGCTGAACCCCGAACCCCGAACCACGCGCGCACTTCCGAAGCGCTCCTGGTGAGTAGCTCCGGCTGTTGCACAGTACACCACTTCACCGGGGGTCAGTCGGCCCGACGATTGAGCGCTGCACCAGCGGAAGCTTCCGGCCCCCGCCGTCGGAGCCCTAACAGGCTCGGCCCTTGGAGAATGGGCAGCACGCTCAGAACCAGCAGGAGGGCGGTGGGCTCGGAGACTGGGACCTGCGAACCCAACGGTCCCCGGATGATGCCGATCTGGGCGATCGCCAGGTAGGGAACGAGTCGAGCTCCGCCAGCGGTGAGGCCGACCAGCCAGTCGTCGTCAAGGCGCCGCCAGAGACGACCCCAGCCGTACATGAGGACGACCGCACCGGGGAACCCGAGGTCGAGGTAGAACTCACCGAAGACCGGGAGGCTCAAGTTCGTGAATGCGTAGCCCCGGTTCTCGGCCACGTCGATCGAAGCTGGGCGGGACTTGTCCTCCCAGATGCTCCGCGGGACGACGAACAGCGCGGCTGACACCACATGGATACCCAAGGGGTGACCGTTCTCCTCCACGTACTGCTGGGCGTTGACTAGTTGCTGGAAGCCGTCGAAATCGATGCTTGACAGTGACAACGGCTCGGGTTCGGCGTCGGCCGAGCGGAAGACGTTCGCGATCGGGTAGATCGCGAAAAGAGCGAGGACGATCGAGGCGGCCACCACGGTCATCCCTCGCCGTGACCGCGGCTGCAGAACGACAAAGAGAAGGGCGACAATCGCTACCGAACTCACGTAGCGCGTGTTGGCCAAGGGGTTGGAATAGACGACTACGAGAGCGAGCGAGCCCCAGAGGACAAGCGGTGAGTACCGCAGCCCACGGCGCCAGCGCGTCAACAGGAGGTATGCCGCCGCAAGGGCAAGAGCACCTGGCAGGATCGTGTACAGCGCAGCAACCGCACCGCCGGCCTGCTCGAGCCCCACCCCCGATGCCTCGAACTGCTTGGTGCGCGCGGAGCGACTGCTGAAGAGCGCGGCGAAACCCGTCTTGGCAACCACCACGGGCAGGAGCGCCAGGGACGCAGCGGCGAGCGCCAGGGCCAGTTCCAGCTCTCTCGGTCGATCTGGGTAAGCGGTCGCGGTGACCCCGTCCGGAGACTCGGTTCGTAACGGCCGACGGCCCTTCCGGCGTCGAGATCCCACGCCGAACGCA
>Ga0210040_10005488_pt1 | contig 16132 bp, 14 predicted proteins | sample CryGeyCG12114_NA_FD_185462 | JGI IMG/M metagenome (GOLD analysis project Ga0210040, IMG submission 185462) | Groundwater microbial communities from aquifer - Crystal Geyser CG19_WC_8/21/14_NA (SPAdes) (version 2) | ecosystem: Environmental > Aquatic > Deep subsurface > Groundwater | place: USA... | reverse complement strand
AAGAAATGATGATTAAAGAAGCCCTAGCTCTAGCAGTAATTTAATGCATGAAAATAAAAACAGTACTTATCCCCATTGCCCATAATTTCTGCTTAAAATAATTTAAAGAGCCCCTGCAATATTCCTTAAAAATATGCGTACGTCAAATACATAATTCTACGATTGAATCTACACATTTTAAAAGTAGAGAATAAGTTTTCAGCAGTATGGACTTTAACATAGAGAGTTCTCTCTATGTCAAAGTCCATTTTCACACCCTCAAAGGGGATTTCTAAATCCCCTTTGAGGGTGTGAATAATAATTATTGCAAGCTCATCCAAGAAACTTAAGCCCGTAAAAAATTAAAAAATTCCTTCAAAACATAAAATCTACACCTTAAAACTTGAAAAATCTGATCAAAATGGCAAATTTTTCCAAACCTAACCTAACAAATTTGTCATGTCTCAAATTTAAATTAGCCATTTTTTAAATTTTGTTATCACAGTAACCAGCAAACGTTACCCGTGGCCAAATAACTTTTGAATTGAACAGCTCTATTTTAATTATGAAATTCCGTGCAGACACACACACACACACACACACACACGGAATAGCGTCGATTATGTTATGATTATTATTTCAACAAACAATGACACTTTCAAATTTGACGCTGAAACTTTTACGCCATGTTCAAATGTGATGTCAGCTGCCATTTTGGATGCAAAACTTTAAATCGTCTATTTGGCGCACAAATTCACTACGGTCTCGAAACTACCCGACCACCTGACTTTCTCTTTGCTGCACACACTAAAAACCGAACCTAACCTAACACTGCAGCAAAGAGAAAGTCGGGTGGTCGGGTGGCTTCGAGACTATAGTCACAAATTCAACTCAATGCTTAAATTCTCGCTCACTGCATTACGCTCACTCTTTTTTCGGCGTTCAAGTCAGTCATTAAAATTACAATACACACGCCATACACACATAACGTAACATAATAACATTCCATCTTTTATGGGACGCCCTATGAAAAATTTCAGACAGTAATTGCAGTTATACCAAGCTGAATGGGGATAAGTTAAAAGTTCAACACAATTTCTAGTTACAAAAGCCCGACTTTTGCTGAAAAAATTGACTACCGATTATGCACACAGCTTCGTTTGGAATCCAAGCCAGTGACATTAGTGCACTTAAAGTATCCCTTGGGACAATCCCCAAGTCCATAATTGAGACATTCCAGTTCATCGCTCCCATCTTCACAGTCACTATTCCCGTCACAGCGCCATTCTTTGGGAACACATACACCACTCATAGCACATTTGAATTGTTTGGACTCATCACAGGTTTTGGCATCTTTGTTGGGACATCCGGCTTCATCACTGAAATCCTCACAGTCCGGAATTCCATCACATTTGTATGTGTCGTGTATACAATGTTTGTTGTCGCCACATTTGAATTGGTTCTCACGGCATGAGACTGGTGGGCAACCTGAAATTCAAAAGAACATCCAATTTTTGTTTTTGGCACATTTGGAGCTGGCGTAGGGTTTTGCCCTAAATGAAATATAAGCGCATATATGTTATGATAAGGTTTTTTATAAAGCTTTTCCAATGTGTTCAAATAAGATAAGTTTGATTACCATACCATAATGTTTTACACTCCAAAATGTAATTTTAGTGGGTTGTATATGCAAATAATGTAGTTATATAGTTACCTTCTTCATCCTGATTATCAAAACAGTCATTATCTCCATCACATCGCCACGAGTTAGGAATACAGTGGCCAGACCGGGGACAAGTAAATTGAAAATAAGCGCAAGTTTTTGCGGCACAAAAATCTCCTTCATCACTCCCGTCTGCGCAGTCGTTTTCGCTGTCACTGTAATATACCAAAAATACATTGTTGTGAATTCGTTCAAAAGAACAATACACTTTTCTCCCTTTAATTGATGATAGATGATAGATTACCATTTCCATGTGGAGGGGATACAACGTCCATTTTCACATGGGAATTGTGTAGCCTCACAAGTCACATTTACGCATCCTAATTCATCACTATGATCTCCACAATCGTTGTCTGAATCGCATCTAAAGGTTTCAGGAATACAACGGCCTGATTTGCATTGGAACTCGGATGAGGAACATGTCGGTTCTGAAAAGTCACGAAACTCGTATAAATTAGAAATATATTCTTACATTCCTGCATGGCTTCCCGGGAAAAGCCACTCGAAAATAATTGGACAACTTACTTGTGCAATTTTTCTCATCGGATCCGTCTAAACAGTCGTCATCAGAGTCACTAAGAAGATTCAATATAGTTGAAACCAAAAACGTAAAACGTAAAATCTTTAAATTCTTTAAAATCCTATGAAGCTTACCAAACCCACGACCGCGGAATGCATCTTTGATTGTCACATGTAAAGTGCCAAGAATCGGAGCAAACTTTAACTTCTTCAGCATTCGGATCAGGTTCACAAGATACAGTGTCATCTTTCAACCTTTCTCCAGTGGGACAACCACATTGACCTTTGACCTTAGATCCAGTTGAAACGGCAAAACAGAATTTTTCGCATCCGTGTAGTCCGTCCATGCAAGGATGGTCGTCCAAAGTAGGCTACCCAAAAACAGTACACAGTCAACAAAGTTCCCCTCTCAAATTCTGTTTGTTTTTCAAAGTAGCTATATGTAAAGCAACCCACCTGTTCAACTTTGGAGTAAACTTTGACCCCATATAGACGATTTGAATCTTCAACTTTGGTGACAATTTCCCCATCCCCACCTTTTAGTTTGTGAACTCTGAACACGGCGTCTAATCGCCAGTCCGTCACATATACGAAATCACTGTGAACTACTAGACTGAAAGGATGCTTTATATGTTTAGAGTTTATTGTTTGGATATCAGATCCATCCAAAGCTGCATGTTGAATGTGATCTACAAAATACAATAGAAAGCAATACAAAATGTAGAAATATACATGGAAACTAATGTATACCACACATACTACGTAGATTTAGGGGCATTATAAGACTTTCAAATGCTAAAATATTACCTAGCAAAGCATCGCACCAATACAATCGATCAGCCTGGAAATCCAAACTAAGACCATTTGGCCAACCTAATAAAACATTTCTAAAAGTGGTCACATTTGTTCCGTCCCCATTTGCACGAGAAATATTGGCGGGCCTATCCCATTCACTAAAAAACAGGAATCCTGGAGAGAGAAAAAATAATCATTTCGTTAAAACTTCTTGCGAATCCTGTGAAACCCAGCAGGAAGCTAGTCCGCATGGTCTATATTTATTTATACCTTTTAGTGGATGTACAACAATGGCTCTGGGTCGTTTCAACCCCTTGAGTAAAACTTTTCTAGTTCCTTGGTCCTTATTCTTTTCTTTTTCATCCCCTTTTCCCCCTTTCTCCTCTCCGGATCCTTTTTTCACCTTCAACACACTCAAAGTGCCCTCTTTGGAGTCAATGTAATACAAGTTCCCGCCAACCCAGTCAAAAGCCAAACCTTCGACGCCTTCATTCTGAGCCGCCAAAACGATTTCCCGTTTCCCATCTTCAACACTACTCCGGTAAATTACATCTTGCAATACATCCGAATAGTACACAAATCCTTTATGAGCGTCGAAATCCAACCCCACAAATCTTGCGCTGCGCGAAACTACAGGAGAGAGCGCGTCTTTGAAATTTGCGGGAGTCACAGGGCTAATTTTTTGGGCACGCACGAATTTGTGTTGAGTATACAATAAGAACTCGTAAGTTTTTTCACACTTTTTGGGGTCATCTAGTCGGCTATGGTATCCAAGTTGACATGCACACTCATAAGCTAGCTTGTCTTGCGATTTTGTGACCACACAGAGTTGCTCACATAGTCCGTTGTTGAAACTGCATGGATTTGGCACCGAAGGTTGAGTTAAGGGTGACAGCAGAGATACACCCCGAGGGTCCCGAGTCAAAGTCCGATTTCGGTAGATAGTTTGTAGCGAGTTGGGTCCACTGTACTTATCGATTGAGAGGAGTCCTTGTTTTGTGGAGTCTGTGAAATAAATGGATGGTCCGAAAACAGCTAATCGGGATGGCGATGGTACTGCAGTTGAACCTGACAATGGATTTAAAATTACATTTAAAAAAACTTTCCTACGGGGCTTAAAAAATGTATTTTTACAATAAACCCAGATATGACGTCCCACATGCAATTTTTACAGATATTACATTCATGTTATGCATCTCGTTCAGAGACTTTGTGTGTAGATAATATGTAAAAGTGTAGATACCTCTTATGACAAAATGTCTATTGGCTCCACGGTAGTCCACCGTCTCAATATAGTCCAAAAGAGAGTCACACCAGAATACACGTTGGGTTACGAGGTCAACTGCGATTCCATTAGCACGGTATACAGCCTCACTCACTAATGGATTCACATCCCGACCGCTCATTGTAGCCCGTACAATTCGAGTCGTGTCCGCAATAAACATCAATCTGCGAGATATTTCACAAATTAAAAGCACTTGCAAAACCTTTTATTTTTATGATTGAACAATATAATTTCATGATGATCCAAGATATTGGAGCAAAATTTTTATTCCAGTTAATATGTCTCATCCGTTTTAAGTTTTTTTCGCCTAATGCTGTAAAGTTTCATATATTTTCAATTTATTCACTTATAGTCAGAATAAAAGAATATTTCAAAATTTCTCAAACAAAAATGCATCATGTTGCATTCCATAGTCATTGGATTGAACATTCGATCATATCTGATGGATAGGAATAAATCGAATGTGTTATCAGGAATCCTAGCATCAAATCTCTTGGACATTATATCTCTTAACATAGAATGTCTTGCATCAAATTTCTTCTGCATTTACAAAATAAAGCTTCAAATTTCTTATGACCAAAGAACAAATTTCTTAATCTTTTGTATCAAGCTGGCTGTCACTAAAATGCTGTACTGACTAGTATTGTTAGTCAGAGCTATGATTAGAATGATTAGGATATTTATGTAAATAAACGTAAAAGGTTGGTACCAAATGACTAACTACGTATAGCTATTCAGTTTTTGAATATTCAGTCTGATTGCAATAATGGAGCCGATAACAAAAAAAAATTATCGTTCGCATCCAAAACTATATTTCAAAAATAAAATTTACGTTCACTCATACTATTATAAAAAAAGTAATGCTTATGGACTTTGAAAAAGCTGCAATTGGAGCATTTCGTGTCAAATTTCCCACTGCACAGCTTTAAGGAAGCTATTTCCACATGAATCAAGCAATGCAGCGACATCTACAGGGAGCCAAAGTGAATAATTTAATTGGTTCAGATCTTGAAATGTTATTCATCATTAGACAATTTTATACAATAATTTATTTATTATTTTTATCTCCCATGTTTCCATACACTTTTTGGAGTGTATATGAACGTGTACTGGACATTGGACAATATCCCGAGAACCAACATTGCTGTAGAAGGATGGAATAACCGTTTCACTCAAATTTCAGGAATAAAGCATCCAGGGTTTTTAGTTTTTGTAAACCAACTGAAGAATGAGCAACAAAAAATGGAAGACGATATTGAAATCTCCACAGCAGGTGTACAAAAGCATAAAAAAAGTTTTATGTCCGCTACAATGAACAAATTCGGACTTTGGTGGAAAAATTGAGTCTACCTAATTATAAATTGGAGGAAATTTTAAAAGGATTGGCATATTGCCTACAATTTTCAAGAAAACGGAAGCGAACAGGTATGGGATCAATGGGTATTGCTGATAATATTGCTAACAGGGAACCAGAACCAACAGAAGTTACTCAAGAAATTCCTGCTACTACTTCAGCTACTACGATTATGCGTTCCCCTAAAATTCTCAGATCTAGAAAAAATTTAAATTATAGAAAATGATAATTGATGGATTAATATTTTAATGTTACATAACTATACTATATGACCTAACCTGTGTGACCTATGTTGAAATAAAAGATTAAGAAATTTGTTCTTTCGTTATAAGAAATTTGAAGCTTTTTTTCGAAAATGCGGAAGAAATTTGATGCAAGACATTCTATGTTAAGACATTAAATGTCCAAGAGATTTGATGCTAGGATTCCTGATACGGATACCGAATAAATCATACGGCCAATGAACTTGTCTACTAAAGCTACGTATGATTTGTAGTACGTAGTAAGTAACCAACAAATCTATAACCACAAGAAGCATGCAAAGTCATGCCCGAATTAGAACTAACAGTTCACACTTGACTTACGAGATGAATAAGTGATGAAAGCACTTTAGGATGCACAATTCTTTTCATACATTATGCACACTATATGATGTCTGTCGCATGTGCATGGCATTTGATGAACTGCATTAGTAATAAAGAATACATAGTACCTTTTTCTAGAATTTAGGAATTGAAGTTTTCCTACTCACCCTTTTGTAGGATCCAGAGCAATGTCATTAGGGGCAGTAAGATTTTCGCCCACAACAATTGCCCTTTTGCGTCCATCCAACTCGAAAAGATCAATTTTTTGACCCAACAGATCCGCCACATACAATTTGTCTCCGATCCAATCCACAGCTAATGCTACGGGTGACCATGTTGTTGGATTTGGCACAGTGATTTCAAGATTTTTTGAATCCGCTTTTTTGCCACCATTTATAGGCAGGTTTAACTTGCTGGAATACACTTTACGAGTTTCCAGGTCTGACCAAAACAGTTGTTTTTTGGCTAAATGCGTATCCAATCCGCTTACTGATGGGGATGTTATTTGCGGCTGCAAAAATATTGCTTACTTAACATACTTGTACGAAATTTTAAATTTGTATTTGGCTGGCTAAGACTATAGTTTTATATGTAGCTAAGCAGAGACATGAAGGATGTTATTATCTTATGGAATGAACTATGAATATGTGATGAACATATAAAGAAATCTTTTCCATCCATAAATCATGCAGAATATATTTTGCGCTCGGAAAAAACAAGTTTTTTGATGAACTTAATGAAAATAATTATATTCAGGATCTGGATGGCAAATATCATGCAAATGAAATGGGACGGCGACGGACAATGCAGCATCAAAAATAATCTAAAAAATCGGTAAAAACAAATTAATAAGGAGTAAAGGAGCAAAACACTTTTTTATACGCCGGAAGGATTTAAAGATAGATTTGGTAATGCAATGCAATTTGCTCGTATGCTCTTTTTTCATGTACAATGCACTATGGTTTCAAAAGCAACTCAAAACTTTTAGTATCTTACCTGCACTTTGATGCCAGTTCCAATTCCAGACACTCTAAAAATGGTATCCTGATGAGCGAAAAGTATATCAGAAGTCTCATCGGGCTCACACACAGTTTTCTTTCTCCGTTTAACTGGATTATAACCCTTAACACAACTGCACTTGAATGAACCTTCACTATTTTCACAATTTTGGTCACAAAAACCCCATTCGGTACATTCGTTCACATCTGTACATGTGCCATTCTTCTCTTCAAATCCTTCCAGGCAGGCACAAGATCCACCCTGCACTGTTGCAATGCAACGGAATGGGCAAGACAAACTGTCACATTTAGCGGTAGCTGCAAATATTTTTACAAAAATTCATAAACTGATCAAAAGAACGAGTTATTAGAATTATATCTACCTATTGTGAGCATAGAATTTTGAAAATCCAAATTAATTAGCACTGGTCAGGAGTAATTGACTTACAACATTGACTTTCGTCTTCTCCCTTCGGACAGTCCTTATTGCCATCACAAAGTAAGTTTTTCTCAATACATTTGGAACTATTGTCACTTCCACTGCCGCATGTAAACTGGGAATCCGATTGGCACTGTACTGTGCAATTTTTTTCGTCTGATCCGTCTGCACAATCTCTTCGACCGTCACAATGCTAAAAAAATGCAATAATGCCAACAAAAATTGCATGCATGCAGTGAGGGCATAAGGGATTCGAAAACAACACGGAGACAATATGATTTCAAATGAAAGTTGTAATTAAGGCTCAAAGGGAAAGCGATCGAATTCGTCTTTGTTTCCATACCTATAGTTAGTTAGTATGAACAACGAAGGATAAATAGTATGCATCATATAAGTTTAACAGACTAACTATAGCTAAAAGTAAGATATTTCGTACCCATCGTTTTGGAAGGCAAACATGATTGGCACATTGGAATTGTGTAGTGAGGTCACAGGAAGGGAATTTGCATTCATCTTCATTTTCATCAGAATTGTCTCCACAGTCATCTCGATGATTGCATTTCAGACTCGTCTCAATGCATTTCTTTTTATTTTCGCATGCAAACTCATTTAGTTCACAGCTCAGGGTGGCATTCCCGCAGTCTTGCTCATCTGAACTATCCCGGCAGTCTTTGTATCCTGCAAAACAGCATGTTCCATCCCAGCATAGTAAGTTTACCAAGTGAGCATTATGGGCGAATTGAGAAGACTCTCATCTAACTGGTCATTGGTGCTATTTATTCATTGACATTCATTGACAGAGTTTTTTCATTTTTACCATTGCAAACTTTTTCACGTGGAACACATCTTTGTGGCAAGGAAGTACATTTGAAATCAGTCGGTAGGCACGTTCTGTATTCTGTATGCACAAGCAAGACATTCTCGGGGTAAAATCTTTAACTCTTTTAATGCTACAGAATTGTTTCTAAGAGGTCAGTTAGTTGGTTAGCTGTTGACTTACTGCAATTAACCTCATCCGATTGATCATGACAATCCGGGGTCATGTCACATCTCTGATGACGGGGAATACAAAATGTTGTATTGAACTTGTACGTGCCACATTTAAAATGTGTCTCCACGTCACATGGCGGTGGTGCTAAAATTTCAGCAATGAACAAAAAATTAATGAACTTGACGACAGTGAAATAGATTAACTGGGAAAATTTAGCAATATTTTTGACATACGACAGCTGTCATCAGTTTCATCCGATGAGTCTGGACAGTCAGCGTGAAAATCACATTGCCTGAAGAGAATAAAAAGGGAGAAAATTTTGAATTTTTTTGAACATAGATAATGATCAAGTTTTTGAAGTAAATGGGATTTAAAACTTTACCATCGTTTAGGAATACATTTTGTGCTATTCTTGCACTGAAATTTGTCTGCACTGCAGACTATACTTTCTGGAATATAAGATTGACACAATTATGGAAACTCGGTACACAGAAGGGTGCATGGATTGGTAAAGTCAACATATCATAAGTTTTTGCAAACCTTTTAAAACGGATTCTGAAATGGCGAGCGGTGCACAAAATGCACATACGAGCATAAAAATACTCGTATGAGCGTAAAATTGGTTCATCCTATTTAGTATTTTTCTAACTTGTCGTCATATTTATTAGTTTGGCACAATTCCTGTTTCGCCGCAATCGAAAACTTGTAACTATAGCTAGTTAGTTTGTTAGTTAAATGTGAGAGCACCAATTGTTAGTGTGTACTGTTGACACTAAAAAATGTGAAACTGCAAAAACCTAGTACAATAATGAATGGTGAGTTAGCAGGCTCTGTTCAAAACTCTTGTAAGTAAGTACTACGGCTCAACAAGTAACACGGCCTATGCATATCCACTGACTTTTGACTTGAAAACATTCCTTGTTTATTGTCTGGCCACCGATTATCAGCCTAGGGGATTAAAATTTACATGTTTCACAAAAATTCAAATCACATCTCACACACATTTCATTGTGTCCACTGGAACACTCCCCTTATTCATCTGGTCCTGGTGGTTCATCCCAAAAGTTTCACCTCAGTTTTCTATAAATTACTATTATCAATTAAATCAGTTAAACGGCATTGAAAAATCCTGTATTTCGAGTTTCCAGCTGCTCTCTGACGAAATTAAATTTTCTATCCTTGTATCCAGCGCATGTATTTTTTGCAGAGTACAGTAATTTCGTAACCTTCATTTTTCTTCATAATTCATGCGAATTTTTTTGTATAAATCATCACTATTCATAAATTGCACTAATTAATATTTTTCAAAGATTTTGTTTTTAATTTTGGATATAAGACATTTACAAATAATGGGCCATGAGTGTACACATATTTATGTTGGTTTAAAGAGGATCACTCTAAATTAAATCATCATCTTTCACTTTAATTTCAGAAGAGGAGTGTAATTTCTTGAACTGCGGTTTTAAACTTGCATACGTAGTACTGTAGTAGAATAGGTGATGATGATGATGAAAATAATAATAAAAAAAGTTGAGCCTCAGGCTTTTGGACTCACACGGTACCTGGCACCAACTTGTTCTCCTTTAGCTCGTACTAACCAAACTAACTAACGTAGTAAGCTACTAACTAACTATAACTAATAAACCAACAATATGTGCTAACTTGCACAGCTACATATGACAATACCTATACCATATGTATAGTGTGTGTACTAGCCCTTACTTTTAGTTAGACTAAACCTTAACTCAAGTTCTGGGAATGAAATTAGATTAGTTTTGGTCCTTAAGTCCACTCCACAGGCGTATGTGCTATTGTTTATGTGATCATGTTCATAGGAAATGAAAACTGCTTTCAAAATTGATACTTTCTTGACAATTGCTCACACAATAGAGAAGGAGAAAACAAAGCTAACTATGGAAAGCTGTAATAGCTATGGTTGTAAAACAGCAAATGGTGCAAAATTTCAAGCAAACCAAAATCCCATCTCTCTTGAACTGAACATCATGATGATGCTCAAATGATGTTCAGCTCAAACAGTATTTAGTAAACTTCTTGAACTAGTTATTATTTATTTCTGGTCTCAACAAGTGTACAAACATACATGCACTGTTTCAACCTGCTGCTAAAATAAAACTACATGAAATTACTAAACCTTGGGGTCCCGGACCCTGAAGAATTTGAACCCATACCAACAAACTACACTTGACACAAACCTATATGGTCATCCACACTAAATGATCAAATGAAATATGTCATACAATTTTTATTAGCTGTTAGTTTCAAGGTATTCTTAATCTTTGTTTCCTCTTGCTACTGCCATATTGTGGACGCACCAAAATGCTCACCTTTTGAAGTCTTCACCTAGATGGTGTAGCCAACAGCTACAAGTGAGAACCTATAACTCGTGTAGTACTTACTGACTGCAGCCACTGCAGGTGCATTTTATCAGCACGAGTAATACGAGAATACGAGTTTTATGTACCAAATTACATTACATGGGTGCTTAAATGTAAAGTCATGCTAAACGTAAGCAAATATATACATTAACAGCCTGCATGCACGTAGTGCTTATGTAAGTCAACTCCTTTATGTAGACAATAGCAATAAACTGATGGCAGCAAATTTCCAGGAATTTTTCATTATTTTTTCAGGTCAATCAGCTCGTTGAACTCATTTAAAGTGAATGGGAGCACCGAAATTCAACAAAGCTTTGATTTCATACTAACTATACGTATCTTAACTTTCTAGTACGTTCTAAGTATGATAGCAACTTAAATAAGTAGCGATACTATAAGAAAAATCTCCAGTCCACAAATCATTAGTCCGTTTGTTTAAAACTGTGAGGAGAGGAAGCTATAACATTGAAATCTAATCTCTATACGACATTGACACTGACACTGAATGGTGTCAAACGCCGGAAATCCTATCTACCTGTGTAAAAAAATCCTTACCCAAAATTAGACATCACACTACATATTGAACAGTGTAAAATAATTGCACAGATCCATCCAGCAGTGTTGAGAGTAAGTAAGTGAGTAAGTATAAGTAATAAGTAAAGTTAGAAAACGAGAGTGACTGGGAGCCCAACACACATGAAGTACAAACTAACTATCTACATGCATGTGATGTAGTCCAACATAGCGTGAGTAAAACGCTGCTCACAGTTTTAGGGAGCACCATACTACAAAATATGTGTGCTGCTGGAGAAGAATCCAGTTCAAGTTCACTAGCACAGCCGCCAACACAGTTTTACAAGCCAGCTCCAGGAGGATCTGTCAAAAAAGGTGAAACATTTTGTCCACTCCCAGAAGTATCCTCATGGAAATTTCCTGTGGTAGCCATGGAATCTGAATTTCGTGCCCCACAACCCAAAACCAGCTCAGGAGGTCAAGCCAAGGATGTACCTTTGCTGGGTAAGTACAAAAGAATAGGATACAATGCATGTTTTTGTTGTGTTCGTTCAAACTTCAAAGGGTTCACATGGCACTGGTTTGTTACGAAATCCCTATGGCCCGTTTTCAAGGGTACGTACCTATGGGTGAGTACACGTAGGTAGGTAAAAGTGAGAGTGCGAGCGAGTGCATTGGCCTGTACAAGGTCACTTCATCCCGACCCTTAAGTGAGTCAAGGCCTAGAGTTTTTTTTCCCTGCTCTACATTATTATTGTGGTGCAGTAGGAGTATGGGAGATAGTCTAGTGTTCGTAGTCAGTCAGTAGTTTAGCTGGTGCATTCCTTTTGAGAGGACGAAAAAGCCACCCTCGCTTATATAGTTAGTAGTACTGCAGTGATAGGGGGTTTCCAAGGCAACACCCTCAGTTTTCTCCAGGCACGTGTACGCACTATCTTCATACATAGGGTGGATGTAGTAAGCTAGTTATCAGAATGCATTTTTTTCGGCATTTGCGGAATACTACCCGGTTCGGGTTTTGTACATAGTCAGTGGGCTTGTATGGCTCCCCCGTTTCAGATATAGGTTTAGTTATAGTTTCTTGGGGTGGATCTGGATATCGGTTAGTATGATCATAAAATGGGATGGGTGCATGGAATTTTAGGAAGAAATGAAGAATATCAAACTATGGAATCCAACCATGACTATAAGAAATTGGAATGAGACCATTTCTGCAAACAATGAGTGGAGCAGGTACAATTCTAATTGGGATTCCAAACTAGCGGCTTATTACTACAGTTTGTTAATATGGATGAATTTTGCATACAAATAGAGTAGTTTTTCACTCTAGATCATTACGTTTGAGTTGAAGCAATGCATGTGTGGTTATGTGAGATGAATTGTCTATAATTTCTGATTTCATGCATTATAAATGTGTTTTTGAGCGTCTATATCTATACAATAAGTTTAAAATCACAGGTTTTATATTGTCTTAACTACTGTTAACTAACTAACACAGAAAATGACATGTTAAAAACGTTTAGAATGATCCTATATGTGCATCTGTAAGCACTTGAAAAATGCATCCGTCACTATTTAACTGGCAGCTACATACATAATACGATCACAATTCTATTAAGTTGGTCCGCTTGTAGCATATAGAATACATTTATTGTTCATGGAGGAATTTTGCAGCAACTTATATATAATGCTAAACACGACTCCAGTAGCCAAAACGTATATAGTTAGAATCCTTTTGTTTGTCTTCGCTGTAAAACGTGTAGAAATTGGGCGACTGTGTGAAAAAAAGTGTGTTTATAAAAAAGAGCTAACTAAGTAAGTTTTAAAAGTAAAGTAAAACTGAAGCTGGGCAGATCGCAGATGTATATAGTAGGATAGGAACGCAGATATGTGTTGGTTGTAGATTGAAGAGTGCATTTGAAGGGCGAAGGGCCGTTCAACTCTGTGCATACTCTGCTCTGTGCCTCATCCAAACACTCACAGAGTTCAGTTCACTGGGTGAAGGATTTTCAAGCCAAGCATACATTCCTATTTTTATTTACCACCAACCGAATACAGTCCATGCGTCAGTCCGTGTAATACTTTTAGACGTTGCAGCAAACGTAGTTTGTGATTGGGAGCACAGAATGGACTGTAGAAGAACATCCATCGCACACAGTTCATTTATCCCATATACGCTGGTGTACAGAGTTCAGACTGGCACCTAGCTGGTTCAGGTGTCAGAGTCAGCCTCAAGGTTTTCCACTCCAGTATATACAGTATAGGTGAAACAACGTTTTTTTTTCCAACTATGTGCTCAGTGATTGATTAACTCAATCAGATGTACATGCACAATTTTTGCTCTTTGGAGATAATGTGGACATTTATGGGGTCAATGATTTAGTTTACATTTGGTCATACGTCATGATTCAATTGTATTTCATTTGCACTATTGGTGATTGAAAATGTTGAGAGAGTGTATTGGCATTCGTTCATCAATTTCATTCAACATGTATGTTTTCCAGCCAGAAAAATTAGTTTGGATTATTGTCAGACAGTAGGAAAATTCTCATTTCTGCCAGTTATTAGTAACTTGTAGTATGTTGCACGTAGCAGTCATGTCACACATTGTTCGCAGTCTGCAGCAGCATGCACAATATATAGGAGGATGAATTTAGATCTTGCGTGTGCTACAGACTGCAGATAAGAATTGTTGGATACTTTGTTTCTCGTTGTATTTTCCATGGGATAGATGGCGCCCCCTTTTTATCTGAAACTGCTCTCTACTACTAGCTAGCTAGTTTTGACTATTCCTTTTTCAAAGGGTTAATGTGCTCTTCCATGCAAGAAGTTACGATACGAGCGCTGTTAGGCTTTCTGTGACTGTGTGGGCTTTACATTTCCTGTGCAGTATCAATTAGTCGTTGAAATTAAGCATGTGGAGCAATAGTATTGAATTCTTACTGGATTTTGTTGAAAATATGCAAGTATTACTATAGATTTATTGAGTAAAGATATATAAATTCTTTGAGTTTTTATCTGTAGTTATTGTATCATTAGAAACACTTGTAAGCAGAATTATTGACATGAAACATTGACGTAGGTTGTTTTCTTGTCCACCTTAGTGTCCCTTGCAATATCACTTGAAAATGTAATGTGACTTTCAAAAAGATTATAATTCCATTTGGGTAAAGCTTTTTGATATCTACTTCAAAAATGCAAAGCATGCATTTCAAAAAATACCATTTATAAACATGTATTCAAACTACTTACAATGCAGGCTACCTTGCGATGACACACGAATTTAAATGTTTTTTTTGCTATCCAAACCCAAATTTGATGTAGATTACGAATCTGGGCTTGGTTTTCCCGAATGGCCCCTTAAAGTGACAATGGAGGTGATTTTGTGTTTTTTAGCTAACGCAACTTTTGACATGTAGTTTTGGTACTATGAGATACCCGTTTCAAAGCCAGGATTACGTTTAAGCGCTGATATGACTTGTATTTTTTCTCTAATGCTATTCCATCATCATCTCTAATCGTATTTCCTTCATCATCAACAAACTCCAAATTTTGATTTGGTCCTGTTTAAGAAATTAAAACTGAATTTCCAACGTAGTTGTTATTTGCCACAATTATTGTTTGTAATAAGATTTAAGAAATCAAAACTTGCCTTCTTGTACATTTTCGTACACAATCTCGACTTTATCGTTTTGCACAATATCCATGAACTTTTCAAACAATAAAAGTGCAATCATTGCATCTTCATCGTTTGCATCCTTTTTGTTGTTTTCTTTGAATTCATCGCGACATAGTTTGGTGAACAGAGCGGCTACATGACAGGGAATAAAAAGTAGAGCTATAATCTGAAATATGTTTGACAATTGTTGTAAATTAATTAATTATTCCTTCAAACCTTTAATACCGGTGATGAAAATAAACTTGCAATCCTAACTTAAACTTAACTTATATTTAACTATACTTTAAAATCCTAAATTAATATTTATCACAGCCAATAGATCCTATTTTGATTTTAATCGAACTAGTTATGTCAATCAAACAAATATTTGCCAATTACCTTTTTAATTTAAATATGAATTCCGCGGTTCTTGAAGTCAATTATTAGAGAACCAATGAAATAATTTTGTACTAGGAGCAGGATATTGGTTTTTGTAGTGTGTAGCTTGTAGCTTATAGCAAAAGAGACGCCATATGTGCAATCGTCGTTTGCTGAACTTGATGTACTGGGATGGGATGCGGGAGTGCATTTGAGGCTACTCAATTAAATGATGCATTTATGCTTTTCTAAATTAATACAAAACGCATTCGGACTTAAAATGTCTCATTTTGTAAACCTCAGATGCTATTAAGCCTATTTATTATGATTAAAACGCATATTTTTTGTCATCGCAAGGTAGCCTGCATTGTTAGCCGCCATCACAGAAAGTGGAAGATGGATTTCAAACCCAATTGCTTAAATTATTTGAAAACATGCGCTTGTTTTTTTGTATAAAATCAATTAACCCGCTCTCCAACGTCAAATATCTAAATCTTTGAAATAGTTCATTCCTTCTATA
>Ga0210040_10005484_pt1 | contig 16140 bp, 1 predicted proteins | sample CryGeyCG12114_NA_FD_185462 | JGI IMG/M metagenome (GOLD analysis project Ga0210040, IMG submission 185462) | Groundwater microbial communities from aquifer - Crystal Geyser CG19_WC_8/21/14_NA (SPAdes) (version 2) | ecosystem: Environmental > Aquatic > Deep subsurface > Groundwater | place: USA... | reverse complement strand
GCTCTAAAGTTAGCGTTATAAGATAATCTATACTACTACTAGAGCTTATAGACTAATTTTAGCTTATATAATATATACTAGAAAGTACTATTACTTTCTAATACTTTAGGATAAGTGTAGAATTATTAGTTAATATTATACTTATATCTTTAGAGATATCTAATAGTATAATTATATATAAAGCTAATAAGATATAGTTTAACTACTACTCTAACTACTACCTAATTAAATAGTTATATAACCTTAATATATATAAGATAAAGCTACTAATAATATAATAATTTAAAGACTATAGTATTAAAGTATATAATAAAATACTAAAGAAACTTCTTAAAAAGTAAATACATAGCCTAATATACTAACGTAATAAACTTAGTTAAGAGATCTAGGATAAGATTATTATATAGTTATACTAAGATATAGTAAATATATATATTAAAGAAAAAAAAGGTAGCCTATATAGTAAGGCTAGCTAGATATAAGAAAACTCTAACTTTATAGTATAATATTAATAAGCTAGAAAAGTAGTATAGTAAGTATCTAGAAAGAGGCGTAATAGTAATAAATCTATACTAACGCTAGTTAATATCTATATAGCCCTTAATAACTATAAGTATATAAAGAAGTAAGTTAAGAAAGAAACTAAGAGAGCCCTTATAGATAGGTATTACTAGTAAGTATAAGTATACGCTAGTAATATAATAGTAATCTTTAAGCTTTTAAAATAAGTAAAGAACTAAGAAATAATTAGTAACGCCTTTACGCTAAACTTATAAGGCCTAGATAGCCTAGTTACTAAGCTAGAAAAGAAAGCTAAATTTATTATTAACTAGTTCTTTAAAGCCTTAGATAGCGTAGACCTTAGTAATATTAAAAGTACTAAATACTTAATATCTATAGATATACCTACTATTATACTTTATAAAGTAAAAGTAGTAATCTAAAGACTATTAAAAAGTAAAGCTCTAAGACTAGATAAAATTAGGAATAAATTCCTAATAAACTATATAAAGACGCTAGCTCCCTACTTTATAGAGCTCTTTAACTCTTACTTAGAAATAAGAAATTACTTTAAGTACTATAAATAAGCTACTATAGTCGCCTTTAAGAAACTTAGTAAAGATAACTATATACTTATAAATACTTATTAAGTAGTAGTACTATTTAATATACTTAGTAAAGTCTTTAAGCTAGTAGTAGCTACGTAGCTTACTTATATTATAGTAGAATATAAGTTACTACTAAATACTTATTTTAGTAGACTTAAAGGTATATTAACTAATATAGTACTATATAGTATAGTTACTAAGATCTATACTAGTTAGAGAAATAGAAAGAAAATTAGTATACTACTTATAGATATTAGTAGCGCTTTTAATAATATTTTATAAGCTAGGCTAGCTTATAAGCTTAAGAGACGCTAAATTCTAGTAGTATACGTTTAATAGATCTATAGCTTTATAACTAACTAATTTATAGAGCTTTAACTACTTAAGATAATAAGCTCTATATAAGCTATATAAATAGGAGTACTTTAAGAATCTCTAATCTTATCTATCTTATACTTATTCTATAATATAACTCTCTTTAAAGAGTGTATAGCTCTTAGACTTAGTGTCTTAGTAGAGAGTAGTAGTAATAGTAGTAAGATAGAATTAGACGCCTTTAAATATATTAATAATATTACTTTATTTACTATAGTAAATAACTATACTAATACTACTATAATCCTTATAGAGGTATATAAAGTTATAGAGAAATAGTAGTATATATATACTTCTAAATTTAACTATAGAAAATACTAGCTTATATATTTTAAAGACCCTAAACTAGTAGACTAGAGATATATAAATAATAAAAATATTAATATATCTATATTTACGCTCTATATAGTAGGTAATATACTATACTCTAAGAACTATATTAAATACTTAAGTATAATAATAGATATAGGCCTAATATAAGAATAGTATATTAATAACCTTAATGTATTAATCTCTAAAGTACTAAGTATAATATTAAGCTTATAGAGTAGTATATAAAGACTTATACTTTATAACCTCTATATACTATATATTAGTACTATACTCCTAAAAGTACTCTATAGTATATTAGTCTAGTATACTACTTAAGATATTATAAAATAAAGTAAAGGCGTTACTATAGTACATAGAATATAGAAGTAAATAGCTACTATTATTAGTAGAGCTTTTTAAGTAACTAGCTAAGAGTCTTTAGAACTTAAACTTAATCTATACTTAGTAGAATAAGTACTAAAAGAATAATTAGATAATACTATAGTTCGCCTACTTATAAGTGTATATAATAAATACCTAGTAGCTTTAGCTATAGAGCTACCTACTACTAGCTTTAATAAAAAGAACTATACGCTAATTAAATATATAGTAGTAAGGTAAAGTAAAAGATTTAACTATATAACTATTAAAGAAATTAAGCTATATATAGTGCTACTCTAGTAGAAGCTACTAAAATACTTTATCTTACTTAATAAAAAGATAGTAGTTACTATATATAATTTCTTCTTTAAATATTAACTTAATAAGATCTATATATATATAGATAGTAGTATAATTAGAAGATAAGTAGGTATAGTAGTAGTATATATAGAAGATAGAGTAATAAAGAAAGACTAGCTTAGTAAAGCGTAATTCTTTACTATATATATAGCTAAACTCTAGAGTATCTAATAAGTACTAGAAATAGTAATCTATTAGTACTAAGCTAAGAAGGAAAATAAATACGTTATTATATATATTAATAACTAAGTAGCTATCCTCTTAGTTATATAACTAAGAGTAGTATTAGGATAGTAAATCTTATAATATATTATTAAAGTTATTAACTAAATAAGAGCTAAAGGGCTATTATTTAAAATATAATAGGTACTAAGATATAAAAACGTTATAAGTAATAAAGTAGTAGATATTACTACTAAAGAGGTAACTAGATAGAGACTAGAGCTAGAAGAAGAAACTAATATAGTAGAAAGGTTATTTAAAATTATAGTAGTAATAAACTAGTAGATATAAAAGCCTTAGTAACTTAGACCTACTTACTAACTATAGCTAGAAGAATTACTAAGAGTAAGATAAGTAGTACTAGTAAGACTTATATCCTTATAAAAAATATAGCTATAAAAATATTATAATAGTAATAGAAAATAAGTATAGCTATATAGTAAAGGTAGATAGTAGCTTAGGCTCCTTAAAGCTATATCTAGAAAGTATAACCTTTTATAATACGTAAAACTTATAAAATACTAAAGCTTAATACTAGTATAGCTACGTACTAGGAAAGTAGCCTTAAATAGCTATCTATATAGTATTAAGGTAGTAGATACTAACTAGTATAAAAAGTACCTAATAGGTATAGAGATAGTATAGTACTTTATCTATAATTACGATATATAGTAGTAATAATAATAAAAGTTCTTTCTAAGTAGTATCTTACTAAAAAGAGATAAGATACTTAGCGACCTTATACTAGCTAAATAAGTTATCCTTTTTATAGAGGCTATAAACTACTTTAAGTAATTTAGATATATTAAAGATATAGTAGAAAGGGCTATATCTAGAGGATTTATATAGTAATTAGAATATATACTAATATTATTTTAACTCTAGAAACTAAAGCGTACTTACTAAAGTAGATAGATAAAAGTAATAATATAAAGTATATATAAGTATAACTAGTAATTATAGTAATAAATAAATTTAAAATAAAGACGTAGTAAATAGATAAGTAGTTAGGTAAGTAATTACTCTATAGCTAAAATAGTAGTAAGTTTCTAGTAGTTTTAAGCTAATACTAAACTTATAAACTTATTTAAGTAGTAGTAGATAACCTTTACTTATACCTAGTTAAGCTAAGTAAATAACTAAAGGCTGCCTATAGGAAACTCTATAATAGGTTAGAATATAATATATAAGTATACTATAAGGTATATACCTAGGTATTATAAAAGATACTTTATAATAATACTATAATAATATACTACTACTTAGATAGCTAGATTTATTCTATAGTAGTAATACCTAGCTACTTAGAGCTAGAGTTATATACTTACTACTTAAATAATCCTAAACTTCTACTAGATAAGCTAATAGTAAAGAGGTAAACTAAATAATAGCTAATAAAAGGAGATATTTACTTACTAGAGGAAGTACGTAGTAGATAGATAGAGCTTAATATTAGGTATTATAGAGAGAGTAAAGTACTTCTCTCTTTTAGTATAGTACTAAGGCGTATATATTAATAGAAAGCTAAACTCTTATCTATACTTAGTAAGCTAGGATAACTATAAAAATAGCTTATAAATATAATAGATTAGAACTTACTTTAGATATTAGCTACTTAAAGAGAATCTAAATAGTATAAACTACTCTATACTAGATATATATATAGTATATAATAGTATAAATAGAGTTACTCTTAAGCTTTTCTTAGTAGAGTATACTAGCTACCTTTATAAGATAATTACTATATAAATAGATACTTATAGTAACTCTAATTAGTCTTCTACCTACTTAGTAATAAGTATTATTATAAAGATAAGCTATAGTACTAGAGCTAAAGCCCTAGCTAGCTAGAAAGTATAAATAGTACTAAAGTACTATAACGCCTTTTTTATACTACGCGTAAAGAGAGATAGATATATATCCTCTTTTAGAGTAGCACCTAAAAGTACTAATACTAGTAGAAAATAAGTTATATTCTTCTTTAACTAATACTATCTATAAAATAGAAATAAAAAAGATATAAGAACTTTACTAGTACGCTATAGCTCTAGTTATATACTACTAAAAGGTAGGCGTAGAGACTTAGAAGATATACTACTAAAGTAGATTTTATTATTACTAACTATATAAAGAACTTTAAAGTACTATAGGTACTTAGAGTACTATAGTAATAGCCTTATATAAGTAATATTAGCTATCTTAGTATAGTATAACTCTTCTTATTTAGTAAGCTACCTTATAGTAACCTAACTAACTAAAAAGAAATCTAGATAGCTTTAGGAGGCTACTACTTTCTTAATCTTTATTATAGCTACTTAGGTAGACTAAATATTAAAAGCGTAAGCTTATAAAGCGCTATAAGTAAAGCTTATAATTACTACGTAATATATAGATAAAAAATTATCTTAGTAGAAAAAGTCTTTACTTTAGTATACTTATATAGAACCTAAAATAATACTTCTAAACTTTAATACTTTTATCTTTACTAAATACTACTTTATAAAGCTCTTTAATAAGTAGCTATTATAAAGAAATAAGTCTTAATTTATATAGCTTATCTATTTAATACCTAATATTTTACTTATAGAAGTAGGAGGCTATAAATAGACTTACTATTACCTAAATTTACTAGAAGTAGAAGAAGTCTAGTATACTAAATAGGTAGATCTAAGTATAGCTATATCTATATTATAGTAGTAGGCTATAGTAATAAAATACTAACGTAGCTTATAATTAACTTATAGTTACCTAAGTTTATATAAAGTAGTAACTAAAAGATAGTATTTTATAGCTCTAATTATAGCTATATACTCTACTTAATAGTATAAAATCTTTTTAAGTAGCTAAGGTCTTAGTATAACTAGCTTAACTACTAAAAAGAGTAGTACTCTTATTATAATAGACTCTAACTTATTAAAAGATTACTATTTATAAAGTTATCTATATATATAGAATATATAGGCTTTATAATAATACTTTAGGCCTAAAGCGTAACTAAATAGAAGTAATAAAGGATACTAACGCTATAACTACTAGAACTAAAACTCTAGCTTAGCTAAATAGATTTATAGTAAACTACTAATATCTTAATTAAAACTAGGTAATAGTAACGTAGTAATAATAAACTAACCTACTCTTTATAATATAAGTAAAGTAAAGTAACTAATAAGAGAGAAGTAGCTAAATCTCTTACCTATTAATAGGTAGTACTTTACTAAAGGATTAGAAAGTAGATATAGAACTAGCTTAAGATACTAGAAACTAATAATAAACTATATATATATATATATATATAAAGAATAAAAGTAGTAAAGAGATAAGTAAATAAGTATATAGATAATTATAAGGTAAAAACCTACTATAAGTAGTAGCTTATAGGTACTAGATATAATAGATCTAGTTAACTTTAATATTCCTTAGGGTTTACGCTAGTTCTTATACTAGCGTAATACTAGTAACTAGTAGCTTAGCACTATAAACGTTACCTCTATAGAGGCCTCTATACTTCTATACTTTATATTTTACTTATAGAATAATCTATCTTAACTATTTAATCTTTTATATAACTTATATAGCTCCTTTATACTATATAGAGTTAACCTTTACTTAGACCTATCTTTTATATTAGCTTAGAGCGTAAGGCGCCTATATAATAATAAACTTTAACCCTAAAGTAATTAATATATAATCTATAGATTAGAGCTACGTCTAAAAAGCCTACTAAAGAGCTATTAATAAATTATAACTAAGTATATATATAAGTAGAAAAGATATATACTAAAAGCCTTTTATTATAAACTAGCTAGTTAGAAGTAGAAGCTAAGGAGCTTACTACTTTATTACTAAAGGATATTATAATGTAATAGGAAGAAGAATTAAGCTTACTCTTTAGTAGTAGTAAGAATATATACTATAAATTAACTATTAAGTTATATATAGTTATAAACAACCTACTTATAAACTTTATAAGAGATATAAGTATAGCTTAGTAGTCTAATAGAGATAATAAGATAAGTAGTGCTATAGGCCTATTATCTAGTCTAATAAAACTACTAGCTCCTTATAAAAGTAAAGAAGCTAATACTTAAAAAACTAATAAGACTATAAGCTAAGGGCCTACTAATAAGAAAGTATAATAATCTATTTACTATAAAAGCGCTTTTATTAGCTCTATCTAGCCTATAGTTATAGAAGATAGTTTACTTAGTAAATTAGCTACTAAAGTACTTATAACTCTAGAACTTAAACACTTTAGCTTAGATATTTATAATAGCTACCTTAAAGTAGTTAGCTACTAGAACTATACTATTATTTACTTTATATTTAGTAGTAACTACTAGATATAGCTAAAGGCTCTATATAAGCCTACCTAAGATAAACTATTTAAGATCTTAATAAGTTAGGACTACTCTATAAGCAATAATATACTAGCTCTATTACTACTTTTCTAAGATAGTATATAGCTAATAGAAGCTTTATAAGCTTACTCTAAGTTCTTATAGCTACTAGTTTCCTCTATTATAGTAACTATACGTAAATATATAATTATATATAATAATACTATAATAAATAAATAGTAACTCTATAAATAAGATCTTACTAAGATAGTACTATAAGTATAGTATAATAAGAAGCTAAACTATATTAAGAACCTAGAGAAGTAAGTTAATATATAGTACTTTAAGGCTACTAAAAAAGCTACTAAGAGTACTAGCTAGCCTACTACTACTTTAATACTTATAAGTAAAGCTTACCTTTCTATTTCTAATATATAACTTAATCCTACCTTTAAAGCCCTAGAAGCTAAGGTTAAAGAAGTACTTTAGTTACGCAATAAGTACTATACTAATAAGAAGAACTACTTAAAGTAAATTAATAACTTTAAAGCCTAAGTAGACTTATAGCTTAAAATTAACTATAATAATAAGTATAAGAAAGCTAACTACTTTAAGAAGCTATATAAAGTAGAGAAGAAACATACTAATACTAAAAAGGCTAAAGCTAACTACTATTTCCTCTAATATACTAAATATAATAAAGACTATAAAGAGCTTAATAAGTAGTATAAGTCTCTTAAGGTATATAACGTTAAGCTAGAAGCTACCTTTAATAATATTACTAAAGAATATAATACGCTAGTAGAGTTATTATAGAAGGTTACTAATAAGTATAACGCTACCTTCTATAAGCTACGTGTTTATAAACCTAACGTATACTCTATAAATATTCTTACCTATAACTAAACGTACTAGCTAACTAATATAATACTTACTATCTAATAGCGTACCTAGTTACTTACTTCTTAATAATAAGCTACTATAAGTAAAAAGATAGCTATAAGTAATAGTATAGCTCTATAATATAACCTATAACTTATAGTTAAAGATAAGAATAAATCTAACTATAAATTTAAAGTCTATTAATATACGTATAGTTATAAGCTATTACTTAAGTAGTTATAATAGATATATAATAAGTATACGCCTATTATATAGCTTACTACCTCTAAGGTAAAGGTATCTATAAAGATAGTAATACTTAAGTATAGGTAAGAATATACTATACTAGCTCCTATATATAATATAGTAATATTAGTAGTTACTTTAAGTAGTAGAGTTATATTTTACCTACTAGATATTAATATCTTTAAAGGAACTATAGATAATAAAAGAGAGCCTACTAAAGACTATAAAAAATAGTACTATTTAGTAGTAAATAAATATAAAATCTATATAAGTAACTATACTATACTTACTTATCTTAAGTTACGCCTTAAGGATTCTACTTAGAACTTTATTAAGGAGGAAGCTAAGTTAGCTATCTACTTCTTTAACTTATTAGAAGCTCTTAACTTATACTATAGCTAAAAGACGTATAAGAAAGAGTAAGAGGTACTTAACTAGCTCTATAAAAATAAGCTATAATAGAGACTAAATAAGCTTTTTTAGATCTAGAAGTAGTATTTTATATAAGTTAGTATAGTACTTAAGAAGTCTAACTATAAGATAATAGGCTATACTAGAAGCTTTATAAAGCTATTACTTACTATAGCTACTTTTACTAGTAGTAAATAAAGAAAGACTCTAGTTATATTCTTTAACTACGCTTATAATTAAGCTTAAAACTAGAAAGAGATTAATAGCTACTATAAGTATACTAAGTATAAGACTATAAGCTTATTAGTAAGTAAGCTTTACTACTACTCTTTTAGAGACTATATATATACTTACTAACTTAACTTAAACTAATATTAGTTACGCTACTTTATAGGCACTATACTCTAAAAAGCTACTACTACCTTTAGGTAAACTAATACTTAGTATAATATCCTCTACTATAATAAAGCCTACTTTAAGTATAAGAAACTAGGATATAATATAGATATTTATAAATAACTTAGAGCTATACCTTTTAATTAGATTTAGAGCCTTAATATTAGCGTAATTAACGTAGAGTACGTAGATAAAGATAATAATAATAAAGATACTTAGTCTAAAATCTCTAATCTCTATAATAATAACTAGTATAATAAATATAGCTATTATATTAAGAATAATAAAGAGGAGGATTTTTAGATACTCTTAAGTAAAACTATACCTAAGAGTAGTAATAATAGCGTCTATCTAGTAAGGCTACCTATAATATTATAGACTACTATTAATAACTTAAAGCTACTACTATAACTCTTCTAGGTACTACTAACACCTTACCTTAATATTATATATCTACTATATCTCTTACTAATAAGCTTCTTTTATAACCTTTAAAGTAGCTAGAATTTACTATATATATAGAAGTCTATAAGATATAGAGAAAGGCTATAAGTTTATTAGATACTAGAGCTAGCGCTTATTTTATAAGCTACTATTAGGTAAAGTAATAATAGTTTACTACTATTAAGACTAAGCTTATATAGCTAGTACTAGTAGATAGAGAAGTAGTTAACTCTTTTACTAATACTATTAAGCTACCTATTTAGTATAGCGCCTATACTACTAAGACTTTTTATTATATTATAAATATTAGGAAGTATAATATTATCTTAGGAATAAATTAGATAGATCTATATAACTCTATATTTAAGTTTAGAGATATATAGATAATAACCTTTAAGTCTATATACTATTACTTTAACTACCTCTATTAAGGTATCTTTAATACTATATATAATAATTATTATATACTTAATAGTAAAACTAAATATAAGAGTATTATTAGTAATATTTTAGTTATTAGCGCTATAGCTACCTACCTTATAGCTGCTTATAACTCTAATTAAGTTACTTAAGTAGAACTATATTATTAGGAGAAGCTAAAGGAACTTCTAGATAAGGACTATAACTTAAGAGCTTTTAAGAATATAGTTAGATACTTTATAGCTATAATATAAGCTAATTTTAATAAGTATATAAAGAAGCTTAAATAGGCTCCTATAACTAATATAGAGATTAAGAAACTTATTCTTAAGTTTATATACTTAAAAATAAAGGACTTATTTAACCTATAAATAGCTAATATACTACTACTTTATAAGAAAGGTATTAACTATATAATTAACTTAGATAGTAATACCCTATAACCTAAAATCTATAGGCTAATATATTAAGAGACTTAAGTAGTTAAGGCTTATATTAATAAGATAATAGGTAAGAGCTTTATTAGACCTAGTATATCTCTATTTATAGTACTTATACTTATTATTAAGAAACTTAGAGAAAGGCTATAAATTTATATTAACTATTAAGGACTTAATAGCGTTATTAAGAAAAACTATAATATACTATCTACTATTAAAGAGACGCTTATATATATAGCTAAAGTATAGATTATAAGTTTTATTAATATTATTACTATATTTAACTTAGTATATATTAAAGAAGGCTATAAAGAATAAACTACTTTCTAAATATAATATAAGCTATATAAGTACCTTATTATACTATTTAGCTTATATAACGCGCTAGGGACGTTTTAAACGTTTATTAATAAGACTCTCTAAGACTATTTAGATAACTTCTATACTACTTACCTTAATAATATACTTATTTATAGTAAAAGAGAAAAAGACTATAAAGAGTATATTCTTAAGGTACTTACTTACTTTAAAGACACTAGCCTATACTTTAACGCTACTAAATATAGCTTTAAAGTTAAATAAGTTAAGTACTTAAGACTTATTCTTATAACTAATAGTATTAAGATAGATCCTAAGAAAGTATAAATAATTATTAACTAGGTACCTTCTTAAAGTATTAAAGATATATAAGTATTCTTAGGCTTTACTAATTTCTACTAACGCTTTATTAAAAGCTTCTTATATATTACTTAACTACTTATAGCTCTAACTAAGAAAGACCTTAATACTAAGTAAGCTTTCTTACTTAAGCTTAAGTTACTTAAACTTATTATATTTAATAAGCTTAAGTATATATTTATATTAGCTAGAGTCCTTACTTACTTTAATACTAACTTAAAGACTTAGCTAGAGACTAATATATTAGACTTTATTATAGCTATAGTCTTCTTATAGAAGAGACCTAATAGTATACTATACTTAGTAGCGTTCTTATTATATAAGATAAATCTTACTAAGTATAACTATAAAATATATAATAAGAAACTACTAGCTATTATACTTACTTTTAAAGAATAGTAATTTAAGCTAGCTAGTACTTAAGACCTAATTAAGGTCTTATTAGATTACTAAGCCCTCTAGACTTTTATAGAGACTAAATAACTTAACTACTACTAAGCTTAATAGGTAGAATTCTTTTCTAAGTTTAATTTTTATATTAAGTATTACCTTAGATAGTAAGGAATAAAGCTAGATATACTTACTTAATACCTAAGTAATCTCCTAGAAAGAGTAGAAAATACTTATTACTAGTACTAAGTTTAAATAGTACTTAAGAAGGACTAAGTAGATCCTAAAGCTTAGATCTAAGAAATATTATTTATTAAAGATAGTAGGTTATGCTACGCTATCTACTTTACCTATTATTTTAAGAATAACTATAGCTACTACTTAATCTAGCTAGTATATATAATATATATACTTAGTAAAAAAGATAATATTAGTAAAGTATACGCTAAGAAGTTATTTATACTTATATCCTTTATAGTATTACTTATTACTATAGAAGCTAATAAGGTAGATAATACTTTACTTAATAATATACTAATTCTTATAATAACTATAGAAGCCTTATAGAACTTAATACGTAAGTAGTACCTAACTAATAAACTCTTATAAACTTTAATTAAGTCTAAGTAGTAGAGAGCTTATTATATCTCTTATAAACTAATCTATAGGACTTATAGCTTACGTATTAAACTAAGTAACTACTCTATTAAAGATAACTTATTCTACGTTAATAACTATATTTATATACTAGAAGGTATTATACGTACTTAAGTTATTAAGTAAGCTTATTAAATAGGCTATAATAGTAAATATAAAGCTTATACTTAACTTATATACTAGTACTACTAGCCTAGTATAACTACTAACGTCGCCTAATATATCTATAACTATCTTACTTACTACTAAATAAAGAGCTATAAGAATAGTAAGATAAGTCTACTATACCTACTACTTATACTTTATTAGTACTAGTTATATATATTAATAAACTTTATTATCTACTTACCTCTCTATAAGTATAATAGCTAGATATATACTAGTATTCTTATTATTATTAACTAACTCTTAAAAAAGAAGAAGTTTATACTAATAGCTAGTATAACTATAGATACTATTATATAGGCGTTTATAGAGTATATATAGTAAAAGGAGAGGTAGCTAGATAAGATTATTAGTAACTAAAAGACTTAATTTATTTTATACTTCTAGAGAAGGCTCTACTAAAAGTTAGGTATATACTTAAAGTTTTTTACTACTTTCTACTTATAGATAGATAGTTAAACTAAGAATACTAACGCCTACTTTAAGTAGTACTTATAATTATATATAAACTATAAATAGGATAACTAGGCCCTCTAGTTACTAATTACAGAATTTAAAGCTAACTCTAGTACTTCTACTAGTACTAGAGTCTCGCTATTCTATATAATAAAGGGCTATTAGCTAAAATTAAGATTAGAACTACTAAGTAATCTTATAAGTATAGACTTTATACTTATAAAGCTTATAAAATATAAAGCTAATAAACTTACTAAATAACTTTATTACTTCTACCTTAAACTATATAACTTACTTATATAAGCGTAAACTAAATAAGCTAAATATACTAACTAGAACTACTTACTTATACTAGTATTTAAAGAAAGTAACTTAGTCTTCCTTAATATACGTAATTTCTATACTCTTTAACTTAGCTACTCCTTTAACTTTAAGAACTATAGCTTATTTAAGATTATATATATAATTAATAATACTACTTATAAACTTAAACTACTACTTATACTTAGCTAGTTATATAATATATTCTACTTATAGCTCTTCTACTTCTATAAAGAAAACTTACTCTCTAAGTAGTACTATAACTTAGAAGAGCTTACTAAGGTTAATCCTCTAGTAGATAATAAGAATAATTATAGTATTAAAACTATTAAAGGCTGTTATATTAACTATACGCTTCTTAACTTTAATAATTACTATTATAAAGACTTATTATAATACTTAATATAGTAGACTAGATATCTTAAAAGACCTAATAATCTATTATAAGAGCTGTATATAAACTTTATTAGAGCTTTAGAAATAATATATAACTATTATAAGTAATACTTTAATAAACCTATAATATATAAGAAGTTTAATATACTAGTAAGTAAGTAGTTACTACTTATACTAATATTTAGAGTAACTCTACTATCCTTAACTAATAGTTATATAGTAAGTACCTATATTCTACTTTAGGCTACTAAGAAAGGTACCTCTACTAACTATTTTAATATACTAAGATAGCTCTAAAGACCTCTATAATATATATTAGTACCTATAATAATAGACTAATTTAATAGTAATACTAAACGTAGCTATAGAGGTAACTAAAGAGTAATAATAATATAATCTAGCCTTTAGAAAGTTATATACTATTACTCCTTATAAGCTTAGCTATAAGCTTATTAATAGCTATAGCCTAATAAGAAGTTACTCTTTACGCTTACTAGTATAAATAATAATAACCTCTATTAAGAGTAAATAATTAACTAATTAAGCCTTAGTATACTAATAGAAGGTATAAAAGTAAGGTTATAATTATAGTAATAGCGTATAGATCTTCTACCTTCTTTATCTTTCTTTTATTACTATTTAAAAGTAATAGAATTACTCTACTTAGAGAGGGGAGTAGTATAATAGATCTAGTTAACTTTAATATTCCTTAAAGTTTACGCTAGTTCCTATACTAGCGTAATACTAGTAACTAGTAGCTTAGTACTATAAATGTTACCTCTATAGAGGCCTCTATACCTCTATACTCTATATCTTACTTATAGAATAATCTATCTTAACTATCTAATCTTTTATATAACCTATATAGCTCCTTTATACTAGAAGTAGGCTATAGAGAGAATAATACTTATACTAAAATAATATAGAAAGCTAGTACTTTTCCTCTTTAAGTAGAGTAATACTATTAACTTAGCCTCTTAATAGAGTATATAGAGACGCTAAAATAAATTAATTAATTAATTAATTAATTATAGTTCTACTAGGATATTAATAAATAATATAATCTTACTTAGGTTATTTCTATAAGAAAATAAAGAGTAGTAATAAATTAGGTATACTAAAGTCTAAGTATAGTATAGCAGCGTAACTAGGCTGTATTAGGTATCTACTAAAATAAGAACTACAACTACGCCTATATATCCTTAATTCCTTTACTATACCTCTTAATAGTAAGGATAAGTCGCTGTATACCTCCAGCCCTATATATTACCTACTACCTAGCTAATGCGTTTATATTCGAGATCCTTCTCCTTAGCGGTTCCCCTAACGCTTAAAGCTACCTTAGGTGTATAGTAGCTCTACTTGCAGAACTAACCAGGGCCTACTAAGCGGTAAGGACCCTTCTTCTATAGATAGCATTCACTCGATCCCTCCTCTTCCTTCTTAGCCTCGTTCTCTTAGATATCTTCTATAGCTACGTCCTCTATTATCTCGTCCGTGTTGTTATGTTTGGAGGCGATATCGTTCGAGTCAGGTTGGGCCAAATACGCGATTTTGTCCTCCAAAGTTTCAATACCAAGATCCTTCTCGTATAGCGCAGCTTCTGCCTTCAAACTCTCGTTTTCGTTTTCTTGATCGGCAATTGTGGCGGCATATTCGCGATTCTGATTGTCCAATTCACCGTTCCTCTTCTCTGATTCCTTGAGTTGCGCTTTGTAGTCTGTGAGCTTGGCCTCCAACTCTTCGTAGGTGGGCCTGATCTTGAGGGCCTGGACCTGCTCTACCATCTCATCCGACTGGTGGCCGCTCATGTTGCTGACTTCGATGTGCTATAAGTAGGTGTTAGTGTGAATGTGTTCACTGTTCAGAGCGGGGAGGTTACCATACGATCTAGATTTGGATTTGAGAGTGATTTGAGGGTGCGGGGGGATTTTCTGAGGAGGCTATCGACCGCAGTTGAGGCTCGCAATGAGTCGTTTGTGTGCATCCAGTGTTGTTACGCTGTCAGAGTTGAGGCGATGTAGGTGGATGCCGACGTCTGTGAGAGGGATGTTTCGAGCGCGACTAACCCTAACCACGCTAGGTGAAAGTGAAAGCTCCAGTCGCGTTTGGAGGGGCACTTCACACCGTTTGCTTCCTTCGTTCTGATTATTCTCACAATACTCGAGCATTCGAACTCAACACCTAGCTACCAATACCTCCCAGCTTAACCACACTTATGTCCACGAACATCTCCTAGGTGCCTCCTTCGGTCGATTTAGGAAGGAGAAGCATAGGACGGCTCATGATGGATTGTTTGAACAGCTCGCTCTCGGACTAATTCAAGAAGCGAAGAAAGGGGGACGACGACACATCTGCGGTATGAGGGCAGCTTAACTGCCAGTCACGGATATCGAGACTTTGATACTACACCCACTGGGGCAGATAGCATGTATACATCCACACAAGTCTGAAAAGGTAGATCTCGAATTCTGCGCGGCCGAGAATGTCGTGATCATAGCAGCCGACACAATCAGTGTTGTCCTCAAACGCTAGACTTCTGTGATATGAGGGAAGGTAGTTCAAATGATGACCTTTGACCTAATGCGTGATGTAGGCAAACGTGGCGGCGTGTCTCGCCAAGGCAGAAGGTTGAATTTGAAGTGAAAGTGAACTCCCCTTTGCCGCAAAAGTGGGGCTGCCTGCGCGTTGCCAGCTGACTCATCACGCACTAGCGCCGCCCGCGAAATACATAAACTCCTT